>Ga0213830_1000036_pt1 | contig 331067 bp, 297 predicted proteins | sample SWATP11_FD_161661 | JGI IMG/M metagenome (GOLD analysis project Ga0213830, IMG submission 161661) | Coastal seawater microbial communities from Marineland, Florida, United States - SWA TP1 #1 | ecosystem: Environmental > Aquatic > Marine > Coastal | place: USA: Florida | collected 2016-08-06 | reverse complement strand
GGCTATGACGACATAGTTGATGAAGTTTCAAAAGCATGGAATCAATTTATTTCACTACCGGATCGAGTGAAGAAGATGTGCAGCCGTGAATGGATAAAACTGACTTAATCTTTATGCGGAATGGTATAAGTGCAAGGTTAGCAGTCTTCACAGTAGCTCGTCTTTTCTTGTTAAATCAGTTTGTATGTTGATAAGCCTCGTTTGTTAATTCATCCCTGAAGCTTGGTCCCATCGCGCATTCATGCGCTCATCTCAATGAACTGCAAAGCTACGCTTCGGTCTCATTTCGTCCATGTGAAAGTAGAACATCGCCAGCAAAGGTTGCCCCAGCTAGGCGGCCCCGAGCACTTAAAGAAACCCGTTGCAGCAATGCAGCGGGTTTTTTGCGTTTAGGGTGCAGAATTTTCACATCACGAAGTGATAAAGCGGAAACTTCTGCGCAAGGTGTAATGACCAGCCTTAACTGAATCCACTCTGTTCATTTTGAAACTCTGAGCACAATAGTTAGTAAATACGCCCTCAGCTCCAGTTAAACTGGCTTGAGTCACCTTGCGCAAAGCAAATGCACTCGCTTCGCTCGCTGCCATTAACTATGCACTATTTCACTTCGTTCACTGTCTCTAGCCTTTTACACCTTTCTTGCGCAAAGCAAACAAATTCGCTTTGCTCGTTGCCGTTTATATTTTTTTGCACCTACCCTAGAAAAGTTCAGCTTCCTGATGGGATAGATTGCCTCGAAGGTCTTCAACCATTTTAGTTAAATCTCGATTTGCATTTGCAACAGTCCGTGAAACATTATCGCTTTGTGCTAGCTCTTTGTAATTGTTAGATATTACCTGAAGCTGCAGCAGTGTTTGATGAAGTGTTTGAGCTATTTCTGTTTGTTCAGTTGCAGAATCTGTGACTTGTTGATTCAAGTTAGTCATTTGCTCCATTTCTTGCAGTATTTCTTTGAGAGCAAGCTGTGCATCTTTATTTTTTTCTGCGTTTTCGGTTGTTATAGTTATTTCATGCTGCATTGCTGTTACAGCTTGCTTTGAAACAGCTTGAAGTTCATCTATGACAGACGTGATGCTCAATGTGGATTGTTGTGTTTTAGATGCAAGACTTCGTACTTCATCAGCAACGACTGCAAAGCCCCTTCCAGCTTCTCCTGCCCTTGCAGCTTCTATTGCAGCGTTCAGGGCAAGAAGGTTAGTTTGCTCAGCAATAGAGCCAATCATGTCTAGTACACTACTAACACTTGCCGCTTTTGATTCTAGAGATTCTATAACCAGGGATGTGCTCTCAACCTCTTTTACAAGCTCTTGCATACTATTTGCGGATAGCTCCATGGTATCGCCGCAATTATTGGCTTTTTGAGTGACCAGGGTGGTCGACTGTAATGCCTGCTGGGTCAATGATTGTAAACGTATGGCTATTTCAGAAAGGCCGTTGATAGTGCTTTCCATAGTTTGAGAGCATGCTAATTGCTCTTCTGAACCCTTGCTTATCTCAATACTTACATTATCTATAGCACTAAAAGCATCTTCTACTTCACGTTTAACTACCGATATGTTTGAAACAGCTTCAACGATATGGTTTTTAATCTCACTAATAGCAAGGCTCAATTGACCAATTTCATCTTGATATGAGTATGCTATATGAATGTCATACTTTCCCTTTGATACTTCAACAGTTTTTTCAATAAGGTTTTTGAGTGGGCTAATAATAGTCTTTTGAATTAGAAACAAGATGGTAAGAATGCAACAGATCACAATAAATAAGGAGATAAGAGGGTAAACCGTCATAACTGTGGTTTGCTGTTCTTCTATAGCTGTTTGATTTTTTGAGAATTCAACCAGCGTGTTATCTCTTTTTACCTTAAGCTTCTCAGCAAAGTCCCTGTCTATACCCCTGACAAGGTTGTCTGCGCTATGGTGAGAATTGGTTTGCTGAAATACCCTATAAGCTTCATTATAATCTTTAAGGAGTGAATCATGACTATTTAACGTGTTCGTTGCCCAGCTTTTACTGTTTGTTAGCTTAGCTAGTTTTAATAAGTTTTCCTGTACATTGTCATGGTGTGATAAAAACTCATCCCAATATTTAGTGTCATTCCTAAGTAAAGTATTCTTCCATGCTTGTACTTGGCTTTTAAAAGCAGATTCAGTATCAGCGATTAATGTGATGCGCTGTTGTTCTTTGTTTACTAGATTATGATAATTCCATATTAATAACTCTAACTTTAAAATACTGAATGTACATGCAGCTAGTATACACATGATGCCAATAATTACTGGCAGCGTAACTTTACTTTTTATGTTCATACCACTCACCATTAGATTTGGATTCTAAAAGTGTGAGTGACATTCTTTATTTTGTCTAATTCGAATTCAAGTTACTTGCCTTAAGCTGGATGTAAGTTCTGAGGCTCATAATTATTAAAGTAGCAGCAATTAAGCCGCTTGCTACATGGTGAATAACAAGATGACTGGCTAGAAAGGCTGGAATATCACTGAAGTCGTTAATTAATATCATTTTTCCGATAAAAGCAATGTAAACGCTGATGTGCCCCCAAAGTGCTATTTTAAACTTTTTACTGAATCTATTTACCAACAACTCTGAAAGTTTTTTGTTTAAAACTTTTAAAAGTAGCAAGCCAGAAAATGCTGTCAATATGGATAACACACCCAAGCCAAGAATTGATAGTTTGATAAGAACAGCGGTGATGATATAGACGATAATAGTCATGGGTCCTCTGAATGTAGACTTATGATATGAGAAATCGCAGATATGTCTATCAAATGTATATGTTGATTAAAGCAGTTATTATCTTTATTAATGTATCTTTACATAAATCTGTTTGATAAGACCAATGTACCGATAACATTTAAGTATTTTAATCAGTATAATTCTGTTCCCTTCAATTGTTTATTCCCAAGGAAAAGTTATGCCCGTTCAAGGGTCGTATCTATTTGTGATCTTAGTTTGGTCAACTACACCGCTTGGCATAGTCTGGAGTGCAGAGACGATGCCACCGACATTAAGTGTTTTTCTACGTATGTTGATTGCTTTGGTGCTTGCCGTTGTCATTGTGTTTACTCTAAAAATACATGTGCCGTGGTCAAAGAAGTCCTGCCTGCTATATTTCTATTCTGCTGCTGGCATTGTGGTGGGTATGCTTTTAAGTTATTTAGCCGCTCAGACTGTGCCTTCCGGTGTGATCTCTCTGGTCTTTGGCCTTGCGCCAATAATATCGGGTTTATTTGCACAAAAAATACTATCTGAACAAGCTTTTACACCCGTTAAACTAATTGCTTTATTGTTCTCAATACTCGGCTTGTTTTTAGTGTGTAAAACGCAAATCCAGCAATTAGAGGTGCCGGTTGAAGGGATTATCTATGTGCTTATGGCTGTGACAAGTTTTAGTTTGAGTGGCGTAATGATTAAGACAGTACCAATCACTATCCATTCAATGGCAACAACGCTTGGAGCATTGGCATTTGTAACGCCGGTATTTGCATTAATTTGGTTAGCAGCAGGTGGTGAGATTAATTATGAGCAATGGCAAATGAAGTCTATTTTAGCAACGGGTTACTTAGCACTTTTTGGTTCATTGTTAGGGTTCTTAGCCTATTTTCATGTACTGCAAAAATTACCGGCAAGTACAGTTGCCTTGACGACTTTGTTCACCCCTGTTTTTGCAGTAAGTCTGGGCGCGTTATTGAATGATGAAGTTTTAACGTCATCGCTTTTAATTGGCGGCACTATGATATTGCTTAGCTTATTTCTTTACCAATTTGGCGATAAGTATATCAAACGAAATAAGCTAGAAGCGGCTAGAAAGGCTTAAATCTTCAAAAGTGTACACACGGTTTCAACGCGTGTTTGAAAACAGCTAGCAATGAGTAACACGCGTTGATGCGCATTGTCTAGCTGTTCGTTTACTTTTTCTTTAACTAAAAACTGACATATCGCATGTAATAGACCCGGTTCGCTTTGCTGAGACGTTTTTGACTGTATTTCAATAAGGGCTAAAAGAGCAGAAAATTCATGATCTGGCAATTTGGCTAAGTTATGATTAAATGCGAGATAACAATCGATAGGGCGCATGCTTAGATGATTCTTGTGCCCGAGAGCATGAGCAAGTGATTCATTTCTTTCAAATAGCATGAGCGACCTTAAAAAGTTAAACGGCCATTCTGTCTGCTGAGCGTTAGAGCAAAGCGCATGAATAACCGTGTTGCCTTGTCTGTTGGCTTGCTTATAGCCCTCAATTTCAGTGAGTGCATTCGAGAAAAATGCCAGTCGCTCTAATGTATTAATGCCAGTGATCAGCCCTTCAGGAAGTACTTCTTTTGTTGTGATCAGCTGTTTGCAAAGGTCTTGAAAGAATATGTAGGTCTCTTGGTTCTTTATTGCCTGCTCGAAACAGAACTTTAATACAATCACGCAATCAGAGTCGCTAAGTTGGCTATAAAACTCAGGCAGTTTATCTACTTGTTGTGACTTTATATAAGAAATGAATCTCTGAAGTGTTTGGTTTTGCACTGTATTCGGGATCTTTTTTAAATTTAGTTTTATAGTAGCAAATTCGGGGCTTAGGAAAAGAACAAACTGCGCCTGTTACTTCCACATTATTTACACATTCATGGCAGAACATGATCTTGAGTCAATTTCTTGAAGTTAAAATGAAGACGCTTAGATTACCTATTCGCATAAAAATATTAATTATGCTGCTTTTAGCTAATTCAACATTGGTGCTGGCTATATTTGTGGCTAATCAGATAGCATTTGATAAAAGCTTTTCTGACTATGTACAAAGTCAAACTAAAGCGCGTCTCGAGCCAGTCCTTGAAGCCTTCCAGCAAACAATGGAATCGCAACAGAGTGTTGACTGGCTAGATAGAAGATCGCCACTTTGGAAAAACTTAATGCGAACTTACCATCAAGTAAGTGCCGCCAATGAGGTCTTACCTAAAAAACGTCCAAAGCCTAGTAAGGATATGCGCCCACCTCCTCGAGGAGAGCGAAGAGGCAGAGGACCTTCAGATAAACTATTTTTCAAAGCACAAAATGGTAAGCTGTTAGTTGGTAGGCCTGCAATGGTTAAAGATGCCCTTTGGCTCCCTGTGTATTGGCCAGAGAAGGAAGGGGATAAAATTGGCTATATAGGTGTTGAAAATGGCTCGATGGTAACGGGAAAGTTTGAAACACTATTTGCTAAGCAGCAACGTCAACACTTTGTTGTCATTGCTATTATTGCTTTTGTGGTGACCTTTTTACTGTCTATACCCTTTAGTAAATATTTAGTTAGGCCAATACTTGCATTAAGGCAAAGAACAAAAAACCTCACCAGTGGGGATTACTCGTTATCAAAACAAATCATTCGCAGAGATGAATTAGGTCAGCTTGAAAGTGACATGAATTTGCTGGCAAAAACATTGGCTGAAAACTTGACTGCTCGACAACGTTGGATAGCTGATATTTCTCACGAATTAAGAACTCCGATTGCGGTCATTAAAGCTGAAATTGAGGGCATGATTGATGGTGTCATAGAAGCAGATGAAGCACAGCTTAATTCATTGCATGAAGAGATCATGAGACTTACCAAATTAGTAAACGATCTTCACCAGCTTTCGATGTCAGATAGGGGGTCGTTGTCCTATGAAAAGTCACAAATGGTGTTGCCTGAACTCATAGAGCGTAGTCTTGAAAAAAGAAAGAGTGAACTGAGCCACTTTGATTTGCAGTTTGATTTCAGCCCCAGGTGCTTCTTGTTCTGTGATGCACATCGTATGGGACAGTTATTCGATAATTTATTGCAAAACACGTTACGCTATACCGATGTATCGCCAGAAAATAAGGGGATGTTAGATATTAAGGTGAGCAGAATTGGGCAAGGGGTCCAAGTTATATGGCAAGATAGCAGCCCAGGAGTTGGATCTGAACAGCTGTCACACCTCTTTGATCGACTCTACAGAACAGACTCAGCCAGAAACCGTAAAACAGGTGGTTCAGGACTTGGTTTGGCGATATGCCAGAATATTATTATGGCGCATAATGGCGAAGTTCACGCAGAGCAAAGTACGCTTGGTGGATTAAAATTGACGATAGAATTCAAATATAAGGAAAATTAAATGGTGACTGCAGATTCGGTCCTTATTGTTGAAGATGAAGAGAAGCTGGCTGCGATTTTAGCAAAATATTTATCAGCTTCAGGCTTTGAATGTCATGTCGTTACTGATGGTGGCGAAGTAATGGCAGCATTTGAGCGCTATAAGCCTTATATGGTGCTGTTAGACATCATGTTACCTAATGTGGATGGTATAACTTTGTGTAAGCAGAACAGGGCTCAAAGCCAGATACCCATTATTATGACGACAGCTAAGGTTGAAGAAATTGATAGGCTGATTGGTCTTGAAGTTGGTGCGGATGATTATGTCTGTAAGCCATACAGCCCAAGAGAAGTTGTAGCCAGAGTAAAAGCGATCATGCGCCGAGTAAATTATGTTGCAGAGCAAAACCAAGAAGCTTTTCATGGCTTAGAAGTTGATGAGCAAACATTTATGGCAAGGTTCAACAACGAAAGCATTGCACTCACACACGTTGAGTTTCTATTGCTTAAAGCCATGTATGTGCACCCAGGGCGTATTTTCAGTCGTGATAAACTGATGGATCATATTTATTCAGACGACCGGATAGTCAGCGATAGAACGGTTGATAGCCACATCAAGAAGCTTCGTAAAAAATTACAGAGCATTGCACCTGAAGCCAATTTTATTCACTCGATTTATGGAGCCGGCTATAAGTTCGAGCCTATTTAAAAAGAAAAGCACCATTGGGTGCTTTCTTTTTAGTACATCTTTTTAAGACGTGCGTTTTACATCGACTTTTAGCTTTAACTTTTGCCCCGGCTGAAGATATTTTTGTCCTGATAAATTATTCCACTCGACAATTTCTTTTACCGTTAAGTTAAATTTCGAAGCAATACGAGCTAATGAATCACCACGCCTAACCTTGTAAGTAATGGTTCGGGTAGTAGAAACTAATCCGGTAGGTTTGCTTGCTTCTTTTGTTTGATAAATTGTGAGCTTTTGGCCGAGCTTTAATACGCTGTTGGTTTTTAGCTTATTCCAGTTAGCAAGTTGCTTTACTGTTACATCATACTCTCGGCTGATATCCCACAGTGTGTCACCAGATTTCACCGTATGTGTTTTTTTAGCTCGGGTAGACTTATTCGCGGCAACTCTGACAGATTTAGGTAAGTGCTCACTATTTATTTTTCCATCGCTTAGAGGAACAAGCAACTTTTGGTTAACACGGATAATATGGGTATCAAGCTTATTAAGAGATTGAATGGTTTTACTGCTCGTCGAAAACTTTTTAGCAATTACAGATAGAGTGTCACCGCGTTTCACCGTGTAGTACTGCCAACGCAATCTGTCTTTCACTGGCGTTTGTGCGAGTTTGTCTTTAAAAGCATCCGCCTTGTCACTGGGGATCAGTAATTGGTGCGGACCATCAGGAGCTGTTGCCCAGCGGTTAAAACCTGGGTTTAAACGGTATAATTCAGTGAGGCTTAAATCAGCCATGTCAGCGGCAAGCGCTAAATCAATTTGTGAACCGACATCGACAATTTCGACTACTTGTGCATTAATAATTGGCTTCCAAGTAACATTGAACTCTTCTTGTCGTTTTAACAGATCTGATAACGCCAATAACTTTGGTACGTAAGCCGTCGTTTCTCTTGGTAAATCAAGCGACCAAAAGTCAGTTGGTAAATGTTTTTTACGATTCTTTCTGATGGCTTTTAAGACGCGCCCTTCACCTGAGTTGTATGCTGCAATGGCATTCAGCCAATCACCTTCTAAAGTTTTATGCAGATAACTCAAATAGTCTAAAGCTGCACGTGTTGACTGTACTATGTCTCGGCGACCGTCATACCACCAGTTCTGATGTAAGTTAAAACGCTCTCCCGTCTGTGGCATAAACTGCCAGATACCTGACGCACTTCTATGCGAGTAGCCGAATGGATCGAACGCACTTTCAACGATGGGAAGTAGAGCTATTTCGATTGGGATTTGGCGTTTTTCTACTTCTTCAACAATAAAATATAGATACGGCTCTGCACGCTTTGATATACGGTCTAGATATTTTTGATGGCGTTGATAATAGTTTCTCTCAGCCACAACTGGGCGGTTTTGCGGCACTGGAATTGAGAGTTGGTAACGAATACGTTCCCATACATCATCGAATACAGGAGCCGGTTCGTCTGCTTCTACTGGCTCTGTGATTGAATTAGCAAGCGCTTCGCTAATATCTAAAGGGCTTGCTAGGTTCTCATTAACAGCCGTATTGGTGATCTCTGGTTGATCTTTTGGTGTGTCAGTTAGGGTTTGACAACCTGTTAACAACGAGAGCGTTAAAACTATACTTGCAGACTTTTTCATAGTGATTCATATTCGAGCAAAAACCGCTCGATTCTACAGATTCTCTTGCGTTATTTAAAGTAATCACATGGTAACTTGGTTAAAATTCATCTTTCCAAGCCCTTAAAGCTGCAAATTTTTGCCAGTTTTCATTTGTATCTTGAATTAAATGCTTAGGTACATGTACAAGGCTATTTTCTTCAGAGGCTCTTAAAAAGGGATTTACAGCCCGCTCAAGGCCAAAATGTGTCGGTAAACTTGGTTGATTATTATCTCGAAGCTTTTGTATTTTTTCGATATACGCTAATAAGTCTGCGTTGTTAGGCTCAACAGCTAAAGCAAATTTAAGGTTGGCTTGCGTATATTCATGGGTACAGTAGATAAGCGTATCATCGTCACATTCGGCAAACTTTTCTAAAGAATGCCACATCATTTCAGCATCACCTTCGAATAATCGACCACAGCCTGCACTAAACAAGGTATCACCGGTAAAGCAAAAAGCATCATTCATATAACAAATGTGATCTAAGGTGTGCCCTGGCGTTGAGATGATTTTAAACTTTGTATCTGCAACAGTTATTTCATCATTGTCATTTAATTTGTGTGAGATACTTTCAAAAGGAGAGTTTTCAGGGCCATAAATAGGAATGTTTTTAAACGCCTTAAGTAAAGCCTCAACGCCATTGGTATGATCCCAGTGATGGTGAGTGATAAGAATACCGGCCAAAGTTGCGTCAATTAGTTTTAAATAGTCAAATACAGGTTCTGCTTGCCCTGGGTCAACAACCCAGACTTTATTTTCTTTTTTTAACGCCCAGATATAGTTATCAGAAAAAGCTTTAATTGGATCAACTTGCACCATAAGTATTTGCTCTATAAAGTGTAGATGGGTTTAGTATAACGAGCATCAATAATGAAACCAGCATTAAGTTTTCGGTCTGGACCAAAACCATTAACTTGGTCTGATTTTCCACATGGCGATTATATAAAAGTCGGCTTAGAGCGAAGAATGAAAGCTTGGTTACCTAGGATGTTTGGATATCACTTACTTAAACTAGGTTCATTAAGTGGCCAACTTGATACATCAAAATGTGTGATCCCTCATCAAGTGAATGTATCCCCTCATCAATGTAAAAAAACCAGTGTGGTTGCTGAAATTGATGAGCTTCCTTTTTCGGAGCACAGTGTTGATGTATGTGTGCTGGCCCACAGTTTAGAATATGAAAGTGATCCTCATCACATTCTGCGTGAAGCTCATCGTACTTTAATTCCTGGTGGCTACTTGGTTATTTCAGGGTTTAACCCGTTCAGTTTATGTGGATTGGCGAATTTATTGCCGTTTAGCTCACAAAAGCTGCCGTGGTCAGGGCGTTTTTTTACCCCTGCTAGGGTGAAAGATTGGTTAGACTTACTGGGGTTCGAAATAATCAGTGATGAGCGCTTTGTTTATGCATCGTTGGCACGTGGCAGTCGTTTGTCTCGTTTTGCGCCTTGGCGGCGTTTTTGTCGTCACTATTTAAAACCCATGGGCAGCTGTTATATGTTGGTGGCACGAAAGCGGGTCGCACCTTTAACACCAATTAAACCTAAGTGGCACGCAAGGCCCAAATGGGCACCTGCGGTTAAAAATGCGAGGCTGAGACAAACTAGAGACAAGTCTCACTAACAACAAAATTTAAGCTGCTTGATATCCTTCATCTTCAAGCAGTTTTGAACTACCCGCAGCTTCTCTAGCCAAGTCATCTACGATTTCATTATATTTATTGCCACTGTGACCTTTTACCCAACGCCACTCTATGTCATGTCTTTGACAGGCCTCATCTAGGCGCTTCCATAAATCAACGTTTTTAACAGGCTTCTTTGCGGAAGTAAGCCAGTTACGCTTTTTCCAACCAGCAACCCAAGACTCGATGCCTTGTTTAACATATTGGCTGTCGGTATGTAGTACGACTGTGCAAGGTCGTTTAAGGGTTTCGAGTGCAACAATGGCAGCGAGCATCTCCATTCTATTATTGGTAGTGAGTTTATAGCCCTGAGAAAGCGTTTTTTCATGACCTTGATAATGAAGATAAATGCCATACCCACCAGGTCCTGGATTGCCTAAACATGAACCATCGGTATAAATCTCTACGCTTTTTTGCACGAATTAGCCTGTTTTTATGTAGAATAAAGTGATTAGTTGCTAACAATAGCAAAGTTAACAGGCAGACGATATGTTAAAGAGACAAATAGTCCTAGATACTGAAACCACAGGTATCGATCCAAAAGCAGGACATAGGATCATTGAAATTGGGTGTGTTGAACTCATTAATCGCCGTTTAACAGGAAATAACTTTCATGTGTATATCAACCCTCAGCGTGATATTGAAGAGGAGGCAATTGATGTCCACGGTATTACCAATGAGTTTCTGAGAGATAAGCCACTTTATCATCAAGTAGCGCAAGAATTCTTTGAGTATATTAAAGGGGCTGAGCTCATTATTCATAACGCACCGTTCGATGTTGGCTTTATGGATAACGAATTTGCGCTGTTACAGCAAGGCTATCCTAACACTCACGAGTATTGTGAGGTGCTAGATACCCTTGTTATGGCAAGAAACCTGCACCCAGGCCAGAAGAATAGCCTAGATGCATTGTGCCGACGTTATGACATAGATAATGCAAAACGTACGCTGCACGGCGCACTACTGGATTCCGAAATTTTAGCTGACGTTTATTTAGCGATGACGGGTGGTCAAGTAAAAATGAACTTGGCGAATAATACTGAAGATAAATCTCAAACAGATAGTACTAGTATTCGCCGTTTAGCTGATAACCGTCCAGCACTTAAAGTTGTTACAGCTTCTGCCGATGAATTAATTGCACATGAAGAAAGGCTAAAAGTCGTTAACAAAAATGGCGAGACTCTTTGGCAACAAAATTAAGGTAAATTTTATATGAAGCGATTATTGTTAGTGCTGTTTCTATTTTTCGTGAATGAATGTGTCGCACTCACAACAACCCCATCAATTACATTGTTGAAAAATAATCGCAAAGTAAACGAAGTGCCTCTTTTAGATAATCGTTTTCGGATCGATCATAAAGTTGAAAAAATCACTTTACTCTTTTTTAGAAAACCAGGATCTCCTGCTGTTATTTTAGTCAAGCCTGATGGTAGTAAATACTATGCTCATCATGCGATGAAAGATGAGATGTTAGAATGGTATGACGAACCCAGTTACGACTTGATCATTATTGATAAACCCACTCCCGGACCGTGGCAAGTAATAGGTAAGGTTCAACCGGATAGCCGCATCATGGTATTGGGAGACATAGAGCTGGTGGTAGACCCTTTACCGCCGTTAATTTTTAGAGGGGAAACTCTGAAAGTGACAGGGCAGGTGACCAATGACGGTAAACCTATCGATGTAGGCTATTTTCGGGATGTGGTCAGTCTAATCGTCGAGTTCGTAAGTACCAACAATGATCAGTACGATAATTTTGGGGCAGGTACACAAAGTGTCACTGAATTTAAAGATGATGGAAGAGAGTTTGATGAAAGGCCGATGGATGGTATTTTTACTGGAGAGTTTAAACTCATTTTTCCTGCCGGAGAGTGGCAACCAGAATTTGCTATAGAAACCCCAATTTTAAAACGCAGAGTGGTACAAGCGCCTATTGTCATTGCTGAGCCGCCATTTGAGTTTAATTTAACTTTAGCCAGTAATAACGAAGCAAGTCATGAATTGCTTATCAATTTAGACCAAAATATTGTGAAACCGGAAACGGTTATTTTTCAAGGCAAAATATTTTACCCCAATGGCGAGGAGCAAATTTTTACTTTAAACCCTGAAGCTCGAATGTATCGTAAGTTATTGATGAGCAATTACGATTGGGGCCGTTATCAAGTTGAGTTTTCTGTTTTTGGTGAAAATATTAATGGCAGAGAGTTTATGGCAAAGCTTCCAATGTATAACTTTGAGATAGAAAGACCGATTGAGAAGGTACCCGAGTTACAAGCACCTAAAGTAAACCCTTTGCTTGCTAAATTGCCCCCTCCAGAGCCTGAACCAACATTGAGTACAGGTGCGCTAATTGGGATTATCGCTGTGGGTAACATTCTAGTTATGTTGATTGGATGGTTGGTGATCAGAGTTTTTGTTCAGAAGAAACCAATTAAGCTCAAAATTAAGTTACCTTCATTTAAGAAAAAATCATCAACAGAAGATACAAAAGTTGATGAAGAAGAAGGAAATGATCCGAACGGTTCAAAAAATAACAAATCAGGTGATATTTTGAACCTTTCCATGGATGGAGACTAAAAAAGACAGTTTTTTTAAAAAAAACAGTTGACTCTAAACAGGTCGATTCGTATTATTCACGCCGCTGTCAGGGAGCAACCTGACAACAAGAATAAAGCGGAGTGGTAGTTCAGTTGGTTAGAATACCGGCCTGTCACGCCGGGGGTCGCGGGTTCGAGTCCCGTCCACTCCGCCAATTATTCTAAAATTTGTAAGTCGCGCTGGAGTGGTAGTTCAGTTGGTTAGAATACCGGCCTGTCACGCCGGGGGTCGCGGGTTCGAGTCCCGTCCACTCCGCCAATCTTACAAAATGCCTTTAGGCACCCTTTCCTAAGTGTGGAGTGGTAGTTCAGTTGGTTAGAATACCGGCCTGTCACGCCGGGGGTCGCGGGTTCGAGTCCCGTCCACTCCGCCAATTAGGAAAAGATTAAAACTCAGTGGAGTGGTAGTTCAGTTGGTTAGAATACCGGCCTGTCACGCCGGGGGTCGCGGGTTCGAGTCCCGTCCACTCCGCCAACGTTTTAATCAAAATTATTTGCTCGTGGAGTGGTAGTTCAGTTGGTTAGAATACCGGCCTGTCACGCCGGGGGTCGCGGGTTCGAGTCCCGTCCACTCCGCCAATGCAAATAAAAATAAGATATCTCTGCGGAGTGGTAGTTCAGTTGGTTAGAATACCGGCCTGTCACGCCGGGGGTCGCGGGTTCGAGTCCCGTCCACTCCGCCATTAGATATCAAGAGTCAATCAGAACTGGCTCTATAAATACCCACCACTGCGGAGTGGTAGTTCAGTTGGTTAGAATACCGGCCTGTCACGCCGGGGGTCGCGGGTTCGAGTCCCGTCCACTCCGCCATTTAATTTTAGACTTTTTTCCGTAATTCTTCGTTTCAAATCAAATAACATCCTTGTTATTCAACTCTTTTTAATTCATTTCATCAGAAATACGACAGTATCGCTTCTGAGTCACCAATATACTTTCCAGCGATAAATACTTGTGGCACTGTTTCTTGGCCAGAGATCGCTTTTAAGCTTGTCAAGCTGGCATCACGGCCTAGAACAATCTCTTCAAATTGAACACCCTTACTCATTAGGTGTGCTTTAGCTTTCTCACAAAAACCACAACCAGGTTTTGTAAATAAGCTTACTGGCTGAGGCTTTTCACACTCTGGGTTGATGTAATCAAGCATAGTATCGGCATCCGACACTTCGAAAGGGTCGCCAGGTAAATCAGGCTCAATAAACATTTTTTCAATAACACCATCTTTTACCAGCATAGAATAACGCCAGCTCCGCTTGCCAAAACCTAAATCGGCTTTATCGACTAGCATACCCATACCGTCAGTGAACTCTCCATTACCGTCAGGGAGAAGGGTGATATTGGCTGCTTCTTGATCTTTCGCCCACGCGTTCATGACGAAGGTATCGTTTACAGACAAACAAATAATATCGTCTACACCATTTTGTTTGAATGCATTTGCCAGCTCGTTATAACGCGGTAAGTGTGTAGATGAACAGGTCGGAGTAAAAGCGCCTGGCAAGGAGAATACAACCACAGTTTTGCCTTTAAAAAGTTGTTCAGTAGTGACAGTCTGCCAATCATTACCAATTCTCACAGGAAATGAGACAGAGGGTATTGTTTGTCCTTCACGATTTTCTAGCATATTGATTTCCTCATAGTTGAATGCCTTCATTATCTATAAAGCCAACCTTGATTAAAGTAAGGAAAATAAATAAGGGCAATCTAAAAACTAGATTGCCCTTATTTTGTATTCTGAGTTACGAGTATATAGAGTTATTCTAATGTGAATGACTCGGGCTCTTTTACAACGACTTTAATGATGTCATTTAGCTGAATATTACTTAGAGGTCTGTCACTTAGGTTTCTAGCGATTGCACTTTGTGCATTCACTTGTTCAACCACAACTTGTTCAATGGTTTGAATATGATGTGAATACTGGACACCATTTGACGCTGTCAGGTTACTTCTATGAAGGATAGAAAGCACTTGTCCTGCTTCAAGCCCATGGCTCTGACCTAGGTTAATAACGACTCTATCAGAGTCTATCATTAATATTTTACCGGTTGTTTTCAGGCAACTAACAGCTGTGTTTAGATCTTGGCCCACTTTATTAAAAATGGTTTGAATTTTTTGACCATAGTCAGTTCGCCAAAACTCCTCGCTATTTACATTCACTATCTGAGTTTTTTCATGTGGCCAAATACCCTGAGTACTATAATGTTGAGACCAGACTTGATCGTTTGTTTGTGAATCAAATAGTGCAAAGTCAATTTTAAAGTTACGCATATAGGATTCACTTTCCCAAAATGCATAGTCGTTATTCATTTTTCTGCCTTTAGAAATATCAGTGATTTGGCTTAACAATACATACTGGCTATTACTACTTCGACTTAATGTATCAATTAAGTTGGCGTTATACTCAAACTGCTGAGCAAAGAAGGCCCTGACATCTAATTTGCGATCGATATATGGGATCATTTTTACGCCCATATTTCGCTCGTTTAATGTATTGAATAAGCGCTGAGAACTGGCTTTGGGTATGTCAAAAATTTGACCTAGTCTAGCCTGATCTGGGTGTGTTAATTGACTTTGTGTGACCGTAATTTGTTTATTAAACTTTGACTCTCTACATTGTGCTTGCTGAGGGATAATATCTAGGTGCAGCGTCACAGAGTATTGCTCGCCTTGTTGCTGTTCATTGATTAAATTTACATGCTGGATCTGACCATGTGTTTTGATTTTTAGCTCGTCTTGTTCGAGTACTCCATCAGCAACTGTTTGAACGCTAGATACCGTCGCACCAGAAAAAATGAGCGCTTGCGTAATGGCATCTTTCACAGCCATTTGCCTAGCTGAAGCCGTGTCACCATCAACTATGCCGCCATAACCAACCACTTCAAACCATTCTGCTTTGGTGTTAAAACTTAATATGAGCAGCACAATTATCAGAAAATGTTTCATCTTAAATATTCCGAATAGAATTCTATTTTAGTAAAAGCAATAGGTGTACCACCTTTCTTGGCGCGAAAAATGCATTTAAAAATTTATGGTTTTATTAGGTATTTTATTATGAAAGCAAAGAACTTTTTTTATTCATCTATTGTAGCAAGTACTCTCTTGTTTACTGGTTGTAGTTCGGTATTTGATAAGCATATAGAGTACACCTATGAAGAACCTGATTATTATCCGGTTTTAAGAGCTGTTGGTTATGCGCCTTTAAGTAGTCAGCCAGGCCAAACTGAATCGCAAAAAATGCTAATGGCGATTAAAGTATCTAAACTTGAAGCTTATAGAGAGCTGGCCGAGCAAGTACATGGACAAAAGCTTACATCGACGATGACAGTAAAAGGCGCTATAGCACAAACAGATGGCTTATCGAGCAAGGTGGGTGGTTTGATTAAAGGGGCTAAAATCGTGAAGACCTACTCGGTTGGTGATACTTATGCTACAGAGCTAGAATTAGACATGAAAAAGGTGCACGAATTATACATTAGCGCTATTAAACCAAGAAAAGTGAAACGAGTGATTTATTATTAAGTGGTTTAATTGACTCTGGGGGAACTTAAATTAAGCTTTTAGGTTTTTCACTAATTCAGAATTGGCGCTAACAACACCGCCATCTTGCCCATAGGTAATTGAGGTGGGCGCCCCGATAATAATATCTTTTAATTCTCTAACAGCTAGGTGCGCTTGGTGAGCGGCTTGTGCATTTACTTCATTTTGTTTTTTACATTGAAGCAGTAAAGTATTAACTGAGCCAGTCAGCGGTTTGATTTGCTCAATTTTAAATATTTCTTGATTGAAACCGGAAATCTCTTTATCTAATTTTTGAATGGCATTGAGGAGGGTAAGCTTTTCTCTGGCAATGTCTTTTAATCCATCACCTTTTTTACTGGCAAGGCACTCAAGTTCAGCATCTAAAAGCTGGGTCAAAGCATTTAGATGCTGGATTTGATTTTCTAGTTTATGCTGGCACAGGTTGATTTGATCATCCATACACATCAAACTCAAATGCAGCTATATTCTTTGCCAACTTTTCAGCATCAACTTGATACTTGCCTTCACTTATCGCTTTTTTAAGCTCTTCAACTTTCTTGCTGTCGAATGCAGGTTGCTGTTGTGCCTTTTCCTGCAAACTTTTTAACTGTTGTGCTTGTGGCGTTAAACTGACTGAATCAGTTGCCGCTTTCTGAGGCGCTTTAGATATTGCGGCTGCTTGATTCGCATCTGATTTTTGTAATTCAGCTTTTTGTTGCTTAATATTATTAAGCACGCTGTTTGGCTGAGATTGCCCTTTTACATTATTAACCATGATAATTGACCCAATAATTACTCATGCCTTTATATCGGCTTTATAGTTTATAACTTTAGCAAAAAAATTAAATATTCACCTCAACTGATTCTACATCTTTTACACGTGCTGAGATAGTTTTTCCAGACTTTTGATTTTTAACTCTTATTTGCTCTCCTACATTACCATCTTGTAATGCAACACCCGTCGTTTTTATGGTAAGAGTACGTGTTTTTGCATAAATCGTGATGTTGTCTCCCTTACAGACCATGCAAATATGATTTAAGGTGATAGCCGATCCTTCTCTGACAATCCGCTTTGCTCGGCTGCCGATGAGAAACTGTTCAGTATGCAAATTGCTCGCGCGAACAAAGTGTTTTGCTTTGTACTCAACAGTGATTGCTTCGGCTGTGATGAGTTCACCTTTATTAATGGTTTGTGTTGTGACAATAACAGGGTAGAGCTCTTCAATTCGAACATGTACATATTGAGTCCAACCTGAAAGGTCTTCACATTTCACTTGGACCGTGACTTGTCGGTTAAACGGAGGGCTTGCATTTGTCGTATAGTTTAAAGGGGTCTGGCAAAAACGTTCAGATAGTCTGGCATCTAATGGCAGTGATTTAATACGAGTCTTTATACTCGGATCTAATTCAACTTGCTGAGCAATAAATGCTTCAGCGCCAGTTTCAAGATTGGTATTAGTGTAAACTTGTGCTTGACTCATATAGCTGGCTAGAAAACAAGCCATTGCACATAAAATCTCATATGATTTGGTTTTTTTTAACAAACTCATGATGTTTCGACTATGCTTATCTGGAGAAACAAGGTATAAAGATTGTGCGTGAAATACCATACTGCTTCAAGGCGATTCTTTGAATAAACCGTCTAAAAGCGTATGATATTGCCAAGATGACCGATATGTAGGAGATTGAAATGGCAGGTGTTTTAGACTCTGTAAACCAACGAACTCAGTTGGTTGGGCAAAACCGCCTAGAGTTATTACTTTTTCGACTGAGAGGTCGTCAAAGATTTGGCATTAACGTATTTAAAGTCAGAGAAGTTCTTCAGTGCCCACCTCTCACAAATATGCCAAAGTCAAATCCATACATACGTGGTGTTGCTCATATTCGTGGTCAAACTATCTCAGTAATTGATATGTCGCTCGCTGTTGGTGGGCCACCAATCGAAAATATTAAAGATTGTTTTATAATTATTGCTGAATATAACCGATCAGTTCAGGGCTTTTTAGTCGGTGCAGTTGAACGTATCGTGAATATGAACTGGGAAAAAATCATGCCGCCACCTGATGGTGCAGGTCGATATTCATACCTAACCGCGGTCACCGAAATTGAAAACGAACTTGTTGAGATTTTGGATGTAGAGAAAATCTTAAATGAGATTTGCCCAGTAAATACAGAAGTGAGTGAAGAGATTGTATCTGATGGTGAGATGCAAAAAGACTTAGGTGAACGTATAGTATTCATAGCTGATGATTCAGCAGTAGCTAGAAACCAAGTGAAGCGAGCACTGGAGCCATTAGGTGTGCAAACAGAGCTTGCTAAAAATGGTAAAGAAGCATTGGTTAGGCTTAAAGAAATAGCTGAAGTAGATTGTCAAAATGACATTACTGAAAGAGTGGGTTTGCTTATATCTGATGTAGAAATGCCTGAAATGGATGGTTATACGCTGACTGCTGAAATAAAAGCTGATCCTAAATTGGCACCTTTGCATGTCATACTTCACACTTCATTAAGTGGGGTATTCAATCAAGCAATGATTGAGAAAGTGGGTGCAGATGATTTTATTGCAAAATTTAACCCTGATGAACTCGCTACAGCGGTTAAAAAATGGGTTCATTGTGATTAGGTAACGGCGGTAGTATCTTGGAAAACAAACATCTTCAACAAGGCGAATATGACCAGTTTAGAACTTTCTTAGAGCAGCAGTGTGGGATTGTTCTTGGGGATAATAAACTTTATTTGGTTAAAAGTCGTTTAGCACCGTTAATGGCGCGTTTTGGTGTTGATTCTTTATCAGCACTTGTTGCAAAAACATTAAGCCCACATGAGCGTCAGCTTCGAGCTGCGGTAGTTGATGCCATGACAACAAATGAAACGCTATGGTTCAGAGACACTTACCCATTCGAGTTGTTGAAAACTAAGATTTATCCAGAGCTGAAAGACACTCGAAGAGGTCTGAAAATTTGGTCTGCTGCTAGTTCTTCAGGCCAAGAACCTTATTCGATTGCTATGGCAACTCAAGAGTATCAAACTCAAAACCCTGGCGCTTTGAAAATGGGTGTACAAATTGTTGGTACAGACATCTCAAACACCATGCTCGACATGTGTAAAAATGCTGAATATGACTCTTTAGCATTGGCACGAGGGTTATCTGTAGAACGTCGTCAAAAATTTTTCCAAGACAGTGGCAATGGTATGGCAAGAGTCGTTGACCCGATAAAGAGAATGGTCAACTTTAGACATCTAAACTTGCTTGACTCTTATTCTTTAATGGGTAAATTTGACGTTATTTTTTGTCGAAATGTTTTAATATACTTTTCTCCAGAAGTGAAGGCGAAGATAATTTCTCAATTTGCTCAAGCTCTAAACCCAAAAGGGTACTTATTTCTAGGTGCCTCTGAATCTATGGCGGGTCTTAGTGATGAGTTTGAAATGATCAGGTGTAATCCTGGGATTATTTATCGTAAAAAAACATAACTCTTTTAAAGCGGCAATTTGATTGCCGTTTTTTTCTTCTTAAATTTACCTTTCTTAATATCTATAATTTCAAATTTATCAACGCAGGCTTCTGAAAATAAAGAGTTTTATTTTGGCCCGCTTATTGCTTTTACTCCATAGAGTCAAATTTTTGGAGTCGTGTCATGGCAATTGGTTTTGATAAAGCACTTGGAGTTCATCAGCATACTATGTTGATCCGTTCACAACGTGCAGAGATGTTAGCAAGTAATATTGCGAACGCAGACACACCAGGATACAAAGCAAAAGATATCGACTTTGCTCAGGCATTCAAAGCGGCAAAGTCATCACAACAACGTGGCAATTCTATGCAAAGAACTGATAGCAGACATATGCATGGAGGAAGCCAATTAAATAGCAGTGTTGAGCTATTTCGTAATCCAAATCAAGCAGATACGGGCGATGCGAACTCTGTCGATATACAAGTGGAACGAAACTTGTATGTTCAAAACGCATTAGAGTATCAGGCAAGTTTGCAATTTTTAACTGGCAAGTTTAAAGGGTTGAAAAAAGCCCTAGGTAGTCAAGGAGCATAATTATGAGCTTATATAATGTTTTCGATATAGCTGGCTCAGGAATGAGTGCTCAAAATATTCGACTGAATACCACTGCGAGTAATATTTCAAATGCCAATAGTATCAGTTCTAGCCAAGATAAAGTTTATCGAGCTCGGCATCCTGTTTTCGCAGCTGAACTGACCAAAGCGTCTGCAGCACATGATCCTAATCAGCTTAATGCATCGGTAGGGGTTAAAGTGCTAGGCATAGTAGAGAGTGATAAACCATTACAGGTTGAATACAACCCAAATCACCCTAGTGCTGACAAAGACGGGTACATCTATAAACCAAATGTGAATGTAGTAGAAGAAATGGCAAACATGATCTCTGCTTCACGTTCGTACCAAACCAATGTCCAAGTTGCTGATGCTGCGAAGCAAATGCTCAGCAAAACTTTACTACTTGGTCAGCGCTAGTAGGAGTATAGCCGATGAGTAACGATATTAATGCCGCATCTTCTTATATGGATTCGTTACGTTGGTCTGAGCAAAATAAAACAACGCAGAGCGAAAAGAAAAACGATGCCTTAACGCAAGAAGATTTCTTTTCACTTTTAACACAGCAGTTATCTTTCCAAGATCCTAGTAAACCTGCTGACAATGACCAAATGATCTCGCAGATGACGAATTTCACTATGGCGGAAGGTATCTCGGGTCTTAATGAAAAGTTCGATATGTTATCGGCATCGATGACCTCGAATTCGGCATTACAAGCATCTACGCTCGTTGGTAAAAAGGCGTTGCTTGAATCAGATACGATAGATTTTGGTGATGACCAGTTGGCGAAAGGTTCGATAATTGCTCAAAACCCTGTAGAAAAACTAACCGTTAGCATTTTTGATGAAAAAGGACAGTTAGTTCGCCAAATGGATATGGGAGCACAACAAGCAGGTGCAATCAAATTCGAATGGGATGGTAAAAACGGTGATGGTGAAACCATGCCTGCAGGGAATTACAAAATTAAAGCTGAAGGTAGCTTGAATGGAGAATACACCAGCTTACCTATGGCGACATTTAAAAATATTGACAGTGTAAACGTTAATGGTGCGAATGGCATTATTGTTAACACGAGCTCTGGTGCAGTGAAATTATCTGATGTGGCAGAGATAGCATAGATTTTAAGTACTTAAGTAAATTTAAGTGAAAGAGGTGAAAACATGAGTTTTAATATTGCATTAACAGGATTAGCTGCGGCACAAAAAGACTTAGATGTCACAGCAAACAACATTGCCAACGTTAACACAACGGGCTTTAAAGAATCTCGGGCAGAATTTGCTGATGTATACGCATCATCAGTATTTAGTTCTGGAAAAACCAAAAATGGTGACGGTGCGCAAACGACTATGGTTGCTCAGCAGTTTCACCAAGGTTCACTTAAGTTTACTCAAAATTCACTCGATTTAGCGATTACCGGTGAAGGTTACTTTGCGATGAGTGAAGACATTGCTTCGCAGGATTACACTTACACTCGCGCGGGTGCGTTTAAATTGAACAAAGATAATTTTGTGACAGATGCGGCTGGTAATTATTTGCAAGGCTTTCCAGTTGACCCTGGTACAGGTAATACAACTTCGTTAAGTCTAAGTACCGCTTCTCCAATTCAGATCCCTGATGCATCAGGATCTCCACGCCATACTTCAAATGTGTATAGCTCAATGAACCTAGATTCTCGTGCTGGCGCACCTTCAACTACACCATTTGAGCCTACTGACAGCACCAGTTATAACTCGTCAACTTCGACGACAATTTACGATTCACTAGGTGAACCTCATGTAATTCAACTGTTCTTTGTGAAACAAGATCCAGCTGTTGCAAACAATTCGTGGCAGGTCTACGCAACTATGGATGAGACACCAATTGATATTAATGGTAACGAAACAGCTGCTGGTGCACATACTCCAATTGATACTCTTCAGTTCACAGCTGCAGGTTTACCTGATGTGACAGCGCCAGATGTTACTTTCCCTGATATTGATATCTTATCTACTGGTACTACAGGTTTATCTGGCCGTTTATCAAATGGTGCACAATTTCCAAATAACATAACTGTAAACTGGAGTGACGAAGCGAATACCGCAAATAAGTTACCGACTCAGTATGCTAGTCGTTTTGAAGTGAAAGCACTTGAGCAAGATGGTGCAACAGTGGGTAGATTAGCGGGTATTGATATTGGTACTGACGGCAAAGTTGTTGCTTCATATTCAAATGGTGACACGTCATTCTTAGGTCAGGTTGCAATGGTTCGTTTTTCAAACTCGCAAGGTTTAGCACAGGTAGGTGGTACAGCATGGAAGAAGAGTTTAACGTCAGGTGAACCGATTGCCGGTGAACCAGCTTCTGGTACTTTGGGTACAATTAACTCTTCGGCATTAGAGCAGTCGAACGTAAACCTAACTAATGAGCTGGTGGACCTTATCAGCGCGCAGCGTAACTTCCAGGCTAACTCGCGTGCGTTAGAGGTTAACTCGACATTACAACAAAATATTCTACAGATCCGATAATTACTTAATTCCTCTTTCACGAAGGCCGCAAACGCGGCCTTTCTTTTCTTTTTTAAACGTCAAAATTAGGTTGGCACTTTTATTGCTTTAATAGGCTTAAGATTAATTTTTAGGCCAATGTAATGGATAAAATGCTGTATATCGCGATGTCAGGCGCCAAACAAAGTTTGCGCGGCGTGGCATTAAAAGCGAATAACCTAGCCAATGCCAATACCACAGGCTTTAAAGCTGACTTTGCTCAAGCGCGTTCAATGCAAGCGTTTGGGGAAGGGTTACCAACACGTGTGTTTGCAATGCAAGAGCGTCCGGGCACAAATATGACCATGGGAGCGGTTGTTGAAACCGGTCGAGACTTAGATATCGCAGTAGATCAAAAGTCTTGGATAAGTGTCTTAGATGCTTCAGGAGAAGAAGCGTATACCAAAGTTGGTACTTTAAATATCACCACAGATGGTTCGTTAATTACGAGTCATGGCCGTCAAGTTATTGGCGAAGGTGGCCCTATTATTCTTCCAATACCTGTTGATAAAGTGGTGTTTAGTGATGATGGCTCTATTCAAGTTCGTCCTCAAGGTGCACCAGCGAACTTCTTAGAAGTTGTCGATAGGCTAAAAATCATTGAGGCTGATAATAGTAAATTACAAAAAGGTAATGATGGCTTATTTCGTCCTAAAGAAGATGCATTAGAGGACGGCTTTTGTGGCTTTTGTGATATTTCACCAACAGCTCGTGTTATGAGTGGCATGTTAGAAATGTCAAACGTGAACCCTGTGCATGAAATGACAGATTTGATCAATCATCAGCGTCAATTTGAAATGCAAATGAAACTAATGAAATCGGCAGAAGAGATGGATGAGAAACAAGTTCAGCTTCTGCGTATTGTTTAATGAGTGAGGTATAAGTTATGAACCCAGCATTATGGATCAGTAAAACGGGCCTTGACGCCCAGCAAACTGATATTTCGGTTATCTCGAATAACCTCGCCAACGCCAGTACCGTTGGCTACAAAAAAAGCCGCGCGATTTTTGAAGATTTACTTTATCAGAACATTAACCAACCAGGTGGTCGCTCTTCACAAGATACTGAACTACCTTCAGGTTTAATGCTAGGTGCAGGTTCAAAGGTCGTTGCTAACCAAAAGAACTTCTCACAAGGTAATATGCAAAGCACCGAAAACTCGTTGGACTGGATGATCCAAGGTCCAGGTTTCTTTGAAATTCAGATGCCAGATGGCACGGTTGCTTATTCGCGTAACGGCCAATTTACGACTGATGAAAATGGCCGAGTTGTTACATCGGGTGCTGGTTTTCCGGTTCAGCCAGAAATGAACGTACCAGATGATGCAAAGTCAATCAGTATCTCTCAAGACGGTGAAGTGTCAGTAACCATAGCAGGACAGGCAGAAAACGTAGTTATCGGACAGTTGGTTATCAGTGATTTCATCAATCCATCTGGTTTAGAGCCAATTGGTCAAAACCTTTATACAGAAACCGCAGTAAGTGGTGCGCCTGTACAAGGTAATCCAAGTGTGGATGGGTTGGGCTCTATTGTACAAGGTGCGCTTGAAACATCTAACGTTAACGTAACAGAAGAGTTAGTAAACCTCATTGAAACTCAAAGGGTTTATGAAATGAACTCTAAAGTTATCTCAAAAGTTGATGAGATGCTTAGTTACATTAATCAGCAATTATAATTCTGGAGGCTGATATGCGTAATGTAAGTTTAATCATTTTAGGCTCATTGTTTTTAACTGGGTGTGTATCTACACAAAATAAGAACGTCGTTAAAGACGATCCTTACTATGCGCCTATCTATCCAGATCAAGAAGCTGAGCAAATTGTCGCAACAGGCTCATTATTTAACCCAAATTTATCGAATGATTTATATGGTGACAAAAAGGCTTTACGTGTTGGCGATATTTTGACGGTCGTTCTTCGAGAAACTACTTCAGCAACAAAAGCTGCAAACACGACTACGGGTAAAGCAACTTCGGCTTCACTAGATCCCGTTGTGGGCTTAGGAGGCGACAACATTAACCTGGGTGGTCAAAGTCTACAGTTTGGTTTGAATTCAAATAATTCATTTTCAGGCGATAGCCAAGCCAATCAATCTAACAGTTTATTCGGTAATATTTCCGTAAACGTAATGCGCGTATTGCCTAATGGTAATTTGGTGGTACGAGGCGAAAAATGGCTAACATTGAATACGGGCGAAGAGTTTATGCGTATTGAAGGGTTGGTGAGAGCTGCTGATGTAAAATCAGATAATACTGTTGAATCTAACCGTATTGCCAATGCTCGCATTCAATACTCAGGAAAAGGGCAGGGTCAAGAAGCACAAAGTGCAGGCTGGCTGGCTAAATTCTTCTTAAGCACTTTGATGCCATTTTAAGGAACCACTATGAAGATGTTCAAAGTAATCATTGCTGTAAGCGTGCTTTTATTAAGCCAAGCAGTCAATGCGGAGCGTGTCAAAGATGTCAGCATGGTTGAAGGCGTTCGCTCGAACCAATTAGTGGGTTATGGTTTAGTTGTGGGTCTTCCGGGCACAGGCGAACAATCAAGATTCACAGAACAGAGTTTTAAAGCCATGTTAAACGGATTTGGCATTACTTTACCAGCAAACCTAAAACCAAAAATCAAAAATGTCGCGGCCGTTGCCGTACATGCAGAGCTCCCTCCTTTTGTGAAGCCGGGACAAAATATTGACATTACTGTGTCATCAATTGGTAGTGCGGGTAGCCTTAGAGGAGGTACTTTACTGCAAACCTTCTTGAAAGGGGTTGATGGTAATGTCTATGCGATTGCACAAGGTAGCTTAATTGTAGGTGGCTTAGGTGCTGAAGGGTTGGATGGTAGCCGAGTTGTGATTAACACACCAACAGTGGGTAGAGTGCCAAACGGTGCGACGGTAGAGCGCGCAGTTGCCAGTCCTTTTACTCAAGGTGACTTTATTACTTTTAACCTTAATCGACCTGATTTTACAACCGCAAAGCGCTTAGCTGATACGATTAATGACTTAGTTGGTCCTAACAGTGCTAAACCTATGGATGCAGCATCAGTTCGAGTGATTGCGCCTCGTGATCCGTCACAACGTGTTGCTTATTTATCTACGCTTGAAAACCTAGAGTTCAAGCCTGCCGACACATCAGCTAAAATTATCGTTAACTCCAGAACGGGTACTATCGTGATTGGTAAAAACGTGAAGCTTCAACCTGCAGCGATCACTCACGGTGGATTAACTGTGACCATAGCAGAAGATCAGGTGGTATCTCAGCCTCAGCCACTGACTAATGGGGAAACAGCAGTGACCCGTCAGAGTATTGTCGATGTTGATCAAGATGACTCAAGAGCATTTGTATTTAACCCTGGTGTGAGTCTTGATGATCTGGTGAGAGCTATTAATGAAGTCGGCGCTGCACCAGGTGATTTAATGGCGATATTAGAGGCACTTAAAGAAGCAGGTGCAATTAATGGTCAATTAGTCGTCATTTAATGTCTTATTTATAATCAATTAGTTAGCCTCGCTTTTGCGGGGCTTTTTTTTGGCTCGATAATTGCTTTGTTAGAGTATGACTAATTTAGTGTAATTGATGAGCATGAATACCAATCCGTTAGAAAAACAAAACTTCTTTGATTTAGGTGATCTGAATGCACTTAGACAAGATGCGTTGAAAAGCGGTGGCGATCAACAAGCATCTAATAAAGCACTAAAAAAAGCTGCAGAGCAGTTTGAATCTATCTTTACGCAAATGCTGATGAAGAGTATGCGTAAAGCCAACGAAGCGATGGAAGATAAAAACAGCCCTTTTAATTCAAGTGGCGTCAAATTCTTCCAGGAAATGCATGATCAACAGCTTTCTTTAGAACTATCAAAAAAGGGCAGCTTAGGGTTAGCAGATCTTATTGTTAAACAGCTTTCTCCTAATGTTGATGGTTATAAACCATCTTCGGTACTGCGGAATGATGCGCAGCTACCTATGCAAAAGGCATCTTCAGAACCATTATCTGAATTTATACGCCGTCAACCAGAACCCGTCGCACAAGCTGATAAGCTAGAAGAACAACCTAGCTTTGATACTCCAGAGTCATTTATCAGCGCTATGTGGGATCATGCGAAAACTGCAGCACAGAAAATTGGCTTAAATCCAGCGGTGATGATTGCTCAAGCTGCACTTGAAACGGGCTGGGGTAAACATGTTATCGCCAAACAAGATGGAGCAAGTAGTTTCAACCTATTCAACATTAAAGCGGATAGAGCCTGGCAGGGTGAGCATGCCAAAAAAATGACATTAGAGTTTGAGAAGGGCTTACCAGTTCAAAAACAAGCCAGCTTTAGGGCTTATGAGTCGATTAAAGACAGTATTAATGACTATGTCGACTTTTTACAAAGCAACCCTCGTTATAGCCAAGCATTAAATAATACCGATAAACCTGAGAAATATTTAGAAGAGCTACAACAAGCAGGCTATGCCACAGATCCAAAATACGCAGAAAAAATAAAAAATGTCTTACAGCGAGGAGAATTTAAACAAATGTTAACGTCGCTAGTACGTCAAGGAGTTAACTAAGATGTCTTTCAATTTAATGAATATTGGTACAGCGGGGATCAGAGCAAATACTGAACTGCTACAAACTACCAGTAAGAACATCTCGAACCTAAACACTAAAGGCTATATTCGTGAAAGAACCGAACATAGCACTATGGTCGGTAACCAAGTTGGCCGCGGCGAAACAGTTCGTTTAATTAATGAATTTGCTCAAAAGCAATTAAATCGTGATATCTCAAATAAAACTTACTATGAGCAGTTTGTGACAGAGTCATCTCGTGTAGATACTTTATTCGGTGAAGAGTCTAATAGTTTAAATAACAGTATCAATTCTTTATTTAATAATCTTCAAGAGGCGATGAACTTACCTTCATCAACAGTGACTCGTTCGCTATTTTTAACAGACGCACAAAACTTGGTTGATCAGATGGACCGTCTCTCTGGAATTGTATTTGACCAGAACAACATCGTGAATGAGCAACTAAGCATCATGGCCGATGAAGCTAACAACTTGATCCAAAAGATTAGTGACTTGAATGACAAAGTGGCAGCTGTTGAGATGCAGCCCGGTATCACTGGCAGTAATTCGGTCATCAATGAACGCGATGAAGCAATAAAAGATTTAGCTGAGCTGGTGGACATTGAAACCCTTGATGGTCCGAATAGCGAGAAGTTGATTTTTCTTGGGTCTGGACAATCCCTTGTGATGGAAAATGGCACATTCAATACGTTTGATATGGATGGCGACCCAGATCCAAACATTAAAGAGTTAAAGTTAGACTCTCCAGATGGCAAGGCCATCGCGTTAGATGTCAACATCAGTACACTTCGAGGAAAAATGGGGGGGCTACTGGCGTTTAGAGATGAAATCTTACATCCTGCACAAAACCAACTGGGTCAAATTGGCTTGGCATTAGCGGATGCTTTTAACCAGCAAAATAAAAAAGGTATGGACTTAGATGGTAACTTGGGTGGAGATATTTTTTCCATTCCTACGGTTGGTGGTTATGCCTATGCTGATAATACAGGTTCGGCATCTGTCAATGCGACTGTGGAGGCGGGAAAAGGTGCTGAGGTCCCTGCAACTGATTTTCGAGTCACCTTTACCAGTGCAACGACTGTTGAAATCGCTGCAGTAGATAGTAAAGGTAATGTGATTGGTACTCCCTCTACTGCTAATGTGACTGCAGGAGTTATTGATTCAAGTACGATTACAGGTGGTGAGTCATTTGGCCTTGAGATGAGTGTATCAGGTACAGTAAATACGGGTGACAGTTACCTAATAAAGTTAAACTCTACGGCTGCCTCCACAATGGAGTTGGCTACAGAAAGACCTGAAAGTTTGGCGCTTGCATCTCCAATTCGAACAACAACTAATGTTAATAATACCAGTAATGCAGTTATTTCAGTGGGGGCTGTGATAAATACGGGTACGGGCAGTAACTTTACAGCGACCCCTCCAAGTTTAACTCAAGGTGATATCACTTTAACTAAAACTGGAAATACTAATGAATATCAAATTCAAGATGGTAATGGCACAACAACATTTACCATCACACCACCTGCTGAAAATATACTAGCGCAAGCTGGTGCACCTTATGACAGTTATGGCTTTGATTTTAATATAGAAGGCACTTCTGTAGCGGGTGATGTTTTTACTATTGAATTCAATACAGGTGGTTTTGACGATAACCGCAATGGTTTAGAGCTTGCTAAACTACCATCACAAGAATTGGTACGCCAAAATGTCGTAACCACGGCAACGGCTGATAACTTGAAAACATTTAATGAAGCTTATGCGGGTTTAGTGACAGATATAGGTGTTATAGCAAACCAAGCGAAAACCAATGGTGCAGCTTTTGAGGCTCTAGCGGAACAATCAGAAGCTTGGTTCGAATCAATGTCGGGTGTGAATTTAGATGAGGAAGCTGCAAATTTATTACGTTTTCAACAAGCTTATTCCGCATCTGCACAAATCATTTCAGCGGCGCGAACTGTGTTCGATACGCTATTAAGTGCAGCGAGGTAATTAATAATGCGTTTATCTCACAATATGATCTTTAAAAATAACCTCAATTCGATTTTAAACAATCAACAAGAGGTAAATAAAGCACAAGAACAAGTCACAACACAAAAGCGTGTATTAAGTGCGTCGGATGACCCATCAGCGATGGCGCGTGCGTTACTTTATGGTGATAAAATTCAAACCAATGAACAATACACCAAAAATTTGACTATGTTGAAGAGCCGTTTAGATACACAAGAAGGTGTACTAGAGAATATCAAAGACTCTTTAACTCGTGCGCATGTGCTAACAGTTCAAGCTGGTAATGGTGCATTGACCAAACCTGATAGAGCCGCTCTTTCCGAAGAATTAAGTGCGATTAAAACAGCAGTACTTGATTTAATGAATGCAAAGAGCGAAGACGGTCGTTACATTTTTTCAGGTTATCAAGATAATACTCGAACCTATGCTTACAACAGTACAGATGGCCGTTATGAATATAGTGGAGATCAAGGACAGCATAAGATTAAAGTTGCCGAAGGTGTAGAGATCAAATCGAGTGATAATGGTTTTGATGTCTTTGAAAGTGTGGAGCAGAGATTAAATGTGACACAAAATACAGGCCTTGCAACAAGCGGTGGTATTACAACAGCAAACGTATATGTAAAAGATCAAACGGTATTTGATCAATTCCACAAAGCGAACTACAACTCAGATCCAACCGCACCAGCAACTCGAAACGAAATAACAATTACAACGACAGCCGGGAGTCCTAGCACTTATTCATTATCTCAAGGCGGTTCAGTAATCGGGACTGGCAGTTTTGATGGTAGTCAAATTGTATTTGGTGGCATGGAGGTCAATATAGATCCATCTGTATCTGGCACAGTGACTATTGAGCTTGCTCAACCTGAAAAAGACAATGTACTTAATACATTAGATAGCCTTGTTGCTGCTTTAAACGACGAAACTATTGCGGACGCGGATTATAGGCAAGTATTGGCCGATTCGATGATAGGGATTGAAAATGCTAAAAACAGAGTGTCACAAACTCAATCTGGTTTAGGTGGACGTTTGAATACAGCCAATCGCATTACCGAAGCCAATAATGATTTAGACACTAATAATCAGTTAGCTAAAGCAGAGTTGGTTGAGCTGGATATGGCTGAGGCTATTACTGAACTCACAAAGCATGAAACCGCTTTACAAGCCTCGCAGGCAACATTTGGCCGATTATCAAATTTATCATTACTCGACTATATTCGCTGATACAACTTTCAATATAAATCTGATTTAAAAATAAGCAGCAAAGCATTTTGCTGCTTATTTTGTTTTTATAAGCTGTTTATTCAATTTTACTAATAATCTCTATATAAAACAGCCAACTTACTAATATAAATTTATATCTTCTTTAAAATTCCGCATTAGAGCTTTTAAATAAAAATCCAATAAAATCAGCAGTAAAGAAAAAAATTAAAAAAATTAAAGAAAAACACTAAAGGAATTTTCTTGCCGCCCGATAACTTAATTAACCAAGCCGGACAGTGAAAAACTTGAAGGTAAGTTAAGAGTTTGAGAGACAAAGTTTAAAGTGGGAGAATAACCATGGCACTTTACGTAAATACTAATGTTAGTTCATTAAACGCACAAAGACAATTACAGAATTCAGGTAACGCTTTAGATACATCATTCAAGCGTTTATCTTCAGGCTTCAGAATCAATAGCGCAGCTGATGATGCTGCAGGTCTACAGATTGCTGACCGTTTAACATCACAAATTAACGGTTTAAATCAAGGTAACCGAAATGCAAATGATGGTATTTCACTAGCACAAACTGCTGAAGGTGCGCTTGATGAAGTAACTTCAATGCTTCAACGTATGAGAACCCTAGCTCAACAATCAGCGAATGGTTCAAACACAGATGAAGACCGTTTAGCAATTCAAGATGAAGTTGATTCACTAACCAAAGAAATCAACCGCATCGCAGAAGATACAACATTCGGTGGTAAAGAACTACTTGATGGTTCATACGAAGCTAACTTCCAAGTAGGTGCTAATGCAGCGCAAACTATCGGCTTCAGTATGAAAACAGTAGGTGATACAAGCCAAGATGGGCAAAACCGCAGCTTAGCAGCACAGGGTGGTTTCACATTATCAGGTATGGCTTCGGTTGCAAGTACTGTATCAGGTAAAGGTTTAACAGCACATGCAGATGGTGTATCAGTTGTAAGTGGCGCAGCAATTAGCTCAGGTGATACGTTTGCAGCTACATTCTCTGCTTCAACAATAAGTGTTACATCACAGACTAATGCACAAATGACATTGGCAGGTGTTGACTCACTGATTGCGGTAGTTGACAAGAAACGTGCTGAGTTAGGTGCGGTACAAAACCGCTTCCAATCAACGATTCGTAACCAAGCAAATATTTCAGAGAATCTATCTGCTGCTAAATCTCGAATCAAAGATACTGACTTCGCTACTGAAACAGCAAACCTAACTAAGATGCAGATCCTACAACAGGCATCACAGACTATTCTTAGTCAGGCTAACCAACGTCCTCAGGCTGCATTAAGTCTACTAGGGTAATAAAAGAAGGGGTGTCCGCACTTGATGGGGTATTGAGCACGGACACCTAGATTGGATGATAAAGCGGAGGAGCTTTTTATCCAGGTTGTTCACCAGTTTAATGAACAAGTTTTATTTAGCATAAACCGTACCAGCTTTTTAAAGTTAATTTTTTGACACTCACTCTCAAACAGCATTAGAGGGCTTTTAGCCCTCTTTTTTTATACGTCAAAATATTTTGGCCTACCTTTTGCATTTTCTCTGTTACTTAAAATAAACAAATACAAAATGGCAGTTTTTTGCCTTATCGGAATACCCCGCAGAATGTGATGCCGATAAAGATTGCCACCTTGTATCCAGGTCAACTTGAAACTCATAGGTTTCAGCTTGTAATAGAGAGAAAGAGTTATGGCTTTATTTGTAAATACCAATGTAAGTTCTTTGAATGCTCAAAGACAATTACAGCGTTCAGGTGTAGATCTAGACACATCATTTAAAAGACTATCTTCGGGCCTACGTATTAACAGTGCTGCAGATGATGCTGCTGGTCTTCAAATTACTGACCGACTTCAGTCGCAAATTTTGGGCCTAAATCAAGGTAACCGAAATGCCAATGACGGTATTTCACTCGCACAAACAGCCGAAGGTGCATTAGATGAAGTAACTTCAATGCTTCAACGTATGAGAACCTTGGCTCAGCAATCAGCAAACGGTTCAAATACAGATGAAGATCGCTTAGCAATTCAAGATGAAGTAGATCAGCTGGCTTCTGAGATAAATAGGGTGGCTAAAGATACCACATTTGGTGGTCAGAACTTGCTAGACGGCACTTATGAAGCGAGCTTCCAAGTGGGAGCCGACGCAGTCCAGGTAATCGGTTTCAGCATGAAAACAGTAGGAGACACTACTGTTGATGGTCAAAACCGAAGCATGGCAACGCAAGGCGGTTTCACATTGTCAGGTTTAGCATCTGTTGCAAGTGCTGTGGGTGGTAAAGGCTTAACGACACTTGCGGCTGGTGTTTCAGTTGTGAGTGGTGCAGCTATTAGCACGGGTGATACGTTTGCTGGTACTTTCTCGGCTTCAACAATAAGTGTTTCGTCTCAAGCTGGTGCACAATTTACCCTTGCTGGTGTAGATGCCCTAATCGCGGTTGTTGATAAAAAACGTGCAGAATTAGGTGCGGTTCAAAACCGTTTCCAATCAACAATTCGTAACCAGGCAAATATTTCAGAGAACTTATCAGCTGCAAAATCTCGAATTAAAGATGCAGATTTTGCCTTAGAAACCGCTAAGCTAACTAAAAATCAGATTCTACAGCAAGCAAGCCAAACAATTTTAGGTCAAGCAAATCAAAGACCTCAGGCTGCATTAAGTCTGTTACAGGGATAAATTTAAAATAATTTACAAATAAAGCTAAAGCTTCTGCTTTATAGGTCGATACGAGATTTAGAGAACTAAAACTTAGGACTCTTAATTAGTTTGTAGCAGGGTAGGGGTATCCCGCTTCAAGCTATATCGAAGATAAAGCGGAGGCTATTATGGCTATTTATGTAAATACCAATGTCAGCTCTTTGAATGCTCAAAGACAATTGACAAATTCAGGTAATGCACTAGACACCTCTTTCAAACGGTTGTCTTCTGGTTTCAGAATCAACAGTGCAAAAGATGATGCTGCAGGTATGCAGATCTCAAATCGTCTAACAAGTCAAATCAATGGTTTAAGCCAGGGTAACCGAAATGCAAACGACGGTATCTCATTGGCTCAGACTGCTGAAGGTGCATTAGACGAGGTAACAACAATGTTACAGCGTATGAGAACCCTTTCTCAACAGGCTGCTAATGGTTCAAACACAGATGAAGACCGTTTAGCACTTCAAGATGAAATGGACTCTCTTACTAAAGAAATGAATCGAATCGCTGAAGATACAACTTTCGGTGGTAAAGAGCTGCTTGATGGTACGTATGAAGCGAACTTCCAAGTAGGTGCTGATGCTGCACAAACAATTGGTTTCAGTATGAAAACGGTTGGTGATACAACGACTGATGGCCAAAATCGCAGTTTAGCTGCGCAGGGTGGTTTTACACTATCAGGTTTAGCGTCAGTAGCAAGTACAGTTTCAGGTAAAGGCTTAACAGCGCATGCTGATGGCATATCTGTAGTTAGCGGAGCTGCAATCAGTTCTGGAGATACTTTTGCCGCGACATTCTCGGCGTCAACGATTAGTGTGACATCTCAAACAAACGCTCAATTAACAATGGCAGGTGTAGATTCACTAATTGCTGTTGTTGATAAAAAGCGTGCGGAGCTTGGTGCGGTACAAAACCGTTTCCAATCAACAATTCGAAATCAATCGAATATTAGTGAGAACCTATCAGCTGCGAAATCTCGAATCAAAGATACAGACTTTGCAACAGAAACAGCTAACTTGACTAAAATGCAGATCTTACAACAAGCAAGTCAGTCAATTTTAAGTCAGGCTAACCAAAGACCACAGGTTGCTTTATCACTTTTAGGATAATAAGCAATATTTGGTTTATACGACCAATCCGGATGAAGCTTATCCGGATTTGGCGTATGCTATAGTTGTAAAGGTGTTGGGAGGTTATGATGAGAGAAATTGATTCAGCTTCGGCAAATGTCAATTCGTTGACATCGTTAAATAGTTATGAGCACCAGGCTAAAGAAGCTCAGACTAAGCATCAAGTCGATACCTCAGCTAAGAAACAAGCTGATAATTCGGATGATAGCAAAGATAAAGAACTATTAATCGAAGAAGTTAAAAGCAATCTTGAAAAGCTTAATAGTTTCATACCTGTAGCGTCGACTAATTTATCTTTTGAATTCGATGAAAATGGAGATCCACCTTTCATTCGAGTGATGGATAAAGATAATAAAGAGGTCATTAGAGAGATTCCGTCAGAAGAATTTCGAGAAGTTGCTAAAGCACTGGAAGAATTTACCGATAAACTAACTGGTAAAGGTGTTATTTTTAATCAGACTGCATAGGTCATATTTTTTGGTATTGAGGAGGTTTTCATGCCACTTATCACTTCAGCAGGTATAGGTTCAGGCCTAGACTTAGAGAGTATCATCCAAGCCTCTGTTGATGCCGAGAATAGACCTAAAATGCAAGCTTTTGCTAGAAAAGAAGAGTCTTTACAAGTTGAGCTGTCAGCGGTAGGTGAAATAAAATCTGCCATAGCTAAGCTGGAAGATGTGGCTGAAAAGCTCGCTGACCCAGATAACTTCAGTAAACGTGTTGCAAATATAAGGCAACCTAGTTCTGGTGACATCATTAGCGTTACCCCTTCCTCCAAGATATCAGTTGGCGACTTCAAAATTGCAGTAACTCAGCTAGCGCAAGGTAGTCGAGCAACAACAGCAGATGGCGCGTATTCCTCAATTGATGATGTTGTCAGTGCCTCTGGCGGTACTCTCTCTTTTGCAGCTGGTGCAGACAAAAGTTTTGATTTAACTGTAGATGCAGGTATGACCTTAGGTGAGCTAAGGGATGCTATTAATGCTTCTGATAGTAATTTTGGTGTCACAGCCAATATTGTTAACACTGGTGGTGCTGCGGGTTCCAAATTAGTTTTAACATCAAATGTAACTGGTGATGGTAACAATTTGGTTATTACCAGTGATACAGCTGAGTTAGACGCAATTGAAACATATGATGCAACAACCAACCCATCTGGTGGGATGACGATTGCCACGGAAGATCAAGCTCAGAATGCCAAAATCACAGTAGATGGTCTTGAAGTTCAAAGTGCCACAAATACGTTTGAAGATGCTGTGCAAGATATGACGATTAAGGCGTTAGAGCTAAGTGAACAAGATGATGCTGGCAATTACGACACAGCTAGATTGAATGTCGACTATGACAGAGAGTCGGTCAATACCATGGTTGATGAACTGATAAAGGAATATAACAACCTGATTGGTAACATTAAGTTTCAATCACGAATTGGCAAACCTCTGAATGGTGACTCAACTATCAGAGCACTTAATGATCAATTAGTCAGCGCTCTTTCTACGTCACTGACAGATGCTGGCCCATTTGGATCTATCTTTGATATCGGTTTAGGCGTTGATAAGGAAGGTTATTTAGAAAAATCTAGTTTAGTACGCAGCCTTAATGATGCAATAGATTCTAATTATGATGATATTGGCTCAGCTTTTGCAGGAGAAAATGGCGTTGCAAGTCAATTAAAGACCTTACTTGAGAACTACACTGAATCAGGTGGGATCATGAAGCAACGTGAAGAAGATTTAAATGAACGAATAGATAAAATTGAAGACGATGTACTTAATCATGAGTACAGAATGGAATCTCTAGAGCAAAGATTAAGAAAACAATATGCTGGTTTAGATGTATTGCTAGCACAAATGCAGCAAACTCAGGCATATTTAGGGTCTCAATTAGCAAATTTACCAGGTTTTACAAAAGCTAAATCATAAGAGTGTGTACTATGTATAATGCAAGAGTTAAGAACTATCAACGAGAAGCCATAAAGACACAGGTAGCCGGAGCTGATAGATATGAAATTATTCAAATGCTTATGGCTGGTGCAATAGAAAAAATGGTTTTAGCAAAAGTTGCAATTGATAAAAAGCTGCCAGAAGCAAAAGCGGAGCATATTTCTAAGGCGAGTGCAATTATTGAGGCTTTAAGAGGGTGTCTAGATTTTGAAGTCGGTGGAGAAGTTACAGAAAACCTCTATGCACTTTATACATACATGCAAGAAAGGTTACTCGATGCAAACCTAAAGAATGATCCAAGCATTGTTGATGAGGTCTCTGGTTTGTTAAAAGAAATAAAATCTGCATGGGATGCGATTCCGCCAGAAATTAGACAGCAAACTTTAAATGAACACGGCGCACAAGCCGATGCAAGCTGATTTAGCCTTGCTTTGTAAGCAGTTAGAGCAGCTCCATGAAGAGCTGCTAACTGATAAGAACATTGATGAGGTCGTTGAATCATTCAAGAAAACAGACAAAGATATTCAACGACTAATTACTTCTGAAAGCAAATTCTATGCTGAGGATGTAGAAAAGTTGATGGATCTCTTAAATCAACTTATTACTAAAATAACCCTTCAAAAACAAAATATCTTTAATGAATTAAAAGATATACGTCATAAAAGTAAAAGTATTAAAGCTTATAAAAATATATAACTTCAGAGTATTCATTAATGAGTCACTTATCAATTGAAGAGCAGATTAAAGTTCTAGAAGAAAAATTAGAGCATGTGCTAGAGCATCGTGAGTTAGAAGAGCAATTTGCTGAAGAAGCCAATATTCGTTTTGAAAAAAATCTAGCTTGTTTTGAAAAGTATTACCCAGATATTGCAGAGTCTATTGCTAATTTTAAAACCCGAGAAGGGTTTTGCCTCCATGTTTCGCCTTCGGGTCATGGGAATATTTTCCCAAAAGGCTCAGAGGTGCCTTTATATACCAATGACCCTCTCGGTCAGATGAAGGCACAAGTTAAAAGAAATGTTGAAAACCCATTTTTGACATTAACTGATTACTCTGAATATAACGATGACGACGATAAACGAATTCATATGGTGTATATGAATAAGTTATCAAAGTTTATGGCTGAAACGGGCGCAATTGGTAAAGAAAAAGTATCAACACTGCCGCCAACCTTTCCTTCAGGTATCATTTTTGGGATAGGTTTGGGTTATCACATTAGCCAGCTTTTAGAAGAGCATAGTTTTGATTACCTATTTTTAATCGAGCCTGACTTTGAGCTATTTTTTGCGAGTCTATTTTGTACAGATTGGCAAGAGATTATTACTAAAGTTGATGAGGCAGGAAATTGCCTATTCTTTTTACTTGGCGCTGATGAAGAAACTTTAATAAAAGATTTAGAAGTACTTGCTGAAGATATTGGTGCGTTTTCACTTGTCAGATGCTTTTGTTATCAGCATTTACCAAACGAGAAAATAAATAAACTGATTTCTAAGTGGGTATCTGATTATTTTAGATTCCAATATGGGCATGGTTTCTTTAATGATGCAATAACGGGTTTTGCACATAGTATTTTTCATGTTGAAAACAAAGTGCCTCTCTTGCGTAAGTGGCAGAGTGACAGGTTAGATCTAAACACCCCAGTTTTTATTATAGGCAATGGCCCTTCTCTAGATGAAGCTGAGCAATTTATTAAAGAAAATGCTGAAAATGCATTAGTGTTAGCTGCAGGAACGTCTATTGCGACATTATATAACAAAGGGGTGCCAGCCGATTTTCATGTGTTAGTTGAGCGCCCTTACTCTAACTACAAGATTTTTGGTGATATTGTTCCTCCAGATGTTTATGAGCGTACTAATTTACTGGGCTTAAATACCCTCTACCCAGACAATGTGTTTAGATATAAATGGTCAGGTTTGGGTGGTAAAGGCAATGAGTCTGGGACTTTCTTGTTAGATCTATTGTCATGCTATGACAATGGTCAAGGTATCCCTCAACTTCCTTTTTGTAACCCAGTTGTTGCGAATACAGCTCTGTCATTTGCATTATTTTTTGGATTTAAAAATATTTATTTATTTGGAGTGGATAACGGAAATCTGCCATGTGGTAGTCACCATAGTAAAGATAGCATTTATAAATCAAATCAAGATGATGAGTCAGAAGATGGCTACCTATGTTTAAAAATGGATGGAAAGCATCTTGAAGGTAACTTAGGTGGCTATGTCACAACTAACCACTTATTTATGACAGCGCACCGCCAATTAGAAAAGCTTATCGCTCACTACTCTGGTCGCACAGTTTATAATGTTGGACAAGGCGCCAAATTAGAAGGAGCCTACCCCGTCGATGTTAAAGAGCTACTGCCACTGAGTGCTCACCGTAATATTGAAGAGCAAGTAGATATTATTAAAGAAGATTTCTTTAGCCCATTTGCATGTGATGCTGTTTCTGATGACATTATTGCGATCCAGAAATTTGAAGATATTTGTGATCACTTAATTTCATTGTGTGACTCTGAAATTGATACAAGAGAGAAAGCAGCTGATATGTTAAAACGCCAAGAGCGTTATGTGTATGCATTCAGAAATACAGCGTTGCATCACTTGTTCCACACACTAAGAGGCGCTTTATTGTATTATCACTGCCCAATGATAACTTTACTATATACCTACCAAGATCAAGCGTTTACATTGAAGCAGTTTGCTCACTTAAATAACTTGTGGAAAGAATATATTCTTGCGATGAAAGCATCTTATAAGCTTCATTACCATGAGAAATGTGATTTAGGGAAAGACTCATAATGGCATATCAAGAGACTGAAGCGTTTTATAGTGAGCTGTTTGATGAGCTTTTTCCTATCTTGCGCTCAATAACCGGGCCTGGTTTACGACAAAGTTACGATATCTTTAACCGCTATATGCCTTTACAGTTAGATTCAATCCCTTCTGGAACGAGCGTTTTTGATTGGACAGTGCCACAAGAGTGGCATTGTGAAGCCGCTTATCTTTTAGACCCAGATGGTGAAGTGGTTGCTGATATGAAACGCTTAAACCTTGAGGTTGTGAATTACTCAGAGCCAGTCGATCGAGACATTGACTTAGAAGAGTTACAGTCGCACCTATATAGCTTGCCTGAGCTTCCTGATGCCATCCCATATGTGACCAGTTATTACCAGAAGCGTTGGGGCTTTTGTTTGTCTCAAAATGTTCGAGACAAGTTAAAGCCAGGCACTTACAAAGCTGTCATAAAAAGTAAATTTTATGATGGCCATCTCGATATTGCCCAAACAGTGCTTGAGGGTAATAGTAAAAACGAGGTGCTTTTAAGCTCTTACCTTTGTCACCCTTCGATGGCAAACAACGAGTTAAGTGGTCCGCTTGTATTATTAGGTCTATACCATCGTATTAAACAGTGGCCAAATAGAAGATATTCTTATCGTTTTGCGTTACATCCAGAAACGATAGGCAGTTTGGGCTTGCTGCATTTGAATGGTGAACATTTTAAGCAAAATCTTGTTTCTGGCCTGGTTATTAATTGTATGGGCGGAGAGCCAGAAGAGCTGGTATTTAAGCACAGTCGAAATGATGACTGCGCACTTGATAAGCTTTTATATCACTTGAATGATCATGGCTTTGCCCATTCAAATATCCCATTTAGCCCTTTGAGTGGCTCTGACGAGCGGCAATATAATTCCCCTGGGTTTCAGCTACCAGTGAGCTGTGTGAGTAGATGCTTTCACAGTGGTTTTAAAGAATATCATACATCACTTGATACCAAAGAAAACATGGGGATTAGGCAGGTTTTAGATAGCATTGATAAACTTGAAAAGATCTTTTTAGCTTTTGAGCAGGTGGCAACATTTGAAAACAAATTCCCTTATGGTGAACCAAATTTAGGGAAAAGAGGCTTATATCCAACGCTCAGCTTTTTTAGTAAAGAAAGAACCTCGCAACTTGATGAATTAAACCACATTAAAATGCTATTAAATTACAGTGATACAAAGCACGACACTATAGATATTGCAAACCTTCAAGGTAAATGTGTAACAGACATGCAAAGCGCAATCTCTAAGCTTGAAGAGCAAAAATTACTTGAGATGATATAAAAATGGAATGGGATAAGATTTATCAACAAGGTAAACAGTTAAATCGATACCCCTTCAGTGACATTGTGTCTTTAATTTTTAAAATGAAGCAAGCAAAGCCTAATTTGAAAGTGCTCGAATTAGGCTGTGGTGCAGGTAATAATGTGGTGTTTATGGCTTCTGAAGGTGTGTCAGTAGCCGGTATTGATATCTCTCAGACAGCGATAGATTTTGCCAAGTCACGTCTACAACAATTAAATTTAAATGCTGAGTTAATTGTTGGTGATTTTTGCGCGCAGCCATGGCAAGACAATACCTTCGATTTAGTGATAGACAGAAGCGCGTTAAATTGCGTTCCTAGAAAGCAGATAAAACAGGCTTTAGCAGAAGTAAATAGAGTGCTAAAGCCAAGTGGTTGTTTATATTCATCTATGTATTCAGACCTCCATCCCGCATACATTACAGCACAGATAAGAAGCGAAGAGTTTACTAAAGGGCTCACTTTGGCAGGCTACCAAGACATTGATGGTCTCTATTTTGCTTCAAAAAATGATATTACGAGTTTGTTTTCTGAGTTTGAAACCCTCGAAGCTTCACTGAATACATCTGTTTCTTTAGAAGAGGAGGTGCTTTCAGCGACATGGTCTATTACCGCTTTTAAAGCTGATATAGATCAGGATAGGCCAGCGTCAGATTAGGCACTATTATTAAACGTTTTTAGTACGAGAAAGTTATGAAAAATCATGCCGTAGTTGTGGGTGGTGGAATATGTGGTTTGATGGCTGCATTGCTACTCAAAAGAAGCTTTTCAGATGTGACCTTAATTGAGCAAAGCGCTGAAGTAGGCGGGCTTTTTCGTTCTGTTAAAGATGAGCTGGGGGCATATTATGACATGGGCTCTCACATTCCGAATGAAACGGGTATTGCTGAACTTGATGAGATGTTATTTGGGTCAAATAAAGAGCAGCTATGCACTTGGAATGTGATTGAAAAGCTTAAATCTGGTAATTATTTTGGTGGAGAGTGGGACTTAAACTCACCATTTGCAGATAGCAAAAAGTTAGATAAGCAGGTTTACCAGCAAGGCTGTGCAGAACTAATACAATCAACCGCGTTTAGTGACTCATCGCTGATTTTACCCTTTTGTAAAGAAACCCTTGGTGACACCTTTACCGAACATATCGTGATCCCTATTTTGCAAAAGCTATATGGTAGACACACCGACTTGTCTTCGCTCACAATGGGGGCCGGGTTATTTGGCTTTACGCGTATTTTGGCATTTGACGCAGAGGTTGCCGATGTACTCAAACAATTACCAGTATTCGATGCTAAGTTAGGTTACCAGACACTTGCGCATTTTGAAGCAAGACAAGCACGAGATTGCTCTTCAACACCTCGTTATTATTATCCTAAAACGGATAATGGGATCCAAACCTGGGTATCTATGCTGGCTGAGAAAGTAACAGATGCGGGTGTAAATATTTTATGTGAAAGTAAAATTACTTCTTTAGAAATGGAAAACAAAAAGGTAAAGAAAGTATACCTTGCGAATGTTACTGAAGCACTGCCGTGTGATTTACTTTTTTGGAGTGCTCCGCCTTTTATTGCATTGCAGGCATTAGGTTTACCTGTTGTACAAAACAGGCCTGAGCTCAGAACCGCAATTGTTTTTCATTTTAATTTTGATAAGCCATTAAATAATCAAGAGTCACATTATTTATGGGTGTGGGATAAAGGCACAGATATATTCCGACTAACTTTATACCCCAATTTAAACCCAAATAGTCAATTCAATACGCTGTCAGCTGAGATACTGTGTAAACCTGATGAAGTAGATGAATATACTTTGGATTTGGTGTTATCAGACTTGAGAGAGATGAAAATGATCCCAGAGAATGCGAACTGTATTTCTCATATCAAGCAGGTCATCCACAATACTTTTCCTGTGCCTACACAATCGTTTGAAAAAAATAATGAACTAAATTATCAGACATTGGAAAGCAATGTTGATAATGTAATTATTTCAGGGCGCTCGGGTGGTAAACAGTGGCGACAAGCAGATGTGTTGATTGCCGCCTATAACGAGATCCTTGATTATATTTCAGTGGGATAAGCGACTTCTTTGCCATCTTCAAAGCGGTATAGATGCTCAGGGTGGCAATTAAGCAGTGCAAACTGATTATCTTTAGTAAAGCGCTCGACGAACTGATAGAGTGCTTTCATATTCACCGACATAATAAATGATCGGCCTAAACTCGCTTTTTTAAGTACACCTGCAGATAGTAATGCTGACTCTAAGCCCGAGTAATCTTCTCTATAAGCATTATTTATTGGAAAGCAGTAATGGTAATACTCACCTTCATAAATTTTACCATTGGTTAATGTAACAGTACCTTTGAAGGGTTTATTAAAGCGATACTTCAAGCCTAACATATGCTCTATTTGCACAATGACAGTTGCAACCCTTAATCCAATACCTTGTAAAACGAGTGTGCAGTCGTGTTCAATGAGTCGTGAAAAGGTTGAGTTAGGCCCAAATGCAAAATACTCAGGTTCATTAGGCTTACAAATCGCGTCAGCATCATAGCCCAGTCCACAAATTGAAAACATAGGATGACCTGAGCGAACAACATTGGGTTGTGTTCTAAACCATTCTGGCCAAAATCCAAGTACAGACTGTTGCGTATTTAAATCAGCATTTCGCGCTTTAGGAAAATCATAATTGAAGCTTGGCATAAAAACATTGCCGTTTTTTCTTAACACAGTTTGAAAACAGCTCAGCAGTGCACTCGGTAAATTAGCGACGTCTACACCGTCAATTTTACCTAATGTAAACAATGATGAATGAATAAATACGCTGTTGCTTTTGTGGAGTTCTAACTGTTTTAAAACGTCAGAAATTTGCTCGGTAGTGATTGTTCTCATAAGAAGTCTTTATTACCAAAAGCTGCTTTTACTTCATCGTAGATGTCGTCAATTCGCTGTGAAAAAGCGGCATCTTTCCATGGCTTGCCCGACAGAATCATCCACTCATATTTGGCGATAAACTTTTTAAGTTGTGTTTCATCTAATGTATTGATGTGCCCATTCATTTTTAGCTTTAGCCTATCGACTAATTCCTTTAAACAGCGGAAAACAAATACCACTTCAGGATCTCTCAATAGTGGTTTAAGGCTAATTGAGAGCTCTTGTTTTATTCTCTTCGATTGTTCTCGCACTAGTGTGCACTTGTGGTCGCTGTCAGGATCGCGGTAAAAAAGATCCATCAATGCCGCATATTCAAAGTCAAGCACAGTGCCAGACGCATCTACAACAGGGAAGTAAGGGTAAATTCGGCAGATCAAAGGGCGGTGGCCGTGTGGCTCACATACACCGCCACAATTGCACGACAGTAAGTAAATGCTGAATGACTTACCATTACTGAGCTTAAAAGTTCTTTTTTTTGCAGGCTCAGTAATATTTTTTATGCCACCAATGGATTGATAATATTCATATTCTTTTTCAAGTAATGGCAAAGATACCCCACTTTTATCAAGAATATTAAAATGTTCACCATAAAAGTTTTTACAGCAATAACCCCCACAGGTTTTCCAACACTCTGGTGCTTTTACGTATTCAGTATTATAAACTTCTTGCCAGATGACTGCTTCAGGCATTTTCATTCTCACTTAAAAGTGAGATCAAACCGTTCATTGCAGTAAATTGAACTGGATCTGCATCTTCAAAGTCGATATCAAGGTCAAAACTGTTCTCTATTTCCATCAGCATACTAATAAATTCTAATGAGTCTAATAAACCCGATGTAATTAAGCTGGCATTTCTGTCTAAATCTGACAGTACAGTCTCACCGTGCTTTGAACACAGTTTTTCACAAATGAGTTGTTCTATGGATTTTGCTAAGCTCATGAATTCTCCAGCAATGTATGTAAAGATAGCTTGTCTATCTTACCATTTGAATTTAAGGGCATGTCATCTAACCAAACGATTTTTTTTGGTAGCATATAGTTTGGTAAAAATTCACTAAGCTGCTTAAGCAGGCTTTTCTCTTTCTCTGTATCGGCATTATCACAAATAAATAAAGCAATATATTCAGGAGCCTGTTTAGGCGTTGCTAAACTGACAACCAAAGGATTGTTAATAATCTTTTTGGCGATACTATCAATTTCAGAGAGTTCAATGCGATAACCTTGAATTTTCACTTGGTCATCAAGACGAGAAATATACTCGTATTCGCCATGTTCGTTAAGTTCGACCGCATCTCCACTGCGATAAAACCGTTGATTATGCTTCGAAAATAAACTCTGCTGAGTTTTTTCAGGGTTATTCAAATAACCATCAAATACTTGAGGACCATTGATTAAAAGCTCGCTATTCTCATCAATTCCAAAAGCCATATGTGGAAACGGTTTGCCGATTGGCACATAGTTTTTAGTGTAATTTAGGCCTAATTTGAACTCATGAAAAGAGCAAGCAATGGTTGCTTCGGTTGGGCCGTATAAATTTAATAAGGTTGCATTTGGAGCCGCGTGTTGAAATTGTTCTGCTAGTGCAACAGGCAGGGCTTCTCCGCAGAATAAACTCCATTTTAAGGTCGGATAGGCGTTTTTTTTCAACATACCCAGTTTAGCCATAATCGCTGCAGTGGCAGGCACACTAAACCAAACAGTTAATCCGTATTTTTTTGTAAACTTGCCTGGTGCAAACAGTGCTGACTCTGGTAGTGGATATAAACAGGCACCACTTAACCAAGTGACAAGCATATCGTGAATTGATAAATCAAAAGTAGGGTCAAAAATTTGACTTACTTTATCGGTTTCATCGAGTGCTAGGAGCGGAGCCATATAGTTTAAATAACGACTTAAATTATGCTCGCGGATTGGCACGCCTTTGGGCTGCCCTGTCGAGCCTGAGGTAAAAAGGATATAGGCAATATAATCTTCATTAGTTTGGCTCTCGGGAGGACTGGCAATTTCAAGTATAGTGGTTGTAAGTGATTCAAAACATATGAATTTTACAGATGGAAAATGCTTAGAAAGCGCTTGTGCTAGCTCTGAGTATTTTTCAGAGTAGACGATCTCTTTTAGCCCACTCTGCTCAATAATTGAAATTAATCGCGCTAAAGGAAACTTAACGCCCAGTGGCACAAAGGTTTTCCTATTAAACAAACAATAGAAAACACTGCTATAAAAGCCCATGTCACGATAACAAAGGATACCTATCTTTTTATTATCTTTTGTTACCGAAGCGCTCAAGCTCAGAGCGTGATTTAACAAATCACTGTAACTTACCGTTTGCTTCTCTAAGAAGATAGCTGGCAAGTTATTTTTTTTGTTTGTTATTTTTGAAAGCTGTTCAGAGAGATTCATTGTTTTGGTCATTCACTTGATTCATTACACATTAAGCATTTCGCGTACCAGCACAAATATATCGCAAGATTAAGAAATGTAAAAACAAAGTGAAGTTTGGCTTATATAAAATAATGAAACCATATTATAGAGAATAAAAGTGATTCCTTATAGCAAGGTGAGAGTGGGTATTCAACGAAATAAAATAGTTTGACCGTAAATAGGTTCAAAAGCGAAGTTAACAGTTATTAAGTAGGGATATTGGTGCATTATCAACACTGCAGGTTTCATTGATATAGCGACGGAAATTCGCTAAAAGCGAAAGAAAACAGTATTGAAAATTTACAAAAATTTGGCCAAAAGTTGTTGACTAATGAGCCCTCAGTAGATGGTAGAGTAAATCTCTTCAAAATTAACAGACACAGAAATAATGAAGCTGAGCGTGCTAATAAAACCGTGGTACATAATAAGAGTAGTCTGTATTGGGGAATTGGATATCTCATAGATTTTGTATTCTGAGAGTTAAATCAAACAAGTCTTTTATATGTTAAATCTAGTTTTTGAGGAAACAAATACAATAAATAGAATAATTTAATTTTTTATATGTTAAATTGTTAGCAATAGAAAAATATAGCAAGATATGAAGAAATTGGTTTGTTTTTTGCTGGGTATGAAAAGCTTTGAACAATTTGGTCTTTTAAAATGAAAGTCGTTATTTTAGCGGGTGGTTTCGGAACCCGGATTACTGAAGAAACTAAGTTTAAGCCAAAGCCTATGGTTGAAATTGGTGGAAAACCAATTCTCTGGCACATTATGAAAGGTTACTCTCAATTCGGAATAAGTGAGTTCATAATTTGCTGTGGGTACAAAGGAAACGTTATCAAAGAGTATTTTGCTAATTATTTCTTGTATTCGTCAGATGTTACTTTCGATATGAGAAATAATAGTATGGAAGTTCATCATCAAAGCGCTGAACCATGGAAAGTAACATTAGTCGATACTGGTGAAGCAACGATGACCGGCGGAAGATTAAAGCGTGTCTATGACTATGTAAAAAATGAAGATGCTTTCTGTTTCACCTATGGTGATGGCGTTTCAAATGTTGATATAAATAAATTATTGGCTTTTCATAAGCAATCAAACACTCTTGCAACTTTAACCGCAGCATATCCTCCGGGCCGTTTTGGCGCTTTAAACATTAAAGGTGATAAGGTGCAAACCTTTCAAGAAAAACCAAAGAATGAAGGGGCCATGGTTAATGCTGGATTTTTCGTGTTGTCCCCAAAAGTATTAGAGTATATATCGGGAGATGATATAGCCTGGGAATTAGAGCCATTAGAGAAACTTGCAAATGAATCGCAATTATCAGCATTCAAACATGATGGTTTTTGGCAGCCTATGGACACACTTCGAGACCAGATTTATCTACAAAATCTATGGGATCAAGGAGAGGCACCTTGGAAAACTTGGTAATGTTAAAAGAGTTCTTTCGAAATAAGAAAGTTTTAGTTACAGGCCATACTGGTTTTAAAGGTGGTTGGTTGTCCGTTCTGTTAAAAGAACTTGGTGCAAATGTGTATGGCATTTCTTTGCCGCCGTACGCAACTCCTAATTTTTTTTATTGTATTTCAAAAGACCTAAGCATTTTTGATAGCTCCCATTTTTGTGATATTCGTGAAAAAAATAGTTTAAGCCTACTTTTTAATGAAATTCAGCCTGAAATAGTTTTTCATTTGGCAGCTCAACCTATTGTAAGAAAGAGTTATTCTGATCCAATAGACACAATCACTACAAATATTACAGGCTTGGTTAATGTCTTGGAAAGTGTCCGCAATTGTGGAACGGTGGCCTCTTTTATTAATGTAACTTCAGACAAGTGCTATGAAAATAAAGAGTGGGATTTTCCTTATCGTGAAAACGATAGACTAGGAGGGAAAGACCCATATAGTGCTAGTAAAGCCTGTGCGGAAATAATAACACAGTCATATGCAGAGTCGTTTTTACTAGAAAAAGGCATTTCAGTTGCCACCGCAAGGGCTGGAAATGTTTTCGGTGGGGGGGATTGGGCTGAAGATAGATTGATCCCTGATATTGTTAGGTCATTAACAGATACTTCTCCTTTAAAACTCAGAAATCCGAATTCAGTAAGACCTTGGCAGCATGTCTTAGAGCCTGTCTATGGTTATGTTTTACTTGCGAAGTTCTTAAGTGATCAAACTAACTTTGAAATGAGTAGTTGGAATTTTGGTCCAGAAGTTGATTCTACTTTAAAAGTAAAAGACATCACTGATGCGTTTTTATCTACTTGGTGCATTAATAAAACAGTTGAATTTGACAGTGCTGAAGCACCACATGAAGCCAAACTGCTTAGACTGGACAGCACTAAAGCCAAACTCCAGCTGGGTTGGAAACCTAAATACTCGATCAATGAAGCATTAAGGCTGACTGTTGATTGGTACAGAGCATATCATCGTAATGAAGACTTGCTTTCATTGACAAAAAAACAAGTCACTCAATATTTAAGAGGTTAGAGTGTTGCCAGATAGCAATAAAAAACTCGCTGAATTAAGACGAGATATTCTTGAGTTAGTTGAAGAATATGCAACTTTAAAAGAGCAGCAGCAGATATTTATTCCTAATGAAACGCCTGTACCTCCATCGGGTAAGTTATTGGGGTCGCAAGAGTATTGTAATTTAGTTGAGGCTAGTTTAGATGGTTGGTTGACTACAGGTAGATTCAATGATGCTTTTGAACAAAGGCTATCAGACGTTATTGGAAGTAAATTTTCATTGACGACAAACTCCGGCTCTTCTGCAAACTTATTGGCATTTTACGCGTTAAGTTCTCCTCGATTAGGTGAGCGAGCTATCAAAGCCGGAGATGAAGTTATTACGGTAGCTGCAGGGTTTCCTACAACGGTAAACCCAATAATCCAATTTGGATGTATACCTGTATTCGTTGATGTAGAAATAGGTACTTATAATATTGATGCTGAGCAAATAGAAAGTGCTATATCAGAGAAAACAAAAGCAATTATGCTAGCACATACTTTAGGTAATCCTTTTAATATTGATGAGGTATTAAGAATTGCTAAGAAATATGACCTTTGGGTAATAGAAGATTGCTGTGATGCATTGGGTGCTACTTATACACCATCTGTAGACTTTAAAAAATCCCGCCTTGATAAAGTCGAAAAAAATAAGGCTGCTCACGTAGGTACATTTGGGCACCTAGGAACATTGAGTTTTTATCCTGCTCATCACATCACTATGGGTGAAGGTGGTGCAGTTTTTACCAATAGTAAGCAGTTAAATACAGTGGCGGAATCGTTTCGAGATTGGGGTAGAGACTGTTATTGCCCTCCAGGTAATGATGACTCGTGTGGAAAGCGATTTGAGTGGCAATTAGGTCAACTACCAAAAGGTTATGATCATAAATATATCTATAGCCACGCAGGCTTTAATTTAAAAATTACAGATATGCAAGCCGCTTGTGGGCTTGCTCAACTTGATAAGTTAAGTGATTTTATTGTTAGGAGAAACCGTAATTTTGACTATTTATACTCACATTTAAGTGAATGTACAGATAGTTTGGTTTTACCAAGAGCAACGCCTCGATCAAAACCATCTTGGTTTGGTTTTCCTCTTACTGTAAATAGTAATAAATTTACTAGATTAGAGTTAGCAAAGTTTCTTGATACTAAAAAAATCGGTACTCGTCAGCTGTTTGCTGGTAATTTAACACTTCAACCATATCTACAAAATGTGAAATATAAACAGGTTGGGGACTTAGAAAATACCAATCGAGTAATGAGAGATACATTATGGATTGGTGTGCAACCCTCCTTAAGTCAGGAAGCGTTAAATCACACAATTAAATCAATAAAGCAATTCATAAATGACATGAATTAAAGATTTTGAAGATTCGAGCGATATAAATATATCGCTCGGATATTTGGAGAAAGACTATTAATACTTTAGAAAGCCAAATGCTCGATATATTGCAAGAGCTTAAGAAAAACTTTCATGTAGAGGCCGTAAAAGCTGAGTTTGAAGCGGAAGGTACTCGTAGTGATGAATTTCTTAGATTACTAGAGTTAAGCAGAAAAGCAGGGTTAAAAGTAGCCTTAAAAATAGGTGGTGCCGAAGCTATAAGGGATTTGCTCGAGGCTCAACAGTTTGGTGTTGATTACATAATAGCCCCAATGGTTGAAACGCCATATGCACTTTCTAAATATATAGCAGCAATTAACTCTAGTTATGAACCAAGTTGTGCATCTAATACTGAGTTTTTATTTAACTTGGAGACTGGGGTTACTTTCGATAACTTTAGAAACATGTTGGACGTTGTTAAAGGCTCTAAAACTAAGCTAGGTGTTGTTTTTGGTCGAGTTGATTTTACCCAGTCTCTAGGATTATCTAGGGCTGAAATAAACTCCGAAAATATTACTCAATATTGTTTAACAGTTGCCAAAGAGTGTAAAGAACAAGGCTTCCCTCTAGTTGTAGGTGGTGGAGTTTCTTCAGAATCGTTCGAACATTTAAAAGCAATAAATGAATTGAGGTTAGATCGCTTTGAAACTAGGAAAGTAGTTTTTAACTCTGAACTACTTTTGACTGATAATTACCACAAAGCATTAGATTTAGCTGTTAAGTTTGAGTTGCTTTGGCTTAAGAATAAGCAGCAATATTATGCTCGAATTGCCCAAGAAGATGCCAAACGTATAGAAATGTTAGCTAACAGGTGCTCAGAAATTGATCATGAGTAACAGAGCGTTAGTAATTTTTGATTTGGACGGCACTTTAGTTGATAGTGCAAATGAGGTTTTAGTTTGTCTTAACATGATGAAAGAACAACGCTCTCAAACTTTGCTGCAAAAACAAGGACTATTAAGTTTTATGGGTCATGGTGCTCAAAGCATTGTTGAGGCTGCCTTTACTGATACTCGCGAGTCTATTGAGTTGTTGATCGAAGAGTTTCGCAGTAACTATTCTGCCATTAAGACTGCAAAAGCTTCAATGTATAAGCATGTTATTGAATTACTAAGTTGGCTCAGAGACAATAATTGTATAGTGGCATTGCTTACTAACAAGCCTAAACTGCTTTGTGATAATGTTTTAAATGAACTTGAAATTAGGCAGTATTTTAATTTTATCATTGCAAATGACGGGCAGTTTTCACTAAAACCATCACCAGATGGAATCAACCATTTAATGACATATTTTGATGTCAATTCAAATTCGACCTTTATGGTTGGCGATACCACTCTAGACCAAAAAGCTGCTCATATGTCAGAAGTTAATTTCATCCATTTTAGTCAGGGGTACAATGATGGTGTGAAACTTGCTTCGTATGATGCTGAGGTATCTGATTTATTAGAAATAAAAACATTAATCCAAAGTTATAGAGGTGATATAAATGAGTGAGATAGAAACAAGTGCAAAAGTACAACCTCGGATTTATTCAGCTCCTAAATTGCCATTGGAAGAAAGAGTACCATTAAAAACCCCACTATCTGTTCATATCGATATCTCAAGTATCTGCAATTTTAGGTGTAGCTTTTGCTTTCAAGCTGATAATAAGGCTATGAAACAAGTTGGTCTAAAGCGTGGAAAAATGTCATTAGAGCTTTTTAAAAAAATAGTTGACGATCTTACCGAGTTTCCTGAAAAAGTTAAAAAAATAAAAATAGGAAACCATGGTGAACCGACGCTTCATAAAGATTTACCTGAAATGATTGCTTATGCAAACAAAATGGAAGTTGCAGAAATTATAGAAGTATTTACCAATGGTTCGAAGCTGGAACCGGGCTTGAACCAAGCTCTGATAGATGCAGGCTTACAAAGGATAAATGTATCTGTCGAAGGCTTGTCAGATGAACGATATATGCAAGTTGCAGGTGTTAAGCAAGACTTTTCTGAATTAGTTGAAGGAGTTAAAGACCTTTATAATAGAAAAGATGATAGCTTAGTTATTTACGTAAAAATAGCAGACCAAACAAGTGCCCTCGATAAAGGCGATAATCAGATTTTCATTTTGTCAGAAGATGAACGTCAATATTTTTACGACACATTTGGCAATATTTGTGACGAAATTTACATTGAGAAAATAGTACCACAATGGGCTGAAACACAATTAGATAAACAAAATGACGTTTCAGAAACGGGTATGTATGACCAAAAAATCAAGCGTTACAAAGAAACATGCCCTTTTACTTTTATGTATTTGCATTTTAATTGTGACGGTACAACAAGCCCATGTACTTTAGATTGGCCTCGTAAGGTTGTGATTGGAAATGTTAATGAGCAGAGTGTAAAGGAAATATGGACAGGTCGCTCACTGCATAATTTACGTGTAGCAATGCTAAAAGGGCAAAGAAAAGATATTAATTTTTGTAAGAATTGTTCAGCTCCTATGGTTTGTGTAAATGAGGATTTTGACCCTCATGCAGATAAGGTACTCGCGGCAATTGATGCGTTAGATCAATCATTAGATGATAATGAATGGCTTGAAGCTAATAACAAGTCTGAATGGCAAGTAATAGAAGTAAAGTAGGTTAAATAATGTCAAAAGAAAAAATTTTAATTTTAGGGTCTAATGGATTTATTGGCAAAAACGCTGTTGAGTTTTTTGCAGAAAAATCATTTGACGTTTATAGCCCGAAAAGGCAAGAACTAAATTTACTTGACACTCATGCTGTAGAAAGTTACCTGGCAGATTTGAAACCAGACTATGTATTAATGAGCGCTGTGAACATTCAATCTCTAGAAGAAAATGTTCAGACTTACTTTAACCTACAGCGTTGTACTTGTTACTATAAAAAGATGATAACCATAGGTTCTGGGGCAGAATATGATATGAGAAATTATGTCCCTAAAATGACGGAAGAGTATTTTAAGAAAAATATTCCTGCTGACACATATGGCCTATCTAAGTTTATTGTAGGCAATGATGTAGAGCATCATGCGGGCAAGATATTAAATCTCAGAGTTTTTGGTATTTTCGGGAAATACGAAGATTATACGAGAAGATTTATCTCAAATAATATCTGCAGAGCGCTGGCTGGCTTAGATATTTCTCTTAATCAAGATATGTTATTTGATTATATCTACGTACAAGATTTTCTTCAGTTATTACCTAACCTTTTTGAAACGAAAACCCAATTTAATAATTATAACATTTGTAGCAATGAACCCGTGAGTCTACTTAGGTTAGCGAAAGAAATTCAAAGAATACATCCTGGCAATGTTGAAATTACAGTCAAAGCAGATGGCTCAAGAGGAGAGTATTCGGGGTGTAATTCGCGCTTTAGCACAGAGTTTGGCCCGATTGATGAAACGCCTTTTTCGCAATCCATAGAAGAGTTATATCAATGGTATGCAAACCACCCAAATCTAACTTTATTTTTAGATAAAGTAAGAGGTTAAGTTATGATTAAACCCGCGAGCTCATTGCTTAATAAAATAGCTAACAGACCTATTATAATATGGGGAGCTCGAATGACGGGTATGGGGCTCACTCGTTTGTTATCTTCTCATACTTGTAAAATATTAGGTTTTGTTGATTCAGATGTTTCACTTAAAGATAAGGAAGTTTGTGGCCTAAAAGTCTATTCTCCGGCTTCGTTAACACATCTTGCAGAGCAGTTCCCTGACTTAGTAATTGTTATCGCTGTTTCAATAAAGGAGCAAGAAATTCAACATCAAATTGTTGATATGGGGTTATCACAGCTCGATGTTGAAGTGTATTCCGATTATTGTGAATCATTCTATACCGTAGATATAATGGGTAGCTGTAATTTAAAATGCCCTTCGTGTGCACATGGTGCTGTAACAGGTAAGTATTCACAAGGGCGAATGTCTGAAAAGAACTTTAAAAGTGTAATAGATAAAATTATTAATGATAATGAAGTGGTATCACATGTCAGTTTGTACAGCTGGGGTGAGCCATTTATGCATAAGCATTTACCTGACTTCATTCGCTATCTACATGAACATAATATTGCCGTTGCTCTGTCGAGCAATCTATCTATAGACAATGATGAGTTACTTTCTGAAGTGATACGATTATCTCCAGAATACTTGAAAGTTAGCTTGTCAGGCTTTTTCCCAAAGGCCTATAACAGGACTCATACTGGTGGCGATATAAATTTAGTAAAGTCTAATTTGTATAGGCTTAAATATTTGATTGATAAATTCAAGTCAAAGACCTATGTGGACGTTAACTATCATTTATATAAAGATAATAATGGACAAAATGTTAAGTTAATGCAGGCTCTTTGTGATGAGTTAGGTTTTTCTATGTCTAAAACATACTCATTAATTATGCCTCTTGAGCGTTGTATGTCGCATTTAGAAGGTAAATCTGATGAAAAGACAAAGGCTTTAGATAAGTCATTGCTGGTGAGTGTAGAAGAAGGGGTAGAAGCAACAAAAGCTTTCAGAAGTAGTAGCTGCCCCTTTAGGGAAAATCAAATTAACGTTAATTGGGATTTGAGTGTACCTGTATGCTGTACTGTTTTTGATGCACCAGGCACTACCGTTGCTAGTAACTTTTTAAATGTTACGACTGAAGATATTAACAATGCTAAGCGTAAAGCAAGTATTTGCTCAAAGTGTATTAAGTATGGGTTGCCTGCATATAATATGGGTTTCAATAGGCAACGTTGGGATGAAATTGCAAATACTAAAATTAGCCTAGACTTACAATAAAGAACCATTATGTATTCAAGATACCATTCAGAAGAGGCAAATTCATGCCGTTTGTGTAGAGAAAAATTACCCTCTGAGTCAATAGTTTCTCTTCATCCATTTCCATTAGCTGCACAGCACTTTTTAGAAAATAATAAAACACCTGATGAGGTAACTACCTGTAGCGTTTTCCAATGTACTGCGTGTGGTCTTGTTCAGTTAAAAGCTTCGCCAGTGTCATACTATAGAAGCGTAATCACAGCCGCTGTACTGTCAAAAACAGCCCGAGATGCTCGATTTGCTGAGATAAAATATTTTGTCAATAAATATGGCAAAGCGAACTCACAAGCATTAGAAGTTGGCTGTGGTAAGGGAGGAATGCTTGATGTAATTAAAGATGTTGGCTTAAACGTAACTGGTATTGAGTTTGAGAAAGAGTTTGTTGATGAAGCTCATAAGCACAATAGACAGGTTGTTCAAACATATCTAACAGAGTTTAAGCCAGATAAAAAGTATGATGCTGTTTTTAGTTTTAATTACCTTGAACATCAACCTGATGTCGCTGAGTTTATTAAAAATATAGACCGAATTTCAACCGATAATGCACTTGTGTACATTACGGTGCCAAATTTGACTTATCTCCTAAAGACTAAAAGCCTTTATGAATTTGTTCCGGATCATCTAGTTTACTTCACAGAAGAAACATTAAGACTTGCATTCCAGTGTAATGGTTTTGATATTTTAGAGTCTCAGATAATTAATAATGAAAATGATATCTTACTCATAGCACAAAAACGTCAAAAGCTTGACCTTTCTGATTGCCAGCAAGATGTTGATGAATTAATAGATTCTTTAAATAAATTAGCTGATAGCTACCTTAGTCAAGATAAGAAGCTCGCCGTTTGGGGGGCAGGGCATAGAACGCTAGCTTTATTGGCGTTAAGTAACTTAACTCAGATCCATTGTATAGTCGACTCTGCGCCTTTCAAGCAAGGTTTATATAGCCCAGTATTACTTAAACCAATTATATCACCTCAAGAGTTCGCTCAATCTGACATAGATGCAGTTATTGTGGCCGTACCAGGTATATACCCTAAAGAGGTCATTAAAATGATACGAGAGTTTGAAAAGTCATTTGATATGTATTGTATCGAAGACAATAAACTTGTGTCTTATTATTAGTGTTTAGAATAAATGAAGTTATCAGATTACGTTGCTAAAAAAGTAGCAGAATTAGGGATCAAACAAATTTTCATGATTACAGGTGGTGGTGCTATGCACTTGAACCAGTCACTAGGTAATCATAACTCCTTGGATGTGATGTTTAATCACCACGAGCAAGCATCTTCAATGGCTGCTGAATCGTATGCTAGGTTAACTGGTAAACCCGCTCTAGTTAATGTGACAACAGGTCCTGGGGGGACAAACACAATAACAGGAATTCATGGTGCATGGACAGATTCCATTCCTATGCTTGTTATATCTGGACAAGTTAAAACAACAACAATAGCCTCTATCAATAGTCCAAACCTAAGACAGCTTGGAGATCAGGAAGTTGATATATGCTCTTTAGTTAAACCGATTACCAAGTATTCTCAACTGATTACTGAACCTGAATCTATACGGTTTCATTTAGAAAAAGCTTTTTATTTGGCTACTTCTGGTAGGCCAGGACCTGTATGGCTTGATATTCCAATTGATATCCAATCAACTCAAATAGATGAGGAAAATTTAGTAGGCTTTGAACCTGATGAAACAGATCAAGACAATGATGTGCTAGAAATGCAGGCGATGAAGATTATAGAAGCTTTAAGCACTGCTAAAAAGCCTGTAGCGTTACTGGGAAGTGGAGTTAGGCTAAGTGGTAGCTATGAGATTACTCGTCAGCTTATTGATACTTGGAAAATACCAGTTACTACTGCATGGAATGCGCATGATTTAATTGAAACAGAGCACCCATATTTTGTCGGAAAGCCAGGTACGGTTGGTGATCGTAGTGGTAATTTTGCAATACAAAATGCCGATTTAGTCATTGTATTTGGTTGTCGGTTGAATATTAGGCAAGTTAGTTATAATTGGGAAAATTTTGCTAAAAATGCACAGTTAGTTGTTATTGATATTGATATTGAAGAATTGAATAAGCCGACACTTAAGATAGATATACCTATATGTGCTGACTTGAAGCATTTTGCTCCAATTTTATTAAGTAAAAGTCGTCTTGAAGGCTATGGGCATGACACTTGGCTAACTTGGTGTAAAGATAAGCAACACCGCTTCCCTGTAGTTTTAGATAGCTATAAGAATACTAAAGAGTTAAATCCTTATTACTTTATTGAGCAGCTTTTTGAAGCCTTACCAGAAGATGAAGTTGTTGTAGCTGCTAATGGCTCAGCATGTGTCATTGGCTTTCAAGCTGCAAAGATTAAATCATCAACACGCTTTTGGACTAACTCAGGCTCAGCGTCAATGGGGTATGACTTACCAGCAGCAATAGGCGCGTGCCTTGGTAATCGTAAGCAGTCAGTCACTTGTTTAGCCGGCGATGGCAGTATAATGATGAATTTACAAGAGTTAGAAACAATCTCTGGTAATAATTTGCCGATAAAAATTTTTATTATTAATAATTCTGGTTATTCTTCGATTTATCAAACACACAATAATTTTTTTAATGGTTGTGAAGTCGGTGCTTCGCCTCGCTCAGGAGTTAGTTTACCTAACTTTGAGAAGTTAAGTGCAGGATTTGGCATTGATTATTGTCAAATTTCTAAACCTCATGAGTTGCCGTTACTATTGGAATCTGTACTAAAACATAACGGACCGATTATATGTGAAGTCATAGTTGATATAGAGCAAAGCTTCTCACCTAAACTCGCTTCTAAGCAGCTAAGTGATGGCACCATGGTCTCTCCTGAGTTAGATGACATGGCACCATTCTTGGATAAGACTGAAATAGTTAAAATGAAACAGGACTTAATATGAGAGTTTTAGTTACTGGCTCTGAGGGTTTTGTAGGTCAAAATCTAGTACCATATTTACATGAAAAAAACTATGAGGTTTTATCTCCGTCTTTTGCTGAACTAGATTTAACTAATAGTCTAAGAGTAAAAGAATATTTAGCAGAACAATACTTTGACGTAATTGTACATTGTGCGACAGCTGATAGAGTTGAGTTTGGTTATGCAAATGATGTGCTTAGAAAAAACCTATCAATGTTTTTTAATTTGTATCAGTACAAAGAAAGCGGTACAAAGCTAATTAATTTAGGTTCTGGCTCTGAGTATAACCGTCAAAACTGGATCCCAAAGATGGCTGAAAGCTATTTGGGGGAATTTGTACCAGAAGATGATCACAGTTATGCGAAATTTATAATAAGTAACTTCATAGACAAAGCAAAAGACGCCAATTTAGTTACATTGAGGTTGTTTGGTATATACGGACCTTTTGAAGACTATAAAAGTAAATTCATTTCAAATTGTATAGCTAAAGTATTGACTGGACTTAATATAGAAATATACAAAAATGTTTACTACGATTATGTTTATATTGATGATTTTTGTGAAATAGTTAATCAATTCATATTAAAACCTTGGCAACACACAGCCTATAATATTACCTCAGGCAAGACTGTTGACTTACTAACCTTAGCCAATCATCTCAACACGATTCATAACAAGAGTTTTGATATAACAATATTAAATGATGGTTTAGGTGTGGAGTACTCTGGTTGTAATAACCGTTTGATGAAGTTTCTTGAAGACTTTCAGTTTACATCACACAAAGAGGCAATCACAAAACTCTACCGCTTCTATGAAGATAAAATAGATCATTCTTGCTTTTCCGAATTACAGGATGATTCGTATCTTAAATATGCAAAATCAATTCAAAAAAGAAATCCATAATGCACCTGAGTTCACTTTTAAAACAAGACTTCGAAAATATTTATAATGCTTCAAGTGAGTGGGAGAAGTTAAATGGAAGGACATTGTTAATTACTGGTGCTAATGGCTTTATAGCATCATATTTAATAAACTTTTTACTATATATTAAGTCTTATAAAAAAATTGATCTCGATATTATTGCTGTCGCTAGAACTAAAGGTAAAGTCTTAGGGGCACTCTGTATGAAGGATTGGTCTGAACAAATCATTATTATTGAACAGGATGTATGCTCCCCTTTGAATTATTCAGGTGATGTTGATTATATACTTCATATGGCAAGTAATGCATGCCCTGTCAAATTTAAGAGTGATCCAGTTGGAACTTCTCTACCAAACATTATCGGGACTCATCACTTATTAGAGTTTGCTCGATTGAAAAAAGCGGAAGAGTTTATTTTCTTTAGTACCACAGGTGTTTATGGTCATAACCCCGCAGAAAGCTATCCTCTAACTGAGTCTTCATTCGGTTCTTTGGATCCTACTATAGTCGGGTCGTGTTATTTAGAGAGCAAGCGGATGGGTGAAAATTTATGCATCAGCCATTACACGAAATATGAAGTACCTATCAAAATTGTAAGACCTGCAATCACATTTGGACCTGGTATTGACTTAGAGGGTGGACGCTCTTATGAAATGTTTATAAGCAATATTGTAAATAATAAAAATATCGAGCTTTATTCTGATGGCTCCGCAATCAGAAACTTTTGTTATATTTCGGATTTCATTTCAGGGCTATTCGTCGTCCTCTTTAAGGGCTCACACGGCGAAGCCTATAATTTAGCAACACCAGAAGAACTATCTATCAAAGAGCTTGTTGAAAGCTTAACTTCCTCAGCCTTTAAAGAAAGGGGGCTTAAAGTTATCACTAAATGTGTTGATGAGAGTCAAGCTGTAAGAACCGAATTCAGTAAAACCACAGTTGATATTTCGAAAGTAGAAAAGTTAGGCTGGCGAGTTAAAACTCCATCGTTGGAAGGCTTTTGTAGAACAGTATTTCACTATGAAGAAGGGTTAAATGCATGAAAATGATTGAATTAAGAGATGAATATCTTTCAGGAACTATTGATAAACATAGCTTCATTAATAAAATGCATAAAGAGCATCAAGTTTTATTTGAGTACCAAAAGCTACTAGATAATAGTGAAGTTGAAAGTATATCTATTTCATCAGACTCTGTTATTTGCTCTATGAAAAATGGTGTTAAGCTATTTGTAGACCCTTATGACAGGCGCTTTATACCAATTGAAATATTGAACTTTAAATCTTTTGATCCGATAGAGCTCACTCTTATACGCAAGATTGTTAACCAAAGCCGCACGGTATTAGATGTTGGAGCAAATATTGGTTGGTATAGTGCTAGCTTCTCAAAGATGAACCCAAGAGTAGCCGTCCATGCTTTTGAGCCTATTCCTTATACATTTGACTATCTTCAAAGACATATTTCGTTAAACCAGTGCGATAATGTTAAATTAAATAACTTCGCATTATCAGACTCTGAAGGTGTTGCAGAGTTTTATTGGGGTCAAGATGAGACAGGTAGTAGCTCTATGAAGAATATTCAAGAAAGGCCCCATGCTCAAAAAGTAAAATGTAAACTAGAAACATTGGATAGTTATTGTAATTTACATAATTTAGACGTTGATTTTATTAAGTGCGATGTAGAAGGTGCCGAACTAAGTGTATTCAAAGGTGCTTTATCAACACTAAAAAACTCTAAGCCGGTCATTTTTACAGAAATGCTTAGAAAGTGGTCTGCAAAGTTTGGTTATCATCCTAATGATATTATCGAGTTGCTAAACCCTTTGGGCTATCAAGCATATGCCTTTGAATCTGGAGAATTTCAACTTTTTGAAAGTATAACAGAAACAACTGAAGCGACTAACTTTTTCTTTTTTGACAAAACTAAACATAATAACATCTTAAATGAATTTAAATAACGAAAAAGTGAATTTGGGTATAGCAATACCAACATATAATAGGGCTGAAACACTTGATTTCTTTTTCAAAGTCCACATAGATAGGTTTAAAAAATATAATACTCATATATTCCTCGTTAATAACTCATCTACTGATAATACATTGGATGTTTTAAGTTATTGGAAAGAGCAATACTCGAATATCTTTTGGATAACAAATGATGAAACTGTTCATGCAGACCAAAATGTGCAACATGCACTAGAGTTTGCATCAGCGAAATATGTTTGGTTATTGGGTGACTCTTATGAAATACCAGAATCTTCACTTGCGGTAGTTTCTGATTTGGTGAGGTATGATAACTCAGATATTCTTTTGACAAATCATGCTGATAAACATCAGAACGTTGGTTTAAAGGTTTATAACTCTGTCACAAGTTTTACAAACGAAATATGTTATTTAAGTAGCTGTATTAGTTGTTTGATTTTCAAAAAAGATAAATTAGATTCTGAAGTTTTAGCCAAATACAGAGGTAGTGATTTTGGCCATTATGGTTATGTGCTAGATTTCATAAAAAATAATAGTTTTAAATTATCTTTTTTATCAAATATAAATGTAGTTACTTTGAAAACGCCAGCTAGGAAAAAACCTTGGTCAACAAGCTTTTTTAGTATTCTTTTTGAAAAGCTGCCTAACCTTCTCAATAGTTTAAATGAGCAATATAATGAGAAAGAAAAGCTGGCAATAATAAGGTTGACTCTAGCTAAAACTGGGTTGCTTAATTTTAGAAATATTATGTATGTAAGAGCTAGTAGAAATTTGAATGATGAAGTTTTATCTGCACATAAAGAAGACATACTGAAATATGCATCTAAGAAGACTTATTTTTTATGTACAGTGATGAATCGTTTGCCTGTGCATTTTTGTCGAGTTTTATTAACTGTAATTGAATTTTACAGAAGGTATCGTTTCAAAGCTTTAAAGTTCCTTAAATTGGTAGAGTAATAGACTAAATTGTTTTCTGATTGACATGCTGGTTGATTTTTAAAATATCTTGTCTGTGCTCAAGTAATTGAATAAGTTCTTGGTAACTAAAATCAAGATTCTGATTAAAAGCAGCATAAATCTCGGTAATAGCTGTGTAATCATCAGGTTCGTCGAGCGTGAGGCGGAAGTGGCTTAAATCTTGTTGGGCACTGTAAGTGAATACAGACATGTCATTAAACTTCGCCATGCCTAAGGTTACGTGTTCTCTATCAGCAGGGTGAGATGCTAAACGGTGTGTGTTTGCCAATAACGCAAAAGAGAATGCGCAACAATCTAGTCCCCGAGGGTATCCGCTATGCGGGCCAAGGTTAACCATATCAAAATCACCTGCTTGGTGTTTTTCAATAACCTTTTGACATAACTGTACGTCAATCAGCGGGCAATCACTGGTTAAGCGAACAATAGTTGTGTCGTCGTTTGCGCCAAATTTTTTTGCGGCTTCAAAATAACGACCAAGTACATCTTCGGTGTCTCCTTGGTAGCTTTTAATGTTTAGCTTATTGCAGAGTTCAAGAATAGGGCGCTCGCTGCCATCATTGGTGGTTGCAACTATAATGTGCTCATTGAGCGGTTTTAAACGCTCGATCATGACTTCAAGTACTGATGTTGAGCAAAGCGGCATAAGTACTTTGCCCGGCAAACGGGTTGATGTCATTCTTGCCTGAATAATAACCATTAAGTTTGTCATAGCTGCGGCCGATATTATTATAATTGAGTTCAATATAGCAAATCATTACACTCTTTCACATAGCTTAAAAGGTGCAAACTCTTTAAGTATCAATGCGATTACTCAATTAATATACAAACGATATATTTGTTCGGTATGCATTTTGCTAATTGAAGAGGTTATAACCATTGAAAACGAGGAGTGCCAGTGGCATTTAATAATGAAATAGAGATAAATGGCCGAAAAATTGGCCCGGGGCATCCTGTTTATATCATTGCAGAAATGTCAGCCAATCATGGTCAAGACTTAGAGCAAGCAAAGGCACTTGTAAGAGCTGCAAAAGAAGCGGGCGCTGATGCTATTAAGCTTCAATCTTATACTGCAGATACTTTGACTATGGATTGCCAGCTTCCTCATTTTGAAGCAACGGGCCCTTGGAAAGGGCAGTATTTGCATGATTTGTATAAAAGTGCATATATGCCTTGGGAGTTTCATAAACCGTTAATAGAGCTGGCAACCGAGCTGAGTATTACTATTTTCTCTTCCCCCTTTGATGCCACAGCTGTTGATTTGTTAGAACAGTTCGACTCACCTGCCTATAAAATAGCCTCTCCCGAGCTTATTGATCACGCGTTAATCAAAAAGGTAGCAAAAACAGGCAAGCCTGTGATCATGTCAACAGGTGGTGCGACATTAAGTGAAATTACAGAGTCTGTTGCAGTAGCAAGAGAGGCAGGAGTAAAAGAGTTGGTAGTTTTAAAGTGTACAAGCACATATCCGGCTCCTCCTGAAACAATCAATCTAGCGACTATTCCCCATTTGGCCTCCATGTTTAAATGCCCGGTTGGACTTTCAGACCATACTTTAGGTAATGATGTGCCTATTGCATCGGTTGGTTTTGGTGTGCACATGATTGAAAAGCACTTTGTGTTATCAAAAGAAGATGAAACAGCTGATAGCTTTTTTTCAATGACACCCGATGAGTTAAAGCAACTGGTTCATGGCGTAAGACAAGTTGAAAAAGCCATAGGAACGATTCATTACCCGGATACCCCCTCTCCAAATCGGCGCTGTGTGTATGTAACACGAGACATTCAGGCAGGGGAAGTAATGGACCTTGATAATATGGCCCAAATGAGACCTGGAGGCGGGGAGATTGCACCTAAAGAGTTACCCTATTTAGTAGGAAGAAAAGCGAAACGCTTTTTACCTAGAGGGACTCAGTTGGCTTGGCAAGATATGGAGTAAGTTTTTGTGAATAAAGAACAATTAATAGATTTCTTTCATGACTTTTTAATGAATAGAGGCATTGAAAAAAGCCCGCATGAGCTTCAATCATTTAATTTTATTGGCTCGGGGCGCTTAGATTCATTTGAAGTGCTTACCATGATAATGGAATTAGAAATGCACACCGGTTTGAAATTAACCCCAGAAGAACTTGTAGATGAATCAAATGCTACAGTTGAAGGGCTTGTAACTACCTTATTGTCAAAGCAATGAATTTAGTTGCCAGAATTTCAACCCAATTAGGCATTGGTCACTTAATGCGAACTAAGTGGCTGCTTCTTGAGTTGCAGCAGCTGGGTGCTCAAATCACCTTGCTGCTTGATGAGAATGGTAAAGAGCTTAGTGCTTTTTACACTGAGCTAGCGTGTGAAGTTGAAATAATCAAATCGACTTTTTGTGATGAGCAAATCACAGCTGAGATAATCAAGCGTGTTGGTGCTGATTATTTATTAATTGATCATTATGATTTAGGGTTCTCCTTTGAAGGTTATATACGTCACTCTGTTGCATGTCAGATTATTGTACTTGATGACTTAGCAAGAAAGCATGATTGCGATTATTTAATTGATGCCAAATGGGACGGTGAACTAACTCAATCAAGGTATGAAAATAAACTACCGCGACATTGCCAGCAGTTTTTAGGTCCAGACTATGCGTTATTATCTGAGCAATATATAGACGTCGTACAAACCAATTTTGAAAATGAATCTGAATTAAGAGTTATGTGCTCAATGGGCGGTGGGGGAGATATGCTCACCTGGATTACCCTTATCCAAGCACACCAAAGGAGCTGTGCGCAATCAATAAACTTTGTTGTGATTGTTGGTCCTCAAGCAAAAAACATATCAGAGCTAAAACGCTTTGCTTCGGTTCACTCTAATATACAGTTAATCGAAAACCCCAAGAGTTTAGCCCCTTTTTATAAATCGGCGAGCTTATTTATTGGTGCACTAGGCACTTCTTTGTATGAACTTGCGGCGTTAAAAGTACCTGCAATTACTTTTTCCATAGCACCGAATCAAAAAAATGACATTTTGGCATTAGAAGCACTTGGGCATTATTTTCATCTAGATTCTTTAAGCATACAAGACGCTGTAAAGCTCGGTGAAAATTTATCTGTATTCTTACACAATATAAATAGGCTTAAACAGCTTCGTGATTTTGCACAAGTCAAAGTAGATGGACTGGGTGTTAAGCGCATAGCGGCAAAATTAATGGAGAGCGATTTTTGTGAACCAGCTTCTCATGAACTTACGTGTGATAATATCGAAAAAGAAGTTTTAAGTGGTGGCTTTTCAGTAAGAAAGGTTGCTGATAGTGATGTAAACCGTTATTTAATCGCACGCAACTTACCTAATAATGCCGATAAAATGACTATTTCTAAGGAAATTCCTAGGCTTGGGCATTATATCTGGTGGCTTTCAAATCAGCGACAGTCTTTTGTGGTTGAAAAAGAGGGCGTGCCAGTCATCTATATTTGGCATGACTTGTATACCGACAAATATTTATATGGGGGTTGGTTTACCTGCGAGGGGGATGTATCTTTGCCAGAGGCAATGCTTGCCTTGCAGTGGCAGCTGAAACATTGTAAACAAGTCTACCCAAATGCGACGTGGCTCGCTGTGATCCATAAAGAAAATAGGTTTGTGAACTTACTAAATCAATACATGGGCTTTAAAACAACACCAGCGAGTTCAGATGCTTACTTAAGCACAAAAGCCATTTTTCCTTACGCAAATGAAAAGTTTAACTTTGTGATGTTAGAAAATAATGAAGAATAAAAATATTTATCAACTGGTCAAAGGTAACAGCTTAAAAACACCTAATAAAGTAGCGTGTATTTACCAGCAACACGCTGTTACTTATGCTGAGTTAATCAATAAAGTAGACAAGTTAGCTCTAGGGTTAAGTCAATTAGGTGTGCAAAAAGGCAGTAAAGTCGCTCTGTTTTGCCCAAATAATATTGAATTTGCTTATATTCTTCTGGCGTCAGCGAAACTTGGTGCTGCAGTTGCGCCGCTTCCACTGACTTTACAAGGGCAAGCGTTAGCTAATGCAATTCGAGCAGCTGAATGTGAGTATGCAATTGCATGGTTAACGGTGGCTAAACAGTTACATGACAAGCAGTTGGTTGCGCAATCAAAATTGGTTGTACTAGGGCGTTCTAACTTAAAGGCTGTAGAGTTTGAAAGTTTGCTTAATAATGAATATGACGAGCAACAACAGATAGAAGATGTTTTAGGAGATACGCCATTTATTTTAACCATGACATCTGGCTCTACTGGCGCACCAAAGCCGATAGTATTTACTCAGAATACAAAAATTAAACGTGCTTTTAGTGCCACTATTGAGTATTACAAGCTTGGATGTCACGATAAGGTGTTGGTGTCGACGCCACTCTACCATTCTCTCGCACAGCGCTCGTTACTAATGCCGTTAATGCTTGGTGCTACAGCGGTAATTTTACCTAAGTTTTCAGTTAGCGCTTGGGTAGAAGCGGTTGAAAAACACGAGATCAGCTTTTTATTTGCGGTTTCAAGTCAGCTAATAGCTTTATTGCCTGAATTAAAAACAGCAGATTTATCGAGTTTGAAATGTGTTGTCTCTTCATCTGCAACGCTTGAGGCTGAGGCTAAAGCAAAGTTACTTGCTGCTTTATCATGTCGTTTCCACGAATGTTACGGTGCCTCAGAAATGGGAGTGATCAGTGACTTCGATATCACACAAAGCGGAGTGCCTGTCGCAAGTGTTGGTAAACCTTTACCAAGTTTAAGAGTTAAACTGTGTGATAAAGATCGAAAAGAAGTGCCTTTAGGTGAAATAGGCGAAATAGCCTGTTTATCACCGACTGCTTTTGCTGGTTATTATCTGCAACCAGATCAAACGCAATCAAGTCACGACAGTGAAGGTTACTTTTATACCGGTGATTTAGGGTATCTTGATGAAGATGGTTATCTTTATTACGTTGGTCGTTCAAAAGAAGTGATTAAATCTGGCGGAATTAATGTTTACCCGAGCGATATTGAACTTGTGGTGAATCAACTAGATTGGGTAAAAGAATGTGCTGCTTTAGGTGTTGAAAACGAGCAATTCGGTGAAGTGATTTTATTGGCAGTGGCTACCTACGATGGACAGCCTGAAAATGCAGAAATGTTATTAAGAATGCGCCTGCTGAAAGAGTTAACCGACTATCAGCAACCAAGGCATTTTTTATTTCTACCTGAATTACCGAAAACTGAAATGGGTAAAATCCATAAGCCTTCGATAAAACAACTCTTTATTGAGCAGCAAGTCTAATTACACTTGCTGCCATTGACCAGTCTCTGTTGAGCGTTTTGCTGCGGCGAATAGTTTTAAGCCATCGGAAGCATGTTCTAGCCCAAACAAATATGGGTTTTGGGTATCCGCTTGATTGTGATATGCAATGAGCTGTTCAGCGATGTCGTTATATAAATTTGCGAATGCCTCAACAAACCCCGTTGGATGTCCAGGTTTCATTCTGTTGTATCTGAATTCATGCGCATATGCACACTGTCCAGCTCTATCTAATATTTCTCTACGGCCATCATTGTAATTAAGCTCTAGCTCATCAGGGTTTAATTGCACCCATTTTGCACTACCTTTATCGCCATAAATTCGAATTTGTAGTCCATTTCTATGGCCAATAGCAGTTTTTGACATCCACATACTGCCTTTTACACCGCTAGGGTATTTCAAAAGCATCTGTACATCGTCAATTAAATTAGGGTATTGGGAATGATTACTGAATTCAGCGATGGTTTCTACAGGTTCTTCGTCTAATAAAAAGCTACTTAAATGATGTAAATGCACACCTAAATCTAAACATATGGTTGGTACGTTTCCATCACGTAAACGCCATGCTTGAGGTGTTGCGGCTTTACCGGCAATGTCTGGTGGGCGTCTGAACCCTTCTTGCGGCATTTCTAAATGAATCTTTTGAATATCACCTAGCTTGCCAGTGTTAATTAGGTGCTTTAATTCACGCACCATAGCATAGCCACTGTAGTTAAAAGTAACGGCCAAAAATTGCTTGTCAGGATTATAAAATGGACGAAGTTGTTCAACTTCATCCGGGTCACAAACCATGGCTTTTTCACAAATAACAGGGACTTGCTTTGCAAATAAATGTTTAAGTACTTCTACATGATGCGGGGTTGGTGTTAAAACAACGAACGCATCGACATGCCCGGCTTCTAATTCAACCATTTCTCGCCAGTCTTGATATGTTCTTTGACTATCAACACCCCAATGTAATGCAGTTGCTTTATTTTGCGCTTGGTCTCTACAAAACGCGCCTGCAACGACTTGAAATTTGTGATCCATATGTGCAGCACAAAAATGGACATAGCCGACAGCGGAGGTTTTTCCTCCCCCGATGAATGCAAGTTTTAGAGCAGCTTGAGCTTGGATCATAGAGGCCTCAATGTTTGTAGTTGTTATTTGTGTATCGGTTGAAAGCTAAGTTACTTTAATCCAAAAGCTTATTCAGTGTAGAGCAAATATATTCTATTTCAGATTCTTTTAAATCAGGAAATAGTGGGAGGCTCATTGAGCGTTGGTAATAAGCCTCAGCATTAGGGTAATCATTTTTCTTGAAGCCTAAATTTTGGTAGTAAGGCTGCAAATGAATAGGAATATAATGCAATTGGCAAAATATGCCTGCACTTCTTAAGTTCTCGAATATTTCTTGGTGTCTAGCAACATATTTCTCTTCAAGTTGAATAACAAATAGATGGTAAGCAGAAATCACTTTGTCAGATTGTTTAAGGTGTAATATAGAGTGAGTGTTGAGTAACTCTAGATATACAGTCGTAAGCTCATTCCGGCGCTTAACAAAATCATCAAGTTGCGTTAATTGGCTGAGTCCCAATGCTGCTTGAAGCTCTGTCATACGATAATTAAAACCAAGTTCAGTTTGTTGATAATACCAAGGGCCATGACTTGGTTCTGTCATCTCATCAGGTAGATTGGTAATGCCATGAGAGCGCAGTTTTTGCATCATCCTAGCTAAGCGTTGGCAATTCGTTAGGGCCATACCGCCTTCGGCAGAAGTAACAATCTTGACAGGGTGGAAACTAAAAATAGTGATATCTGAATATTGACAGCAACCAACTTTTTCACTTTGGTAACTTGCACCAATGGCATGAGAGGCATCTTCAATTATCTTAAAGTTATATAGCTTCGATAATTTATAAATCTCTTCCATATCACAGCTTTGACCTGCTAAATGCACAGGTATAACGACTTTGGGCAGTTTACCTTCAGCTTGCGCTTTTACTAACTTTTCAGAAAGTAAATTGGTCGACATATTACCTGTATCGACATCAATATCGACAAAATCAATATCAGCGCCACAGTAGAGTGCACAGTTGCTAGAAGCGACAAAAGAAATAGGAGAAGTCCAGATTATATCACCTTCCCCCACATTTAATGCTAAACAGGCGATGTGTAGAGCAGAAGTTGCACTGTTTACCGCAACTGCATGCTTTGCATTGCAGTACGTAGCAACCGCGTTCTCAAATTCAGGGACTTTCGGTCCTTGCGTCAAGAAATCTGAAGTTAAAACATCTACTACGGCATCTATATCTGACTGAACAATTGATTGTTTTCCGTATGGGATCATTTCAAAGCCATTAAGTTAAACTCTTTTATTTCTTCAACCGTTAAGTAGTGTGGGTTGTCTAATGAATTATACTCGTATCCAGGTTGAACTTTTTTGCCTTTTTCGTTCAGAGCATTTGTGTCGAAAGAGTTTTCTCTACTGCTGAACTTAATACCTGGCGCAATAACAAAGTGGTCATCAAATTCAAAAGTGTCAAAACATAAATCTGATGGACACATGACTTCGTGTAATTTTTCACCAGGGCGGATGCCAATTATTTTTTGCGGTAAATTAGGCGCCATTGCTGTGGCTAAATCAGTAATTTTGATAGAGGGGATCTTCGGAACAAAAATTTCTCCACCTAACATTCTTTCAAAGTTTTTAAGAACAAAATCAACACCTTGCTGTAGGCTTATCCAAAATCGAGTCATCTCGGCATGGGTTATAGGAATGTGATCTTTGCCTTCATCAATAAATTTTTGGAATATAGGTACCACAGAGCCTCTAGAACACACTACATTACCATACCTAACAACAGAAAAAGTTGTTTTATGACCACCAGCAATATTGTTACCAGCAACAAATAATTTATCAGAAGCGAGTTTAGTTGCCCCATACAGGTTGATTGGGTTAGCAGCTTTGTCTGTTGAAAGAGCTATCACTTTGTTTACGTTCGCATCAAGTGCAGCTTCAATCACATTTTCAGCACCATTAATATTGGTTTTTATGCACTCCATAGGGTTGTATTCAGCTGCTGGGACTTGTTTTAGCGCAGCTGCATGAATAACATAATCAACGCCTTGCATCGCACGTCTTAATCGATCTTTATCTCTAACATCACCAATAAAATAGCGCATACAAGGTGCATTGTACTCTTGTTGCATTTCAAACTGCTTAAGTTCATCTCTAGAGAAAACAATGATTTTCTTAGGGTTATAGCGTTCAAGTAATGTTTTCACATACTTTTTACCAAAAGACCCTGTTCCGCCGGTTATTAAAATGGTTTTGTTATCGAACATAGTTATCCACCAAAAGGTGCAATCTTTTCTTTACACTCATAGAATAAGGTATGAGGTATGAATTGCAAAAATACGCCTAAAAAAAGCTATTACTCAATACTTTATATCACCTTTCGTAAAATTGCAGTATTTGTGCCAAAGCAAGTGACTTATTTTGTATGGTCAGGTGACTTTTTGACCACTGAGACGTATTATTAAAAGAGCAATAACACCTAAGATGGGGAGGAGTTATGCAAATCAATTCACCGAGTACAGGTTTTTTTAATAAAACCGAGCAAACTGCCAATAAGCTCAATCAACAGTTGGCAACTGGCAAAAAAGTCAATTCAGCTGCTGATGATGCCGCTGCATTGCAAATCATTAATCGGCTTACTTCACAGCAAGAAGGTTACAGCCAATCAGTAAGAAATGCTTACGATGGTATTTCCCTTTCTCAAACTGCTGATTCTGCACTGTCGGGTGTTGGAGATGCTGTATCTCGTATTAGAGAGTTGTCAATTCAAGCTGGAAGTGGTGCGCTCACTGACTCAGATAGACAAGCGCTTCAAGATGAAGTGAGTCAACTTCAAACTCAAATAACAGAAACCTTTGAAAATACTACTTTTGGTGGTAAAGCCATTTTCAATGGTGAAGACACGAGTTTTCAAGTTGGGCCAGACGCTAATACGACGCAAAGTGTTAATGCATCAGATGGCAGTTTTGCTAATGCTATACTAAGTGTTGATATATCTACTCAAGCTGGCGCTCAAGCTGCTATTACAGCTGCGGATGATGTATCTGAAAGTCTTAATAGTCAGCGCGCTGAATTTGGTGCATTTGAGAATACCTTAAGTAGTACGATTCGTAGCCTAGGTACACAGCAATCAAATATAGCTGAAAGCCAAAGTCGTATTCAAGATACGGACTACGCTCAGGCTGCATCGCAACAAATTGCCAATGATATTTTGTCTCAAGCATCGATTGCTTTACGCGGGCAAGCTAATCAATCAGCATCTTCAGTTTTAGGCCTTCTCTAACTCTTTGATGTGTATATCAATACAAAAGTATTGATATACCTCATACTGAGTGGCATTTTTTTGGCGATAGAGTCAAAAACTTGCCACTTAGGTATTGCATCCCTGACACACTCCCTTACAATCTTTTATTAAGTCACATTGATAGAAGCATTGGACTCCTTAAATGGTTTTAATCTTAGATAACAATAATAATCGCGCGAATGGCTTATCAGCCGCTCTTAACTTTGTAGGGCAACCTGCGCAAATGGTTTCTGAAAGTGATTTTCAGAAAGAGATGTCTAAGACTAAAGATGCCATAGTCGTCCTCGGTGCCCTTGCAGAGCTTGATCACGAACAAGTCATTAAAGCCTCTCCTGCGACTCCATTTTTGTTAATAGGCGAAACGCTCAAACCACTTTTAGATCTCGCTAACGTCATTGGTTTAATCTCAGAGCCATTTATTCATGATGTAACCATGCAATTGTTGCATGATGCTCAGCAATACCTTCGAATGCTACCTAACAAAGCTGATGCGACAGCGGGCAAGAGTTTCGATGGTTTAGTGGGTGAAACTGAGGCGGTTAAGCAAGTTCGCTTTTTAATTTCACAAGTTGCGAAAACTGATGCCAATGTATTGATTTTAGGTGAATCAGGCACAGGTAAAGAAGTCGTTGCACGAAATGTTCATCTGTTATCCAAAAGAAACTCAGGGCCATTTGTGCCGGTGAACTGTGGAGCCATTCCTGGTGACTTATTAGAGAGTGAATTATTTGGTCATGAGAAAGGCGCTTTTACAGGGGCGATTTCAGCACGAAAAGGCCGCTTTGAACTCGCTCAAGGTGGTACCTTATTTCTAGACGAAATTGGTGATATGCCATTGCAAATGCAGGTAAAATTGCTTCGAGTGTTGCAAGAGCGTAGTTATGAGCGAGTGGGCGGTACAAAAGCAATTCAGGCTGATGTTCGAATCATCGCAGCGACGCACAGAAATTTAGAAACCATGATAGAAGGTGGCAAGTTTCGTGAAGACTTATTTTACCGTTTAAATGTTTTCCCAATCGAAAATCCTTCTTTGCATGAGCGCGCAGATGATATTCCACTGCTATTAAATGAGCTTATGCGCCGCGTGCATGAGCAAAGTGGTAGCACAGCTAAGTTTACAGAGCGTGCAATTGAGAGTCTCAAAGCTCACCCTTGGCCTGGTAATATTCGAGAGTTGGCTAACCTTGTTGAGCGTATGGTGATTATGTTCCCTGAGAAGGTGGTCGACGTCACTGATTTGCCGACTAAGTATCGCCATATTGAAGTTGAAGCATTTGAGCCTGAGTATCCTGAAGAGTTGCTTGAAAAAGATGCGTTTAACGAGCTATTTAGTAGTGGCTTTAGCGACTATGATGAAGAGTCGGTTGAGTTTGACTCTGGGTTCAATGACTCTGCAAATCAGTTTGGGCTATTGCCAGATGAAGGTATTGAATTAAAAGAGTACTTGGCTGAATTAGAAGTGAGTTTAATTACGCAAGCTTTAGAGCGAAACGACTACGTGGTGGCCCGTGCAGCCGAAATCCTTGGTGTACGTCGTACGACGCTCGTAGAAAAAATGAAAAAGTACAATTTAAATAAAGATTAACCATCTAATAATTGAGATTGGTAACTTAGCCAGTGAACTATAGTAAAAAGCGCGTTCAATACGCGCTTTCTTATTTTCTTAAACCTTCTGTCTTTTACATAAGCTCTTTTACAAAATCTTTATCGCAATATAAATCAATGATTTCTTGTTTTCGAAAACAGGCATTACCGTGATCGTTGACCATGCCACATGCTTGCATGTGCGCATATACTGTAGTTGGACCTAAAAACTTAAACCCACGCTTTTTTAAATCTTTGGCAAACTTTTCACTGATCTCGCTGGTGGCTGGGTAATCTTCTTTGCTACGTATTTGATTCACTATGGGAGTATTGTTAACAAACTGCCACTGGTATTTCGCGAAGCTACCAAACTCTTGCTGTATCTTTATAAATGCCTTGGCATTATTGATTGTCGCCGCAATTTTTAATTTATTGCGAACAATACTTGGCTCAGTCATTAAACGTTCTACATCCTCATCTGTCATAGCTGCAACTTTATCAACATCAAAATTCTTAAATGCAGCTCGGTAGCCGTCGCGCTTTTTTAAAATAGTGTACCAACTCAGTCCTGCTTGTGCAGATTCAAGGGTAATAAACTCGAATAGCTTTTGATCATCAAATACAGGGACACCCCATTCTTCATCGTGATAAGCAACGTAATCTGGTTTTGTTTCGTCTAGCCAAAGGCAGCGTGTGCACATTTTTTTATCCCTGTTGATTGATACCAATCCTCAAAATAGATCTCTTAATTAAGAGGATTGGTATGAGTATAAAAATAAGTATATATAAGGCTGTATAAAAAAACAGTGTCAAAAATGTAACACTTAATAAATTTAGACTGAAATGTACCTTAGTTATTGAAAGTAAATGGTTTTTAATTTTGGCATATAACCTGCTTTATTCGGTTAGTTTAAAGTTTTGAGATTAACGTTATGGCACTAGCACAATTAGCCCAGACATCACATTTATCTCCAGTAACACCTCTAAGTCGTCGACCTGATTTAGAGTTTAACCCATGTTTACTGCAGGAGGCTTATGTGGGGGAATTAAGCGACTTACGTCAACAAGCAAGTTGGTTAAGTCACCTAGTTGATACTATGCCAGCTGGCGTTGTGGTACTCGATGGTCAAGGTATGATTGCCAAAGCAAATCAAATTGCCATTGATATGTTGGGCGAGCCGCTAGAAGGTGAAAAGTGGTTTAATATCATTCAGCGCTCTTTTAGCCCACAACAAGACGACGGACACGAAGTGTCATTGCGAGACGGTCGTTTGATCAAGCTTGATATTACTGCACTTGCACCAGAGCCGGGTCAATTAATTTTAATGACCGACCTAACAGAAACTCGTCGTTTACAGAAACGTATGGCGCACATGCAGCGTTTGAGCTCTCTAGGTAAAATGGTTGCATCGTTAGCGCACCAAGTTAGAACGCCACTTTCGGCAGCTATGCTGTATGCAGCCAATTTAGGTAGTAATAAAGTGCCTGAAGCATCACGTTCACGTTTTCATGAAAAACTGATGTCTAGATTGAAAGATCTCGAATCGCAAGTAAACGATATGTTGTTGTTTGCAAAAAGCGGTGAGCAGCAAGTGATCGAAAAAGTGTCTATGCAGCAACTGCTTAGTGAAGTGAAAGCGGGTGCAGATGCCATGGTTGCGATGAATAGCAGTGAGCTTGAAGTAAATTTACCAGAACCAGACATTGAGATTTTAGGCAATAAAACAGCGCTCGCCAGTGCCATCCAAAACTTAATTCACAACAGTATTCAAGTGATTGGCAAAAATGCCCATATCACATTAAGCGCAGCGCGAGACGACGAATCTGATAGAGTCAGAATTTCGGTGTCAGATAATGGCCCCGGTATCGATTTAGCGTTGTCAGAAAAAATATTTGAACCCTTCTTTACCACAAAAAGCCAAGGCACGGGTCTAGGTTTAGCGGTTGTTAGCTCAGTGGCTAACTCGCACAAGGGTAAAGTAGAAGTTACCAATAATGAGCAAGGCGGAGCGTGTTTTAGTTTACTACTGCCAATTTCATTTAGCACAGAGCAATTGGAGGTTGTATGAGTCATTCAATTTTAGTTGTTGAAGATGATGCAGGATTAAGAGAAGCATTAATCGATACACTTCAACTTTCAGGTTTTGATACGGTTGAGGCGAGCTCTGCCGAAGAAGCGGTGATGCTTTTGAAAAAGCAAACCTTCTCTATTGTGGTCAGTGATGTACAAATGGGTGCAATGAGCGGTTTGGATTTACTCAAAACCATCAAGCTTAACTACCCAGATTTACCTGTGTTGATGATGACGGCTTACGCAACCATTGATGATGCGGTGGAAGCGATGCGTTTAGGTGCTATTGATTACATGGCAAAACCGTTTGCGCCTGAAGTGCTGCTAAATATGGTTAGTCGTTACATGCCGGCAAAAGAAAAAGAAACAGAAGGCCCCGTGGTTGCTGATCCCCAAAGTCTGCAATTACTTGAACTTGCCAATAAAGTCGCGAAATCTGATGCTAGCGTTATGGTGCTAGGGCCGAGCGGTTCAGGCAAAGAAGTGTTGGCTCGATTCATTCATGATAAATCTGAGCGTAAAGACGAAGCCTTTGTTGCCATCAACTGTGCGGCTATTCCTGAAAATATGCTTGAAGCTACTTTGTTTGGATATGAAAAAGGTGCGTTTACAGGTGCAATTCAAGCGTGTCCGGGTAAATTCGAACAAGCTCAAAAAGGCACTATTTTGTTAGATGAAATTACCGAAATGGATTTAGGCTTGCAAGCCAAACTTCTTCGCGTGTTGCAAGAGCGAGAAGTAGAGCGTTTGGGTGGTAGAAAAACCATCGACTTAGACGTCAGAGTTTTGGCGACCAGTAACCGTGACCTTAAAGAGGCGGTGGCTGAAGGTAAGTTCAGAGAAGATTTATATTACCGTTTGAATGTTTTTCCATTGATGTGGCTGCCATTGAATGAACGTCCTGGCGATATTGTGGTGTTAGCTGAGCATTTGTTAGCAAGACATACTAGCAAAGCAGGTAAGCCTGCTGTGCAATTAAGTGATAGTGCAAAGCAAAAGTTATTATCTCATTCTTGGCCTGGTAATGTCAGAGAGCTTGATAATGTGGTTCAACGTGCTTTGATCTTGCAGCAAGGCGATACTGTACATGGTGAAGATATTTTTATTGAAAACTATCAGCCGAGTTTAGTATCTACAAGAGCAACGAATACGGAAGTGTCGCCACAGATCAATGTGGAGCAACAGGCGCGACATCTTGAGCCTGAAATCAACGACACAGAAAATTATGATGCTGCAAATTATAAAGCGACATTACAAGATAAAGAGCATCAAATTATCTTAGATACGCTTCATAAATGTAATGGTAAGCGTAAAGACGTTGCTGAGGTACTCGGTATGAGCCCAAGAACTTTACGTTATAAACTCGCTAAAATGCGTGATATGGGGATCCCATTACCAGCATAACTTTTCTACTCTGTAAGGGGCCAACATCTTGGCCTCTTTTTAATACTAATTCTTAAAATAACTCACTTAATTAAGAGCATTGGTATTATTGTCAAAAAGTCGACTCACATTGAATTAACTTAACACACTGAAAATAAAGGTTTAATTTGTGGCATGCTTTGTGCTTTAACAGGTTATATGTTTTTATTGGAGTGGGTGTTATGAAAATCCAACCAAACTCTCTTTATCAAGAAATGCAGTCTCTGGCAGTAGAGGCAACGAGAAATACCATTAAAACCAATGAAGTTGCAGTGCAAAAAACGGCGGCGACTTCTTCAGCGCAATTTGGTGATTTGCTGTCAGACGCAATCAATACAGTAAATGGTTTACAAAAAGATGCTAAATCAAAAGTGACTGCGTTAGAGATGGGTGATAGAAGTGTTTCACTTGCCGAAGTCATGATAGCATCACAAAAATCATCAGTGGCTTTCGAAGCAACGGTACAAGTTAGAAATAAACTTGTAGAATCTTATAAAGAAATCATGAATATGCCAGTTTAATCTGGGTAGTGGAGTAGCACCGTGGCAACGAATCAATCAACCGATCTGACTTTAACCGATGGCACTGCTGGCGCTGGCTCTGAAGAGCAGCAAGAGCAAAAGTCGGGATATTTAAGCGCATTAAGTGGCGTTGATATGCTTCGCCAGGTGACTATTATCATTGCTTTAGCTATTTGTTTGGCCATTGCAATCGCGATTATCATTTGGGCGCGCCAACCTGATATGCGTCCACTGGGCCAGTATCCAACCGAAGAGTTAGTCCAGACGCTAGACTTTCTAGATGCTCAAAAAATTGAGTACGAGCTTGAAGGCAACACCATTATGGTTGCCGAAACCGATTACCAAACCATAAAACTACAAATGGCCCGTGATGGTTTCACACAAGCGCCGAGCTCCGGTACAGATATCCTGATGCAAGACATGGGCTTTGGTGTAAGTCAGCGTCTAGAGCGTGAACGCCTTAAGCATAGTCGAGAACAGCAACTAGCACGTACCATTGAAGAGCTACAAGATATCAATCGTGCCAAAGTCTTATTGGCTATTCCAAAAGAGAATGTGTTTGCGCGTCGCGAGAAAAAGCCGTCAGCCACTGTGGTTATTACTCTAAAGCGTGGCAGAACGCTTGGTGGTGAAGAAGTTGACTCAATCGTTGATATCGTGGCTTCAGCAGTGCAAGGTTTAGAGCCAGCTCGCGTAACTGTAACAGATCAAAACGGCCGCCTATTAAATTCTGGTTCACAAGACTCACTGGCTGCACGTTCGCGTAAAGAGTACGAAATTGAACGTAAGCGTGAGCAAGAATATTTAGAGAAAATTGATAGCATTCTTATTCCTGTTGTGGGCTTAGGTAAATATACCGCGCAAGTAGATTTAACCATGGACTTCAGTGCGGTTGAAGAAACACAAAAACGTTATAACCCTGACTTACCTGCGGTACGCAGCGAAACGACCTTTGAAGAAAGCAACATCGGTGGTATTACCGCAGGTATTCCTGGTGCGCTATCGAACCAACCACCAGTTAATTCAAATATTCCTGAGATTGCAGGTGGCGCTAACGGTCAAGGTTCATCGCCTTCTCGTTCACAAAAAGAAGCCACTCGTAACTATGAATTAGATACAACTATTAGCCACAAGCGTCAGCAAACAGGCGTTATTCGTCGCATCAGTGTGTCTGTAGCAGTTGACTATCTGCCAAAAGCAGATGAAGAAGGCAATATGACGATGGCACCACGTAGCCAAGAGGAGTTGATGAATATTCGTCGTCTACTTCAAGGTGGTGTGGGCTTTGATATGCAACGTGGTGATGCGCTAGAAGTTGTAACCGTCCCATTCGTTCGTGAAGATATCATTGAGCAAGCAGATCTGCCGCTTTGGGAACAAGATTGGTTTATGAAAACTATCCGTCTTGCGCTTGGTGCGTTGGTTATTATCGTGCTTATTCTAGCGGTTGTTCGTCCAATGTTGAAACGCCTGATTGACCCAGACGATACACTAGAAGACTTTGATGAAGATGCGTTAACAACGGGCGTAGATTTAGGTGATAGCACGTTAGATATGCTGAATAATGAGTTTGATTCATCAGCAGTTGGCTTCTCATCAGATGGTACTTTACAATTACCAGACTTACACGGCGACGAAGACTTACTGAAAGCAGTAAGAGCGCTTGTAGCCAATGAACCAGAATTATCATCACAAGTTGTGAAAGCGTGGTTAACGGAAGATGAGTAACGAAGAAGAACAAAAACAGCTCCCAGCAGCTTTTGATGTTGAGAAACTAGATGGGGTTGATAAAGCCGCCATCTTATTACTGAGCTTAACAGAAGAAGATGCCGCACAAATTTTAAAGCATCTTGAGCCAAAACAAGTGCAGAAGGTCGGTATGGCTATGGCAGCCTTAGACGACCTTTCACAAGCTAAGATCAGTGCGGTTCATAACCTATTTATTGAGCAGATCCAAAGCTTCAGTACAATAGGTTTCCAATCTGAAGACTTTATTAAAAAAGCACTTACGGCTGCACTTGGTGAAGATAAAGCGGCAAGCCTAATTGACCAAATTGTCATGGGCTCTGGAGCGAAAGGTCTAGACTCATTGAAATGGATGGACTCAAAGCAAGTTGCCAATATTATTCGTAACGAGCACCCGCAGATCCAAACTATTGTTTTAAGTTATTTAGAGCCTGAGCAATCTGCCGAAATTTTGTCGCAATTCCCTGAAAAAGTCCGCCTAGATTTAACTATGCGTATTGCGAACTTAGAAGAAGTTCAGCCAGCCGCACTACAAGAGCTAAACGAGATCATGGAGAAACAGTTCGCAGGTCAAGCCGGTGCGCAGGCTGCGAAAATGGGTGGCTTAAAAGCGGCAGCAGATATCATGAACTACCTAGACACCAATGTTGAAGGTCAGTTAATGGATTCAATCCGTGAACATGACGAAGAGATGTCACAGCAAATTCAAGATCTGATGTTTGTATTTGAGAACCTGATGGATGTTGAGGATCGTGGTATTCAGGCTATTCTGCGTGAAGTACAACAAGATGTATTGATGAAAGCAATCAAAGGCACAGATGATGCGCTTAAAGAAAAGATTCTATCGAATATGTCTAAACGTGCAGCTGAGATGATGGCGGATGACCTTGAAGCAATGCCACCGGTGCGTATCAGTGAAGTAGAAGCGGCACAAAAAGAAATCTTATCTACAGCACGTCGCTTGGCTGATTCAGGTGAAATTATGCTGGGTGGCGGCGGCGGTGAAGAGTTCTTGTAATCAATGAGTGATAAAAAGTTTTATAAAGGCAGACCGGTCGAAGGCGAAGCCATTGATGAATTATTGAAAAGCTGGCCTATCCCAGATGTTAGCGAAGATCCGACCAAGTTCTCTGGCCGTTCAACGGCATTTGGGCAACCACTTGAGCAAGTTTATCAAAAACAGCAGCATGCGCATGATGATGAACCAGAAGCACAAGAGCCTGAAGAGTTTCCTACATTAACGCTTGAAGAACTTGAACAGATCCGTCAAGACGCTTATGAAGAAGGCATCAAGCAAGGTCATGAACAAGGTTATATCGAAGGGTTCGATAAAGGTGTTACGGAAGGAAAAGAAGCCGGTTACAAAGAAGGTCTAGAAATAGGTAAAGAGCAAGGTTTGAATGATGCCAAGCCGTTAATTGAAGAGAAGTTGCAGTACTTAGGTCAGTTAATTGAAGGTATGGCAGCGCCTCTAAATAAAATAGATGAAACGGTAGAAAAGCAACTTGTTCACCTTGCCAAATTATTGGCGGAGCAAGTGGTGTTTAAAGAACTGCAAACTCACCCAGAGCTTATTTTAGTGGCGCTGAAAAAAGCCATTGATGCATTACCTATGGGAGAGCAAGCGGTCAAAATTCATTTGAATCCAGAAGACCTAAGCCTAGTAGAAGAAGCCTATGGTGTTGAACACCTTCAACAACAGCACTGGCAACTGGTGGCTGAACCAACACTAGACAGAGGCGGTTGTGAAGTAAAAACAGCCCAGTCTTCAATAGATATGACACTTAAAACACGATTAACCGAAATTATGGAGAAGTTTTTGCATGATAGTGGTATCTAATACCAGAAATTATCATGCATGAGTGTCGAAAGTCCTTTAGCTGAGCGTTTAACACGCTATCAAAAACACATTAAGCCATTTGCTACGCCGGTTGCTGGCAGCTTGACTCGCGTGGTGGGGTTAACCCTCGAAGCGCGAGGTTTGAGTGCACCTGTTGGCAGTCAATGTAAAATCGAAACCATTCGCGGTTTTGTCGATGCCGAAGTGATTGGCTTTAACGGCGATACACTTTATCTCATGCCAAATGATCACATTTCTGGTGTATTACCAGGTGCTCGAGTGATCCCCCAATTAAACGAAACCGGCCTACCTGTAGGCATGTGCTTATTAGGTCGGGTCGTTGACGGTCTTGGAAGGCCATTAGATGGATTAGGTGCTATTGAAGCAGAGCATTATCTTAAGTTTGCTCAAGATCCAATCAACCCGCTGGCTAGACGCCCTATAAGTCAACCTATGGATGTGGGCGTGCGTGCAATTAATTCAATAATTACCGTTGGGCAAGGTCAGCGAATGGGCTTGTTTGCGGGCAGTGGTGTAGGTAAATCAGTTTTGCTTGGCATGATGACCCGTGGTAGTGAGGCAGATGTCATTGTTGTGGGTTTGGTGGGTGAACGTGGTCGGGAAGTAAAAGAGTTCATTGATGAAATCTTAGGCCCTGAAGGTCGACGCCGTTCTGTTGTGGTTGCAGCTCCTGCAGATGCTTCTCCTCTGATGCGTTTAAAAGGCTGCGAGAGTGCAGTCACTATAGCAGAGTATTTTCGCGATCAAGGTTTGAATGTCTTATTGCTTTTAGATTCAGTGACACGCTATGCCATGGCGCAGCGTGAAATTGCACTGGCCGTTGGAGAGCCGCCAGCCACAAAAGGTTACCCGCCTTCGGTATTTGCAAAGCTCCCTGCGCTGGTGGAGCGAGCCGGTAATGGAGGTGAAGGACAAGGATCTATTACGGCATTCTTTACTGTTTTAAGTGAAGGTGATGACATGCAAGACCCCATTGCCGACTCAGCGCGTGCAATTTTAGATGGACACATTGTTTTATCCCGTGAACTGGCTGACAGCGGCCATTACCCAGCGATAGACATCGAAAAGTCTATTAGTCGTGTTATGCCACAAGTTGTTTCTGAGCCACATATGCAGCAGGCAAGAGTGCTCAAACAAGTTTACTCAATGTATCAGCAAAACAAAGACATGATCACTTTAGGTGCTTATCAACAGGGAAGCGACCCTATGCTAGATCAAGCCATACAAATGATGCCGCAAGTGAATGGTTTCTTGCAGCAAGGTATGAAAGATGTATTGCGTTATGACGAGTGCTTACAAGGCCTCGCACAGTTACTAGGACAAGGCTAATGGCGAAAAATAAATTAGATTTATTACTCAAACTCGAGACCGATAAAGAAGAGAATTTGCGCATTAACTATGTTCAAGCGCAGCAAAACTTTGTCAGTAACCAACAAAAACTTCAGGGCCTAAACGACTTTCGATTGGAGTATAGTCAACAGCTTCATAACAGAGCCAAACAAGGTATGAGTTGTGAAAGCATCAAACAGTACAATTCTTTCATCAACAAAATTGAAGAAGCGATAAATCAGCAAGCAACAACGGTGAGAACGGCGAAGCAAGTTGAAGAACAACGCCGAAAACTTTGGCTCGCTCAGCAGGCAAAGACTAAAGCCATCGCTAAGTTGATTGAAAAGAAAGCCATTGAAAAGCAAGTAAAAGAAAATAAAGCTGAGCAAAAAATGTTAGACGAGTTTGCCACAAATATATTTATGAGACGTGTTGCCAGTTAGCTTGGCTTAAATATTGCTTTATTTTTACAGAATATAGAATTTAATACTAATGCGGCTTACGTTTGCCGCTCTGAAAAGGTGTAGATATGCTTAATTTAAAATTAGAAGTGGATCTAAAATTGAGCCAAGCTGAAAAAGCGCGATTTAACAGCGAAAAAGAACAAGCTGATAAAAATGCATTTTATTCAGAATTAGAGCGAGCGGAAAAAGCTTGGTCTGACAATGACAAACGTAAGCTAGACACAGGATCTAATAAACAACCTGAGCAACATATCGGTGGAAACCTGCATAAAAAATCTCATTTATCCGATGATAAACAAGTAGAAAACGAGTCTGATAAAAGAAAGCCAAAATTAAACAATAAGGAAGCTGAGCAACAAATTGGCGGTAACCTTCATAAGCAATCTCAGTTATCGGATGATAGAAAAGAAAAAAGTGATTCTGCTAAAGGAAAGCTTGAGTTAAGTAATAATGAAGCAGAGCAAGATATTGGTGGCAACCTTCATAAAAAATCTCAATTACCTGATGATAAACAGGAAAAAAGTTACTTTAACAAAGGAAAGCTTGAGCAAATAAATAAAGAAGCTGAGCAACATATAGGCGGTAACCTTCATAAGCCTCTACCTTCAGAGAGTGACATAGAAATTGATTCTGCTAGTGAGAACAAAGTTGAGGGGTTACAAAGTGATGAGCTTGAGCAGCATATTGAAGGTAATTTAGAAAATAAAAAGTTCATTACAGACTTCTCAAGTGTAGAAATTGATTCTGGCAATATCAAAATTCAGCTTGATACTGAACAAAATGGTAAATCAGTATTGTTCTCGGATTATAAAAAGCCAGAGCAGGAAATTGGCGGAAATTTACATACTTCTGCAAAGAGTGATGCTGATGAAATAATTCAAAACGACAGTTTAGCAAATGATGTAGATAAAGCGTCTCGTTTGAAAGAGCAGTTTATTGGGGGCAATTTAGATAAAGACAGAGCAGCTTTTTCTGAGTTCAGAAATGATCTTGTGAAAAAACAAGCTGAGCAGCCTACACCTAACTCTGTTTCAGACACATTGCTTGCACAAATAGAAGCTTCGAATTCTCAAAAAACAGAAGTTAAACAGCATCTAGCTCCAGTATCTAAAGCACTTAAAGATGTCTTATCACAGTACTTGAATAGCGAAGATCAAGTAACAGTAAAAAGCGATAAGAAGATTGATACGATTGTCCCACCAAATCTTGATGTCGATGCTTTAGAGGGTTTTACATCGCCAGTAGTGAACCAGGGTTCTGAAGTAACTAAAGGCGGTAAGCCGATAGACCAAAACTGGCCGATTATAGGTGGAGAAAAAACATCGAGTAAGTCTATAACCATATCAACAACGAATAGTGAAGTTGAACTAAAAGCTATGCCGGGGTTAAGCTCACAGCAGCTATCGTCTTCTGAAATGGGTAAAGGAAATTCAGATTTATTAACTGTTTTGAGTGCACAAGCAAATGAAAGCAAGATAATTAATCCTAATTCAGCAGCTGCGCAAGCTAGTGGAGTTGAGTCTGATCAAAAGCGCTCAAAGTCAAGTTTAGAGAATGAGAGTGCAGCAGAAGCCAAGTTATCAGATAAGGCCGAGACTAATATTTCAGATTCAGTGTCATTAGATGATAAGCAAATTAAAAAAGAATCTACTACTTTAGATGTTTCAAAACTGACTAATGCGCCTCAAAAAGAGTTTGTCTTACCGACGAAAGAGTCTGTAGTTATATCACCAGAAGCAAAGTTGTCTGAAAGTTTAGAGCGAACGCCAAAGCTGGATGATGCCATGATTGCAGAGAAAGTGAAGGCAGAGTCACTTGATGAGAGGCTTAAACAGCAAATTAAAACACTGCCTCCTCAAGATAAAGTAGCGTTGCAACAGTCGTTACAGCAAGCTGTTGACAGTGGTAAGTTCAATGATGTGCAACTTAAAAGAGCTCAGGATACATTAGCCTTATTAGCTCAAAATTCTGAGCAGCAGCCTGATAAAATACAACCAAATGTATTGGACAAGCCTGTCAAAAATATGGCGGGGGAGTCTGTTTCAGCAAAAATAAGCGCTGACGTTAGCAGCTATAATTCCACCAAAGTAACGACTGAAAGTTTATCTGAGGTAGCAAAAGGGACTGTTGAGCAATTAAAGGCTGCCAGTATAAACAATGGGGATAACCCAGAAACCATTCAAGTTCAAAAGGATTTAAGAGAACCAAATTTAGAACGCAAAGCTGCTTTAAGTCCTCAAGTAGAGAATATTTTTAAAGCGGTTACTGCACAGACTCAAGGCATAACGCCGCAATCTAATCATGAATTAGACATATCTCAGACCGTTCAGCAATTTGAAACGGTTATGCAAAATGCACAGACACAGCAAAGCGCCTCAGTTTCACAAAAGATGAGTGCAGATCCGAATTTAGCTCAAGCATTAAATCTGCAAAAGGCTGACGTAGTAAAAGCATTACATGAAAAAGTAAATGCGATGCTGACTATTAATAATAAAGAAGCTGAAATACGCCTAGATCCACCGGAATTAGGCAGCATGCAAATTCGTATTCGCAATGAAGCAGAGCAAGCGCAAATTAACTTTGTAGTACAAAATCAGCAGGCAAAAGAAGCTTTAGAGCAATCAATGCCTAAACTCAAAGAGATGCTTGCAGAGCAAGGGATCCAGTTGGGTGAGAGTAATATACAGCAAGATTCGGGCTCAAGTTCTGAACAAGGCACTGATGATACTCAAGAACTTGGCCATTCAAAGCTTGCCAATCAGGAGCCACAAGCGCAAAATAGCCAGCAAACAAGAACAAATTCAATTGGTAGTGAGTCAGGCATAGATTACTATGCTTAACACCTGCTAATATTGAAACAATACAGATCATTAGTTAAAGGCTAGTCATGGCAGAAGAAACAGATTTAGAAATTGAGGAGTCTGGCGGTGGTAAGAAAAAGCTCATTATCATCATTGCAGCTGCAGTTATTTTAATAGCTGGTGGTGTAGGTGCTTTTCTTTTTTTATCAGGTGATGACGAGCAAGCCGAAACACTAGCAGAAGAAACAGTTGCCGTTGATGCTGCTTCAGAAACCGCAGGGGCTGAAGTGGGTAGTGCGCTTTATGTTGCTATGCCAAGACCATTTGTATTCAATGTGCCAGGCGCTAGCCGTGATCGAATTGTGCAAATAAAAGTACAGCTACTTGTTCGTGGTGATATAAACGAAGAAGTCGCTAAAAAGCATATTCCATTAATTGAAAGCACTTTATTAGGGGTGCTGTCGACGACTACAGCAGATGAGTTGAGTACTTCTGCGGGGAAAGAGACTATTCGACTTACCGCATTAGATAAAGTGCAAGCAGCGATGGAGTCAGTTGAAGGTAGTAAAGTCATTGAGCGGGTTTTATTTACCGGCTTTGTTATGCAGTAGTGAGGCCTAAGTGAGCGATTTATTATCTCAAGACGAAATTGACGCGCTCTTACACGGTGTTGATGAAGTCGAAGAAGACGAGATAGTCGAGGAGGGCGGGGAGTCCTCTGCAGGAGCACTGCAGTATGACTTTTCTTCTCAAGACCGTATTGTACGTGGTCGAATGCCGACCCTGGAAATTGTGAATGAACGATTTGCAAGGCACATGCGGATAAGTCTATTCAACATGATGCGGCGCACCGCTGAAGTATCCATCAACGGTGTTCAAATGCTTAAGTTTGGTGAGTACATACATACCTTGTTTGTACCGACAAGCTTGAATATGGTGAGATTTCGACCTCTTAAAGGAACGGGATTGATCACCATGGAAGCGCGTCTAGTGTTTATCTTAGTTGATAACTTCTTTGGTGGTGACGGTCGTTACCATGCAAAAATCGAAGGTCGTGAATTCACACCGACTGAACGTCGTATTGTTCAGATGCTGCTAAAAATAATCTTCGAAGACTATAAAGAAGCATGGGCACCGGTTATGGATGTGTCTTTTGAGTATTTAGACTCAGAAGTAAACCCTGCAATGGCTAATATCGTTAGCCCAACGGAAGTTGTGGTTATTAGTTCATTTCATATTGAACTAGATGGCGGCGGCGGTGATTTTCATATTTCATTACCCTACTCGATGCTTGAACCTATTCGAGAGCTTTTAGATGCAGGTGTACAATCTGATACTGAAGATACCGACCTGCGTTGGAGTAAAGCATTACGCGATGAAATCATGGACGTTGAAGTTGAGTTATCTACGCAACTACTAGAGATAGATTTATCGCTAGAGCAGGTTATGGGGCTTAAGGCTGGCGATGTTATTCCAGTTGAAATGCCAGAGCACATAACTGTTTTTGTAGAAGACTTACCAACATTTAGAGCGAAGATGGGCCGCTCTAGAGATAATGTTGCTCTACAAATTAGTGAAAAAATTAAACGCCCTGAGTCTGTTAAGTCTGAACTGCATGTATTCACAAAAGGTGGTAAGAAGTTAGATTCAGATGCAGAGCTTGCAGAGTTAGAGGAAGATCTACATTTATCTGAAGGTGTAGATTTAGATTGGTAAGGTTAATTATTAGGTTTTAGTTATGAGCGATGATCAAGATACTATGGATGAATGGGCTGCGGCCCTAGCTGAAGCTGAAGGCGCTGATCAAGGTGGTGATGTTGAAGTTGCTGAGCTTGATGAGCTACAAGATTCTTCGCAAAGCTTATCAGCTGAAGAAAAAAGAAAACTAGATACAATTTTAGATATACCGGTCACCATTTCTATGGAAGTAGGTCGTTCTAAAATAAACATCCGTAATTTACTGCAATTAAACCAAGGTTCTGTTGTTGAGCTTGATAGAGTTGCGGGTGAGCCGTTGGATGTACTGGTCAATGGCACGCTTATCGCTCACGGTGAAGTCGTTGTTGTAAACGACAAGTTTGGTATTCGCCTTACTGATGTTATTAGCCAAGTCGAACGTATTAAGAAGTTACGATGAAAAAATGGCTAATTGGCATTGCTGTTTTTTCAACTTCAGCACTTGCTGAGTCTAATAAAATAGGTCTAAGCAATGACCTAATTTCAATGAGCCTATCACTTTTTCTAGTGTTAGGCTTAATTGTTGGTATGGCGATACTTTTAAAAAGGCTGAATCCAAGTTTAGGTAATAACCCTGATTTTAAAGTCGTTAGGAGCTTTCCTCTAGGTAATAGAGAGCGCCTGATGGTCATTGAACTCGATGGCAAGCACCACTTACTTGGCGTAACGTCACAAAACATCAATTATCTTTACCAACTAGAAACCCCTCTCAGCGAGCAAAATGCGCCAGCTTTTGCGAAAGAACTAAGTAGGTTTATGATGCCTACGAATAAGAAGAATAAAGCGGATGATTAAGTTTATATTGCTTGCAGCCTTATTGTTTATAGCGCCATTTGCAGGTGCCGAAGGTATTGAGGCTTTGAGCGTCACCACTAACGCCGATGGTTCTCAAGAATATTCTGTAACTTTGCAGGTATTGGCGCTTATGACTGCGCTGAGCTTTATACCTGCTGCTGTTATTATGATGACTTCATTTACAAGGATCATTGTTGTATTAGCCATACTTAGACAGGCAATTGGACTCCAACAATCTCCATCAAATCAGATTCTACTGGGCATGTCGCTATTTTTGACCTTTTTCATTATGGCGCCGATTTTTTCACAAATTAATGAGAGAGCTGTTCAGCCCTACTTAAATGAAGAGCTCACTTCGATTCAAGCGCTAGAACAAGCAAAAGAGCCTATTAAAGCCTTTATGTTGTCACAAACTAGAATCAAAGACTTAGAGACATTTGCAAAAATAGCAGGCTATGACAAATTAGACAGTCCTGAAGATACGCCATTTGTTGTTATTATTCCTGCTTTCATTACCAGTGAACTACAAACCGCTTTCATTATCGGTTTTATGTTTTTCATTCCTTTTTTGATAGTCGACTTGGTTGTTGCCAGTGTCTTGATGGCAATGGGTATGATGATGCTATCACCAATGATAGTTGCACTGCCGTTTAAGATAATGCTTTTTGTCTTAGTGGATGGCTGGGGTCTAGTCATGGGAACGCTGGCGCGAAGTTTCGGCTTAGGAGTCTGATATGGAACCTGAAGTTTTTGTTGGTATTCTGAGTGATGCGCTTTTTGTTGTTATCAAACTGGTATCAGCGATAGTGTTACCTGGCCTAATGATTGGTCTAGTCGTTGCTGTTTTCCAAGCTGCCACTTCGATTAATGAACAAACGCTAAGCTTTTTACCTCGTCTTATCATCACAATCATAGCCCTAATATTTGGGGGTCACTGGATAACACAAGTACTCATGGACTACTTTCAAGGCTTGGTAATGCAAATCCCTGAAATTGCAGGTTAAAATGGAGTTTACCTTTGCTGTTGTCATACAGTGGTTAAGTGACTTTCTTCTTCCTTTAGTGAGAGTCACAAGTATGATGATGATCATGGCCGGCCTTGGCGCTAAAAGTGTGCCGACTCGTATTAAGTTAGCACTGTGCGTTGTCATTACATTTGCAGCAATGCCTATGTTACCAAAATCTCAATTTACGGATTTATTTTCCTTTGCCATGGTGCTAGTGGTCATTGAAGAAATGATCATAGGTTTTGCCATTGGGTTTGCCTCAATGCTTCTGTTGAATACGTTTATTATTGCGGGCCAAATACTTGCAATGCAAACAGGCTTAGGTTTTGCTTCAGTTGTTGACCCAGCTAATGGTTTGAGTGTGCCTGCGGTTGGTCAGTTTTATTTGATACTCTCAACCCTTTTGTTCTTTGTCTTTAATGGCCATTTAATGATGATTAAAATGGTACTTTACAGTTTTGAAAGTATTCCTATTGGACAATTTACCTGGTCAGTTGATAATTACTGGCAAATCATCAACTGGGGAGGCTGGATGTTTGCGACGGCGTTAGCCCTTTCTCTTGCGCCATTAACTGCGATGCTGGTTATTAATCTTTCATTCGGTATCATGACCAGAGCTGCACCTCAAATGAATATTTTCTCCGTAGGTTTTGCATTTACGCTTGTTGCTGGGTTAATGATTATCTGGGCTACATTAGGTAACTTTATTGTGCAATATGAGTTTCAGTGGCTTAAAATGACAGAGTTACTGTGTAATTTAATCGGATGTACGGTGTAAATCATGGCTGAAGATTCGGGGCAAGAGAGGACCGAAGAACCCACAGACAAAAAGATCAGTGAGTCCAGAAAAAAAGGTCAAGTAGCCCGTTCAAAAGAGTTAGGTACGACCTTTGTTCTGATTTTTTCAGCTATTGCACTGCTATTATATGGCCCTGCAATCGCGAAAGGTTTATACAACATCATGGGTCGTGGACTGACCTTAAACCGCAATGAAACTTACGATACAACAAAGATGTTTTCCGTTTGGGGGGAGATGTTTTCAGAATTGTTTTTTCCTATGGCGATGTTTGTTTTCATAATTACCATTGCTGGTATTGTGGGTAATACTTTATTGGGGGGGTATAACTTTAGTTGGGAAGCGGCAGCGCCTAAAGCGAGTAAAATGTCACCCATGAAGGGGATTAAGCGTATGCTGGGTCCTCAAGCAGCCATAGAGCTGGTTAAATCAATTTTAAAATTTGTATTAGTAGCCGGCTTTGCTATTTTACTAATTCAAATGTTCTTTTATGAAATTTTACACCTGAGTATAGAGCAGATCCCAAGTTCTATTATTCACGCTTTAGAAATATTAGCTTGGATGTTTTTGGCGCTAAGTTGCACGATGATAATCATTTCAGCTATTGATGCGCCTTATCAAAGCTATAATCACCACAAGCAACTTAAAATGACGTTGCAAGAAGTGAAAGACGAGTACAAAAACTCAGAAGGTGATCCGCAAATAAAAGCGCGAATTCGACGAACACAACGCGAAATGTCTCAAAGGCGGATGATGCAAGATGTACCTGATGCAGATGTAGTTGTTACTAACCCAACTCACTACTCCGTCGCATTAAAATATGACACTGAAAAAGCCGGTGCTCCGATTGTGCTTGCTAAAGGTGTTGATGAGTTAGCGATGCAGATAAGGAAGATTGCTAAAGGTAATGAAGTGCCTATTGTAGAATCCCCCATTTTAACTCGTTCACTCTATCACACCACTGAAGTAGGCGATCAGATCCCTGACCAACTATTCACTGCCGTTGCACAAGTGTTGGCGTATGTATTCCAACTCAAGCGTTATCAAAAAGGTCGTGGCAGAAAGCCGACTAATTTAAGTAAAAACTTACCAATTCCTGATGATGTAAAACATTAAATGATGTGAATTTATTGGCTCATTAATTGCTTTAATAGACCAGTGTCAATATTTTGTAGTTGTTAAGTTATGGATTTTAAAGCAGTTTTACAAGGTCTTAATGAAAATAAAAAAGACTATGCAAAAGGGGTCGGAACACCATTATTAGTTCTTGCGGCTCTAGGCATGGTAATTTTGCCTTTACCTCCATTTCTTTTAGACATCCTATTCTCCTTTAATATCGCTTTGGCACTAGTCGTATTACTGGTCACTGTTTACACAATGAAGCCATTAGAGTTTGGCATGTTCCCAGCAGTACTGCTCATTGCAACTATTATGCGTCTAGCACTGAATGTTGCGAGTACGCGCGTTGTTTTACTAGAGGGCCACAATGGCGGGGATGCTGCGGGTAAGGTAATTGAGGCTTTTGGCTCAGTAGTAATAGGCGGTAACTATGCCGTTGGTTTGGTGGTTTTCTTAATCCTCATCATCATCAACTTTGTGGTAATCACAAAGGGTGCAGGCCGTATATCTGAAGTGTCAGCACGTTTCACATTAGATGCTATGCCAGGTAAACAAATGGCTATAGATGCAGATTTGAACGCAGGCTTCATTAGTGCGGATGAAGCACGTAAACGTCGTGAAGAAGTGACACGTGAAGCAGACTTTTATGGTTCAATGGATGGTGCCAGTAAGTTCGTAAAAGGCGATGCCATAGCAGGTATTGTAATCTTAGCCATTAACATTATTGGTGGTTTATTTGTTGGTATGATCCAACATGATCTGTCGTTCTCTAAAGCTATGGAAGTATATACATTACTGACAATTGGTGACGGTCTAGTTGCTCAGCTACCTTCTCTATTACTCTCCATTGGTACAGCGATCGTCGTTACTCGTCAAAATGAATCTCATAACATGGGAGATCAGTTTAAGAGTCAACTAGGTAATGAAAAGTCTCTCTTTATTGCTGCAGGCATTTTAATAGCTATGGGCTTAGTACCAGGTATGCCACACCTCGCATTTTTAAGTTTAGGAGCATTATTGGGTTACTTGGCTTATTACACACAACAGCAAAAAGCAAAAGCAGAAGAAGAACAAGCACAGCAAGAGGCCAAAGGTGGCGATGTTGCAACTAAACAGCAAGATCAAAAAGAACTTGGCTGGGATGATGTTCAACCAGTTGATGTGATTGGTTTAGAGGTTGGCTATCGTTTAATTCCACTTGTCGACCAAGCGCAAGGTGGTGAGTTACTTAGTCGTATTAAAGGCGTACGTAAAAAGCTTTCTCAGGAACTAGGCTTTTTGGTTCCACCTGTTCATATTCGTGACAACTTAGAGTTAGATCCAAATGAATACCGCATCACCTTGATGGGGGTTGGTTCAGGTAATGGTGAGCTTAAGCATGGTGATGAGTTAGCTATCAACCCAGGGCAGGTATTTGGTCCTATAAATGGTGTTGCAACAACGGACCCTGCTTTTGGCTTAGAAGCGGTTTGGATTAAACCAGAGCAAAAAGATGAAGCACACTCATTAGGTTACACTGTGGTAGATGCAGCAACAGTTGTGGCGACTCATATTAGTCAGTTACTGACTAATAACGCATCATTACTGCTTGGACATGAAGAAGTTCAGAATTTATTAGATATGCTTGCTAAGTCTCATCCTCGCCTAGTAGAAGGTTTAGTACCAGATATCTTACCTCTAACGACAGTCGTAAAAGTATTACAGAATTTACTTAATGAGGGCGTTGCTATCCGTGATATGCGCTCAATTGTTCAAACTCTTGTTGAATATGGCCCACGTAGTCAAGACCCTGATGTATTAACCTCTGCAGTGCGAATTTCACTACGCAGACTAATCGTTCAAGATGCTGTCGGAAACTCTGATGAAATCCCTGTCATAACATTGGCGCCTGAGTTGGAACAGATGTTGCATCAGTCACTTCAGAACGCAGGTGATGAAGGGGCTGGAATCGAACCGGGTCTTGCGGAGCGACTTCAAACATCGTTAAGAGAAGCGCACCAAACGCAAGAAATGCTAGGTGACCCATCCATCCTTCTAACCTCAGGTATGTTAAGAAGTGTGCTTTCAAGATTTGTTAAACATACGATCCCAGGTCTTCGAGTGATGTCATATCAAGAAGTACCAGATGAAAGACAAATCAAAATTGTAAGCTCAGTTGGACAATAGATAGGAATTAAGGGGTTGTAACATGAAAATTAAACGTTTTTTTGCCAAAGATATGCGCACAGCTTTAAAAGAAGTAAAAGAAGAACTTGGCGCTGATGCTGTGATTATGTCAAATAAGAAACTGGCAGATGGTGTTGAAATTGTTGCAGCCGTGGACAATGACAGAGCGCCAGAGACACCAGTTCAGCCGCCACAAGTAAACACAGCGCCAGCACAACCTCGAGCAGCGCAATCTCGTTTTGTTCGCCCTGAACCTCAGCGTGCAAAACCAGAGCCTCAAGCTCAAGTAGCGGACAGTTTACAAGCACTGCTAGAAAGACAAGCGCCAAAGCCTCGCTCTCCTGAGTTAGCATCTATGTTTTCACAATCTGGTATTAATACAGAGGAAGTATTTAAGCCTCGTCAAGCTGCTGAAGAGCGTTATGAGCGTCCAACCTCAACACAAAACTTCAGAGCTGAGTCAAATGTGAAACCTCAACAGCAGCCGCAATCTTGGAACTTTGATGATGACCTAGATACAGGGTTTGCTGATGAATTTGAGCCTGAGCCTAAAAAAGTCGATGAAATGGCAACCATGAGAGAAGAAATGAATGCCATTCGTCAATTACTTGAACATCAAGTTTCAGGCTTGATGAAGCAAGAAATGGAAAGAAGAGATCCTACTAGAGCATGTTTGGTTGACCGCTTACAAGGCATGGGTGTTGATAAAGAAGTGGCTGAACAAATGGCTTGTTTCATTCCTGATGATGTTTCTCGCAAAGAAGCGTGGAATTCATTACTTGAAATGGTGGCAAATCAAATGCACACAACCAACAACGACATTCTTCGTCAAGGTGGTGTATACGCATTAGTAGGACCGACAGGAGTGGGTAAAACAACCACAGTAGCTAAACTTGCTGCTTTGGGTGCGCAAAAATATGGTGCTGATAAAGTCGCATTAATCACAACTGACACATACAGAATAGGTGCATATGAGCAGCTAGCAACTTACGGCAGAATTATTGGTTGCCCAGTTAAGCAAGTAAAAGATGCCAATGAATTAGCAGAAGTTTTATATCATTTACGTAATAAGCGACTAGTATTAATAGACACAGCGGGTATGAGTCAACGAGATATTCGTCTGACAGAACAACTGAACACGTTAATGCGAAGTTCTAGAGTTGATATTCGCAGCTATTTGGTTTTAAGTGCAACGTCACAAATGCATGTGCTGCAAGAGGCTGTTCGTCACTTCCAAAAAGTTAATTTAAGTGGTTGTATTTTTACAAAACTTGATGAATGTCTAAGTTTAGGCGAGATTATTAGTATTGCGATTCAAAATCGCTTGCCAATAGGGTATCTTACTAACGGTCAGCGAGTGCCAGAAGACATTCGCGTTGCAAATGCTCATAAAATGGTCAAAAAGGCTGAGCAATTGTATTTAAAGAGAATAAAAGCACAACATTCGCGACGTGTACCTGTAGCGTCTCAGACAGTAGGAATGTATGATTAACACAGTATTAGATCAAGCAAGTGGCCTGCGTAGAATGAATCAAAATAGCAACCATGGCGTAAAAGTAATAGCAGTAACGGGTGGTAAAGGTGGGGTTGGTAAAACCAATGTCTCACTTAATACAGCCATTGCACTTGGTCAACAAGGAAATAGAGTACTCGTCTTAGATGCCGACTTAGGTCTGGCAAACTGTGACGTTATGCTTGGTTTAAGAGTAGAAAAGAACTTATCTCACGTGTTATCAGGTGAGTGCGAACTTGATGAGATTTTAGTCGAGGGCCCTGCTGGTATTAAAATTGTACCTGCTACTTCAGGTTCTCAAAACATGGTTGAGCTTACACCTGCAGAGCACGCAGGCCTTATCCGCGCATTTAGTGAGTTAAACACAGAATTTGATATTTTGATTGTTGATACCGCTGCAGGTATTTCTGACATGGTACTTAGCTTCTCAAGAGCAGCTCAAGATGTCATGGTGGTTGTTTGTGATGAACCGACCTCTATTACTGATGCCTATGCATTAATCAAAGTTCTTAGCAGAGAACATGGTGTTTATCGCTTTAAAATAGTTGCAAATATGGTAAGAAGCCTGCGTGAAGGACAAGAACTTTTTGCTAAACTTTCTAAGGTTACCGACAGATTCTTAGATGTTGCGCTAGAATTAGTCGCAACCATTCCGTTTGATGAAAATATGCGTAAATCCTCTCGCCGTCAGAAAACTATTGTAGAGTTGTTTCCAAACTCGCCAGCAGCGGTTGCATTCAGAGGGCTTGCGAGTAAAGCAGTGAAATGGCCAATTCCACATCAACCATCTGGCCATTTAGAGTTTTTTATTGAACAGCTAGTCAACGGATAATTATGTCGTCATCGATGGGTAAAGCGATGGGCTATCAAACTTCAGACAATCTCAATAGCGTGATAGAGCGGCACACCGGTCTAGTCAAAAAAGTGGCGTGTCATCTTTTAGCACGCTTACCCGCAAACATTCAGTTAGATGATCTCGTTCAATCAGGCATGATAGGTCTAATCGAAGCCAGTAAAAATTTTGACGCTACCAAGGGCGCTAGTTTTGAAACATTTGCTGGAATTCGTATAAGAGGAGCAATGCTTGATGAAATTCGTAGAGGTGACTGGGCTCCGAGAAGTGTACATAAAAATAGCAGAATGGTTGCCGAAGCAATCGCGCATTTAGAAAGCGAGCTAGGGAGAGAACCAAAAGACACTGAAATTGCTGAAAAACTTGATATTACGCTAGATGAGTACCATCATATTCTACATGACGTGAATGCAAGTAAGATCATTGGTATTGAGGACTTAGGTGTTGATGAAGATGTTATCACACCTGTTAACAATGATTTAGCGCTAGACAAACCGTTCAATAACGTTAAAAATGAACGCTTTAACGAATCGCTATTGACTGCGATACAATCGTTGCCAGAAAGAGATGCGCTTGTTTTATCTCTTTACTACAACGATGAAATGAATTTAAAAGAAATTGGTCAAATACTAGATGTGAGTGAATCACGAGTAAGCCAAATTCATGGGCAGGCAATGATCAGGCTTAGAGCTAAAATCAATGACTGGGTCAATTAGAGTAATAATAATAGGTTCAAACCTCACTGGAGGATGTTTTGGATAAAAACATGAAAATTCTTGTGGTTGATGATTTTTCTACAATGAGGAGAATAATCAAAAACCTGCTTAGAGACTTAGGTTTTACTAACGTGCAAGAAGCTGATGATGGTAGCACTGCTTTGCCGATGCTGCAAAATCAAGAGTTTGACTTTGTTGTAACGGATTGGAATATGCCAGGTATGCAAGGCATTGACCTTCTTAGAGCAATCCGAGCTGATGACAGCCTTAAGCACATTCCAGTCTTAATGGTTACTGCTGAAGCGAAAAAAGAACAGATCGTTGCTGCTGCACAAGCTGGTGTAAATGGTTATATCGTAAAACCATTTACTGCTGGAACACTTAAAACAAAACTAGAAAAAGTGTTTGAACGTTTAGGCTAACTTTAAAGAAGGAGAGGCGGATGTCAGCACCTTCTGTGCCTCAAATAACACTTGAGCAAGCTAAGCAATTAGTTGTTTATCTTGAGCAAGGCGAGCAAGCAAAAGCAGATGAACTAATTATGGAAGCGGCCAGTAAAGAGCAATCTGAGCTGTTTGCTGAAGTTGGTAAATTAACTCGCCAACTACATGAGTCATTAAAGAATTTTGAGCTTGATACCCGTATCGCCGATTTGACGACAGAAGCCTTACCTGATGCAAAAGAGCGTTTGAATTACGTTATGGAAATGACGGAAAACGCTGCTAATAAAACCATGGATGCTGTTGAAGCTAGTTTGCCTCTTGCTCAACAGCTTGCAGATGACTTATCAGAGATAAAACCAACTTGGGATCGCTTAATGAATCGCGATATCCAGCTCGGGGAATTCAAAACACTTTGTCATGATCTAGATAAGTTTATGCAAGGCTCTCAAACAACAACGGATGAGTTGCAAGGCCACATGACAAACGTTCTTATGGCCCAGGATTACCAAGATTTAACTGGCCAAGTAATTCGACGAGTAATCGAGTTAGTTAGAGAAGTTGAAGATAGTCTCATTCACTTGCTAACTGTATTTGGTACGGCAGAAGATCCGAATTCAAAACAAAAAGAAAATATTGAAGAAGTTCAAATTACGGAAATGGATCCCGCACAAATATCTGGTCCTGAAGGGCCTATTATGAATGCTGAATCCAGAGAGGATGTCGTAGCTAATCAAGATGAGGTCGACGATTTATTGTCGAGCTTGGGCTTCTAATAGGAGAGTATGCGCATGAGCTTTGAAGTCGATGAAGATATACTACAAGACTTTCTTGTTGAAGCTGGTGAGATTTTAGAGCTGTTATCTGAACAGCTTGTTGAGCTTGAGAATAACCCTGAAGACAAAGAATTGCTAAATGCTATCTTCAGAGGATTCCACACCGTCAAAGGCGGTGCAGGATTTTTGAGTATGACTGAGCTTGTTGATGCATGTCATGGTGCTGAAAATGTATTCGACGTTTTAAGACAAGGGCAGCGTTCTGTATCACCTGAGTTGATGGATGTTATTCTTCAGTCACTCGATACGATCAATGAAATGTTTGCTCATATCCAAAACCGCGAACAACCAGAGCCTGCAGATCCTGTATTACTCGAAACTTTACATCAACTAAGTAAACCTGAATCAGAAGATGAGAAAATTGCTGCTCCAGTAGTAGAGACTGTTCCTGAAGCGAGCGAACCTCAAGCTCCCGCAGATGTTTCGGCGGATGATATCCTTTTCGACATCGATATTGATGAACCGTCAGAATCAGCAACATCAGACAGTATTGATGAAATCACAGAAGATGAGTTCGAAAGTCTACTAGATGAACTTCATGGTGCCGGTAAAGGCCCTGCAACAGAAAAAACGGCTTCTGCAAGTTCTAGCACAGATGATGGTGATATTACTGATGAGGAATTTGACAGTTTATTAGATGAATTGCATGGTGTTGGGAGTTTTGGCTCAATTGAAGCGCCTTCACAGCCTAAAGCAACTCAAAACCAATCTTCTTCTATCCAAGAAACCTCATCGAGTGATGATGAAATCAACGACGACGAGTTTGAAGCTTTATTAGATGAACTTCATGGTAAAGGTGGGGCGCCAAAATCGGTTGAGTCCGGATCTTCAAGTAGTCCTGCATCTAATAAAGTTGAGCCAACTAAGCCGGAGCCTGTTGCCGCAAAACCTATTGCACAGCCGAAACCAACTCCGACACCAGCGCCAGCAGCTAAAGCTAGCCCTGCTCCAGCTCCAAAAGCACCAAGCTCAGCAGCCGCAGCTAAAAAGCCTCCTGCCCCTCAAGCTGAGACAACGGTACGAGTGGATACTAAACGGCTTGACCAGATCATGAATATGGTTGGTGAGCTTGTACTTGTAAGAAATAGACTCGTCAGCTTGGCTAATAATACAAATAGTGAAGCCATGGGCAAGGCAATCTCTAATCTAGATGTGGTTACTGCAGATCTTCAAGGTGCAGTAATGAAAACACGAATGCAGCCAATTAAGAAGGTGTTTGGTCGATTCCCTCGTGTTGTTCGAGATTTAGCTAGAAGCCTGAAAAAAGACATTAACCTTATTCTAGAAGGTGAAGAGACTGATTTAGATAAAAACTTAGTAGAAGCGCTTGCAGACCCATTGGTTCACTTAGTTCGTAACTCTGTTGACCATGGAATAGAGATGCCGGATGTGCGTGAGTCATCAGGCAAACCTCGTACTGGTACAGTCACACTATCTGCTTCACAAGAGGGTGATCACATATTGCTAACCATCAAAGATGATGGTGCGGGTATGGATGCTGAAAAGCTGAAGAAAATTGCTATTAATAAAGGTGTTATAGACTCAGATCAGGCGAGTCGATTATCTGATACTGAAGCTTATAACCTTATATTTGCTCCTGGTTTTTCAACCAAAGAAGAAATATCAGATATCTCTGGTCGCGGTGTGGGGATGGACGTTGTAAAAACGAAAATCACCCAACTCAATGGCTCAGTAAATATACAGTCAGAGCTTGGCGTAGGCACAATCCTTGAAATTAAAGTGCCGTTAACACTGGCCATTTTGCCAACATTAATGGTGATAGTTGGTGAGCAGACTTTTGCGTTACCACTTGCAGGTGTAAGTGAGATCTTCCACTTAGATTTAACTAAAACTAATGTTGTTGATGGTCAATTAACTATTATCGTAAGAGAAAAAGCAATTCCATTATTCTACCTTGAACATTGGTTAGTAAAAGGCGCAGATAGAAGCACTAAAAAGGCTGAGGGTCATGTTGTTATTGTGCAGATTGGAACTCAACAAGTTGGTTTTGTTGTTGACTCTCTAATTGGTCAGGAAGAGGTTGTTATTAAACCTCTAGATGCATTGTTACAAGGTACGCCAGGTATGGCTGGTGCAACAATCACCTCCGACGGTGGAATTGCTTTGATTTTAGATGTGCCAAATATGCTTAAGCACTATGCAGGTAAGTAGCCACCAATATTTTAAATAAGTTATAAGTGGTGCGAAAGCGCCACTTTTCGATCTTAAGATTTTATTAGAGTACGCCAATGGCAGTAAAAGTTTTAGTTGTAGATGATTCTAGCTTTTTTAGACGAAGAGTCAGTGAAATTTTAGAACAAGATAGTGATATCAAAGTGATTGATTTTGCTGTTAATGGTCAGGAAGCTGTTGAAAAAGCTGCGTCATTACGTCCTGACGTCATCACAATGGATGTCGAAATGCCTGTGCTTGATGGTATAAGTGCTGTTAAGAAAATCATGCAAGCTAATCCAACGCCTATATTAATGTTCTCATCTTTAACCAGAGAAGGTGCAAGCGCAACACTTGATGCCCTGGATGCTGGTGCGCTTGATTTTTTGCCTAAAAAGTTTGAAGACATTGCACGTAATAGCGAAGAAGCAATCAAGTCCTTACAAAACAAAGTAAAAGAAATTGGTCGCAGAAGGTTACCTCGTTCTGTAAATAGCTTTACTAGACCTGTAGCGCCAAAACCTCAAGTAGCTTCTTCTTCATCTTCATCGAGAAGCTCTGTTGCACAACCAGATAGAAGTTTTCAAAGAACAAGCGTACAGCCAGTAACAAGCTCTACGGTAATCAATAAGCAATTTAAAGCATCAGGTAAGCAGTACAAACTTGTAGCAATTGGCACTTCAACAGGCGGTCCAGTTGCTCTGCAAACCATATTGACTCAATTACCAGCAAATTTTCCTCATCCAATTTTATTAATTCAGCATATGCCTGCCGCATTTACGCCGGCATTTGCTACTAGGTTAAATAGCCTTTGCAAAATTAAAGTAAAAGAAGCAGAAAATGGTGATCGACTAGTTCCTGGAGTCGCTTACCTTGCCCCTGGTGGTAAGCAAATGTTAGTTGAGTCCAAAGGGGCGGTTAAAACACTTCGTGTGTTTGAAGATGACAGTGCAAGAGTGACTTATAAACCGTGTGTTGATGTGACATTTGCAAGTGCTGCAAAAGCTTATCAAGCTGACGTGCTTGCTATTGTCCTAACAGGTATGGGTGCAGACGGTAGAGATGGAGCAAGGCTTTTGAAACAAGCAGGAGCAACTATTTGGGCGCAAGATGAACAAACGTGTGTGGTTTATGGCATGCCCCAAGCTGTTGCAAATGCAGGTTTATCTTCTGAGAGCCTAGCATTACACGATGTTGCAACAAGAATTAACAAAGAAATAGGGTGTTAACCTTCTTTCAAAACACTAGGAAGTAAGCATTTCGTGAAAATTTGGACTGTAGCAAATCAAAAAGGAGGAGTTGGTAAAACAACAACAACAGTTAGCCTTGGCGGAATTCTCGCAAAGCAAGGTAAACGTGTGCTGCTAATTGATACAGATCCACATGCCTCTTTAACTTATTACTTTGGGATAGATTCTGAAGAGCTCGAAGTGAGTGTCTATGACATTTTTGCTAGAGGGACATCAATGCAAGGCGAAGAAATCCTTCAAGCACTGTGTCCATCGACAATTGAAAATTTAGATATCTTACCTGCCACAATGGCGATTGCCACACTTGATAGAAGTATGGGTAATCGTAATGGTATGGGACTCATCTTGAAAAAAGCGCTTGCTAAGATCAGTGAACATTATGATTATGCTATTCTAGACTGCCCACCTGTGCTAGGTGTACTCATGGTAAATGCCCTAGCTGCAAGTGAACGAGTTCTGATCCCTGTTCAAACAGAATTTCTTGCGCTGAAAGGTTTGGATCGTATGATGCGAACAATGGAGTTAATGCAAAGCTCTCAAGAAAAACAATATAATTACACCATTGTACCAACCATGTATGATAAGCGGACGAAGGCATCATTAGAAGCCTATAAAACTTTGCTTGCAAGTTACGAAGGTTCTGTATGGCCTGGTGTTATACCAGTAGATACAAAGTTTAGGGATGCGAGTTTAGCTCAACAAGCACCAGTTGAGTTTTGTCCAAAATCTAGAGGTGTATTTGCTTATAAAGCATTACTAGAGTATTTATTAAAGAGTAGTTAGAGGATATATGAGTAAACATTTGTTTGCTAATGAAAAAGTGATGAAGCAGTATCTTGGCGCTTTACTTCAAGAAGATGAGCCTCAAGATGTAGCGCTTGCGCCTGTTGCCAAACTACTCGAGCGTGTTCCTGAAGTTACAGAAGAAACATTAATCAAACCAGCTCAACAAATTGAACAAAAAATAGTAGTTGTTGAGGCTGTACCAGAGAAAGCCCATCCAAGCACTGTTGAAATCCCATCAGTTGACTCAAAAGAGCTTGAGTTAACAAAAAATAATACTATTATCAAAGAAGAAGCCATTGTTGAACCTAGTTTGACAAGTGCGCAAGAAGAATATGGAGAAAGTGAGTTTCAGGCTTTATTTTTTGAAGTCGCAGGGCTTACTTTAGCAGTACCTTTAAAGTCGTTGGGTGGTATTCATCAGTTAGGAGAAGTGACACAGCTTTTTGGTAAACCTAAATGGTTTAAAGGTGTCATGCTTAATCGAGAAGAAAAACTGAATGTGGTTGATACTGCTAGATGGGTAATGCCTGAAAAGTACACCCCGGAACTCGAAGAAAAGCTGGATTATCAGTATTTAATTACACTTGGCGACAGTTCTTGGGGATTGTTGGCCGAAAACTTGATTAATAACATTACATTAAAGCCTGAAGATATCAAATGGCGTGTAAATGGCGGTAAGCGTCCTTGGCTTGCCGGTGTCATTAAAGAAAAAATGTGTGCTTTAATTGATGTTGAAAATTTAAACCGCTTACTAGAGCAAGGCTTAGATAGCCAAGAGCAGTAACTCAGATCTTTATGGAGTATAACCATGAGCCAAGATAGACTACTTTCTGCAGACAATAATGCCGACAGTAATGATGAAGTTCTTCAATGGGTAACCTATAAGTTAGAAGACGAAACGTATGGTATTAATGTAATGCAAGTTCAGGAAGTATTGCGTTATACCGAAATTGCGCCTGTTCCAGGTGCTCCTAGCTATGTACTTGGTATAATTAACCTTCGTGGTAACGTTGTCACTGTTATTGATACTCGTGCTCGTTTTGGTTTAATGAGTGCTGAAGTAACAGATAACTCACGTATCGTAATCATTGAAGCGGAAAAGCAAGTGATTGGTATTCTTGTCGATAGTGTAGCTGAAGTTGTTTACTTACGTAGCTCAGAAATCGATAGTGCACCAAACATTGGAACCGAAGAAAGTGCTAAGTTTATTCAGGGCGTTTCAAATCGTGAGGGTGAGTTACTTATTCTTGTTGATTTGAATAAGCTACTTAGCGACGATGAGTGGGATGAGTTGAGTCACATATAAGTGTTATCCGTAGTCCAAGATAATCTTGCTTTTATTGTAGTCATCATTACCTCAGGCATTTTGTTTTTTATTTGTCTGGGGTTTATTTTTGGATTGCAAAAAAAGCTTGAACAAAGCCATAAGAATCAGAAGTTTTTAAAGCAGCAGCTTGATGAAGCGACAGCTCAAACTGAAATTTTACGCAGTGAAATTGCAGAGTTAAGAGTAGGTTTGATGAGCATTGGTAAGCGCCTTTTGGCTTGTGAGAATTATGCTAAAGACTTAGCTCAACAGCAAGCTGCTCAGAAGTATGACGACCCAGACGCTAAGATTTATTCAAGGGCAGTGAAAATGATTGAATTGGGTGCAGATCTTGATGAAATTATGAGAGAGTGTGAAATACCTCGCGCCGAAGCTGAATTACTACTTTCATTGCATCAGAAGCAGTCTTAACAACTAATGAACGCTAAGAAATCTTACTTGGCGTTTTCTTTAAGCTTTAACATTAAGTTTTTTATTAAACCCTTCCCAACCGGGTGGAAACTTTCCTCTTAATACATATGAAAAAGCTATCAACTCTGCAATGACATAGTAGAGTTCTCTTGGTATTTCTTGATGTAAATCTAGTTGGCCCAATGTGGATGCAAGCTCCGCATCTTCATGGATCATTATTCCTTTTTCTTTGGCGAGCTCGATTATTTCATCAGCAAGCTCGCCAAACCCTTTGCAAACAACTTCGGGGGATTTTCCCGCTTCATAAAGCAGACCAATGGCTGATTTTTGTGTCATATCATTGACTCCTAAACTTGAATATTGACGATAGCATGCTGGTTAAAGAAACGCTCTGCTTTTGCTGCGTCTTCTATTAATTCTATATCACCGACTTGTAATCCATGTGCACTGAGCTTTCTTCTTAAAGTATCAAGGTGAGGCTCTGCAAGTGCACAAACTTGGGTTGAATTACCTGTAATCTGGCACTCTACTGATTTATCCATGAGCTCTGCTTGCACTGATATTTTGCCAGTTTGGGCATAATCAAAATTTAATCGAATATACCAGACAGTTTTTTCTGGTAGGTTACCCTTTGCTGGTTTTTTATAATTGCCAATCTGTAAGTGTGTTTGTTTACAATCATCAGGCAGCTTAGTTGGTAAAAATAAACTTATTAATAGCTGAGCGTCACTACTTTGGCTTTGAGCTTGACTAACTGGCTGAGAGACATTTTGCTGAAGGCTATTATTCAGTTGAATTAAGTCATTCATCAAAGGCGAGTTTAAACTGGGCAATTGTTGTTGCAATTGGCTGATATTTTGAGCTTTAAAGTTTGGCTGTAAAGTCTTTAGCAGCTCCACAAATTGGGCTTCTATATGCTTATTATTAGCCTGTTCGTTCTGATTAAACCTAGAGGCTGCCAGAAAAGTGAATAAAAGTTTTTCAACATTATTAAGTAAGCCTGCGTTTTGTATTGGGGAGTTTAGTAAATTTTGACTGGGTAAATTTTGGCTCATTAGCGGTTGAGTAGCTTGTGGATCATTTCTTGATAAATTAAGTTCGCTGACGACTTGCTTCGCTGAGTGTTGCTTCTCATCAATCATGCGTGCAAAAGCTTGGTGCACCAAACGAGTAAGGTCTGGTGATTTGTTATCTTTAAAGCCAGTTAGTTTATTGATTTGTTCAGAACTAAGTTGTGGTATTTTTTTTTCAGCACTTTTCTGATTCAGTTCCTCAATAAATGGTTTAATCAGTCGCTTTTCTAAGGTTTCTGTAGGGACATAGTGGTTTTTAATCGCAGCCTTAAATAGCGAAGGTGTGGTTTGAACTATTTGGTTATTTTCAGTGTGTTTATTTGCACTGGACTTTTGTTCAGTTGGATTTGCTAGTGTATTTAATGTTGATCGAGTTTTTTGGGGGAAACCTTTGGCTATGCTCATCTCGACATGAATTTTGTTGGCCAATAACTGTGGAGCTATGTTTTTATCAAGCTTTTGAGCTGGTGCTTGAGTTAGCTGTTTGCTAATTGATTCAATAGCTTTGTTTCCATCAACAATTTTGTTTACTTTTTCATTTATTAAGGGATTATGCGATACGGTTTGAGGAAGCTTATCTGAGACTTTACTTTTGTTATCTAATTTATTCGACGAGTCAACTTCATCGCTCGTAAATGCTCTTGCAGTTTGTAACTGCTCACTATTCATTTTTGTTTTTTCATTTAAGAGAGATTTTTCAGAGCTTTGTTCTATCACAGGGAGTTGATTGATTGTGTTGTTTGGTTTTCTTTTGTTGTCAGTATTTTCAAAATGAGCATTATTATCTGTGGTTGCCTTAGTTGATGAAGTCGAATGTGTTGCAGATGATTGCACTAAAGGAATTCCTTTCATTGGCAATTTTTTGTCAAGCATCGTACTTGAACTATCACTAACTAATGCTGGCCCTGATTGCAGATGCTTCGGCACTTTAAGTGGTGTTGTAATAGCAAATTGCGGTGCCGTTGATACAGTTTGCTTAATTTGCGCAAACAACTGCACTATTGGATCTGTTTTGGCGTTTTTGGCATCAGGGTAAATAAAAGGCAAAGGATCTTTCCCTTTATTCAAGCTTGGTAACTTATTTGCTGGCAGAGGATTATTAAGCTGTGCGGGTGAAGCGGCTTTTATACTTCTATTATTTGTAAACATAAAAGGCACTTGAATGATTTTCTGTAAAGCTGCTCGCACGGCTTGTTTTACATCATTTAATGACACGTCTAAAAGGGGGTTGTCATAGCTTAAGTTTGATTTAAGCGGCGTGCTTGAATCGGTTGTGCTTAGTTTTGTTGTTTGCGCGAGCATGGATTTAGCGGAGTGTTTTAATTGTAAGGCGAACTGCTTAGGCTTTTCACTGATCTCTAATCCACTTATGGTTGCGACGGGCGTTGCTGTTCGCCAAATATTGGCTTTACTTTGTGAAGGTAATTTTTCTGCATTAATTAATGGTAGCTCAGCTTTAGTTAAAGGGTGTTGGACTTTGGGTGTTTTCTCTGAAAGGTTCAACAATATGGAAGGTGTATTGTTAGCTAAGCTCTGAGCGATTTTGTGTTTGCTTATTGGTTGTTGCAGCAATTGTTCGTCGAAACGATCATTTACAGTAAGTGATAGTTGCGATGTAGTTGCGCTTAACTGGGCAATGAGCTTAGGCTCCGCCGACAGCATTTTTGCCAAACTTGGGTTTATTGCCAAATTAATATCGAGCTTTGGTAATTGTAAACTAGCAGGAGATAGTTTGGCCTCTGCATGGGTTGTTATATTTGCACCGATTGAATCGCCCTTTAAAAAGTTCATCAAGGTTAATAGCTGGTCGGCAGCTTTGATCTGAATGCCATACTTCGGGGTTTGTAATGTGAGTTTGAGTCCCGCTTCATCAAGTGTGACTTGCGCTTCAGGAAGTTCAAGTTTTTGAGTCTGAGGCTCAATTGCTAATCTGATGGTTTGCCAGCGACCGTTTATTTCTACTTCCATACTGATTGAATCAGACTTAAGCGCAATGTTTCTTGCCAAGAATTGCTGCTCAAGGGTACTTTGTACTGACCTGCTATTTGCATCGCTTAAAGTTGAGATAGACTCAGATGAGACCGAGTTCAGGTTTATAATTGGCAATTTATTCATTATTTTAAATCAAATTTTCAGTAATCGGTCGCAAAGCTGTGTTCGTATTACCATACCATTATGGTAGACTATCGCCCAATTTTACGCATCGAGAATACCAATTTGCTAGAGGTTAAATCTGTCACTTGCGTCAAGCAAGAACGCTGTTTATTTGAAGCACTTAGCTTTTCGCTTGAAAGTGGTAAGATCATGCAAATTGAAGGCCCAAATGGTGCGGGTAAAACATCTTTGTTGAGAATTTTGGCTGGCTTTGCTCAAGCCGATGAAGGCGAGGTGTTTTTCGAACAGCAATCTATTGGCGAATACTACGATGAGTATGCTGCGCAGTTGTTATTTATTGGTCATAAGACAGGCGTCAATACGCAACTCACGGCATTCGAAAATGTTTGTCATTGGCTTCGTGTTCATGGCTATAACGATGACAGTCAAGTGTATGACTTGTTAGGCACGTTGGGCTTGGTTGGGTTAGAAGATGTGCCAGTACGCACTTTATCTGCAGGTCAGCAACGCCGAGTTGCACTGGTTAGATTATGGCTTAACAGCGCTAAGCTGTGGATTTTAGATGAGCCTTTTACTGCGCTGGATAAAAAAGGCGTGGCCATGTTGCAAAGCCGCTTTAACAAGCATCTTGAACGTGGTGGTTCAATAATTTTAACGACGCACCAAGACCTCACGCAACATTTTGAGCAATTACAAACTTTAGTGCTGGAGTATCGCCACTAATGCAGGTAAACCATTCTTATTGGCAGTTATTTAAAGCGGTCTACAGTAAAGATGTTACGTTGGCGTTCAGGCAGCGTGCCGAAATTGTCAACCCACTCTTGTTTTTCTTAATTGTGATCACCTTATTCCCATTGGCGATAGGTCCAGAGCCTGGCTTATTAGCTCGCATGGCACCGGGTATTATTTGGGTCGCAGCGCTACTTTCGACTATGTTAGGCCTAGATAAATTATTCAGAGACGACTATCACGATGGCTCTTTGGAGCAAATGATTGCCTCGCCTTATCCATTGTCATTATGTGTGTTAGCAAAAGTCTTCGCACATTGGACCATTACCGGATTACCTATGGTGCTTATGGCACCTATGTTCGCACTATTGATGAATCTTGAATCTCAAGCGCTTGGTGCAACTATTTTAACCTTATTAATCGGAACCCCATTGTTGAGCTTTATTGGCGCGATTGGCGCAGGTTTAACCGTGGGCTTGCAAAAAGGCGGTATTTTAATGAGTTTACTCGTTTTACCGCTTTATATTCCTGTCCTAATTTTTGCAACTTCAGCCATTGATACCAGCAGTATGTCGCTGGCATATGGCGGTCAGCTTGCAATTCTGGGTGCGATGTTAGCAGTAGCCTGCATTGCCGCACCTTTAGCCATATCGTCAGCATTAAGAGTGAGTGTAAGTTAACATGTGGAAATGGTTACATCCCTACGCTAAAGCAGATCGTGCATACCAGGTGTGTAACACCTTACTGCCGTATTTTGCCGTTGTCACCGTCGTGTGTTTGGTTGTGGGTTGGGTATGGGGCTTAGCCTTCGCACCAGCCGATTATCAACAGAAAGACAGTTACAGGATAATCTTTATTCATGTACCGTCAGCGATTTTGTCTATGGGGGCTTATTCTTCGATGGCGATTGCCGCGATAGTGGCTCTTGTTTGGCAATTGAGAAATGCAGAGTTAGCTGTAATTGCTATTGCGCCTGTAGGGGCTGCAATGACGGCAATTGCCCTGATCACCGGTGCTGCATGGGGTAAACCTATGTGGGGAGCATGGTGGGTATGGGATGCGCGTCTAACCTCTGAGTTAATTCTTTTGTTCTTATATTTAGGTGTTTTATCACTTTATCATGCGTTTGAAGATAAAAAAGCTGCGGGTAAAGCGGCGTGTATCCTTGCCATTGTTGGGGTGATCAACTTACCTATTATTCATTTCTCAGTAGAGTGGTGGAACACCCTTCATCAAGGTGCAACTATCACCAAATTTGATACATCGGCAATCGATCCAAGTATGTTATGGCCTTTATTTATTAACATCATCGCATTTGCTGGTTTTGTAGGGGTTATCGCGCTTATTCGTTTGAAGAATGAAATTTTGCAGCGTGAAAAACACCGCCCTTGGGTTCGCAGTTTAGTAAGTCGAGGTTAACAATGCAGTTTGAATCTTTTAGTGATTTCATAGCCATGGGTGGCTATGGGTTCTTCGTATGGCTTTCATTTGGTTCATGCGCAGCGATTTTAGCAGGGATTTTAATTAGCTCCTTAAACGACAGCAAAAAGCTTAAAAAAGAAATCTCAGCGCAAATGGCGCGTGAAGCGCGTATTAAAAAAGCCAAAGAGGAGGCGCAAGCATGAATCCAAGACGTAAAAAACGTTTGTTTGCCGTTGTCGCCATTATCTTCGGTATTGGCTCTGCGATCGGTTTAACCCTGTATGCTTTGCAAGAGAACATTAATTTATTCTACACACCTTCAGAATTGATCAATGGTAAAGGTGAAAATCACGAAAAACCGTTTATTGGTCAAAAACTTCGTATAGGTGGAATGGTTGTTCCGGGATCTGTGAAACGTGATGAAGCCTCTTTAGACGTGCAGTTTAAACTGATAGATACTGGCCCTATGGTGACAATTCGCTATCACGGCATATTGCCAGATTTATTCCGTGAAGGTCAGGGCATTGTTGCGCAAGGTACTTTAGTTGAGCCTAACGTGATTGATGCATTTGAAGTATTGGCCAAGCATGATGAAGAGTATATGCCTGCTGAAATTGCTGAAGCGGTTAAAGGCATCAAGCACGAAAAACCAAAATATAATTTAAATAACGAGAATTAGTATGATCCCAGAAATTGGTTATTTCTCGCTAGTACTGGCAATGGGCTTAAGCCTATTGCTATGTATCTTTCCTTTATGGGGCGCGTACACAGGTAATCTTCGCCTGATGCGTGCGGCGCCTTCATTGGCGGTTGGTCAGTGTCTATTTGTTTTATTTTCTTTTGCCATTCTAATTTACGTCACATTAACTGATGATTTTACAGTGGCTTATGTGGCACATCATTCAAGTACCACTTTACCTTGGTATTACAAAGTAACCTCTACGTGGGGCGGCCATGAAGGGGCGATTCTATTATGGCTTGTGATGCAGTCATCTTGGACTGCGTTGGTCGCGCTAATGTCAAACTCACTGCCTTGGGTGTTACGTGCACGAGTATTAGGTGTACTGGGCTTCTTAGGTGTAGGCTTTATGCTTTACACGCTTTGGATGTCTAGCCCGTTTGAGCGTTTATTACCTTATTATCCAGTAGAAGGTCGTGACTTAAATCCGTTGTTACAAGACCCTGGAATGATTATTCACCCGCCATTACTTTACATGGGTTATGTGGGTCTGTCGGTGTCATTTGCTTTCGCGATTGCTGCGTTATTAACCGGTAAACTCGATAATACTTGGGCGAAATGGTCTCGTCCTTGGACTATGGTTGCATGGGGCTTTTTAACACTAGGTATCACTATTGGTAGTTGGTGGGCATACGCTGAGCTCGGCTGGGGCGGTTGGTGGTTCTGGGATCCCGTTGAAAATGCGTCTTTAATGCCATGGTTAGTCGCGACAGCTTTATTACACTCTTTAGCCGTCACCGAAAAGCGTGGTGTGTTTAAATCTTGGACGGTATTGCTTGCAATCACTGCGTTTAGTTTATGTTTGTTAGGCACCTTTATTGTTCGTTCGGGGATCATTGTATCGGTACATGCCTTTGCGACTGATCCAGACCGTGGTTTATATATTCTGTCATTCTTAGGTGTTGTTGTTGGTGGTAGTTTAGCGTTATATGCGATGCGCGTATCGGAAGTGTATAGCGAAGGTCGTTATAAATTTGCCTCACGTGAAGTCACCCTTTGGGCGAATAATATTTTCTTAGTAGTTGCGACCTTAATTGTATTATTGGGTACTTTGTTACCTATGATCCACAAAGAGTTAGGTCTGGGCACCATTTCGATTGGTGTGCCTTTCTTCAACCAAATGTTCTCAATTCTGATCGTCCCATTTGCGATTTTATTAGGCATTGCCCCTATGATGCGCTGGAAGCAGAACAAACTCTCTCCTGCGGTGAAAAAATGGGGAGTAATGTTAGTGTTAGCCCTTGCTCTGACTACGCTTTGGTTGTTACCAAACTATGAATATGTCGCACCGATGACGTTTGTAGCAACAGCACTGGCAGTTTGGATCACATTAGGTACGTTACTTGATATTTATGACAAAGCATCTGCGCAGGGCAGCATGGTTGAAGGCTTAAAACGTTTAGGGTTGAGCTATTGGGCTATGGTGCTTGGTCATATTGGTATTGCTTTTGTGATTGCCAGTGTCACTTTAACGTCAGCATATTCAGTTGAGCGTTCAGTCAGTATGAAGCCGGGTGAAACAGCAAACCTAAATGAATATACATACCGCTTTGAAGGCGTAAAAGAAATTCGTGGACCGAACTACAGTGGTCACGCGGGTGTTGTCACTGTGCTTAAAGAAGATAAAACAGTTACCAGTCTTTATGCTGAAAAACGTATGTACGACATTGGCATGCAGTTTATGACAGAGGCTGCCATTGATGATGGTTTCTTTAGAGATTTATATCTAGCACTTGGCGAGCAGTTGAGTGGCGGTGCTTGGTCATTACGTATTTACCACAAGCCATATGTGCGTTGGATGTGGTTAGGCGGTATCTTAATTTCACTCGCTGGATTTATGGTTGTCGCAGATAAGCGTTACCGCAGAAGAAAGCTTAAAGGAGAAATGGCATGAACAAAAAACTATTAGGGTTTATTCCGTTTTTAATCTTTATCTTTTTGTGTGTGTTTTTGTACCAAGGTCTGTTTGGCAATCCGCGTGAGCTTCAAACGGGTCGAATTGGCCAAGCTATGCCAAGTTTTGTATTGCCAGATCTGATGGATGAGTCAAAACAGTGGCGAGACAGCGATTTAAAAGGTCAGGTTTATTTACTGAATGTATGGGGCACTTGGTGCCCGACATGTATCGCTGAATTGGGTTATTTAACCGAGCTCAGAGAGCAGGGTGTGCGCATTATTGGTTTGTATTATGAACAAGCCTATGACCCTGATTTTGGTGACCAATTTGACATCAATGCACTTCGTAACGAAGTGCAAACCATGCTTGAACGAGCAGGTAACCCATATCAGTTTAATATTCTTGATTTAGATAGAACTTTAGCACTTGATTTAGGTGTATCTGGTGCGCCAGAAACATTTTTAGTTGATGCGAATGGTAAAATTTTATTACATCACACTGGCGATATTAATCCGCGTGTTTGGCGTGCGAAATTTGCCCCTGTGATGCAGGAGTTATCGCAATGAGAGTATTAGTATTTGCACTCTTAGCTTTGCTTAGTTTTGCTTCTCACAGCGCAGAAGATAAATATGAATTTGCTAATGCGGAGCGTGCTGCCACGTTTAAGGCATTAACCCATGAGTTACGTTGCCCAAAATGTCAAAACCAGAATATTGCTGATTCAGATGCCATTGTTGCCAAAGATCTCAGAGACAAGGTACTGGTATTGGTCAATGAAGGTAAGTCGAAGCAAGAAGTCATAGATTATATGATAGACCGCTATGGTTATTTTGTTCATTACCAGCCACCGGTAACACCTGCCACGATCATTTTGTGGGTATTGCCTGTACTTATCGTCATCATTGGCTTTGGTTTTATCGTGTTTAGACAAAAGAAAGCCTCTAAAAAACAACAGTGGAATGCGCAAGAAGAAGAAAAACTGGCGCAACTGATCAAGCAGTATCAACGTCAGGAGCATAATTCATGAGCGCAATGACGCAAATGTGGGGCATGTTTGCTCTGCTATCTATTTTGGCCGCTTTATTTGTCGTCGTGCCATTTTTGCGCCGCGAAAGAGTGATTGCCGTAGACTCAGATGCCAATGCCGAGCGCATCGCAATCTTTCATCAACGTCTGGAAGATTTAGAGCAAGAAATTGCAGATAAAAAAATCGAACAGGGGGTTTATGATGAGTCTGTGATTGAGCTAAAGCGCCGCCTATTAAATGAACTCTCCCCTGAAAAGCAATTAAATGCGCGCGGAAATAACCGTATTTTTGCTCTAACTGGTTTGGCTTTCTTAGTGGCTGTGAGTGCGGTTTTTTATAGCTTTACGGGCAGCCAAAAGCAAATCGAAGACTGGTATAGTGCTATTGATCGTTTGCCTGAGTTTGGTGAGCGTGCTGTTCTACAACAGGGTGAACCATTAACCCAAAATGAGTTGCAAGCATTTGCTTTAGGCTTACGTACTAAGCTAGCAGAAAGTGGTGATGATGCAGTTGCTTGGATGCTACTTGGTCGTGTTGCTATGTCGTTAGGTGATAATGATATGGCTAAACAAGCATTTGAAAAAGCACTCGCTATGCAGCCTGATAACAACAATGTGCTAGTGAATTTCAGTCAAGTTCTATTGATTGATGGTTCAGAACCAAGTATGAATCGCGCGGCACGTATGCTATCAAAAGTACTCCAATCTGATCCAAGTAATATGGATGCCATTTCTCTATTGGCCTTGATTGCCTATGAGCGTCAAGATTGGCAAGAAGCAAAAGCGGCATTTGAGGTGTTGCAGTCGTCGATGACGCAAGATGATCCACGCTATGCTATGATCTCTGAGCGCATTCATGATATTGAACACAAGATTGACCCTAATGCTCATGCACATGATGAAACGCAAGCACCGGCAGGCGCTTCGTTAACAGTGTCGGTAACGCTCAGTGAGTCGATTGCAAATCAGCTACCAGACAACGCCACCTTGTTTATTTTTGCTAAGGCGCATAATGGTCCTCCTATGCCGCTGGCTGTGAACAAATTAAAACAATTTGAATTTCCAATTACTGTTACACTGGATGACAGTATGGCGATGATGCCGAATTTGAAGCTTTCTAATTTTGAGCAAGTAGAAATAACAGCACGTGTATCGCAAGACGATGCGGTAACTGTGCAAACTGGCGATTTAGAAGGGAAGTCGGATATCATCGAATTACAAAACGCGCCATCTGTGGTGCGAGTTGAAATTAGTCGTGTAATCACTAGCACAGGAAGCTAAATGTTAAAACCTATTTTATCTGCGTTTGCTGCACTCATTTTAACTGGGTGTGCAACTGTCGCACCTGAGAAAGTGGATGAGCGAGATCCATTACAAAGCATAAACCGCACGGTTTACGATTTTAATATGGATGTGCTTGACGCATATATTCTAAAACCTGTTGCCGAAGGGTACTTGGCGGTAACCAATGATCCGGTGCGTAAAAGTGTTTATGCTTTTACCACGAATATTGCAGCCCCAACAGATGCGGTGAATGCCTTATTGCAAGGCAAGCCTAAAGACACGGGCATTAATACTGCACGCTTTTTAGTGAACTCTACCGTGGGTATATTTGGCTTATTTGACGTGGCAAGCTCGTTGGGTCTCAAGCACAAAGATGAAGACTTCGGTCAAACTCTTGGTGTTTGGGGAATAGGGGATGGTGCCTATTTGATGTTGCCTGGTTATGGCCCTTCAACGGTAAGAAACCTCTCAGGCGATTTGGTTGATAATTTTGTGCTACCAGAGTTGGCCCTGTCAACACCACAAAGCTTACTGGTATTTGCTGTGAGAACGATAGATACTCGCGCAAGTTTGTTATCACAAGAAAAATTGCTTCGCGAATCACTTGACCCTTATGTGTTCATGAAAGATATCTATTTCCAACGCCAATTGTATGAACTTTATGACGGTAACCCGCCAATAAAGGAAGAAGTTGAAGATTTCGATGATGATTTTTTAGATAACCTTTAATATGTGGGTTAACTGCAGGAAAAAAGCCAAGTCGTTGACTTGGCTTTTTGTTATTGAGAATTGCGACTAATAGCGCCAATTAAGGTTTAGCCAAGCGGTAAGACCGGCTTCGTTCACTTTATCAATTTGTGTATAACCACTGACTGCGGCACCTGCGCGGCTTAAATGCTCGCTATAAGTTTTGTCGAGTAAGTTATCAATTCCAAAACTCCAATCTATGCTTTGGCTTTGGCTGTAATTAGCATTCACTGAAAGTATGCCGTAACCGGCTGTGGTAGACACATCTTGACCTGCAATATTTCCTTGTCCAACGGCAATACGGTTTTGCTTTTGCACAACCCGCCACAACATACCTAGTTGCCAATCATTGAGTGTGTAATCAAGCGTAAAGCGCCCTTGAAAAGCGGGTTGTTGTGCTAAAGGAGTATGATCTGTCAGGTTTGTTGCTCTTACCCAACTTACACTTGCGCCAGCAGTGATCGTTTTGCTAAGTATATACTTACTATCTAGCTCAAAACCAAAGCTTTCAGTATCGACATTTCTCGTCACATTATGTGCTTTGGCCATTTTGACAAAAATATTATCAATTAAGATAAAGTCATTTATTTGGTTGTAGAAAATAGACGCTGAGCTTTGCCAATCAGTGGATTGGTGAACGAGTCCAAAATCTATTTGGCTGGTTGCTTCGTGTTGGGTGTTAAATGCACTGCTTGATGTTTCACTGCTGCGACCTGCACCAAGTAATTCCCAATAATCAGGAAAACGTTCGACATAACCCAAGCCAGCGAAATAGCTGACATTATCCGTTTGTCTCTGTAAGCGAGTAAAACCACTATATAACGACTCTTTTCGGGTAAGTTGCGCAGTTGGGTTTGCAGACATCATCATCATTGAGCCAACCATTTTACGCTCATCTGTGGCTTGCCATCTATCGATACGTAGACCTGAAACCCACTGCTGGTTTTCAGCAAGGTTAAGTTCATACTCTGCGAATAACCCCGTTTGTTCAAACCTTCCGTCAGTAGTGCGAGATTGTGCCTCTACTGGAATCATATTTATATTCATTGACATGCGGTTAGTGTGTTCATTTTGCTGATGCTCTAAACCGATACTGAATAACCCGTTTTGGTTTAGTTCGCCGTGGGCTAACACCTTTGCACCATACGTTTTTCTGTCAGGATTCATTGCTCTTGGTGCTTTATTCATTGGAGTCTCAACGAAGTGTCGCAGCGAATAGTTATCCATAATGTGATCGACATAGTTGTAGAAGACTTGTCCTTCGATGCTCTTCAATATGTTGCCTTGCAGTGCCCAGTCGAATTTTACCGCGCCATGGGTTCTATCGAATAAACTGCCGTCCATCGAGCGGTCGGCATAAGCCACTTCACCATCACTGCGACCTACAGAGATACTGATGATTTTATCATCACTCGGTGTGTATGCTAGTTCCAGATCGGTACTCCATTTTTTGTAGGCTGAGTGAATTTCTATGCCTTGTCCATCCTTATAATTTTCTGAGCTATTATAACTGGCAGAGATGTTGGCATAGGTGTTTTCATTGCCAAATTTCACTTGTGAATTGATGCCTTTGCGATTGGCACTGGCAAGAACTAGATTGCTAAAACCTTCAACACCAGATTTTTCCATGCGATATGAATCACGTTCAAACAGCACGGTTGCAGCACTGTTTCCCGGACCATAAAGTACGGTTTGTGGCCCTTTAATTACTGTTAATGTGTCATACGTTTGTGGCGAAATATAAGCTGTAGGTGGGTCCATTCTATTGCCGCATCCGCCCAAGGTCTGATTGCCATCGGTTAAAATATTTAATCGAGAGCCTGCAAGTCCACGAAATACAGGGTCTGAACTGGCTGCGCCTTTTTTGACTAAAGAGAAACCACTTATGCTTGAGAGAAGATCTGAGGCATCTTGTGCAGGTAGGGGTTGTCTTGGCAATTTTGGATCGGTTGTAATATTTAAAGGAGTTTGCATTGGCGCAATAATGACAATTTTTTCTACCTCATCAGCAAGCGAATAGCCGCTGATCAAACTACAGATAAGTCCACTTAATATTGTTTTTTTCATGATATGCCCAGATAGAATAAGAGTTGCGGGCAGTTTAGCGGCTTTTATATTTTTAGGGATGTGACAGAATGTCGCACCTACCTGAAAAAGGCGGTGCGACACTATAGATCTTGATTTACGTCAAAGTGCTCAATAAGTTATACACACTCCATCACTTGAAGTTGTTCATTACTCCAAGCAACGGCTAGGTTGTATAGCTCAGGCAGTGTATCGTTACTAAACTTAATACGCTCGCAATACTCGCTAGTAAGCTGCCAGTCGGCTTGTTCATAAGCCTTAATCAAGCCGAGATATTGCGCCAAGATCCCTTGTTTTTGTACTAAAGCTTCTTTAATTAGGTTACTCAGCGGTAATTTGTTCATTACCCCTTCCATGCTTTCATCCAAAATGGCATCCATTAACGACATCATGCCAACTAAAAATGCCATACCCGTATCTTGGATCCCTTTGTGTTTTTGCGCTAAAAGCTCGCAAAAGCGGGCGCGAGTAAGAGACAGGCGAATAAGCTCCACAGGTTTCTCGGATGAAACTTGAGCGGCAAAAAGTAATGATAAAAACTTTTTCAGCTCTTGATTACCAAGAACAACAACGGCTTGTTTGATAGTGCTTATTTCTGCACGACGCTTAAATGCTGCTGAGTTAGAGTAGCGTAATAATTTGTATGATAAGTTAACGTCTCTTTCAAATACTGAGGTGATTTTCTTTATGTCGACGTCAATTGATGATGTTTCGTAGAGTAACTCTGCTAATGCCATTTCAGACGGCGGTAAAGATTTACTTTTTACCATTTCTGGTTTGGCAAAAAAATATCCTTGGAAATAGCTAAACCCTAGATCTATTGCCATTTTGAACTGCTCATTAGTTTCAACTTTTTCGGCAATAAGCTTAATGTTTTTAAATTCTTTAGTAGCTTCTATTAGCTCAGCTATTTCTTCTTCAGAGGTAATTAGTAAATCAACTTTTATTTGATCGATGTAAGGATAAAAGTGACGCCATACTTTTTGGTGTTTATAGTCATCAAGCGCTAAGGTATATCCTTTATTTTTTAATTCTTGTACAGCTGCTAGAAGACGTTTGCCTGGTTGTACGGTTTCTAATATTTCAATAACAACCTGCTCGCTTGGCAACATGCTAGGGTAACCTTTCAAAATAGTTTCTAGCGTGAAGTTGATATAAGCAGGTTTACTGTCAGTTAGATCTTCTAAGCCGAAGTTAAATTGGCTGCCTTCAATTAATTTTGACGTTGCCTCATCGCCGTCTATGTCAGGAAAAACATTATCTACACCATCACGAAATAGCAGCTCATAACCCATAAGCTGCTTATTTTGATCAAAAATAGGTTGTCGGGCTGCATAAAAATACATTTACTACTTATCCTGTTACTTATCTCTACATCATTAAATATAAAATATAATGCGTAGTAAAGCATTAACTAATTTGTTTGACTCAGTTTGTTTTTAGTCCTTTGTTCCTAGTTTGTGCTGTATGTTCGATGTTAACCGCAGCTTTCTGGGGTTAGTAATTCAGACATGTTATAGTGCCATCAATAATAAAAGTAATATTTATTCACCAACCGAGATTCTCTTTATGAGTAAATGGAGGTAAGTTTTGGAAACAGGTACTCTCGTATCCTTAGTATTGTATTTTATCGTTATGTTAGGCATTGGCTTATATGCTTATCGCAAATCGACCAGTGATGTATCGGGCTATATGCTGGGAGGTCGCAGTTTACCACCGAGTGTTGCGGCTTTATCTGCCGGTGCGTCTGATATGAGTGGCTGGATTTTAATGGGGTTACCAGGGGCGATGTTTGTTACTGGATTCAGTAGCACTTGGATAGCGACAGGTTTGGTTATCGGAGCTTGGTTAAACTATTTGCTTGTTGCTCCTAGGCTGCGTGTCTATACCGAAGTTGCAAATGACGCCATTACTATTCCTGATTATTTTGCCAATCGTTTTGAAGATAAAGGTAATGCGCTACGAATTGTCTCGGCATTAGTTATTATTGTTTTCTTCACGTTATATACATCATCGGGTGTCGTGGCTGGTGGTAAGTTGTTTGAAAACTCATTTGGCATGAGTTACGAATCAGGCCTCTATATCACTACAGGTGTCGTAGTTCTTTACACCTTATTCGGTGGCTTCTTAGCGGTGAGCTTAACTGACTTTGTACAAGGCTGTATTATGTTTGTGGCACTTATACTTGTGCCACTTGTGACATTCTCACTGCTTGATAACCCATTATCTGTGACATTAAATGAGCTTAATCCGCAAATGCTAACTTGGGTTGGCGCAGGTGGTGCCATAGGTATCATTTCAGCTATGTCATGGGGCCTAGGTTACTTTGGTCAGCCACATATTATTGTGCGATTTATGTCTGTGCGGAGTGTAAAAGATATGCCAGTAGCACGTCGTATAGGTATGAGTTGGATGATTATTGCAGCTTTAGGCGCAGTGTTTACCGGGCTATTTGGTGCAGCTTATGCGCATGAGAAAAATTTAGTTGTTGATGACCCTGAAACAATTTTCTTGATCCTGTCGCAGTTACTATTTCATCCATTAATTGCTGGTTTCTTACTTGCTGCAATTCTGGCTGCAATCATGAGTACGATTTCATCGCAATTGTTGGTTAGTTCGAGTTCATTAACCGAAGACTTTTATAAAATCTTTATTCGCCGTGATGCTTCAGATAAAGAGCTTGTTCTTGTCGGTCGTATTAGTGTGGCGCTTGTCGCTTTATGCGCTATCTATCTTGCCTATGATCGTGACAGCTCAATTTTAGACTTGGTAAGTAATGCGTGGGCAGGATTCGGTGCTGCGTTTGGTCCTTTAGTGTTATTTAGCTTGCTTTGGAAGCGAATGAATTTTGCTGGTGCTTTAGCTGGTATGTTAGTTGGAGCTGGTACTGTATTAGTCTGGATTTATGCGCCAATCACTGTGGGTGGGCAATCATTAAGCAGCTTGATTTATGAGATTGTGCCTGGTTTCATTCTGTCATCTATCGCTATCGTGGTAGTAAGCCTGATTACACCTGCACCTTCAACGCAGATAACTGATAAGTTTGCTGAGTATAAAAAAGAGTTAGACTTCTAGATTCAGTATTTAAAATACCCACTAAAATATCAATGCCAGTCAGCTTGATTGACTGGCATTGTGAAGTGACTTCTTGATTGAGTTAGTGATCTAGATAATTAAAGTCGTCGTCACCTAAATTTTTACGTAACTGTCGCTGTTCTAAATAGTCGTCGAGTCTTCTTTTGACTTTTCGCTTGTTCGCATTTTGTGTATGTCGATCGTTATAGCCACTTTTTTCTACATCGTAATCATCATTATCAAGGGCGTCATAAGAAAATGTCTTACCCACAATTCACTCCAAAAATAGGTAAATATATAGTTGTCTGAATGTCTCGGCCCATAGATTTGGCTTTGACGTTTTCAATTGACTATTTATCGTGAAATCTCATTTTTGAGAAATGACTTATTTTTATCGTGAAGTTAAAAGATATTTATCTACAAGTTTAGGCAAACAAATTGTGCTTTTTATTTCGTAAGTTGTATAAAAATGAAAGCATTTAGAGAAATGCAGTCTTTATCTTTTCTAACAAAAATATCTCTCTTTGAATCGACAGGCCTTTCTTTTCGCTTTGTGCCAAAGTTTGTTTGTTGTGTGCAATGGCATCATCAATATTGACCCAAACAGGGCGCATGCCGTTGGCGATTTCGTAGTGCTCCATTTGCGGTTTATCAAACTCTCCGCAGATCTCACACACATAACAATCAGACACGATATGCACATAGTCGAAATCGTCTTTGTACCAAGCACGAACTTCTTCAAATCGACCAAATGCACTGCAGTGGGTAATGCTTTTAACGCCGGTTTCTTCTTGTAATTCACGTAGCAATGCCGCTTCAATGGCTTCGTTTTCATCAACGCCACCACCGGGCAGCGTGTAATCGTCATAACGCTCTGTGAAGAGTAATAGAATGTCGTTGCCGTTTAAAACAATGGCGCGTGCGGTATGACGAGTGAAGATTGAACCTTCAGGTTTGGTAGGTGGTGTGTTGAGTAACTGCATTGAAAAACTGACCTCTAAAATTTCGGTTGTCAGTATAACGATTAGAGCGAGTGATTACAGCTTTTGAGCAATATTTGGGAATAACAAAAGGGCTCAGAAAGAGCCCTTAAAATAATCTAAACTCGGATTAAAAATTAAAAAGGTGCAGGGTAGCGACTGAATATGTCAGCCACGTCATTTAATGCTTCTTCAGAAAGAGACATATCAAATGCGGCGATATTCTCTTTTAATTGACTCATATCGGTTGCGCCAATAATGGTTGATGTCACGCCTTTTACTTGGTCGCACCATGCAAGCGCTAATTGCGCGGGCGTCATATTCAGTTTTTTCGCTAAAGCCACGTATTCGGCAGTGGCAAAGCCAGCTTGTTCAGTGTCTCTGAATAAACCTTGGCGCTGAACCAGTGTCCAACGACTGCCTTCTGGGCGAGCACCGTTTAAATATTTTCCTGTCAGCATGCCCGCGGCTAGCGGTGACCAAGGTAAGTAAGCAATATCTTCATGCCAGCAGTTTTCAATTAAGTATGGCCAGTCTTTGGCATGCAATAAGCTGAATTCGTTTTGAATTGATACAGGCTTTACTAAATTATGCTGCTCAGCAAGGCGTAAATACGTGTTTATGCCCCAGGTTGTATCGTCAGATAAACCCCAATGACGGATTTTGCCAGCTTTTATACTCTTTGTTAGCGCTTCAAGAATGGCTTCCATACTGGCAATTTCAGCTTGCGTATCAACATCTACAAAGTTGTGACCATTAGGTTTGTGCTGAGCAAAATGCGGAGATTGACGATTTGGCCAATGCAGTTGGTAAAGGTCAATGTAATCGGTATTTAACCTTGCTAGTGAATCATCAATAGCCTTGTAAATGGCATCGGGTGTAATAGGCCCGCCATTTCTGACCCAGCTTAAACCTGGGCCTGCAATTTTGGTAGCAATCACCACTTGCTCACGCTTTTCTTTGTGACGTGCAAGCCAGTTACCAATAATGGTCTCAGTTTTGCCATAGGTTTCCGCAGAAGGCGGAACCGCGTACATTTCAGCGGTATCAATAAAGTTGATACCTTGACTGAGGGCATAATTGATTTGTTCATCGGCATCATGCTGATTGTTTTGTAAGCCCCATGTCATACTACCAAGACAAATACGAGAAACATCTATTTGACTGCTGCCTAAACGACTAAATTGCATGTGCGCTCCTTGATTTAATTGCTCAGAGTGTATTAAAAAACTGAGACATTACTTTTTATTAAGTAGTTAGTGTAGTTGATCTTAAAGCGCAGTAACAGTTGCAATAAAAGCAGAAGTTGCGCCATAATGACTGTGTTTATATACAGTCTTTCATATATGCGTAAATTTATCCACATAGACATGGACTGCTTTTATGCCGCGGTGGAAATGCGCGACAATCCGGAGTTGGCAAAAGTGCCAATGGCGATTGGCGGCAATAGCAACCGTGGGGTTTTGGCAACATCAAACTATATTGCTCGTGAATATGGGGTGCGTGCTGCTATGTCTAATTATCAGGCCAAAAAGTTGTGCCCGCATTTACTCATCGTGCCAGGGAGGATGTCACTCTATAAAGAAATCTCTCAGCAGATCAGAGCTATTTTTGCCCGTTATACCGATTTAATTGAACCCTTGTCTTTAGATGAAGCTTACCTTGATGTGACGGATTGCACTCAATGTAAAGGCAGCGCGACTTTAATTGCACAGCAAATTCGTGATGAGATTTTTAAAGAAACGGGTTTAACTGCCTCGGCTGGGGTCGCCCCGATTAAGTTTTTGGCAAAAATAGCCAGCGATGAAAACAAGCCCAACGGCCAGTTTGTGATCACCCCAGATAAAGTCGATGCATTTATTGAAGACCTACCACTTAAAAAAATCCCCGGTGTAGGCAAAGTGACGATGCAAAAGTTGCTTGCTCATGGCTTTGAGTTTGGTCGTGATATCAAAAATGCCGATGAAACCTTATTAAAACAAAAGTTCGGCAAACTAGGCGATATGCTATGGCGTCGCTGTCATGGCATTGATGAGCGGCGGGTCGAAACTGATCGTGTGCGCAAATCTGTGGGAGTAGAAACCACATTTGAACAAGACACTGCTGATATTGATGTGTTGAAAATGCGTATTATCAAACAATTATTACCTGAGCTCAAAATTCGAGCCAGTAAATATCTAGATGAACAACATATCATAAAATTGGGTGTCAAAGTGAAATACTTTGATTTTCAATTAGTCAGTAAAGAGTGCCAGTTTGACAAGTTAGACAGTGCGTTATTTTGCCAATTATTAACCGATTTACTTGAAAGAAATCAGGGCCACAAGGCTGTGCGTTTGATTGGCATTCAGGTGGGGTTATCGGCGAAAGAAACCAGTCATAACCAAATGCATTTGTTTTCTTAAGTGTTTTCTATTGAAGTTATCTCCTTATTTATTTACCCGACATAAAGTCGGTACTACCGAGTAGAGTAAGGGTTTAGGTACTCACCTTATAGACTCTGAAATAAATCCAGAGTGACGGTGGTTTTTATTTATTCACTCGCTAACTTGCTAACTCAAATCTCGCTAACTTAAAGCTTAGCGCTTATCGCATAATGACCCGACATAAAGTCGGTGATACCGCAAAATAACCCTATGATTTATAAGGTGACTAAAATCTTAATTTGAATATGTAAATTTCGTGTTAAGGTGGGGGAGCGTAAAAATACCAGTCTTCTTAATTAAGTAAGCTATTTTTAGGCAAGAAAAACTTGTGGATAGCACCGCTGACGCGTCCTGCTTTCGCTGAGGTACCTACATCCATGTAGGCAAGGCGAAAATTTTGCGATTTAGTTGTTCTAAATAAGAAATTTTTAACGTAGCTAGCGTCAGTTTTAATCCCTAAAAATGATTAAGTATTATTGAAGATTGGTATTCATAATAACTGAGAAAAGGAGTATCTGATGCAGTCTATTCTGATTGTATTATTTGGTATTGCCGGCATGCTATTTGGCTGGTTTGTCTATTCTAAGTTCATCGCCACGAAGATTTTTAAAATGGACGATAACTTTGTTACCCCAGCCCACGAGCTTAACGATGGGGTTGATTATGTGCCAACCAATAAACTGGTACTTTGGGGGCATCATTTTACCTCTGTTGCAGGGGCTGCACCAATTGTCGGGCCAGCCATTGCTGTGTACTGGGGCTGGGTACCAGCCGTACTTTGGGTGGTATTTGGTACGATTTTCTTTGCTGGTGTGCATGATATGGGCGCTCTTTGGGCCAGTACGCGTCACAAAGGCAAATCAATGGGCGCACTATCTGAAAGCGTGATAGGTAAACGTACGCGCGTGTTATTCATGATCGTAGTGTTCTTATTACTGCTTATGGTGAATGCGGTATTTGGTGTGGTTATCGCCAACTCATTAGTGGCAAACCCGAGTGCGGTGGTGCCTGCTTGGGCGGCCATTGTTGTTGCACTCATCATCGGCCAATTATTAAAGCGTCAAATCCCACTTATTCCACTGTGTGTGATTGGTGTTGCAGTACTTTATGCGACGATTTTTATGGGTGCAGAAATGCCGGTGTCATTACCAACTGAGATGTTTGGCTTAACCGACAAAGCAAACTGGATAGTCATTTTATTTGTCTATGCTGCAGTTGCTTCTCTGTTACCGGTTTGGATGTTATTACAGCCGCGTGACTTTATTAATGGCATGCAGCTATTAGTGGGTTTAGTGTTACTTTATGGCGCCGTATTTGTGGTGATGCCAGATATCACCGCACCTGCATTCAATACACAAACCGCCATCGATACTCCGAGTATAATTCCGCTGTTGTTTGTCACCATCGCCTGTGGTGCGGTATCAGGCTTCCACGGCATTGTGTCGTCGGGTACGAGTTCTAAACAGCTTGATAAAGAAACAGATGGCCGCTTTGTTGGTTACTTAGGTGCGGTAGGTGAAGGGTGTTTAGCGCTGATCACGTTAGTTGCTGTCAGTGGTGTGATGTTGGCCGTGTCACCAGAAGAATGGCATGAAATTTACAGCCATTTAGGGGCCGGTAGCGTCAGCGCCTTTATAACTGGTGGTTCAAATCTTATCAGTGAAGGCTGGGGCTTCTCAGCTGAAATTGCGGCGACCTTATTGGCTGTAATGGTAGTGTTATTTGCCGGCACGACTATGGACTCGGGCGTGCGTTTGCAGCGATATATTATCCAAGAGTGGGGCGATATTTATAACATTGGCTTGCTTAAGAATGGCTTAGTCGCAACCTTTGTTGCGGTAGCATGTTGTTTATTGCTTGCATTTGGTGCTGGTGGCGCATCGGGTACGGGCGGTATGGTGTTATGGCCGCTATTTGGCTCGACCAACCAGATCTTAGCAAGTCTGACTCTACTCGTGCTTTCTGTGTACTTAATCAAACTAGGTCGACCGGCTAAATATACGCTTATTCCTATGGTCTTTGTGATCTTGATGGCTTTCTTCGCGGGCTTAATTAAGCTGGTAGAATACTACGAGAAAGGTAACTGGCTGTTGGTGGTTTTAGATTTAATTGTGTTAGTAGTCAGTGTCTTGGTGATGCTTGAAGCTTGGTCGGTGATAGGCAAACACAAGAAGAATAAAACCAGCGACGAAGGCGAAATTGAGAATTAATTGCAGTTTATAGCTTTACAGCTTTATTTATCCGATAATTGGCCCTAATTGAATAACAATAAGGGCCTTTTTTATGTCTTTTCCTCTCGCGATTGCTTTTAACGGTAATCTTCCAACTGACGCAGATGCTGTCATTGTGATCACCGGCAATGTTGAAGATTTAGGTCAAGCAGAACTAAATGAAATTGTTGCACCTGCACTGGCAATTGATGCGCGTATTAAACAAAAAGCATCATTACTATTTGCAGAGAACTTACCGGGCAAACGTCTTATTGTGGCACCAACTGGGCCATTAACACGTGACTATGATGACGTACGTCGTATCTTCGAAGCTGCTAAAAGCGCTATCACCGAAGGCAAAGCAGCAGGTGTTACTCAGCCTGTGTTACAGCTTGCGTCTATTGCTGATGATGCGCGTTACACGCAAGCTTTAGAAGTTGCATTTTTAGGCATGTGCCAAGCGTTATGGCAGCCTCTTGAAGCAAGAGAATATCACGGTGAGAGCATTGAGCCGGTTAAGCAGGTATTTTTAGCGGGTGCTAGCGAAGAGCAAGTTAAGCAGTTAAATGCCATTGCAGCAGGCCAGTATGCGGCAAGAGATTTATGTGGTACTGAGCCAGAGCGTATGGCACCACCTAAATTTGCTGATTACTGTGTTGAGCTGTTAAAAGACTCAGTGGTCGATGTTGAAGTGATCGATAGCATTGACACAATCAACAAAGACTACCCAATGCTTGCGACCGTTGCGCGTGCGTCTTATGCGGTAGAGCGCCATCATCCTCGCGTTGTGAAAATGACCTACGAGCCTGAAGGAAGCGTTGAAAGAACCTTACTATTCGTAGGTAAAGGCTTAGTGTATGACACAGGTGGTGCAGACCTTAAAGTCGGTGGTTTCATGGCAGGTATGAGCCGTGACAAAGGCGGTGCAGCATCTGTGGCAGGCTTCATGAAAGCAGTAGCTGATTACCAGCCTAAAGGCGTTAAAGTGATTGCGTATTTAGCGGTTGTTCGTAACTCAATTGGCTCTGATTGTTTCGTACCAGATGAAATTATCACATGTCGTGAAGGGTTACGTGTTCGCATCGGCAACACGGATGCAGAAGGGCGTCTAGCAATGGGTGACTTATTGAGTGAAGTGAAAGACCTTGCGAAGAATGAAGTAAACCCAGAGCTATTTACTGTGGCAACATTAACCGGTCACGCTGCTCGCGCTGTGGGTCCTTACAGTGCGTACGTTGAAAATGGCCCAGCTCGCGCAGCTAATGTATCTCGCCAGATTGCCGACTTAGGTGACTTATGGGCAGATGCTGCAGAAGTAAATCGCAGCCGTCGTGAAGACTATGACTTCGTTCAGCCGCGCACGTTAGCCGATGATGTACTTTCAAGTAACAATGCGCCATCAGCGGTTACAGCACGTGGTCACCAATTCCCAATGGCGTTCTTAGCGCTAGTGGGTGGTCTAGACAAACACGGCTTAGACTCAGAGCAACCATTACCTTATGTGCACATGGACATTGCAGGTTCTGGTGTTGAAGGCGGTGATTGGCAGCACGGTAAGCCAACGGCTGCTACAGTCGCGAGTTTATTTGCTAGATACTGTTTATAGATTGATAAACGTGAAAAAGGCGCATCATGCGCCTTTTTTTGTTTTTGTATGAGAACTATAACCAGCGGAGCGCTTGTTGTACGTCTTCTTGGTAGTCATTGACTGGTGAATTTCTGTCAGCAACCAAGATCATATTGGCTTTATCTTCACTTGAGATCACACCTGTAAAACGCGCATCGTTAAACTTACCCAGTTGCTTGTCTTGAACGTCACCTGAGTGAGGAACAACAAATACAGTGACAGGGCCGTGATCAGATTGAAAAACCAAATGTAAACTGCGTTGTCCTTTAAAATGACAAAAAGTCGCATAGGTCACTTTGCCAGGTAAGGACTCAAATTTTCCTCCTAACATAGCAAGCTTCTCGTTGACCGCTTGTAGGCCAACCTCTTTGTCACGCTCTAGCGCTTTTACTTCATAATAAACATGCGCTAAAGCATGTTCGCCAGCTTGTAAGTCATTCGAGCCACCCACACTTAAGAAGTATAAGCTGACCGCTAATGTGATTGATGCTGCGGTGGCAAAAGGCTTGTTAAAACGGCCAAACCAGCCTTGCGTCACATTACTTGCAGGTGCCTCTTTGGTTTGCGTCATCAGCTTTTCAGTGAGATCTGGTGGCACAGGTATATCAAGTGCTAGGTTTATTTTGTCGTCTAACAACAACAGCTCATCTAACAGTTTTTGATGTTCAGGGTTTTGCTGTGCAAACGCAATGACTTCTGGATCGTTGGGATCGGCAAATGCGCGACGACGAAATTCTAATTCATCCATCAGTTTGTGGCCCCCGTCATGGTTTGTGGTTGAGACATTAATGCCTCTTTCAATTGGTTGCGTGCGCGATAAAGACGCGTCATTACAGTGTTCTTGTTCAGCTCTAAAATCTCAGCTATTTCATCACCAGAGCACCCCATGACAACTTGCAAAAGCAGCGGCTCTCTGTATTCAATTGAGAGCTGACTAATTTGTCTTTGGATCACCGTTTGTTCCATCTCTGAATCTAACGTGGTGCTTTGGTTATCGACTATAGTGTCGTTGTCGACGTCGGCATAATCGAATTGTTTACGTTCAAATCGTCTCGCATTTTCGCGACGTACTATGGTTAATAACCAAGGTTTTACCGCTTTCTCATCTTGTAAAGAATCTAAAGCTCGCCACGCACGCAAAAACGTCTCTTGTACTAAGTCTTCTGCTACAGTCGGATCTTTGCTAAGCCAGTAGGCAAAGCGATAAAGCTCCGTCTGATACTGCTTAACCAACTCTTCGTAGCGTTGTTGTTTTTTGGTCATACCCAATAGACCTTAGTAAGTAAGTTTTTCTTACACACTTTTTATAAAAAATTTCAGTACAGAGGCTGTAGCGAGCTACGTTTCTGATCTGCTTGGTTTTTCTCAATTTGAGATATGAGCTTAGCAATTTTATCAAGATTTGCAGAAGCCGTCCCTCCACTATAAAGGGCTGCTTGTAAGTTTACAATTTCTGCTTTTAGCTCAGCGTTGTCTAGCTCTTTTAACCACTGACTAAACGAGGTTGTAGTGAGCTCCGTAGTAACAAACTCACTCAATAACTGATAAAAGCGCGTTTTATCGTTCGCTTGAGCCGCTTGTGTAAGCAAACTCAAACTCATTCTTGGTTTGAATGTGTCGCTCGTTTCAGTTTCTATCGATGGTTTTTTTCGAGCGATAAAACCAAGCCAAACAAAAATCAAAGTGAAAATCCAAAGCACATAGCCCGATACCAAAATACCCCAATCAAGCAGCGTCTTTTCAACGGGGACTTCAACAATCGTTGGTTCAATTGCCTGTTGATTTTGCAATGGTGCCGTCATGTTTGGTATAGCTGGCGCAGTTTGATTCGGATCAGTAATAACGGTCAGTGTACGAGCTGGCAAGGTCGCATATTGCACACGGTTAATCACTGTATTGAACCAAGGCTGTTTTACTTCAGGTAGGGTGTAAGTGCCTGGTGTTTGTGGCACCAGCGCATACGAGCTGACAAGTTGTGAGATCACTCGGCCATCACGCGCAAGTTGGTTACGCTCGCTCTCATCAGGATAGCTTCTAAAGCCATCAACTTCTGGCAGGCGAATTTCAGGCAACTGCTCTTTGGTCACGCCTAATGCGGTCAGGGTGATAGTACGCGTGATGGGTGTACCAACCACGACTTCATCAGAGATAGGCTGAAACTCTTCACTTAAATTGACTAATTCACTGGGTAACCATGCGCCATTGTAGGTTTCAGGTACGGGTTGAACGTCAATTGTTTCAGCTTTGCCCATCGCAGAGACCGACATACGGCGATAATTCTCTCTAACTTGACCATTAAAAATGGGAGGCTCGATAGTATATTCACCACTTTTTTGAGGTTGAAGTAGATACTCCCGGCTAATGACCATATAACGGCGACCATCAAGCACTTCATAGTCTTCTTTTTGCTTACCAAGAAGTGTGACTTGCGCGTCTTCCATAGCGGGCGCAGATAGTTGCCCGTCTAATAAGTCTTTACCTAAATAAAGTTTAACCGTGTAAAGACCAGCTTGTTGAACAAACAGCTTGCTTGGCTTTAACTCAGTTTTGATAAAAATGTCTTTTTGCTCATCGGCATCGTTACTGCGTGCAACCACTTTTAGTTTGATTGGGTCGCTACTCTTGCCCGCCACCGTGAATGCTGGGATCGTAATGTCACCCGCTTTACGAGACATGAGTTGCATTTGCCAAGTGGTTTCACTACTCGCCTGACCATTGATGATGCGGGTACTTGAGCCGGTATTGATTGGGCCCATCACAAATTGTCTCGCTAAAGCACTGGTATCAGGCTGCTGACCAGATACACGGCCATCCGCTGAAATAGTCAGCGTAAAATATTCACCCACTAACACAGGGTTTCTGTCTACCGATGCGGTTAACTTGTCAAAAGCGACGCTCGCTGTGCTAAACAGTAAAAATACACAGGCAATATAAAAACGGGTTACCATGATTGTTTAGATCCTCCAAGGCGACGTTGTTGGGCTCTTTTCTGAGCCTCTAAGCGCATTTTGTTTCGTAACAGAATGGCAGGGTCATCAGGTACTTTCCTGAGTAGCTGGTTTAACTGCTGCGCTTTTTCTTTTTCTTCAGGGGTCATTGGCTTAGCTTGAGCAGATTGCATCATTGCCTGCTGACCTGGTTGTTCATTATTTTCTGTGGCTTGTTGCGGCTGAGGTTGAGCTTGTTGCTCAGATTGCTCGCCGTCTTTTTGCTCAGCTTGATTTTGCTGCTGTTGTGCGTCTGCTTGCATATCAGGCTTGTTCTGCTGATCAGAGTTTTGCTGGCCCGAGTTTTGTTGTTCGCCATCTTGCTCTGATTGTTCGCCTTGTTGCTGTTCAGATTGCTCGCCAGACTCGCCTTGCTGCTGACCTTGCTCAGACTTGTCTGATTGGCCTTGTTGATCAGATTGTTCACCCGATTGCTTTTCTTGATCACTCTCTCCATCTTGAGATTGATCCTGTTGTTGCTGCTCTTGCTGTTGCTTCATTTGCTCTAGCAGGGCTTTGTTTTCTTTGGCTTGGTCAAAATCAGGATTTTGCTTTAGTGCTTGTTCATAGGCGGCAATGGCTTCATCCAGTTTGCCAAGCTGGGCAAGGGCATTACCATAATTGTACTGACCAATGGCCGAAGGGCTGTTTTTCAAAGCCGCAGCGGCTTGCTCATACTGACCTTGCTTATAAAGTGCTGCGCCTTTTAAATCACGGTTATCAGCGACAGCCGCTTTTTCAAACTCTTTAGATTGATATGCCGATAAGGCATTTTGGTCGGTATTTTTAAACCATGACTGCCAATCTGCTGCATAAACAGGTTGAGACAGCGGCAGCATAAAGAACATTGCACACAACACCAAGGCTGATTTACGCAGAAGTAATAATGCTAATGGGATCAATAAAATTAAGCCATATTTACCTGCATCAATACGCCAAAGTATTTTATTTTCTTCATCGTTTTGATCTGCTTCGCTGGAGCTCGCTGTTGGCGCAAACACTTGAATATCTTCAGCGCCGGGTGTGTATGCTGAAAATTGACCACCACTGATGGCGGCAAGGTTTCTAAGGGGCGCCACATTCAATCTTGGAATGACTATTTCACCGCTGCGACCTTTCATAAATCCGCCTTCAGGCAAGGCAATCGGCGCACCTTGCGCGGTGCCGATGGCATAGATGCTTAATGTAAACTTACTGCTTTGCATGGCTTCTCGCACTTCATCGACATCACTTTGCTCAAGCCCATCAGTAATTAAAATAATCTCGCCTTGTAAGTAACCGGCCTGAGACAAGAGTTGCATAGCTTGGTCGATACCTGCATACACATTTGAGCCTTTGCTAGGCATAATCTCTGGGCTAAGGCTTGGAATTAAATTACTTAATGTACTGGCGTCAGAAGTCAGTGGAGACACGGTAAACGCATCACCTGCGTAGGCAACCAATGCGGTTTCGCCTTCTTTAAACAGCTCAACCATATCGAGTGCTTTGAAACGCGCTTGAGTGAGTCGGTCAGGTTTAATGTCGGTGGAAAACATCGAATAAGACATGTCCATCACAACCACACGCGCTTGTTTTGACTTAAATACCGGCACTTCTTGTTTTTCAAAGCTAGGGCCTGCAATAAAAATAATGCATAACAAGGTAAATAGCGCCAGCAGCCACGGGTTAGTTTGTTTGCTTGATTTACCTTCGGTTAGCATCGCATGGGCTAAATGCGGCGCAATTAATCCTGATTTATTGCTACGGCTTTTATTTAGCACTTGTACCGTGGTTAAAATGGTCCAAGGGATAATCAAAAGTAACAGTAGGGGTCTTAAAAATTCAAATTCCATTATTAAGCCTCCTTACCAGAGCGTGAAAACAGTCGGGCAAGATTTACGTACAGTTGATTAAGCATCAGTAATGCCAGCGCCGCTGCCAGAGGCCAAAAGAATAAGGCGATTTGCGGTCTGAAAGTTTCGTTTTCGTCACTGATAGGTTCTAGTTTATCTAGCTCTTGATAGATTTGCTGAAGCCCTGCGACATCTTTTGCTCTAAAATATAAGCCGCCAGTTTCGGTGGCAATCTTATTTAATGTGGTTTCATCAATGCTGCTACCGCCGATCCCGCCCATACCAAATAGACTAAAGCCGCCACGACCATCCGAGCCAACGCCAACGGTGTAAACCTTGATGCCTTCTTCTCGTGCCAAAATAAGCGCTTCATCAGGCTCCAAGTTACCCGCGGTATTTTGACCATCGGTCAGCAATATGAGAATACGGTTACTGTCTTGCTTTTGACTAAAACGTTTTACGGCTAGACCCAAAGCGTCACCGATTGCAGTGGCACGACCCACTAAGCCTATTTGTGATTCGCTGAGCATTTGACTTACCGTGTCTAAGTCACGGGTAAGGGGTGTTTGTAAAAAGGCGGTGTCGGCGAATAAGATCAGACCAAGGCGATCGCCCTGACGTTGCTCTATAAAGTCACCTAAAACCGCTTTCACCACGGATAACCTATCAACATAACGGCCTTGGTATTCCATATCTTGCTCTGTCATGGAACCCGATAAGTCCACGGCCAGCATAATATCGCGACCTTCATTAGGTAAAGTAACTGGGTCGTCTAAGTATTGTGGGTTAGCCGCAGCAATGACCAAACATGCCCAAACGAGGGCTTCGAACCAGTTGGTTTTTTGTTTTGACTCTTTGAGACTAGGCGCCAGTTTAGAAAATTGAGCAAACATAGGCATACGCAGCCTTTGTTTGGCTTGCTCAGTACTAGCGGTAAAACGCCTTAAAATCCAAGGCAGGGGTAACAGTAAAAACGCCCAAGGCCAGCTAAATTCAAACATCAATGGCCTCCTTGAGTTTTAGATTTTTGATGGCGTTAAAGAGTTGCTTGGCTAATTCTGGGTTGTTGTTTGGGCCGTATAAGCTGTGTAACGCCTGCTCAGAAAACTGTTCGCCACTGAGTGTATTTAAAATGCTTTGCCACTTTTTAGTAGGCAATGAAGTCAAAGGCGCACCGTAATAATGTTTTACGAGGCGCTTTAAGATTATATGTAGTTGCTGCGCATCATCACTTTGTTGTTTAGCCAGCTCGATGGCAGCTTTTTTGGCTTTTAAAAATTGTTGGCGCTTATAAAGCCACATGCCAAGGGCGATAAGCAAAATAAGTGAAGTGATTATCACCGCCCAAGTCGGCAGCGACAATGGCCACCAAGCCACTTGCTCTGGCGGTAAAACATCATGAAGTGCGTCGAGTGGTGAAGCTTGCATCGGTTAAAGTCTCACTACTTGCTGTTCAATAGGGTGGGCTGCTGAAAAGTTCAACATGCTCATGCCTGTGCGTTGTAATCGTTGAAAGCGTTGGTTAAACACTTGCGCGGTTTGCTCAGCAAACTTGTCTCTAAATTGCTTGTTCATTAGTGGCAACGTCCAAGATTGGCCTTCGGCATCGACCTTGATGGCATCTTGGTAGGCAGGCAACTGATGTTCGAACGGATCGCTTATCTGACAACCAATCAGTTCACAGTGGCGCGCTAGACGTTCAAGCTGTTTGAAGTCGGCCTCTTGCAGGTGATTAAAGTCAGAGATGAGATAAATTAAACTGCCCGGTTTGGCTAAGTGCGTTAAGCGTTTTAAGTTATCGGAAAAACGATTCTCAGCGTTTTGTTCGCGATTAGCAAAGGCGTGTTTGTGAATGTCGACCAATTGATGACTTAACGACAGCACGCCTTTGTCGCGCGCTGTGGGTTTTAATTCATGGTGGGCGTATTCACTAAACACAATGCCGCCTAAACGGTCGCCGCGTTGACATGCGGACCAAGCCACAAGCGCACTTAAATGAGCGGCTTGAACAGATTTCAGTAACAGCTGCGAGCCAAACAACATACTGTTTGATAAGTCGGTAAACACAAACACTGGTCGCTCTTTTTCTTCTTGATAGAGCTTAGTGTGAGTGATGCCTGTACGGGCTGTGACACGCCAGTCGATGGCACGAATGTCGTCACCATATTGATATTGGCGAACTTCAGCAAACTCCATCCCGCGGCCTTTATGTGGCGCAAGGTATTGGCCTGCTTGGCTGCTTTGAATGCGTTTTTTCGGTTTTAACGACAAAAGGTGTGCTTTAGATTTGTAGTAAAGCAATTCTTTTAAGTCGAGCTCAGCACCATTACTGTGGCATTGAGTTAACCATTGCGCGGTATCGAATACGGCTTGTTGCATCATTATGGCACTGGGACAAGTTCAAGAATACGGCTGATCACTTGGTCTTTACTGATACCATCAGCCTGCGCTTCGTAACTTAAAATAATGCGGTGACGCAATGCATTATGTAGTACAGCTTGAATATCATCTGGCGTCACAAAATCACGCTCATGTAACCATGCGTGTGCGCGGGCACATTTATCAAGGGCGATAGTGGCACGCGGGCTAGCGCCAAACTCAATCCAACGACCCAGTTGCTCATCAAGTTTTGCAGCTTCACGAGTTGCTATGATCAGTTGCACAAGATACTGCTCTAGCGGCTCAGCAAGATGCATCGATAACACTTTCTTACGTGCTTCAAATAAGGTGTTTTGACTAATGGCTGTGAAATCGGCTTGATGCTCTTCTAGCGCTTCGCCTCGGGTTAAACGTAAGATGGCGAGTTCGTTTTCTGCGCCCGGGTAGTCGATGTTTAAATGCAATAAGAAACGGTCTAATTGTGCTTCCGGCAGCGGGTATGTCCCTTCTTGCTCCAGCGGGTTTTGCGTGGCCATAACCATGAACAGATCTGACAGCGGATAAGTATTCTTACCAACCGTCACTTGACGCTCAGCCATAGCTTCTAACAGCGCTGATTGCACTTTGGCTGGTGCACGGTTAATTTCGTCGGCTAAGATCAGGTTGTGAAATAGCGGGCCACTTTCAAAAACGAATTCGTTGGTTTGCTGACGATAAATGTCAGTACCTGTGACATCGGCTGGTAATAAGTCTGGGGTAAATTGCACACGTTGGAAGGTGCCTTCTATGCCTTTAGCGAGGGCGTTAACAGCACGGGTTTTTGCAAGTCCCGGCGGGCCTTCAACTAATAGGTGGCCGTCTGCAAGCATCGCAATAAGTAGCGCTTGGGTCAGTTCTGGTTGACCAATAATCTGCGTATCTAAATATTTTTTCAGAGCTGAGAATTCATTTATTGCCATGGTTTGTCCTTTGCTGACAAAATTTTTTGCTTAATTTATAAGGATTCTATCGTTACTTCTCAAGTGTTTGCTATTAATAAACACGAAATTTAAAGGAAAGAATGCTATGGGCCTGTTTATTTTTGCTCTTCGAATTTGAAAGATTTACAGGCCCTAAATTAGACTGCGCTAAATCAAATAGTTCCCTTGTTTTGTAAAGATATTTTGCGTCTGGTTAAAAAAACATCTAGGGTTGAGTTTGGTGCTCAATTTATAGCCGAATTAAAATTTTTATTGGCATATTTTTGTTGGTTGTTTAGAATCGATGTAAATTCAACAGGTCAGACCTGTCAGTGGGAGAGCAAATTCAATGTCTGAACAAAACATACTAAAAACAAGAAAAGGCGATAGAATCGCGATTGTCAGCGGTCTTCGTACCCCATTTGCCAAGCAGGCAACAGCATTCCACCATGTTCCAGCGCTAGACCTAGGCAAACTTGTCGTTAATGAGATGCTTGAGCGTCTTAACTTTGATAAAAATGAGATTGATCAACTGGTTTTTGGTCAAGTAGTGCAAATGCCTGAAGCGCCAAACATCGCACGTGAAATCGTATTAGGTACTGGTATGCCAGTATCGGTAGATGCCTACTCAGTATCTCGTGCGTGTGCTACTAGCTTCCAAGCCATTGCGAACGTCGCTGAGTCAATTGTGGCGGGTAACGCCCATGTTGGTATTGCAGGTGGTGCAGATTCTTCTTCTGTATTGCCAATTGGTGTAAGTAAAAAGCTAGCTGGTAGCTTAGTTGATTTAAACAAAGCGCGTACATTAGGCCAGCGCTTGAAAATCTTCAGCAAACTTCGTCTTAAAGATTTATTACCTGTACCGCCAGCGGTGGCTGAGTATTCAACTGGTTTATCTATGGGCCAAACGGCTGAGCAGATGGCTAAAACGCATGGTATTAGCCGCGCGGATCAAGACGCATTAGCACACCGTTCACACTCATTAGCGAGTAAAGCTTGGAACGATGGTCTACTTTCAGATGAAGTGATGGCGGCACATGTACCACCTTACAAGTCTTTCATCGATCAAGATAACAACATTCGCCATAACTCAACCATTGAAGGTTATGCAAAGCCTCGTCCTGTGTTTGATAGACAACACGGCTCTGTAACTGCCGCAAACGCAACTCCGTTAACAGATGGCGCAGCAGCCGTACTGATGATGAGTGAAAGCAAAGCCAAGGCGCTTGGCTATGAGATCCTAGGTTATGTTCGTAGTTTTGGTTTCTCAGCAATTGGCGTACACGAAGACATGCTAATGGGTCCTGCGCACTCAACGCCTATCGCGTTAGACAGAGCGGGGATCACCTTACAAGATTTAGATTTAATTGAAATGCACGAAGCATTTGCTGCGCAAGCACTTGCGAACATGAAGATGTTTGGCAGTGATAAGTTTGCGCAAGAAAAACTGGGTCGCTCGAAAGCGATCGGTGAAATTGATATGGATAAGTTTAACGTTAACGGTGGTTCACTGGCTTATGGTCACCCATTTGCAGCGACTGGCGCACGTCTTATCACACAGAGCTTAAATGAATTAAAACGCCGTGGTGGCGGGTTAGCACTGACAACTGCATGTGCTGCAGGTGGTCTTGGTGCGGCCTTCGTATTGGAGAGTGCATAATGTCAGTATTTAGTTATGAGCTAACGGATAGCAAGGTTGCAGTAGTAACCATTGATGTTGCCGATGAAAAAATGAATACCTTGCGTGCAAGCTTTGCCGATGACCTATCGGCAATCTTAAAGCAAGGCCGTGATGACAACATTACAGGTATGGTGTTCATCAGTGGTAAAAAAGATAACTTTATCGCAGGTGCTGATATCAAGATGCTAGATAGTGCAAAAACGCGTAACGATGCGTTAGAGCTATCTGAAATGTGTCAGCAAGCATTCTTCACTATGGCTAATCAAGCATACCCAACGGTTGCAGCTATTCATGGTGCAGCATTAGGTGGTGGTCTAGAGTTTGCCCTTGCCTGTGATTACCGTGTATGTACAGACAGCGACATCACAAAACTAGGTTTACCAGAAGTACAGCTAGGTTTATTACCAGGCGGTGGTGGTACACAACGTTTACCAAAACTTGTGGGTATTCAAAAGTCGCTAGAGTGGATGCTGACAGGTAAGCAAGTACGTGCTAAGCAAGCTAAAAAAGCTGGCCTTGTGAATGATTGTGTACCACAAAGTATCCTGCTTGATGTGGCAACTAAATTTGCAACAAAAGGCAAAGCAAAACCATCTCAGCCTAAGTTAGATAAGTTAAGCTGGGCGCTTGAGTCAAACCCATTTGGTCGTAACATTATCTTCAAAAAAGCAGAAGAAGGTGTACTAAAGAAAACCGGCGGACATTACCCTGCACCGATTAACATTATCAAAGCCGTGCGTGCTTCTGTTGAGCTTGATCCAATGAAAGCTTACAAAACGGAAGCAGAAGGGTTTGCAGACCTAGTAATGACCGAGGTGTCAAAGTCATTACGTGGTATTTTCTTCGCGACCACTGAAATGAAAAAAGACTACCAAGACGATGTCGCAAAAGTGAAGCGTACAGCGGTACTTGGTGGTGGTTTAATGGGCGCAGGTATTACCCATGTGAGTGCGGTTAAAGCGAAAGCCTTAGTGCGCGTAAAAGACGTGGCGCAGCAAGGTGTGAGCAATGCACTTAACTACAGCTACAAGATTTTATCTAAGCGTCAAAAGCGTCGCATCATGTCTCATGCCGACGTACAGCAAACTATGAACCGCATTACGGGCACAACCGATTATTCGGGCTTTAAGCACGTTGATATGGTGATTGAAGCGGTGTTTGAAGACTTAAACCTTAAGCAAAGCATGGTGGCTGAAATTGAACAAAACTGTTCACCAGAAACTATTTTTGCAAGTAACACGTCGTCACTGCCGATTGCGCAAATTGCTGAAAAAGCGGAGCGACCTGAGAACATCATTGGCTTACATTACTTCTCACCAGTAGAAAAAATGCCATTGGTTGAGATCATTCCTCATGAAGGCACTTCTGAGCAAACCATTGCGCGTACGGTTCAATTTGCCCGTAAGCAAGGCAAAACGCCTATCGTGGTAAAAGACAAAGCAGGTTTCTATGTAAACCGTATTTTAGCGCCTTACGTGAATGAAGCGGCAAATCTATTGCTAGCAGGTGAGCCAATTGAGAAGATTGATGCCGCACTGGTTGAATTTGGTTTCCCAGTTGGCCCACTGGCATTACTTGATGAAGTAGGTATCGACATTGGCTCTAAGATTGCACCAATTCTTGAAAAAGAGCTGGGCGGTCGCTTCAAAGCACCCGATGCGTTTAACCGTTTAATCGACAGCAAACGTTTAGGTCGTAAGACCGGTCGTGGTTTCTACAAGTACGACAAAAAAGGCAAGAAAGTCGATGAGTCTGTATACGAGTTACTTGGTGTAACGCCAAGCCCACGCTTGAATAAGAAAGAAATCGCAGATCGCTGTGTGTCTTTAATGCTAAATGAAGCAGCACGCTGTTTAGATGAAGGCATTATTGCTAACGAGCGTGATGGTGATATCGGCGCAATCTTTGGTATTGGTTTCCCACCATTCTTAGGCGGTCCTTTCACTTATATGAACAAGATGGGGATTGAAAACCTGTGTTCACAGTTAGCAACGTTCGCGAACGACAATCCTGTTTTCACGCCAGCGGAGTGCTTAATGCCTGCGGAGACTGCTAAGCCTGAACTTGAAGTGGTTGCTGAAGCAGAAGACGTTATCGAAACGGCAACTGAAGAAGTTAAGACTGAAGAAGAAAAAGTTGAAGCGGAGCCAGAGGCTGTAAAAGCTGATGAATCTAGCGCTGAAGGCAACTTGAAGGCGTCTGAAAAGCCAGCTTAATAACAAGATAACTAAGTTATACAACCAGTTATTTCCCTACATTGTTTTGAATCTAAAGGCGTCGTCAGACGCCTTTTTTCGTATCAGCAGAAATGGGTGAGGCTCATTTTTACTTTCACGGTAAAAAACCTTACAATGCGGCGCAATTATCGACATCAGCATTTTGGACCTCTAGCCCTTTTGATACACCCAATGACAAACCCAATATCACACCATATTTCGGATCTGACGCATATCTTTGATGACCTGTTTTCTGAGGCGTATAACACGCGCTTGATAAAAGGTGAGCATGAGCCGATTTATCTACCTGAAAATGCCGACACCTCATACAACCAAGTGGTTTTTGCCCATGGCTTTTATGCCAGTGCGCTGCACGAAATCGCCCATTGGTTAGTGGCAGGAGAGCGTCGCCGCGAGCTTGAAGATTACGGGTATTGGTATTGTCCTGATGGTCGAAGTGCAGAGCAACAACATGAGTTTGAAAAAGTAGAAATCAAACCACAAGCTATTGAGTGGGCGTTAAGCGCAGCTGCCGGGTTTGATTTTAATGTGTCGGTCGACAATTTAAATGGTGAGCAAACCTGTCGTTTTAGCTTTCAAAAGCGCGTACAGGCACAAGTGTTCGAGCTATTAGAAAAGGGCTTTAACATTCGCACCGAACAATTATTAAAAGCACTGAGTGACTTTTATAAAACCCCGTGGCCGTTAACTGAAGCGCAGTTTGATTGGCAGTGCCCAGAGGAGTTTTTAGATGCAGTTTAAACTAGGATTGATCATCAACCCAGTTGCCGGATTGGGTGGCAGTGTGGCGCTAAAAGGCAGTGATGGCAGTGACACCGCAGCCAAAGCGATGGCATTAGGCGCTGAGCCAAAAGCCAATGCTCGTACGGCATTAGCCCTTGAACAACTAAAAGAAAACCAAGCAAACATTCATATTTATACCGTCAATGGTGAAATGGGTGAGCGACTGGCTAAAGAAATGGGCTTTGAGACGCATGTAGCTTATCAAAGTGCCTCTCCGACAACCCCTGAAGACACTGAAGCCGCTGCAAAAGCGCTGTTAGCCGAAGGTGTTGATATGATCTTATTCGCTGGGGGCGATGGCACTGCGCGTAATATTTGTGCTGCCGTTGATGACTCAATTCCTGTATTAGGTGTACCTGCGGGCTGTAAAATTCACTCTGGCGTATATGCAATTACACCAAAAGCTGCGGGCCGTGTCGTGGATATGCTTGTAAAAGGTGAGCTTGTCACCTTAGGTGAAGCTGATGTCATGGATATTGACGAAGATGCATTTCGTCAAGGTACAGTAAAAGCGAAACGCTACGGCGAAATGCAAGTACCAAGCGAGTTGCGCTATGTGCAAAGCGTTAAAAATGGTGGTAAAGAAAGCGATGAATTGGTGCTTGCGGATATTGCTGCTTACGTGATCAGCGAGATGGAAGATGACGAGCAATATATCATGGGCTCAGGCTCAACGGTTGCAGCGGTTATGGAAGAGCTTGGCCTTGAGAATACCTTACTAGGCGTAGATCTTATCTGTGATCATGAGTTGATTGGTCAAGACATGATCGCCGCAGATTTATTGGCTGCTGCTGAAAAAATGCCAACTAAGTTAGTGATAACCCTAATTGGTGGGCAAGGTCACATTTTTGGTCGAGGAAACCAACAATTAAGCCCAGCGCTCATTCGCAAAATAGGCAAAGAGAATATCATGGTCATTGCAACAAAGACCAAGCTGCAAGCGCTAAATGGCAGACCGCTTATCGCCGATACAGGTGATGAAGCATTAGATAAAGAATTAAGTGGTTACATTAAAGTGATCACAGGCTATAACGACCATGTGATGTATGCCGTTGGCCATGAAGAATTAAACTAGGAGATAAGATGTTATTTCAACAATACGTAGAGTCAGCGCAGCAGTTTTTTGATGATTTAGTAGATAGAGCCAGTGACGATGAACTATTCGCTGGTGGCTACCTGCGTGGTCACTTTGATTTGGCTGTCGGTTACGCACAGGTTGAAGGTGAAGATTTAACACCTGAAGAGCTAAACGAGCAAATCGAAAAAAGTTTGGTCAAAGCGTATCGCAATGGCGAACTCACAGAAGATGACAAAACCCATGTAGTTAATATCTGGGAACAAGTTAAAGCCTTAGCTTGATTTGAGTTTTAACTGTCAGATTAAAATAAAAAACCGCAATCATTTCGCGGTTTTTTTGTTTTTGCGATAGGGTAGGGTCTGTAATAGAGCCTAGTAGGGGACTAAATGGCAACTAAAATCACTTTGGCGCAGTTCGTAAAGCTACGTAATGGCGTGCCCTTAGGTCATGCTGACTCATTAAAAAACATGCTATCTCGCTCTCTCGGCGCAGGCTCTTTTGCTCAGTTCTGGCAATATTGGAATCCAGTATGGGGCTACTACTTATCTCAATTTGTTTATCAGCCAATTAAACGTTTCTTTGGTAAATCAATTGCGGTTGTTATGACCTTCTTCGTTAGTGGCTTTTTACACGATTTGGCCATTATGCTGGTAAAACAACAAAGCAGTATTTTGCTGACGGCGTGGTTTACTTTGATGGGGTTAATCGTCGTGCTGAGTGAAGCCGTAAAGCTGAGATATGGCGGATTGACTTGGTTTGTTCGAGCTTTGATAAACATAGGCTTTATAGGTGCTGGTTTTTATTTCGCTAAGCAATTATTGAGTTGGGTGCTTTAAAAAGTAAAAAAGGCCATCTACTTGCGAAGATGACCTTGAATACACTGTAATGAACAATGTTAACTCAAAGGGAAATTGCTTAATCTAGTTGCTCAGCTTTTAGCGCATTTTCGTGCCAGTACTGCCAATGCATATGTGCTTTGTCTTCAGCTAAATGCTTAGGTTGTAAGTAGTCTTTGTACGTATAGCGATAAAACTGACGCGGCTTTTTCGGATCTGTTTTAGCTTCGTCTTTTGTTTGATCTGCTTTATGTGCTTGCAACCAAGTTTTGAATTCAGCGCCATATTTTTTACCAGACTCATCTAGCAGCTTTTTGTAGCCATCGAAGAAGTCGGTGCGTAAGAAGTGCGCCAGCTTTAAATAATCTTCACGGTGCTTTTCAAACATAAAGCGCACCGCTAAATAACCCCATTTATACACGCGGTCTTGCCCATCTTTATATTCAGTGTCGAACACCTCTTGTAGGCTCGGCCAGTCTTTCTCATCAAGCTCAAACGCTTTTTTAAATGCGCGCGGATTATTGTCACCTTCAGCAATATATTCGGCTAAGCCCTCAGACCACCAAACCATGTTGCTTGGGAAATGGTTAAACGTGTCGTACTTATTGAAGCGGCCATCTAAATAATGCACAAACTCGTGATTTAGATTCCATACCGCAAACTTAGGGCGGACCCAGAAGTGCTCAAAAGTATAGAAGGTTGCGATGTTATCTGGGTCTTGGGTTGTGCCTTCGATATACATGCCGCCGTTGTCAGTGTGAATATCAAAGATAAGTTGGCCCCAGCGGTTGTATTCGGCGTGGTTATCAAAAATAACGATACGAAGCTGGTCGTTGAAATCATTTGCAACCGGTTGGCGTTTAGTTGCGAGTTTCTGATGGAAGGTATCAACTTGCTCGTTTAAGCGCTGGCATGAATCATTCAACTCTTTTTTGCTCATCGCTTGCGCTAAGATGTAAGCACTTTTTGAACATTCGTGCTTAACCGGTAATACATCAGCAATTTTAGGTTCAATACAACGACCTGCTAACGGTGCTTCACTACACTCTGATTTACCTCTAAACGACGTCACCACATACGGAATGCTGTATAGGGTCTGCTTTTCAAGTTCTGAAAGCGTGCTGTCTTTGCCAAGCGCTTGCCATACTTGGTTGTCGAGCTGCTCTAGTTCGGCTTCAACAGGCAAGCTGGTTTTATCGTCGTTTAGGCTCTTTTGGGCTTCTTCGTCTAAGGTGTAGTATTCGTTCCAATATTGTGTGACGTATAAGTTGTAATGCTGCGCAAGCGCCCATAGTGCGTGTTGCTTAGGCCAGTCATCTCCCTCTCGCACTGCATTTTTGCTACTAATAAAATTAATCAATGCGGTTTGTAAAAGACTTTGTTGTTGAACGGCATCCGAAAATGCTTCTTTATTTTTACGTCTTGCTTCATAAGGCAGTACTGCACCGGCTCTTAGTACTTCCCACATCGCGTAATCGACGGCTTTGCCCTTAGAGGTATTGCCTTGAGGTAACGCACTTTTACCATAAAGCGTAATTAGCTGGCTGAGTGGTTGAATGTGCTCGGCAGTTTTACTTTGTAGCGCCTCATTAAAGTACAAACGAAATAGCGCAGTGGCGTAGTTTTCATGAATGCGAGCAACGGTCTCGTTGATGGTGTAAAAATCACTATGCTCAGCAATGGCAAGTAAGGCTTGGTTTAATGATTCAGCAGTGCCTGCTTGCCAGTCTTTGGCAGGACCAAAGCTACTAAAAATACGCAGGTAATAAGTTAAGCGCTCTAATTTTTGGCTTGATAAGCCACCCTGTTTAACTTCTTCACGAATGGCTTCTGAGACAGCAAGCAACAAACCTGTTTGGTGATGATCAAATTGAGTGCTCCATAAAGTATCAAGCTCGGCGTTAACAATGTTTTGCACCGCAACTTTGGCTTCATCACTTACGGCGACAATAGGCGTTTTTGATTCATCTGATGTGTTTTTGGTATCAAGGGTATTACAGCCAACAAGGCCAAGTGCGACACTGGTCGCTAATGCAAGTGCTCTTATTTTCATTGTTATCTGCCCAATAATAAATATTGAATACAATATACATATTTTTGTGGTAGTAGGAAACCTTGTTGAGATAAAACACCTGAAGTTCTGTTTAAATGAACCTAATATATGGGTGGGTGAAGAGTAGAGCTAACCTGGTTGTTAGCTCTAACTTTCTGAAAATATTAAAATAGTGGGTAAACTAGCCAAACTTCTCTTGAAAATAATCTTCTACATCTTCTTTGATGTCTTGATAATCATCTTCATCTAATTGCAGCGCATTTAATACTTTGTCTTTAATAAACGGCCAATCTGGGTCGGCAATAAAGCGCTTTTGCGTATGCACAAGGTTTTCGGCCATTTTTAGCGTCGCGAGGGTCATGTGTTCTTCATCAGAGTGCTTTTCAGCGAAATACTCAGAATCATGATGGCGTAAAATAAGCTGACAGGTACTTTTCGGTAAGTGCCAACTACTCGCTAAAAAGAAGCCAATGACCGCATGGTTGGTTTTATAGGTTTCTTCTTCATGTTGAACAAGGTTTTTGTCATAGTCACGATTTGCCGCGCCGAGCACTTTTACATAGTCGTCATATTTTACGGCAAGCGCTGGTATGCCTGAGTCATGGAATAACCCCAGCATATGTAGGTTTTCGGTTGGCACTTTGGATTTTATTTTCTTGCCAATTAATGTTGCAACATCTGCAATTTCAGTCGCTGTATCCCAAAAGCGCTCTAATTTAATACAACACTTTTGTTGATCGAATGCTTGTTTGAGCAAGAAACCTGTCACAAGCGTGGCGATACTGTTTAAACCTAAAAACATCACCGCTTGGCGAATATCGGTAATGGTTCTCGCAAGGCCATAGCTTGGTGAATTAATCACTTTTAAAACAGCTGCAGAAGTAGCTACATCAGTCGAAATGAGGTTTGCGATGTGGTTTAAATCAGGCTCAGGATCTTTGAGTGTTTGTTGTAACTCAGTTAAAAGCTCAGGTTTTGGGGGCAGGTTAAACCCAGCTTTAATGTCTTTAAGCACTGAATCATCAATATCTATCATGGTAAGTCGGATCCCTTTAATGATTTGTGCATAGTGTAGCGGAATTTTTATTCTTAATTCTTGCGATAACGCAAAAAAATAATTTTATGGTTATTAACTAGTCGAACTGTTCACCCTTTCGGGACGTTGTCTTGCCTGAGGCTAGTGTTCTAAGTTAAGGTTAAGTAATTTTGTTTTATTGGAAGAAAGCATGACTCAACAAGCGAATACGGCTCAGCCAACCGGTGCTGTGGCCAAGTTTCTTAATGGCATTGAGCGGGTAGGTAATAAACTGCCTGATCCAGCCATTATCTTTTTATCTGCCATGTTACTCATATGGTTACTCTCTTGGTTATTTTCAAGTACCACGTTTGATGCAATCGATCCACGTACAGGTGAGGCAATCGTCGTACACAACCTATTAAGCGGTGATGCGCTGGCAGGTTTCTTAGCCTCTATGGTTAAAACCTTCACAGGCTTTGCACCATTAGGTGTAGTGCTAGTGGCAATGTTGGGTGTAGGTGTTGCTGAGCACTCAGGTTACATTAATGCTGGTTTAAAAATGATGCTTAAGCGCACGCCGCAGGCATTACTAACACCGTCAATTATTTTAATCGCGATTGTGAGCCACACGGCCACTGATGCAGGTTATGTATTGGTTATTCCAATTGCGGGTGTAATTTACTATGCCATGGGCCGTCACCCTCTAGCGGGTATTGCTGCGGCATTTGCAGGCGTAAGTGGTGGCTTCAGTGCCAACTTCGTACCATCAGGTATTGACCCGTTACTACAGAGCTTTACACAAAGCTCAGCGCAAATCATTGACCCAACGATTGCGGTTAACCCGTTAAATAACTGGTTCTTCACCTCTGCGTCGAGCCTATTTATCATCCTACTAGGTTGGTACATTACTGATAAAATCATTGAGCCACGTTTACAATCAACTAAAGTAGATGGCGACACTGACAACCTTCCTTCTTTTGATGAAGTAACTTCTAAAGAGCGTAAAGCATTCATAGTTGCGTCTTCTGTGATGATTGCAGGTCTTGCATTATTAGCCTATGCATCAAGCGGTGAAGACTCAGCACTTCGTAGCCCGAATGGATCACTGACTGACTTTAGTGCACCGCTAATGCAATCAATTGTGCCACTTATCTTCTTACTATTTTGGATCCCTGGTGCCATCTTTGGTTTTATGGTGGGTACCTTTAAGTCATCGAAAGACATGATTGACGCCATGAGTAAAGCTATGGGCAGTATGGCTTACTACATTGTTATGGCGTTCTTCTGTGCGTTATTTATTGCGGCGTTTAGTCAGTCAAACCTAGGTGCGTTATTGGCAATTGAAGGTGCTGAAGTATTAAAAGCAATGGCACTGCCAAGTTACATCACAGTGATTGGTATTATTTTCTTAACGGCATTTGTTAACTTATTTGTTGGCTCAAGCTCTGCAAAGTGGGCGTTACTAGGTCCAATTTTTGTACCTATGCTCATGCAATTAGGTATTTCACCAGACTTAAGCCAAGCGGCTTACCGTGTTGGTGACTCAAGCTCGAATATCATTACACCGCTGATGCCTTACTTCCCGCTGGTGGTTGTATACTGTCAGAAGTATGTGAAAGACACTGGTATCGGTACATTGATTGCGATGATGCTACCTTACTCAATTGCTTTCTTAATCGGTTGGAGCTTGTTCTTACTGGCTTATTGGGGCCTAGGTATTCCACTAGGTCTGCAATCAAGCTATACCTATCCAGGTTAAAGCTTAAGAGCTTTATAAACGCGCCAATAGGCGCGTTTTTTGTGGCAATAATACTAATTGGTTGCTTTGTGCTATGGTTATGCAAAGAATGAGGGAAAATATATGTTTTATTGGATTGTAATCGTTTTTAGCTGCATATTGTCTTTTAATAGCTTTGCAAGTGTGCATAAAGTAGATGTGATAGCGATTGATTATCCGCCTTTTATTACGCAATCAGAAACAAGCCTCGGTATCACCTTTGAGCTTTTAGAAAAAAGACTGGCTGAACTTAAGCTACTTGAATTACGCCCCAACATCCTCCCGCCTGCAAGAGCGCAAACTGAGCTGACTAAATCGGATTGGTGCCTAAGTTTTTACCCGCCAGCGCCGAGCGAATTTATTGAACGGATCCCCCTCAGTGAAGATAAAGTACTGCTTGGTTTTGTTAGCAAACAACAGCAGGTTACTTGGCAAGATTTTAAATACTTTAAACAGAAACGTTTAGCCATGTTACGAGCAACGATTACCGAAGGTATACAAGGGCAATTAAAACAAGCCGGTGCAGTTATTGTGCCGGTAGAAACCGTTGAACAGGGTATAAACTTGTTGCTAAAGGGACGTGTTGATTTTGCGTTTACAGACAATATGAGCTTTTTGGAAAAGCAAAAGACCAATAAAGAATATGCTCAGCTCGTTTTTGCAAATACGTCCTTGCTAGAAGTGCAATTAGGCGTGTATTTCAATACCCAATGTAAATATGCGGGGCTACTTGCCCCACATCTTCAGAAAGCCAAAATCAAAAATTAGAAGTGCCAAACCACGTGTAGTTGCGGTGAAGATTCCGTGATAGCTGTACCAAGTTTGTTACGCCACCATTGCCACTCGAGGCCTAGCATAAGCTGTTTTTCTTTGCCCATTAAAGCATGGCCTATATCCCAGCGCACAGCAGGCTGAGCTAAGATCCAACCTTTTACATCATTGCCAAATTCATCTTCACGATTGGCAATGTATTCCACGTGACCGGTAAAGTAAAACTTATGTTCAGCGATATTAAATGGCATGCCCCAAGCAACATCGAGCATCCAGCTGTCGGTTTGAGTAGGCGCACCACCTTTTGCAACACCTTCACTGTCATCAATGTATGCCGTCAAAGTCGTTGAAAGAAAATCAAAGCCCGATGAATTCCAGTTTAACTTTACGCCCGGTAAGTACTTTATGACTTTAGCATCGCCAGATACATTGATACCCGCCACAAAGCTGGCACTTTGCATTGCTGAACTCGCACTTGGTTGCCACGCTTTTGGCATTAAGAAGCTTGAATACCACTCGCCATAAAAGTCATTGTTATTAAAGCCGTCATCTAAATCATCTCTAGTAAAGTCGATAAAAAAGAAGTTATCGCCATAGTCATAACCCGATGCATGTTGCACTGAATAAATTTGTGTTTGCGCACTTTGCTGACTAAATGGGTTTTTTACATCGCCAGAGTTAAAGTGAAATTGCGTGTCGCTCCAATTCGCTGCAGTAGCAGAAAAAGAACTACATAGTGCGAGAGAGGCTAATAAGCGGATGTTTTGATTCATGATAAATTATTCGCAGAGAGTGTTTGATGTGAATTATATACCCAAATTACTTCAAGTGACGAGGTTCAGCGAGAATTGATTGGCTTTAAGACATGGTTCTAAATCGAAAATAGATGACGCAGTATGAAAGTCAATCAAACTCGTCCAAGGAAGCGCTTATTCACATATGTTAAGTATAAAAAGAGCATTGGCAGTAGAAAGGCATTGCATTTTCTAGAGCTAATAAGAAGCGCTCTGAACATTGTTTTTGAGGTATTTTGGGTATTTATAGCCCCAAAGAAATTGGAGCTATAAATCAAGAAAAGTGGTTTTTATTGGTCTTTATGCTTTATTTCTGCGCAAGCAGATCACTGTGATGGCGGTGAATGCCAAAATGAAGCAGTAGAAAGATGACGTTGAGACATCCCACGGGCTGATCTTGAAGGTCGCACCAAGTAATAATGCTTGCGCACCGTAAGGTAACGAACCTTGCATTACGCAAGCAAAAATATCGAGTAAGCTTGCTGAGCGTTTCGCAGAAATTTTACCATCTTCAGCCAGCTTCTTAGCGACCGGGCCTGCAACAATGATACTCACTGTATTGTTAGCAATACATAGGTTAGAGGTCAGTACCAGTGCAGCAATGCCTAATTGATCAGCTACTTTGCGGTGAAACTTTGCGATAAATGCAGTCAAACCTTGTATTTTATGTGCCAGATAATCAAGACCGCCATTTACACGGATAAACTCAGACAGGCCGCCAATGAACATAGACAACAAGAAAATTTCTTGCATATCACTAAAGCCTTTATAAACGTCTTTAGCGAAACTGCCTACTTCATAGTTGGCCGTAAAGCCCATCGCTGCCGCGAAAATAATGCCACTAAATAGCACCACGAATACATTTAGACCCGCAACAGCCAGCACTAAAATAAACGCATAAGGCAATACTAATAACCAATCAAAGTCCTTGGTTTCTACAGCCTGTGGTTCTGGAGTTAAGAAAGTCAGTAGGGCGATAGTTAAAATAGCTGCTGGGATGGCAATCTTTAAGTTTTCTTTAAACTTATCTTTCATTTCACAGCCCTGCGTACGCGTTGCAGCAATGGTGGTGTCAGAAATAATAGATAAGTTATCACCAAACATCGCACCTGAAACTATGGTGCCCGCCATAAGAGCAGGGTCGATACCTGTTTTAAGTGATACGGCATACGCAATCGGACCGATAGCTCCTATGGTACCCATTGATGTACCCATCGCCGTTGAAACTACGGCAGCAATTAAAAATAGACCTGGTAGTAACATTGAAGGTGGAATAAGCGATAAACCGGCATTTACAACCGCATCAACACCACCGGTTGCGCCAGCAACAGCAGAAAATGCACCTGCTAGTAGGTAGATTAAACACATGGTGATGATGTTTGAATGACCAGCACCTTTTATAAAGGTTTCAACACTGTCATTGATCGGTTTGCGGTTAACCCAAAATGCGATAACGATGGCAGGTAAAATTGCTACAGGCGCAGGCAACTGGTAGAACGCATAATCTACGCCTTGCGATTGTAGGTATAAGCCTGCACCTAAAAAGAGTGCCACAAAGGTTAGTAAAGGCAGTAACGACAACTTGGCTGCTACCTTGTTTACAGACGCCTGCATGTAAACCTCATATTAAGAAATAGTTATTTTTATTATGCAACCATTGTTCACACAATTGCGTGCATAATTCAAGCGATAAAAAAGGATGTGTGAATGTATAGATGGCTAGATGCTTTGTCAAACTTAATCCATGAAAAAAGCCGCAGAGTGCGGCTTTTATCTTTTTCTCTCATTAAAATAGAGAAAGTTTATGCTTAGAAATTATATTGGTACGTCAGAGCAAAGCTTCTACCACGGCCTTTATGGTCATATAAGCTCTCTGGACCATATTTCGGACTGTAGAAGTAAATTGCACGTTTACCCCATTGTGTAGTGTAAGTTTTGCCGAACACGTTGTTAACAGCAAACTGCACTTTACCATTAGCCAGTGGGTAGTCGGCGGTTAAATCGAATAAGGTGTAACCATCAATTTGACCGTCAGCATCGTCTTCTAAGTCAAGCATGGTTTTGCTTTGTAAACGCACCTTTAAATCGTTAACTTGCCAAGCTAAATAACTAGTAAATTTAGAGCTTGAAGCTTGTGTTACGCCAACTTTTTTCCAATCACCTTCTTTGTCTTGTGCTTCTGAAGAAATTAAGTGCGTTGAAATACCCGCTCGCCAAGCGGCGTTAATATCGTAGTCAAGTTGTGCTTCGATACCTTGAGTACGAGTTTTTGAGTCTGTTACTGAAATAAGTAATGTTTTCTTATCATAAGAAATCTTATGATCTGAGCTGCTGTAATAAGCTGCAATTTGTGCGCTGAAAGCGCCCTCACTAAAACGCCAGCCAAGTTCCATTGAGTCAGTTTTAATACCAGCAAGTGCAGAGTTGTTTACGTCAACTACCGTACCTTCTACTAAGGTTAGACTGTTTACGCCCTCTTTTTGCTCATAACTTCCTTTGCCATAGAATTTTGCTACATTAGGTAATTCAAAGGCTTCGGCTGAGTTGAACCAAATTTGCTGGCTGTCATTTAGGTCATACACTAAGCCAAGGTTGAACAAGTTAACACTATAATCTGTACTACCGCCTTTAATGGCCTCAGCAGAAGATACCGCACCTGTTGTCACTTTAATTGCTGCGCTAGTACCGACAAAATCATGTACCGTGTTATCCATATTTTGACGGCGGTAACCGGCCGAAACTGCTAGGTTGTCTAACGCTTGATATTGAAGTTGTGCAAATAAAGCACTGGCATCAACCTCAAAACCTGGATAACGGTCTACGGCATAAATCGACTTCATTACAAGACCACCTGAGTTTTGTGCAATGTCAGTGTCGTAATACGTTTGTAATGCATCAAACTCTTCGGTGTCATAATCAAAGCCATAAGCGAAACTTAATTTGTCAGTCTGACCTGATAATACAAATTTGAAACCAGATGCATCGGTGTTTTGCTCTGAGCTAGAGAAATTCGCAATCGTACCTTTACTTAAACGTGGGCGAGGATAGAAATCAAAAATCTCTTCACGAGTAAATGCTTGAATATTCAGCGTCTGTGAGAAAAAGTCGCTGTTAACATAGTTAAGGTTGATTAAAGTACGTTCAGTTTTTGGCGTGTGTGCAGAGTCTAACCCTTTGCGGATCTCTACGCCTGTCATATCACCAAGCAACGCATTGGCCTGTGGTCCAAAATACAAGCCATGTTCGCCATCGCTTTCATTATTATACCTTTGCACCATGGCTGATACAGTTTGTGAATCAGTAAATTTATGGGATATGGACGCCATCAAATCTAAGCTATCTGTGTATTGCAAGCCACTTTGTGTGGTGTCCATAACAATCGCGTCGCCGTCGCCATCGTATAGTGCATTCACTTTAGTATAAGCAAGTGACACGCGGGCTTTGGTTTGGGCGTTGGCAAAACCAAAGGCGCCTGCAATTGACGTATCGAAATCATCACTGCCAGCAAAGCCTGAGTGAATACCTACTTTTACAGCATTATCTTCATTACCTTGCTTGGTGATGATGTTGATAACACCACCGGTACTTCCGCCACCGTAGATTGCAGTAGTACCAGAAAGTACTTCAATACGAGAGATATTAAATGGGTCAATGGCATCAAGATGACGACTAATACCGCGTGAAGAGTTCAGCGAAACACCGTCGATCATCACGACCATTTTTCTGCCACGCATATTTTGGCCATAGTTGGTTCTTGTCGTACTTGCTAAGTCTAAGCTTGGGATCAATTGCGCCAACGAGGTTTTAAAGTCATGGCCTGAATTGATTTGTGATTGAAGTTCTTCAAGATCGACCAACCACACTGTGCCTGCAATATCAGAGATTTTTTGCTCAGTACGGTTAGCGGTAACTAAGATACGCTCATGATCATGGGTAGCTTGGGCGTCATCCGCAAGTACCGCATTAGAGTTAAGCGCACATAAAAGGCTAGAAGCGATGAGAGTTAAGGTCGTTTTTTTCATATCCATGTTTATTAAACTGCTGTAGTTAAGGTTAAAGGTTGGGTGGATTCGGGCAGTGTCCAATCAATGAAATTCTGCGTTTCACTTAAATCGAACACATTTTTCCCTGCTAAATGATTAATAATTTTGGCGCTACGCCATGCCATTAGGCTGAGCTGAGGTTCGGCAATACCATGACTGCTCAAGCCCGCGTTTACGGCATAGATTTGGTTGCCAGCTTGGTGCTGCCATTGCACGTTAAAATGACGGTCAAGTTGTAGTCCGCCATCTTTACTTAAATGTAATAGAGGTTTTAGTGGCTCAAGATATTGCGGCAGCACTGACTCAAAACCAGTGGCTAAGATGACATAATCGGCATCAAGTACTTCTTCGCTTTGATTTAATGAGTTGTAGCATTGCACCGCATAGCCATCGTTATGAGGCGTTAATTGTTGAGCTGTACGATTCGGTAATAAATGCACCCATTTACGTTCACCATTCACTTCGAAATGCTGATACAAATATTGGTAAATTTGTTTTAAACATTCTGTGGTGATGCCATCACTGGCCAGCTTTTGTGCTTTTACTTCACGCTTTTTACTCAACTCAGGAAGCTCGAAGAAGCACTCAGTATATTGTGGTGTGAAGAACTCATTGGTAAAAGTGGCTTCATCTAATGGCTGGTAGTTTGGTCTACGAGAGATCCAATAAAGCGCTTTAGGTTGACCCCAATAGTGCTGCAAAGCATTAAGCACTATATCAGCACCGGTTTGACCACCCCCAATCACTGCAACGCGCTTGTTGGTTAAATCGAGCTCTTTGCCCATGATCTCGCAAGCATGAAACACTTTGGTACCAAGTTGGGCCTTAAACTCTTCAGGCACATGTGGCTTTTTACCAGTACCAAGACAAATGTTCTTAGCTTGATACTCACCTTGTTCGGTGGTGATAACAAAGTGATCTTGGTGGTAATGAATGCTTTGTACACCTTCATTAAAATTTAGATTCTGTAATTTGCTCGACGCCCACGCCATGTAATCTGAAAACTCGGTACGGCTGATCATGCTGATGTCAGTAGATAAAAAACGATAAAAGCGTTTTTTATCTACTAAATAGGAGAGAAAGCCAACACGACTAGTCGGTACAACCGCAGTAACAAGGTCTTTGAGGTAACAAGTTTGCATATGTGCTTCCGGTAGGAGTAACCCTGGATGCCAAGCAAATTCAGCTTTGTTATCAAAGAAGCGATACTCTAGCTCTTTGGTTTCATTGAGTAGGGCTGCAATACTTAAATTAAATGGACCAATTCCGATCCCAGCAAGATCTAACATTGAAAATTCTCCTTGTAGAATTTAACTTTTTCGATTGAAACAAGCGCAGCGCGCTTATGTGGAAACTCGAATTCATATTCCTTTATGAATCCCAGTTTTGTAATTTGATTAAGTAATCTTTGATTATCGTGTCTTGGCTCGAGCACAATTTTTTGTGTCTGTGGACAATCTAAAAATATGAAGTGACTAATAGCAGTGCACCAAGCCTTAAAATAACGGCTGCCTCTAAAAGCTTCATTACCGACCAATAAGTGCAAACCTCTGTCGTGGGCTTGCCATGGATAATAAGGTGCAATTCTGTCTTCACCCGCCCAGTACACCTCAAAATAGCCAAAAGCTTGGTCGTCGAAGTAGCCGATTAATGGCAAGTTAAAGGGGGTATGAAGTTTGTTAGCCAAATAACTTTGCAGTTTTTCTTTTGACCAGTCTTGCTCCCAAAATTTGCTGACTCTTGGATTGTGCATCCAGGTGTGAAATACATCTAAATCAGCAAGGGGATCTGCTACTTTAAAACTAATGAATTTGCCAATATCTTGATTAAAGCGGCGATACACCTTTCCACTTAAATTTACTGGGCGAGTAGGGCAAGCTCTTTCTTCAAAGCGCTTTGAAAATAGGGCTCTTGTTTGTACTTTTAAACCATTAATGGGGTTCGCGTAAAATTCAAAACGAGAAAAGCTTTCACTGTCGAATGCGTTAATCAACCCTTGCCAAGCTTGTGAAGTATGCCATTGAGGCGTTGGCAACTGAATGTGTTGAATATTCGGGTGGTGATAAAACACACCATCGATTAAAAATAACAGATGCTCTAAGGTATTAATTCGCTCATCGAATTGCGCGACAAAACAGTGACCAAAGGTAATTTCACCTTGTAATGCGAGTTTTTGGGCATGACTAATGACACCCGACTCAGATTTTTCGAGCGGGAAGCTGTGTTCTAATAACATCTTAATTCACCTATCGTTGAGTCTGGGCCAGTAAATTTGCCATGTCGAAATAAATCACAGCAGGATCTTCTATGGTGTTCTCATTATCACCGGTGAGATAACAATAGAAATTACCTTTGCACTGGAAAGCGGCTTGTTCGAGAATTTGTTGTAAGCATTGCTTGTCTTTTGCTGTGCTTAAAATGCCCGATAATGTTGAATGCAACTGTTGGCACCAAGTATGTTCATCTTTAAAACCTAGTTGGCTTAAAGCGGCAATCACGGCATAGCCACTATTGATAATCACATAGTAAGGAAAGTATCGGGTGATCTGTGCTTGGTTCCAGTGGTGCTCAATATCACTGTGAATGTCTTTACACTGAGCAGAGAACTGTGCGATCCCAAGTTCAGAAAAACCAAAGCCTTGGCAATCACGAATGAAGGTTTTACTAGGTAAACCTTGTGCAAATTCAATGACAATATTTTGCTGATGAGCCAGACAAACCAGACCTAAATTGGCTTGCAGGTCACATAATGGCAAGATAACTTTTTGACTAAAATCTTTAAACCACAGTTCGGCGGCTTCTTCTAAAGTCACTTGATAATTCTTGCTAACGCGTTTGAGTTGCTCGAGTAACAAGTGATTTTGATCATCAATAGGAAGCTGACCAAGCGTAGCAAGCACTAAGCTCTCGCTATTTTGATCCAGTTGTTGGTTTTCTCTAAATAAGAAAACGCTTTCTTCGATCACCTCATCATTAAAGCTAAGTGCGCACCATGCAGGTTCTTGCAATACCACAAATTCAGGGTAGTGTGACTGCCAGTCTTTAAAGGTGTCAGTTTGGCAGGCATCAAAAACCCGAAGACCGCGTTTGCACTCTTTGACTGACAGAGTTCTAACTGAATTAGTTAGCTTAATATTTAAAGAGTATTTCAGCTGGTAGTCTACTTCGGGTTGGCAGATAGCACGAACTGATGATGTCGCTGACCAGGCAAGGCCATGTTCACCTAATTCACTGATTAACTTATCGCTTAGCAGAGTTTGAATACTGCCTAGACCTTGCAGGTATTGCCATTGCCATGGGTGCATAGGAATGACAGCAAAATCGTCGTTTACGTTTGCAGCTAATTCAGGTGCGCTTTGTGTAACAAGTGTGTCTAAATAACTTTCAAGTGCTTGGCCTTCAGCATCCCCCACTAATACAGCGCGAGAGACCTTTAGCCAAACCAACTGAAACTTCGCGCCAAACTCAGGGCTATATTTGGCCCATTCGTCATGTGCTAATTGCTGGCGACTCTTTGCTGCCGGATGAAAGTTATGTCCAGCGAGCAGTCCTTGCTCAGCTTCTATAAAATTCAAAGGGCCTGTTTTTAAGTGCGAGATATTTGGGTGATTTTGCAATGAGGCCTCAATAAACTTTTGGCTTTGCAATACCTGTGCACTGAATTGTTCAATTTGCGGGCGTGAGAAAGCTACAATTTTATCTGCATGAGGTAGCAGTAAGTGCAGGGCTTTTTCAAATGAGATGGTTTCAATTGAAGCAGACGGAGCATCTTTTAGTAGGATCTCTCCAGTAAAATGATGAATGCCAACTTCTGAAAAATAATGAATGGGTAGCAAGATGTCATGATGATCATCAAGCGAAATCGTAATAGCAGGATGCTGCTGAAATTGGGTGTGCGCCCAATTGGTATTTTCTCGTAAATAGGCGTTGGCAAAACTCGACCAACTAAAGCTTTTATTTAACACCGTCTCAATCCTTGGGTTATAAAACTGGTTGCGAATGATAACGGTTTGCATTATCGTGTCAACTAAAATTTGACCCTATCTTAAGAACATAATGAATAAACATATTGCATGGTTAGTTGTGGGGGGCGGTTTGCTTGGTGTTAGCCAGCAAATTGCGCTGGTGGTGTTACCTTTGCTCGCCGACATCATGTCGGTGCCCTACGAAACTTTGGTTAACTGGCAGGCTGCGGGCTCTTTCTTATTTTTATTCTCAAGTGTCTATTGGGCCAAAACCATGGCCAAAAAAGGCGTTTCATATGTGATAAAGCTTACAACTGCAGGCTTCTTATTAAGTAATCTTATTCTGCTGTTTTTATGGCTTGAATATGACTGGTTGTCAGTGGAAATAATGTTAGGGATATTTATTGTCAGTCGTATCGTGCACGGTATTTTTAGTAGTGGAATAGTGCCGCAGTTACAGATCAGTGCCTTGATGCTGTATCCACAAAGCACCATTGGTGCACTTGCTAAGGTGAGTCTAGGGGGCACACTGGCAAGATGTTTGACGCCATTAGCTTGTATCGGACTCCTTATGCTTTCACCGACCTGGGTGTTTGCATTACCTTTAATACTAGGCTTGTATGTGCTTTTGACTACCCCAAGTTTGTCAAAAGGCAAAAGCAAAGAAAAAGTAAGCGACTCACCACGCCAGCATTGGGGGTTGCTTGTTGTGGCGTTTATCTGCGCATTTAGTTTGTGCTTTGGCCAGTTTAGCTTGGTTCAGGTGCTGACACGCTTTATCCCAGATAATAGCGCACAAGTCAGTCAATGGGTGGCGATTAATTTAGCGATCACAGCATGCCTCAGTACCATTAATCAGGTTTACTTTATTAAAAAACAAAAAGTAGATTCAGAACGTTTACTGGTACTGAGTTTAGCCGTTGCATTTGTCATGGCAGGGGCGAGTAGTATGGCAAGCCATATAGTGGTTATGTGTATCACAGTCTCTTTGATCTTCGTAGCGCTTAATAGTGCAACCTTGGCTTATACCAATGTCATTGTTGCAAAAGCGGGTAAACAATATACCAATTACATTACTACCACACACACTTTAGGTTATGCATTAGGTGCCGTGTTTGTGAACTTTTCTCTTACTCTGCCATACGCATTAGTGTGTGCAGCATTGTTTATTGCATTTAGTTTTATTGTTCGCCGATTTATCCGCTATGTATATCCAAAACAAGCTGAAACAACTTAATTGCATGCCATATGAAATTTTTAAAGATGATTTATGGCTACAAACTCTGTATAAACACAGAAAATTTGAATGGGGATGAATATGACTAACATCGCAATTTTTGGCGCCAATGGCCGAATGGGCAAAGTGTTGTGTGAAGCAGCGCTTATTTCAGGTAATACTTCACTCGCGGCGGCTTATGTACGTGACCAACATGATTTAATTGGCACTAAAGTGCAGCATTTTATTAATCAGGGTGAAACGGACGTTGCTTTCTCAACAGAAGCTGTGATTGCCGAAGGCGTCGATGTAGCCATTGATTTCACTTTACCTGCGGGTATGAAAAAGCACTTAGCGACAGCACTAGAGCGTAAAACGCCTTTAGTGATTGGCACAACAGGTTTAACCACTGAAGATATGGCTGAGCTTGAACAAGCGGCGAAACATATTCCTATCGTGTTCTCTCGTAATTTCTCTGTTGGTATCAACTTATTAGAAAACCTTGTAAAACAAGCTGCAAAAACGCTGAGCGATGACGTAGATATTGAAGTGTTCGAGTTGCACCACAGACATAAAATCGATGCCCCATCGGGTACTGCTTTAATGATTGGTGAAGCGATAGCTGAGGCTAAAGGCTGGGATCATGATGAAGTTGCTATCTTTGATCGTAGTCAAGATGAGCATGAAAAATCTCAAAAAGAGATTGGCTATTCGGTCATGCGTGGCGGTGACATAGTAGGTGAACATACGGCTTATTTTGCTGCAGAAGGCGAAAGACTTGAATTAACCCACAAAGCAAGCTCTAAAATGACCTTTGCTAAAGGCGCTGTAAGGGCTGCAGCTTGGTTAAAAGACAAGCCAGTTGGACTTTATACTATGCAAGATGTGCTAGGATTTAGATAGAAAAGTTACTTTTTTAACCGTTTCAAGTAAAAAAACAGTTAAAGGGGATATTTTTAATTTTTTAAGGTTTTGTCATAGACCTTTCTCAAGTTTTCATCTAAAATACTTGGAATTTGCCAAATTTTCATAAGTGGCGTGTTACCAAGCGCTTTTTAAACGGGTATTCCGGCTTTGTTGGCTGGGTCCCGTTTTTTACCATTAGGAGGTTAACTTGACTAAATCCGCTCTGTTAGTCCTAGAAGACGGCACAGTGTTCCGCGGTACAGCTATCGGTGCTGACGGTATGTCAGTTGGTGAAGTTGTATTCAACACTTCGATGACTGGTTATCAGGAAATTTTGACTGATCCATCGTACGCAGAACAGATCGTAACTCTGACTTACCCGCATATCGGTAATACGGGTACTAATAGCGAAGATGAAGAAGCGAACAAAATCTGGGCGAAAGGCCTAGTAATTCGTGATTTACCTTTGCTTGCTAGTAACTTCCGTAACGAGCAATCACTAGATGATTACTTAAAGCAGCGCAATATTTTAGGTATCGCAGATATCGATACACGTAAGTTAACGCGTATTTTACGTGATAAAGGCGCGCAAAACGGTTGTATCATCGCTGGTGATATTGACGAGCAAAAGGCACTAGAAGCTGCACAAGCTTTCCCGGGCCTAAAAGGTATGGATTTAGCCAAAGTTGTGTGTACAAAAGAGCAGTACACATGGAATGAGACAAGCTGGACGCTTGGCGAGGGCTTTAAAACACTTGCTGATGAAGATGCGAAATTCCACGTGGTTGCTTATGACTTCGGTGTGAAGAAAAACATCCTTCGTATGCTAGTAGACCGCGGTTGTAAACTAACAGTTGTTCCTGCAGAAACCTCCGCTGCAGACGTGTTAGCACTAAACCCAGATGGTATCTTCCTTTCAAATGGTCCTGGTGATCCAGAGCCTTGTACTTACGCAATCGAAGCAATCAAAACTTTCCTTGAAACAGACACGCCAATTTTTGGTATCTGTTTAGGTCACCAGCTTTTAGCCCTAGCTTCAGGCGCGCAAACGGTGAAAATGAAGTTTGGTCACCACGGTGGTAACCACCCGGTTAAAGACCTAGACCGTAATGTTGTTATGATCACTGCGCAAAACCACGGTTTCGCAGCAGATGAAGCAAGCCTACCAGAAAACTTACGTGCGACGCATGTATCGTTATTCGATGGCACATTACAAGGTATTCACCGTACTGATAAGCCAGCATTTAGCTTCCAAGGTCACCCAGAAGCGAGCCCAGGTCCTCACGACGCTGCGCCACTGTTCGACCATTTCATTGAACTAATGCAAGCACGTAAAGCGTAATTAGAGCGGAGTAACCATGCCAAAACGTACCGACATACAAAGTATTCTAATTTTAGGTGCAGGCCCGATCGTTATCGGTCAGGCGTGTGAGTTTGACTACTCAGGCGCGCAAGCTTGTAAAGCACTTAGAGAAGAGGGTTACCGAGTTATCCTAGTTAACTCAAACCCTGCAACTATCATGACTGACCCAGAAATGGCTGATGCAACTTACATCGAGCCAATTCACTGGGAAGTTGTTGAACGTATCATTGAAAAAGAAAAGCCAGATGCTGTACTACCTACAATGGGTGGTCAAACTGCGCTTAACTGTGCACTTGACCTAGACAAGCACGGCGTACTTGCAAAGCACGGCGTTGAGCTAATTGGTGCAACAGCAGATGCAATTGACAAAGCAGAAAACCGTGAGCGTTTTGATGCTGCGATGAAGGCCATTGGCCTTGAGTGTCCTCGCGCAGAAATCGCACACACTATGGATGAAGCACGTGACACGCTAACACGTATCGGCTTCCCATGTATTATTCGTCCTTCTTTCACTATGGGTGGTACCGGTGGTGGTGTTGCTTACAATATGGAAGAGTTCGAAGAGATCTGTACTCGTGGTCTTGACCTTTCACCTACAAGTGAGCTTCTTATTGATGAAAGCTTATTAGGTTGGAAAGAGTACGAGATGGAAGTTGTTCGTGACAAAAACGACAACTGTATCATCGTATGTTCTATCGAGAACTTCGACCCAATGGGTGTTCACACAGGTGACTCAATCACTGTAGCACCAGCACAAACTCTGACTGACAAAGAATACCAGCTAATGCGTAACGCATCGATGGCGGTTCTTCGTGAAATCGGTGTTGAAACAGGTGGTTCAAACGTACAGTTTGGTGTAAACCCAGCTGATGGCCGTATGGTTATCATTGAGATGAACCCGCGTGTATCTCGTTCATCTGCACTTGCTTCAAAAGCAACAGGTTTCCCAATTGCGAAAATCGCTGCAAAACTAGCAGTAGGTTACACGTTAGACGAGCTTCAAAACGACATCACAGGTGGCGCAACACCTGCATCGTTCGAGCCGTCAATCGACTACGTTGTAACTAAGATCCCTCGTTTCAACTTCGAAAAATTCGCAGGTTCTAACGACCGTCTAACGACTCAGATGAAGTCGGTAGGTGAAGTTATGGCAATCGGCCGTAACCAGCAAGAGTCTCTTCAAAAAGCACTTCGTGGTTTAGAAGTTGGTGCAACGGGCTTCAACCCAATTGTTGCGCTTGACGATCCGAATGCAAATGAAAAAATCGTACGTGAACTTCGTGAGCCAGGTGCAGAGCGTATTTGGTATGTTGCTGATGCAATGCGTCACGGTATGAGTGTTGAAGATGTATTCGAACTGACTAAGATTGACCGTTGGTACTTAGTTCAAATCGAAGACATCATCAAAGATGAAGCGAAAATCGCTGAAGGCGGCATGGCTGGCCTTAACAAAGATTTCTTACGCCGCTTAAAGCGTAAAGGTTTTGCTGATGCGCGTATCGCAGAACTACTAGGCGTAAGCGAGTCAGAAGTTCGTAAGAAGCGTCATACGTTAGAAGTATTACCTGTATACAAGCGCGTAGATACGTGTGCGGCAGAATTTAGCTCAGATACAGCTTACATGTACTCATCATACGATGAAGAGTGTGAAGCAAACCCGTCTGACAAAGACAAGATCATGGTTATCGGCGGTGGCCCTAACCGTATCGGTCAAGGTATCGAATTCGATTACTGTTGTGTACACGCAGCCCTTGCTATGCGTGAAGATGGCTACGAGACTATCATGGTTAACTGTAACCCTGAGACAGTTTCTACCGACTACGACACATCAGACCGTTTATTCTTCGAGCCAATCACGCTAGAAGACGTGTTAGAAATCGTACGTGTTGAAAAGCCAAAAGGCGTTATCGTGCAGTACGGTGGTCAAACTCCACTTAAACTAGCTCGTGAACTTGAAGCGAACGGTGTGCCAATCATTGGTACTTCTCCAGATGCAATCGACCGTGCAGAAGACCGTGAGCGCTTCCAGCAAATGGTTGAGCGTTTAGATCTTCTTCAGCCTGAAAACGCAACGGTTACTTCACTAGAAGAAGCAATTGCTAAATCAGCTGAAATCGGCTTCCCACTGGTTGTTCGTCCTTCATACGTACTTGGTGGTCGTGCGATGGAAATCGTATATGATGAAGACGATTTACGTCGTTACATGACAGAAGCGGTACAAGCGTCTAACGAAGCGCCAGTACTACTTGACCGTTTCCTAGATGACGCGATTGAAATCGACGTAGATGCTATCTGTGACGGTGAGCAAGTGATCATCGGTGGTATCATGGAGCACATCGAGCAAGCAGGTGTTCACTCAGGTGACTCAGCATGTTCACTACCAGCTTACTCATTAAGCCCTGAAATCCAAGATCGCATGCGTGACCAAGTAACACGTATGGCATTAGAGCTTGGCGTAGTAGGTCTCATGAATACGCAGTTTGCTGTTAAAGATGGTGAAGTATACCTAATCGAGGTTAACCCTCGTGCTGCGCGTACTGTACCATTCGTTTCAAAAGCAACAGGTGTTGCACTTGCTAAAGTAGCTGCACGTTGTATGGCGGGTCAGTCACTTGCAAGCCAAGGCGTAACGAAAGAAATCATCCCTCCTTACTACAGCGTGAAGGAAGTAGTACTTCCTTTTGCTAAATTCCCTGGCGTTGACCCAATGCGTGGTCCTGAAATGCGCTCAACAGGTGAAGTAATGGGTGTGGGTGACACATTCGCTGAAGCATTTGCTAAAGCACAGCTTGGCGCAGGTAACGTTATGCCACGTGGTGGTCGTGCGCTACTTTCAGTTCGTAACAGCGATAAGAAGCGTATTGTTGAGCTTGCTCGTACAATGCGTGAGTTAGGCTTCGAACTAGATGCAACTGGCGGTACTGCAAAAGCACTTGAAGAGGCGGGTATTGAAGCTCGTCGCGTAAACAAGGTTTACGAGGGTCGTCCTCATATTCTTGACCGTATCAAAAATGGTGAATACAGCTACATTGTAAACACCACTGAAGGTCGTCAAGCGATTGAAGATTCTAAAGTACTTCGTCGTGGTGCACTGCAAGGTAAAGTAAACTACACAACAACGCTTAACGCTGCGTTTGCTAACTGTAAAGCAAACTCTGCAGATGACCGTGCAACGGTTTCTTCAGTACAAGAGCTACACAAGCGCGTAAATTAATTGTCGAGGCATTGCCTAGTCTATGCAACGTGATATAGACTTAGTCAATTAATTGAAATATTAAAGCCCGGTTTTACCGGGCTTTTACTTCTTGTACTTCTGGGAAAGAATGACAATGCAACAAACTCCGATGACAGTACGTGGTGAGCAACTACTACGTGAAGAGCTAAACGAATTAAAAACAGTTCGTCGACCTAAAATCGTGGCTGACATTGCGGAAGCCCGTGAACACGGTGACTTAAAAGAAAACGCGGAATACCATGCTGCACGTGAAGAGCAGGGGTTCTGTGAAGGTCGTATTCAAGAAATTGAAGCGAAGCTATCGACGGTACAAATCATTGACGTGACTAAGATGCAAAATAACGGCAAAGTTATTTTCGGCTCAACAGTGACAATCGTGAATTGTGACACAGATGAAGAAACAACTTACCGCATCGTGGGTGATGATGAAGCAGACATCAAAAACAATCTGATTTCATTTAACTCACCAATTGCACGCGGTTTGATTGGTAAAGAGTTAGATGATGCGGTAACCATCAAAACACCAAACGGTGATGTTGAGTTTGAAATCATTGAGGTTCAATACATTTAATAAATGTTAAACCGAGTTCACTGAAAAAAGCCAAGCGATAGCTTGGCTTTTTTTTGCCTGTAATACCATGTAATTGCAAAATTTGCATGATCAATTAGAGTTTATATACCAACAAGGAGTGTTATTATGGTTGTAAATACCCGTCTTCAATTTGATCTTCATCATTCATTTTTTGATGCATTACTCGACAAAGTATCGGCTCTAGTTTCCGTCAAATCTCTAACTCAATTTCATAACCATGAGTTTAGAAAGCAACTTCAAGAGGTACCAAAACCTAGTCAGAGAGTCCTTTATGGCGGAAGATTTTACAAAGATTTAGATGGCAATGGTGCACTTCATGAAGCGCTGCTGATAAATCATAAAAATGAACATTGGTTTGCTTCGCTGGAAGAAATACAGTCTTATTTAAATAACCATGATATCAATGCCACTTTTATTGAGCTGGCACCAAACCAAACAGTGATCCCCAGTTTTCAAAAAAAGAACATGAACTTTGTGACAGCTGCTTTGCTATTGCAATGGTTTAATTTTGGTCCATTTGGTTTTCATATTGAATGGCTTAAAGAAATGCCGAACTATAATGGCAGTTATATTACTAGGGCATTACTTTATCTAGATAAAAGCTTATCCGAAAAAGAATGGTTACTTGGTTATGGGATGCACTCCAAAATAATGCCTATCTCAGACAATCAGCCAGCAATACATCAAATAATGAACAGCCTAGATATATGCCGACCAATTTGTATCTTGGATGCTCATTTACCGATTGCCTATATCAACGATATCACTGCTGAACTGGTTTTTAATCATCTAAAAAAGAAAGGAGATTCACCCTTTGCGCACTTTACGGCGTTTAAAAGTCAATTAGATGAACAAGGGGGATTATTTGATAAGCAATTGTTATGGCTGGTTGATATATTGCCAGAAGCTCAGCTTCAACAACAAGTATCTCGTCTGCTTTCAACCATAGATGATACTTTGCGTAAAAGTGAAGAAGTTGGTTTCAGTTCGTTATTGGTGAACGACACACACACATTTTCTAGAACGATTATTGATTATTACCAAGACGACTCATTGCCTGTAAAAATAGTGCATTTTGAACCGGCAATTTATAATGAGAACTATAAGACTAAAATGGCCCCAGAGTACCCAATTGAGCCTTTATCTCCCTTTAGAGAGCTCTTCTCGGTGATGAAAGCCCAAGAGTGTAATAAAGAACAACGGATAAGTATGCAAGCTTTTTGCACTGAGACTTCAGGGAGTGGGGTGGATTTTCAAAGCTACGTTATTTTGAATGAGGATCCACTTGATGCCTATAAAGAGGACTTACTATCAATTCAAGTACTAGGCAGGACAGACATAATAGAAGGGGGTCAGTTGACCCCATAATGCGTATTGTAGTTACCAGCTACCAGTATTTTCCATATCTACCCATGGTTGCTGAGGAGGTAGAGAGTTGCCTTTTTGTAATAGCTCGATAGAAATACCATCGGGTGATTTAACAAATGCCATATGGCCGCAACGAGGTGGACGATTTATGGTGACACCTGCATCCATGAGTTTTTGACAAAGCTCATAAATATTCTCAACAGCAAACGCTAAATGTCCGAAATTTCTGCCGCCAGTGTACTCTTCGGTATCCCAGTTATAAGTTAGTTCAATCGTAGGGCTGAAAGTTTGTTTAGCCGTTTCAAGCTGGCCGGGTGCCGCTAAATAAACTAATGTAAATCTACCTGCTTCACTGTCATAGCGCTTTACCTCATGAAGGCCTAACAGATCACAGTAGAATGCTAATGATGCGTCTAAATCTTTAACACGCACCATAGTATGTAAAAATTCCATTATTGCTCCTAATCTTTTTTATGACAGACATACTTAAACGAATAAAGTCTTTGGTTAGTTTGAAAAATCAGTCAAATGTTCTAACTTAAATTAAATACGCTTAGCTTAACGGACTATACTTATTTCGGATAGCCTAGATAAGTATGAAAGGTTTTTTAATGACCAAAGGAACAATTGCGACCAACAACAATGTGATAGACAGCATGGCTGACATTGTTGCGTGTTTGAATACTAGCGACTCTATTCAGCGCTTTCTACTCGACATACATTGTATTTTACAAAAAGTAACATATGCCGATAATTTTTACGTTGTGCTTTTCAAAAGTAATGGAGAGTTGTCATTCCCCTACTTCCATGATGTTAAAGACGATATTCGGGCTGAAGACTTAGAAGATATTAAGTTTGAGCAGATCAAAAAAACCCTCACAGCCTATGCGCTTGAGCAGAAGACAATCTGTAACTTTACCGACGTAGAAATTAAACAATTGATTGAGTCGGGTGCGCTGCAAGTACTTGGAACTGTGCCGCAGCAATGGTTATGTTTTCCACTTAATAATCGCAATCACTTCTTAGGTGCTTTTATCATCCAATCATACCGACGTAATGATGAATACTCAGGGGTAATTGTTGATGTGCTCTATACTATTAGTCACGTTATTTCTTCTGCCCTAGATGCATTCAATAACCAACAAGCCCTGCTCGAAGCGAACCAAACAATGCAAGATTATCAAGCTGAATTGGAAAAGCATGTAGCTGCTCGAACTCAAGAGCTTCAGCAAAGTTTAGAAGACTTGCAACACGAAGTTGAGAAAAGTGAAAAGCTTCAGGCACAGCTAGAATATGAATCTCTTCACGATAATTTAACTAACCTTGCAAATAGAAAGTACCTTTTTAAAGAGTTGTCTCGCTTAGCCTCAAAATCTGAACGGAACAAAATAGAAGTGTATGTTTTGTACTTGGACTTAGATGACTTTAAACCGATAAACGATGAGTTTGGTCATAAAAGTGGTGATTTGGTTTTGAGAACTGTTGCACAAAGGCTAACCAGTGAAGTTAGAGGATATGACTTGGTTGCCAGAATTGGTGGTGATGAGTTTGTGGTTTTACTGATGGAGCCGTTACACTTTGGCGTACTCGATCAACTTTGTCAGCGATTACTACGTAGCATTCAACAGCCGATACAATTAGAGTCAGAGCAAGTGGTTAATTGTGGCTGTAGCATTGGTGTAGCAGGGAATTATACTCAGCAATTTACTGCTGAAAATTTACTACACCAAGCTGACCAGTCTTTGTATGCAGCTAAAAACAAAGGCAAAAACCAAGTTCACTTTGCCATGAGTCATGAGCAATAGGTTTAACTTGCTTTATCTTTTAGTTGCTTTAGGATCAAACTCAAACGTTTTTTAAATACCTTGATATGATCTTAAGACTGTTACTTCTATTTTGTTTACTCTCTCCAAGCCTAGTTAAGGCGATAGAGGTTTTAGACCTTTATGAGAGTACGCTCTATATCGATGATAAAACGCGTGCCAGTCGCGTAGATGCCAGTAAAGCGGCGCTTACCAATGTGATCAAAAAGCTCACAGGTAAGTCTGAAGTAAACTCTCACCCTTTAATCCGCCAAGCGATGCGCTCAATTTCAGACTATATGTTGAAGTATGAGTATTTAGAAACGCGTGATGGTGAACTACAAATCAAAGTAAAATTCGAAGCGCAAAAAGTCGAAGAGTTGGTTCAAGATGCAAATCTACCTTTATGGGGTAATAGACGACCAAAGATAGCTATTTGGCTTGCGATTGAAGATGGTTTTCGTAGAGACTTCGTGACCCAAGAAAGCTACCCTCAGTTAGAGCGTCTTATTTATGATACTGCTCAAGATTGGGGAGTCCCAGTTGTTGTGCCTTTGATGGATTTAGAAGATAGAAGCAAAGTGGGCATAGCTGAAGTGTGGGGCAATTTTTCAGAGCCGGTTGAAATTGCGTCTATGCGTTATCAAGCCGAGCGCGTGATCACAGCAAGAATGTTCAAACCAGAAGCCAGCGATTTCTGGCAACTTGAGTGGCGCTATACCGATGCTGAATTATTTGAATCTAATCAATTGGTAGGCGACAAGCAGCAGGTGCTGATCCAAATGGTTAATAACTTTTCTGATGCTTTGGTTAAGCAGTTCGCTATTGATCCAAATAAAACTTACGCATCAGCTAGCTCAGTACTGACAGTCGATAAACTGTCAGACTTTGTGACCATAGAGCAGGCAAGAAGGCAGCTTATTAGTATCAGTACCGTTGTTGAAGTGGACGTCATCGAACGTACAAACGATGCGGTAAAGTTTTTAGTTGAACACACTTCAGATGTCACCGACTTAGTAAAAGCGATTAAACTTGAACAAAGCTTTACACCGTTTGTAGACCCAAGAGCTTTTTATCAACTTGAAGACAGCCACAACCTCAAGTATTCATGGGTAGGCGAATAATGCAGTTAGAGCCAATGCAAATGGCTTTGCCGGTGACTTTACCCGACGACGAAACATTCAGTGCCTATTTTGGCGGGGAAGAGTCACTTGAGGTAAATCATCTAAAGGCGACATTAGAAAATCGCAATGAAGATTTTCAGTTCACTTATCTATGTGGCTTAGCTGACTCAGGAAAGTCTCACTTACTCTATGCTACTTGTATTGCGGCACAAGAGTTAGGCTTATCGACCATGTTGTTGAGCCTGCGAGAAGTGATCAGTTTTGGCCCAGAAGTACTCGATGGTTTAGAGTCTTTAGATGTACTGTGTATAGATGACGTGCATTTAGTGGCTGGTGTAGATACATGGGAAAAAGCGCTATTTAACTTTTTCAATCGTTTTAATGAAAAAGGTAAGTGTTTAGTGGTCACGGCAGACTTGTTGCCAGATATGCTACACATCAATCTACCTGATTTAGAGTCTCGTTTGAAGTGGGGCACAACTTTCCAAATTCGCTCTATGAGTGATGATGATAAGGCTGAAGCATTAGTTAAACGTGCCAATATGCGAGGCCTTGAATTAAGCGATGAATGCGCGCGTTTTTTACTTACTAGATTAAGCCGCGATATGCGCGCTTTACTCGATATTTTAGACAGACTCGATCATGCATCTATGGCTGCACAAAGAAAACTCACAATTCCTTTCATAAAAGCCACTTTAAAACTGTAGAAGGGCTAGAATCCAGCCCTTGCTTTCAGTTATCATTGTCGATTAATAAACAGCAAATTACCTCAATAAAGATCAGGTAGAAAATGAACTTAGAGAATATCTTAGCCGAAGCGCTTGAAGCCGTTTCGAGCGCGAGCGAAATTGCGCATCTAGAAGATGTACGCGTAAAATACCTTGGTAAAAAAGGTGAGATCACAGGTCTTTTAAAGACTTTAGGTAAATTGGCACCAGAAGAGCGTAAAGACGCAGGTGCAGTGATCAACAAAGCTAAAACGCAAGTACAAGACGCAATCAACGAAAAGAGAGAAGCACTGGTTGCTGCTGAGCTTGAAAAGAAACTCGCTGCAGAAACAATTGATGTGACTTTACCAGGTCGTGTAATGCCGACAGGTGGCATTCACCCAGTAACTCGTACAATTGAAAGAATTGAAACTTTCTTTGGCGAGTTAGGTTTTGCTGTTAAATCTGGTCCTGAAGTTGAAGACGACTTCCACAACTTTGATGCACTGAATATTCCTGAGCATCACCCTGCGCGAGCTGATCACGATACTTTCTACTTTAACCCTAAGTTGGTTTTACGTACGCAAACAAGTGGTGTACAGATCCGAACTATGGAAACTGAACAGCCGCCACTACGTATTATCTCTCCAGGCCGTGTTTACCGTAATGACTACGACCAAACACACACGCCAATGTTCCACCAAGTTGAAGGCCTAATGGTTGATACTGATGTGAGCTTTACTGAACTGAAAGGTATTTTGCACGACTTCCTACGCAACTTCTTTGAAGAAGACATGGAAATCCGTTTCCGCCCATCTTACTTCCCGTTTACAGAGCCTTCAGCTGAAGTAGATGTAAAAGGTAAAAACGGTAAATGGTTAGAGGTATTAGGTTGCGGCATGGTGCATCCTAACGTACTGAAGTCTGTTGGTATTGACCCAGAAAAATACACTGGCTTTGCATTCGGCATGGGCGTTGAGCGTTTAACTATGCTTCGCTACGGTGTGAACGACTTACGTGCGTTCTTCGAAAATGACATGAAATTCCTAAACCAATTCAGATAAGAGCGAAAGAAATATGAAATTTAGTGAAAAGTGGTTACGTGAGTGGGTAAATCCAGCTATCGATACCGAGGCTCTTTCTGAACAACTTTCAATGGCTGGCCTTGAAGTTGATGGCGTAGACGCTGTTGCTGGTGACTTTAGTGGCGTTGTAATTGGTGAAGTGGTTGAGTGTGGTCAACACCCTGATGCTGACAAATTACGCGTAACAAAAATCAATGTAGGTGAAGATGAGCTGCTAGACATCGTGTGTGGTGCAGCAAACTGTCGCCAAGGTCTAAAAGTTGCGGTTGCTAAAGTTGGTGCGGTATTACCGGGCGACTTCAAAATTAAAAAGGCAAAGCTTCGTGGCCAACCTTCTCACGGCATGTTATGTGCGTTTGAAGAGCTAGGCATGGCTGAAAGCTCTGACGGTATTTTAGAACTTCCAGCAGATGCACCAATTGGTCAATGTATTCGTGAATACTTTAACCTTGATGACGTGACAATCGATGTTGACCTAACAGCGAACCGCAGTGACTGTTTAGGCATTAAAGGTCTTGCTCGTGAAGTTGGTGTATTGAACAGTCAAGACGTGACTGAAGTTGCTATTGCAGCTGTTGAGCCAACAATTGAAGACACGATTAATATTGAGCTAGTAAACAGCCAAGCTTGTCCTCGTTACTTAGGCCGTATCATTAAAGGTATTAACCTTGAAGCGACAACTCCGCTTTGGATGGTTGAAAAGCTTCGTCGTTCAGGCGTACGTTCAATCGACCCAGTTGTTGACGTAACAAACTATGTGTTACTTGAGCTTGGTCACCCAATGCATGCATTTGATTTAGCAGCTATTGAAGGTGGTATTAAAGTTCGTAACGCAAACGAAAATGAAGAGCTTGTTCTACTTGACGGTAATACGGCAAAACTTAACCCTTCAACTTTACTTATTGCTGATGAAAACAAAGCGTTAGCAATGGCGGGTATTTTTGGCGGTGAAGGCTCTGGCGTTAAAGAAGGTACGCAAGACATTTTACTTGAAAGTGCATTCTTCGCACCACTGGCGATTGCTGGTCAAGCGAGAAGCTACGGCTTACACACTGATGCATCACACCGTTACGAGCGTGGTGTTGACCCTAAACTACAACACGATGCTATGGAACGTGCAACAGCACTTCTACTTGAGATTGTAGGTGGTGAAGCAGGTCCAGTAGTAGAAGCTGTATCTGAAGCAGACTTGCCTGCTGAAAAGTCAGTAACTCTGCGTCGTGAGCGTTTAGACCGCGTAATCGGTTATCACATTGAAGATGCTAAGGTAACAGACATCCTAACTCGCTTAGGTCTAACGGTTGAATTTGCAAACGACACTTGGAACGCAAAGGTGCCAAGCTACCGTTTCGATATCAGCATCGAAGAAGACCTAATCGAAGAAGTAGCGCGTGTATTTGGTTATAACAATATTCCAAATGTAGCACCGACAGCGGCGCTTAAGATGACAACGCACCAAGAAGCTAAGCTTCCTGTTGCTAAATTCAGAAACGAGCTCGTTGCACGTGGCTACCAAGAAGCAATTACTTACAGCTTCGTAGACCCTAAAGTACAACAGCAGCTTCACCCAAAAAGCGATGCATTAGTATTACCACACCCAATTTCGATTGAAATGTCGGCAATGCGTGTAAGCTTACTAACAGGTTTAATCAATACGGTTGTATATAACCAAAACCGTCAGCAATCACGTTTACGCTTCTTTGAGCACGGCTTAAAGTTCTTAAAAGATGAGACTGCAGAAAACGGTGTGAGCCAAATCGCGATTCTTGGCGGTATTATTTACGGCAATACACATAACGAGCATTGGTCAATTGAGTCTAAGCCAGTTGATTTCTTTGACGCTAAAGGCGATGTAGAAGCGCTTATCGCTTTAACAAATGACGTAAGTCGTTTCTCGTTTAAAGCCGAAGCAAATGATGGCCTTCACCCAGGTCAATCTGCTGCAATTTACCTTGATGACAAGAAAGTTGGTTTTATTGGTGCTGTACACCCTCAGCTTCAAAAGTCTCTTGGTTTAAACAATGCGGCGTTTGTATTTGAAATTGAAGCAGATGCATTAGTTGCTCGTAAGCTGCCAGAAGCGGTTAGCGTGTCAAAATTCCCATCAAATCGCAGAGATATTGCTATTTTAGTTGCGGATGACGTAAAAATAGGCGATATTTTAAATAGCATTGAGAAAGTTGGCGGAAATCAATTAGTTGACCTAAACTTATTCGATGTGTACAAGGGCAAAGGTATTGAGCCGGGCTTTAAGAGCCTAGCGATTGCTCTTACATTGCAAGCGGCTGATAAAACGCTCGAAGAGAATGATATCAATACGCTTGTAGAAAACGTGGTGGCAGAACTTGCCAACAAATTTAATGCATCGTTGAGGGACTAGATATGGCGCTTACTAAAGCAGACATAGCTGAACACCTATTTGAAAAATTGGGGATGAACAAAAAGGATGCCAAAGACATAGTTGAAGCGTTTTTTGAAGAAATCCGCTCAGCGCTGGAAAAAGGAGAGCAGGTAAAGCTTTCTGGTTTTGGCAACTTTGATCTAAGAGACAAGAAAGAGAGACCAGGACGTAATCCTAAAACTGGAGAAGATATTCCAATCTCTGCGCGTCGTGTTGTAACTTTCCGCCCTGGGCAGAAGTTAAAGACTCGTGTAGAAGTTGGTACTAGTAAAGAGTAGCTTATCTAGTCTCACCTGATTTATAAAGAAAACCCTAGCGTAAGCTGGGGTTTTTTATTTTGAAAAGCTAAAAGCTAAAAGCTAAAAGCTAAAAGCTAAAAGCTAAAAGTTAGAAGTTAGAAGCTAGAACATAAAGTAACGAGCTATAAGAGTTAAATGACTAGAGCAGACCTAAAACTCAGGCATAAAAAACGCCTCATATAGAGGCGTTTCTAGTATTAATTGGTATATTAATCAATCAGGTCTTCAACACCAACGATTAACCAAGGTGCATCACCTTGAGTTTGGCGCTCTAAGTGCCAAATCTCATGAATTGGCTCTTCTTGATTGTCACCAAGGTCACGGTATTTACCTTTAAACATAATGCTCACTTCCCAAACATGTGGGTGCGTGTCTGCACGAACAAGTTGTGCATCAACAAACATTACTTCAGTTGCAACACTGTCATGTTGCTCACGTTCAGCTTTAAACTCTTCAACTAATGCTGGGCTTAGGTACTCAGCCATTTTGCCGTAGTCTTTGTCGTTCCATGCCTTTTGAACAGTGTGGTAGTGCTCACGGGCACCTTGTAAAAAGCCATTAACGTCAAAATCTTTTGGCAAGTTGAACGGCACATCATTTTGTTGTCCGAAACCGCCTGAAGATTGCATAGGCTGCTGTGCTTGGAACTGCTGTGGCTGCTGTTGGAATTGTTGAGGTTGACCAAATTGAGGGCCACCCGCCATTTGTGGCTGTTGACGCTTTGCCATCATGCCTTTAATCAGCTTGAAAATAACAAATGCTGCAATTGCTAACAGGATCATTTCTAAGAACTGGAAGCCTTCAAAATCATCACCCATCATGGCTGCAATTAAACCACCTGCTAATAAACCACCAAGTACACCGGCCATAATACCTTTCTTACTTGACTTGCCAGCAGTTTTTGCAGGTAAGCTTTTTGTATCAACTTGTTGTTTTTGCTGAGTAGTTGAAGTGCTGTGCGTTTTTCCTGATTTCTTTTTACCGAACTTCTTACGGGCTTCAACATCGAAGCTAGTTGCGAACAAAAGAGATATCAGTGAAAAAATAACGAGAAAGTTTTTCATACTATTCCTATTAAACTGAAATTTTGGTTAGTTTAAATAATGAATAGTTAAAGTTAAATAAAATTTTATAAAAAAGTACTTAAAGACAGTTTTAATCGAACTAAATATCAGCAAATATGGAATTTAGTAACACTCAGTGATCCCCATATCGACTATTCTGTCTGTCTCACCACTGTTGTTGAATTGATATAGGCTTTTATTGATGTCGCCCAGCAGTATTCGCCAACGAGGAGATTGCTTGCTTAATGCAAAGTAGAGGTTGTTATATTGGAGTGAATGGGACTCTCGCTCTATATTACGTAATAAGGTTGCTTTTTCGGGTCTTGGGAGTTCGGAGTAGCTAACAGTGAATTTAAGCACTTTGGGGTCGCCAATGATGAGGTCAACACGTTTACCAACCAATAATTTGACCAGTTGTAAGTCGTCAACAGCTTCAATAATAGTAAATTCACCATTGTCCATCATGGCATCAAATTCAGGGGTATTTTGATAGCCTCTTACGACACCTATCTTTTGACCTTTAAGTGACAGTAAGTTCCCAGTAAAACGATCTGCATCGCCTTTTCGTTTTAAAAAACCAATCTCCCCGCCGGGGAAGGGGTTTGAAAGCGCGAGAAGTTCTCGCCTAGTTTTGCCCTCAACTGTATCTGATGGGGCTGAATCTTCAATGTAGTACTCTGGCATAAGAATATCAGCTTTGCCTAATTCAGCGGCTCTGACAGCCCTTGCCCAAGGTAAAAACTCGATATAAACGCTATAGCCTTGTTCTACGAGTAAAGCCACAGTGAATTGGAACACCCAACCTTTGTTACACAGCTGGCTACCAATATAAGGCGGCCAATCAAGCGTTACGATGTGAACAGGTTCTGAGTCATTAGCATTAAACAGTAAACCATTTTTGTATTCTTTGCCTTGGACAACTTGATATGTTGCGTTTTTGAAGTATCCAACATTCATGCTGGCAACTGCATTGGCGCTAAAGAAGAGAAGTAGAAAAATAAATAGTCGCATGAAGACATTAGTTTGATAAAAACTTAATTCTAAGTTTAGGAAGTCCAGATGAAAACGCAAAGGCAAAAACAAGAAAGCCGACAAATGCCGACTTTCTAATTCATTTGAAAATCAGTAATTCAATTACTGAACTAATTCTTGGTCGCTGAATTGATCAGCAAATAATGGGCTTGATAGGTAGCGCTCTGTTGCACTTGGTAAGATAACAACAATGTTCTTGTCAGCGTTCTCAGGCTTCTCAGCAAGGCGTTTAGCTGCAACAACAGCAGCACCTGAAGAAATACCCACTAGGATGCCTTCGTCGCGCATTAGCTGGTGTGCCATTTCAATTGCATCTTCATTTGAAACTAGCTCAGTACCGTCGATAAGTTCTAGGTCAAGGTTACCTGGGATGAAGCCTGCACCAATACCTTGGATTTTGTGAGGACCAGGTTTAACTTCTTCACCAGCAAGTGTTTGGGTGATAACAGGAGAATCAACAGGCTCTACAGCGATAGCTTTTACGTCAAGGCCTTTCTCTTGTTTAAGGTAACGTGTAGTACCAGAAATTGTACCACCAGTACCAACACCCGCTACGAAGAAGTCAACTTTACCTTCCATCGCTTCAAAAATTTCAGGACCCGTTGTTTCGAAGTGAATTTTCGGGTTAGCTGGGTTTTCGAATTGCTGAAGTAATACGTACTTTTCAGGATCGCTCGCTAGGATTTCGTTCGCTTTTTCAATCGCGCCTTTCATACCTTTAGCGCCTTCAGTCAGTACTAGGTTAGCACCTAATGCTTTAAGTAGCTTACGACGCTCAAGGCTCATTGTGTTTGGCATAGTTAGTGTAAGTTTATAACCACGAGATGCAGCTACAAACGCAAGCGCGATACCTGTGTTACCTGAAGTTGGCTCGATGATTTCTTTGCCTTCAGTTAAAGTACCTGCTTTTTCAGCTTCCCAGATCATTGAAGCACCGATACGGCACTTAACACTGAAGCTTGGGTTGCGTGCTTCAACTTTAGCGAAAACGTTACCACCCGTTACACGGTTTAATTTAACGATCGGAGTGTTGCCAATAGTTAGGCTATTATCTGCAAAGATTTTAGACATTGTGTTCTCTTTCATGATCTAGATTTTAATTAGTTATCACTTTACTGAGCACACGTAAAAACGAAAGGAAAGATTGGCTATAAGATATATCAAATATGCTTATAGCCGAAAAGTATAAAAAGTTTGTTTTATATGCTTTACATTACATTAACCAAGCATAGCTAAATTTCATAAAGAAAGTCTTTGAATCCTTTGTAATTTCTTCTAATTCATCATCTTGATAGCCACTATCAGAGAAGCCAGCAAAAAACACAGTTTTCGGGTTTAACTTATAAGAATAAAGTAGCTGTGTGCTTAATCCTTTATAAGTAGCATCAACTGAGTCAATGTAATTACTTGGATTACGCTCGATATCTGTTTTAATCACAGCTAAGCGTAAGTAGCTATTTAAATTAAACTGATAAGTCATTCGAACATCAGTCAAGTTGGCAGTAAATACATCAGCGCCATCAGCTTCTAATGTTTGATAAGTATGTCTAAAACGTAATTCTAAGTGCTTGCCAATATTAAGATTTACGACAGGACGAACTCTAAACTCTTCACCTAATCGATTATTAGCAAGGTCAACCTTATTACCTGTACTGATATTAAGACTGGTAAACAAACCAGATACGGGTTTCATTTCCATGTAGGTCCACAGATTGTTTTCAGTAAATAGGTCGGTGTTGCCATCGATAGCAAGGCTTGCTTCATTATGACGAAGACCTGTACGTTTTCTGTGTTCTATACCAGTGTTGATATGACTTTGTAATGGACCATTGATTGAGAAATTAGTCTGCACTTCTTTTTCTAATAGTTCATCATTGTCATTATGGGTAATGTCCCAGTCGGTGTACCAGTTTGCACGGTTCCACCAAGTATTTTCATCGCCATACCAACGATATTCGTAACCCGCTAAAAATTTATTGAAGTCGACTTGAGACATAAACCCAAGGTCTGAACGTAAGCCTCTATCACGGTAATTATAGCTGGTAAATGCACGCCAATGCTTTTCGTTATGTTCATAATTTAAGAAGTAACCCAGACCTTTGGTATCTTCTTCATTAAGCACTCGAAGGGTACTTTCATTTAAATCACAATCAGAATTGATTTTGCATTCGGGTTGAGATGGTTTTTGACAATCACCTTGCTCACCATCACATAACTCATCAACAAAAGTTTGCGTATACTCTGTGTTCGAAATCAACACTTGTGCTTTAAATATATCGTTGTTTGTGAGTTTATATTTGCTGTCTAAGCTGACTACTTGGTTACTATAATCATCACTTTGTCTTGCCGTTGTTGTCGTACCCACAGATAACGCGTTATTAAAGTCATAACGGTACCTTAATGCTAGGTTCTCGCTTTTTTGGTCAAATGAGACAACGCGAGAGCCTAAGTTACCAGGGATCATCACATTTATCTTTTCATCGTTAGCGATGAAGGCACCAACAGTATGACCTTGCTTATTACTGGTAAATTTCATGCCATAATCCGGTGCAGCAATATTTCTGGTGTGGATCAGGTTTAAATGTGATGAGAAGTAGTCTGCATTATCTAAAAAGAAAGAACGCTTCTCAGGGAAGAATAAACTAAAGCTATTGTTAACGCTTAGCTGACCCGTATCGGCTTCTACTTGCGAGAAATCAGGGTTTAAGGTGGCGTTTAGGGTCATATCTGGGGTGATTGCCCATTTCACATCTAAGCTTGGCTCAACATTATCGTCATCAACCCATTCACCCGTTTTACTGCCATCAATATCACGCGTTTGCTGTTTACCTGCAACCAATGATGGAATAAGTGCAAAATTATTACCCTGTTTGGCTTGCTCAAAGCCTGTGTACTCGGGCATTTGGCAGATCCAACAGTTATTCGCATGCTCAATCTGCATACTTGAAATACGAAGACGTTGATCGCGAGGGTAAAATCTCACGAACTCCATTGCCATAGTTTTAGTATCGATACTGTCATCGAAATTTAACACTCGAAGTGGAACTTCAACTTCAACAAAAAAGCCTTGTTCATGAATAGTACCAGCACTATCCCAGATACCATTCCAAGAGCTATCTTCATGTTTTGTTAGCTCGTTTTCGATAGAATCTTGTTGCACACCGAGAGGGTTAATAAATAACTGGTAGGCACTTAAACTATTGTTAAAAGAATCGATTTTAATACCAACAAGATCATCATTCCAGGCTGTATCTCGGTCTCGGTAAAATGCGCGGATGAGTTCAGGGTTAGGGTCTTTGGCATCAAAAGCAATGAACAGAGACTCACCGTTTTCAAACACATAAGCGGTCGTTTCAATTGGGCTTTGCGCATTTTCTTGCGGCCAAGTGACATTATTGATTTTGATTTTTTTAGCTTGTTGCCAAACTACATCATCTAATTTGCCATCAATTTTGGCAGTTGCATTTATATAAGGAAGAGGTTCACTAGCATAGGAGTGTACTGAAGCTGCAAGAAGTACAGACGAAATCAGCGTAAGAGAAGTTTTTAGCATTGTAGCGTTTATTGTAGCACCATAAATTAGCATAAATTAAATAGTACTCTAGGTTTGTTAACAATGCTTAATCGTTGGAGGCACTATTTTTCAAGTTAAGTGAGTACATACTGTACCGATAAAGGTTTTTCTGGAGAAGAATAACGAATTTATAACAAATTTTCTGTAAAACATGTTAAAACGGCGCATCGTTTTTATCAGGGCTTTTTATCAGGGAAAATTCATGTCGTTAATTTTGAAGTTACTTGCCGGTATTGGGGCAGGTATTGTGGTGGGCTCATATCTACCTTTACCGCTTGTAGAGTTACTCTACACATTTAAAGTGATTGTGGGTCAATTAATTAGTTTTACCATTCCTTTAATTATCTTGTTTTTTATTGCCTCAGGTATTGCAGGTTTACCTAAAGGTGCAGGACATCTTTTAGGTAAAACAGTCGGCTTTGCCTATGGCTCAACAATTTTAGCGGGTACTTTGGCATTTTTATTAGTAAATGCATTTGTACCTTTCTTTGAAGGTTCAACAACCTATCAGGCTGTTCAAGCAACAGAATTAAAAAGCTTTATTAATCTTGAAATACCCCCGCTTATGGGTGTAATGACAGCACTTGCTGCGGCATTTATTTTTGGTATAGGAGTAAGTCAGTTACAACTAAAAGACATACAAAATGTGGTTGACCAAGGTCGTGACGTCATTGATGCCTTACTTGCAAAAGTGATTATTCCTGCACTTCCTTTCTATATTGCCGGTGTATTTGCTGAAATGGCAGTTGCAGGCACAGTAGCTGATACCTTAAGCACATTTGGTATTGTTTTAGTTGCCGCAGTAGTAATGCATTGGTTGTGGTTATCTGTTTTATTCATTGGCTCAGGTATTTTGTTAAAGCGCAGTCCAATTGAGTTAATCAAAAACATGTTACCAGCTTATTTTACTGCCATTGGTACTATGTCTAGTGCGGCAACTATTCCAGTTTCTCTTCGTGCGAGCAAAGCCAATGGTGTAAAAGATGAAGTGGCAAATTTCTCAGTGCCTTTATGTGCAACTATTCACCTTTCAGGTTCAACGATTACTATAGTGACGTGCGCGATGGCGGTGATGTTACTGTCACCAGAAATGTCAATGCCAAGTATTACTAGCATTTTGCCATTTATTTTTATGTTAGGTGTGGTGATGATTGCAGCCCCAGGCGCACCGGGTGGAGCGGTAATGTCGGCTCTGGGTCTACTGACTTCAATGCTTGGTTTTTCAGAGGGAGCAGTGGCACTTATGATTGCACTCTACCTTGCGCAAGATAGCTTTGGTACAGCGTGTAATGTCACAGGCGATGGGGTGATTGCCTTATGGGTAAATAAGTTCTCAGAGCAGAGTAAATAATCTAACAATTACTTGTTTTTGAACATCAAAAGGTCAGGGGTTAAATTCTGGCCTTTTTTGGTTCTTTAGTATGGTTTTTTAACTAATACAAAAGTTTAATCGTTATTTTTTACATAATTATGTGTTAACCTCGAATTGCTATTTTTAGTGATTGCGATTACCAAATTTTCTGTGAGGGTGTGCCATTGATTAATGTGTTATTAGTTGATGATCATGAGTTAGTTAGAACCGGCATCAAGCGAATTCTCGATGATGTTCGTGGCTTTAAAGTCATCGGCGAAGCTAAAACGGGTGAAGAGGCAGTTAAATTCTGCCGTGACAATAACCCTGATATTGTATTAATGGACATGAATATGCCGGGGATTGGCGGTCTTGAGGCGACGAAAAAGATTTGTCGATACAACCCTGATATTAAGGTAATTGTATTAACGGTTCATTGTGAAGATCCGTTCCCAAGCAAAGTGATGCAAGTGGGTGCACAGGGCTACTTGACCAAAGGGACGGGCTCTGACGAAATGATCAACGCCATCCGTGCTGTAAATTCAGGGCAGCGATATATTGCTCCTGAAATAGCCCAACAAATTGCTTTAGCACAGTTTAGTGGCCGTAATGATGAGAATCCATTTCAGTCTTTGTCTGAACGTGAACTGCAAATTATGTTGATGATCACAAAGGGTGAAAAAGCACAAGATATTGCAGACAGACTTAACTTGAGCTCAAAAACGGTGAACAGCTATCGTTATCGTATGTTTGAAAAATTAAATGTTGGCGGTGATGTTGAGCTGACACATTTGGCTATTCGCCATAAAATGATAGACATAGACAGATCGAACTAATCATTTTTAATGGCAGTATTTGATTCAAAAGCCTTTTTAAAAACATTATCTACAGAGCCTGGTGTTTACCGTATGTACGATGCGCAGCATCAGGTTATTTATGTTGGTAAGGCGAAAAATTTAAAAAAACGTGTTTCGAGTTACTTTCGTAGCAACATTCCCGACGCTAAAACCCGAGTACTGGTAAGTAACATTGCCAATATAGAGGTAACGCTCACCAATACTGAAACCGAAGCACTACTTCTCGAAAATAATCTCATTAAACAGTATCAACCTAGATACAACATCTTGTTAAGAGACGACAAGTCTTATCCTTATATTTTCTTAAGTGGCCATAAGCACCCAAGGTTGGCTTTTCACCGAGGTAGTCGAAAACAAAAAGGGGATTATTTCGGACCATATCCTAGTAGCGCCGCGGTGTCTGAAAGTTTGCGCTTAATGCAAAAGATTTTCCCTGTTCGTCAATGTGAAGACGCGTATTATCGAGCCCGCAGTCGTCCCTGTCTGCAATACCAATTAAAGCGTTGTTCAGCGCCTTGTGTTGGTAAAGTCTCTGATGGTGAATACAAAGAGCAGGTTGAACTGGTAAAACAGTTTTTATCAGGCAAATCACATCAAGTTATCGCGACCTTAGTTGAAAAAATGGAAAAGGCCAGCATGGCCTTGAACTTTGAGCTCGCGGCAAAAGTCCGAGATCAAATTGCGATTTTAAGACAAATGCAAGAACAGCAGTTTGTGGCCGGTAACCTAGGCGAAATAGACATAGTTGGTTTCCAGCAGCAAAACGGCATCTGTGCCATTCATTTATTAATGGTGCGAGACCATAAGGTACTAGGCAGTAAAACGTATTTTCCTAAGGTGCCTAAAGACTCACAGCAGGATGAAATCGTGACGTCATTTATTGGTCAATATTATGTAGGTGCGGGCACGCAACGTCAGATCCCAAAAGAAATCGTCTTGCCTTTTGAATTGCAAGAACAAAACGAACTCATTAATGCGCTATCGCAACTGGCTGACAAAAAAGTGGAGCTAAAGGCTTCGGTGCGTTCTGAGCGTGCGCAATACTTAGCGCTGGCAAATAAAAATGCTCTCAATAGCATTGTTGTAAAACAAAATGCGCAAGATTCGATTACCAAACGTTACGCGTTATTAAAAGAAGCATTACAACTGAGCGATATTAACCGCATGGAATGCTTCGATATCAGTCATACAATGGGTGAAAACACCATTGCTTCGTGCGTGGTATTTGATGGCAGTGGTCCGAACAATAAAGAATATCGCCGCTACAACGTAACAGGGATCACACCTGGTGATGACTATGCGGCAATGGCATTTGCATTGAATAAGCGTTACGGCAAGTTGAAAGATGAAGAGAAGATCCCAGATGTTATCTTTATAGATGGTGGTAAGGGGCAGCTCAATAAAGCAGAAGCATTCTTTGAAGATTGGCTGCACAGTAAAATGCCATTGTTAGTCGGTGTTGCGAAAGGCACAAGCCGAAAGCCCGGTCTAGAGACATTATTAATAGATGGTGGCAGACGAACAGTGAACCTTGATTCTGATTCACCTGCTTTACATTTAATTCAGCATATTCGTGATGAGTCACACCGTTTTGCTATTGCTGGGCATAGAAACAAACGGCAAAAGCAGCGAACTCAATCATTATTAGAAGAAATAGAAGGGGTAGGGCAGAAGCGCCGACAAGCTTTGTTGAAATACTTAGGTGGTATGCAAGGTGTAAAATCGGCTACTATAGCGCAGTTAAATCAAGTGCCTGGGATCAGCCAAGATATGGCTGAAAAGATATTTAATCATTTGCATGACAAAGCCTAATTGATCATGCAACACTATAAAAAAAGATACACAAAGTAGTTATGTGGAATATTCCTAATACCTTAACAACATTTAGATTGTTACTTATCCCTGTTTTTGCAGTGGTGTTTTATTTGCCCTACTCATGGGCTTTTTTTGCTGCCGCCTTTATTTTCTGGCTAGCATCGGTAACCGATATTCTTGATGGCTACTTGGCACGAAAACTCGATCAATCAACGCCTTTTGGTGCGTTCTTAGATCCTGTTGCAGATAAAGTTATGGTCAGTGTGGCTCTCGTTGTTTTAGCCACTCACTATCAAAACATTTTTATAACTCTGGCTTCGCTTATCATTATTAGCCGAGAAATTGTGATATCTGCACTGAGAGAATGGATGGCCGAGCAAGGCAAACGTGGCAACGTCGCGGTGAGTAATATGGGTAAGTTTAAAACCGCTGCACAAATGTTAGCCATTATTGGTTTGATTTGGCAATATGCGCCTTGGATGACCATGTTAAGTTATGCGCTTTTAGCGATTGCAACACTATTAACAGTGACGTCAATGCTGGCATATTTGAATGCGGCAAAGTCAGAATTGATTAAATCTTGATATTTTACGGCTATATAGGCAGCAGTTTAGATAAAAATTGAGCAAACGATTAAAAACATTCATTTTTTATATTGACGCATTATTAAAGATCTGTAGAATGCGTCCGTGTTGAGAGGGCAGTATGCCTCAAAACGATAAAAGAAGTGAGTTAATAACTTACTTTGGAATGCGAGTATAGCTCAGCTGGTAGAGCGCGACCTTGCCAAGGTCGAGGTCACGAGTTCGAACCTCGTTACTCGCTCCAACTTTTATACGTTGGCGGAATGGCAGAGTGGCCATGCAGCGGATTGCAAATCCGTCTACCTCGGTTCGACTCCGGGTTCCGCCTCCATTTCTCAACACTCCACATGCGTAAGCAGCCCGATGCCCGGGTGGTGGAATTGGTAGACACAAGGGATTTAAAATCCCTCGTCAGTAATGACGTGCCGGTTCAAGTCCGGCCCCGGGCACCATTGGTTTTAGAATCAATTTGATGCGAGTATAACTCAGCTGTTAAATGTTAAAGGCTCAACCTTTATTTCTTTCAGTTGAATTAAAAAGCAACATGGAACGCGAGTATAGCTCAGCTGGTAGAGCGCGACCTTGCCAAGGTCGAGGTCACGAGTTCGAACCTCGTTACTCGCTCCAATTTGATTTTATCTGCAACGCAAAACCCGATGCCCGGGTGGTGGAATTGGTAGACACAAGGGATTTAAAATCCCTCGTCAGTAATGACGTGCCGGTTCAAGTCCGGCCCCGGGCACCATTGATTTTAGAATCAATTTGATGCGAGTATAGCTCAGCTGGTAGAGCGCGACCTTGCCAAGGTCGAGGTCACGAGTTCGAACCTCGTTACTCGCTCCAAATTGGTTTTAAAAAGAACTTGCTTAATGCTTAGTTCAGAAGAATGCGAGTATAGCTCAGCTGGTAGAGCGCGACCTTGCCAAGGTCGAGGTCACGAGTTCGAACCTCGTTACTCGCTCCAATTCTTCCTAACCAAGTACAAGCATAATTCGGATGCGAGTATAGCTCAGCTGATAAAGGTAAAGACGCGACCTTGTTTTTATCTCAGTTGAATTAACAAGCAACACGGAACGCGAGTATAGCTCAGCTGGTAGAGCGCGACCTTGCCAAGGTCGAGGTCACGAGTTCGAACCTCGTTACTCGCTCCAATTCGAATTAATCGTTCTTTACAATATGCGAGTATAGCTTAGCTGATGAAGATAAAGACGCGACCTTGTTTTTGTCTCAGTTGAATTAAAAAGCATTATGTGACGCGAGTATAGCTCAGCTGGTAGAGCGCGACCTTGCCAAGGTCGAGGTCACGAGTTCGAACCTCGTTACTCGCTCCAATTTATTTGGAACATTTAGGCGGAATGGCAGAGTGGCCATGCAGCGGATTGCAAATCCGTCTACCTCGGTTCGACTCCGGGTTCCGCCTCCATTATCGAAAGATAACTCTCCACATGCGAAAGCAGCCCGATGCCCGGGTGGTGGAATTGGTAGACACAAGGGATTTAAAATCCCTCGTCAGTAATGACGTGCCGGTTCAAGTCCGGCCCCGGGCACCATTTATTCTCTCAAAAATTTTTCTTTTTAATCCTATTAAAAACTATTACTTTCTAACTTTCTAACTTTCTAACTTTCTAACTTTCTAACTTTCTAACTTTCTAACTTTCTAACTTTCTAACTTCTCGCTATATTTTACGCAATAAAAAAGGCGCATATCGCACCTTTTAAAAATTCAAACTGATTTTCTTTATTCAGTATCGGCCATAATACCCCAGCCATCGCCATAGCCTTCATGTGAATTGGCAATGCTTTCTAGGTACTGTTCAGTTTGGCTTAGAAGCTGGTGATCAGGCACCATTTCAACGGTTGTTACAACTTCCCATACACCTGTGTCTTTACACTTTTGTAGTTCGGTCTTTGGCGCAAGCTCATCTTCAGAAATTGCCTTGGCAAAAGACTCAGCTTGATCTTTTTGTTCAAATAAAATGAAAAAGTCGACCATGTGCATTTGGTTTAAGTTAATGCCTTCAGCAGCCATTTCAGCTAATAATTGGCCGTTATCGTCATCAGGAAATTGCATAGTTTTACCCAGTATTTTTAACTGGGTGTATTGTCGGTGAAATTAGCAAAAATAAAAAGCTTTAAAGCGAGATTTATTGTTCATCTATTGTTGATTTGAAATATGCTACACTGGCGGCTCTGCTTAGGAGGGAAGTATTTGAAACTGTTTGCGATTGTTGTTATTTGTTGGTGTTTAACTTTTTCTTTATCAACACAGGCTGAAACCCAATGGCAAGTTGAGGCCATTGAATTTGGCGAAATGCCCGATGAGCTGAGTAAAAATATCAATGGCACGTTAAAGCCGTTACTCAACCAGCCTTTTTCACAGTCGTTAGAAAACAAATTACTTTCTCAGACCGAGCGAGCTTTACAGGCGCTTGGCTATTATCAAGCAAATATCACCTTCTCTCGTGTAGAGCAAAGCAGTACGCTCAAAATAGATGCAGAGGTTGGTGAGCCTATACGCTGGAAGTCGATCCAAATTGAAATAAAAGGCGAGGCCAATAAAGATTCATTTTTGCAGAAAGTGTTGTCTGGCATTCCTATAAAAGCAAATGGCATCGTAAATCATGACAATTATGAGCAGACAAAAAGTGTGCTTGAATCAAGCCTGATCTCGAAAGGGTATTTTGATTTTAAATGGCTTAGTCATCGCTTAGAAATTCATAAACAAAAAAACTTTGCGGTAGCTAAGTTAAAACTAGACTCGGGCAATCGTTATCGCTTTGGTAAAGTTGAAGTGAGCAGACAAAGTCTGGCAAAAAAATATATTCAATCACTTGCACCATTTGATGAAAACACCTTATACGATGAAACGTTACTGTCTGAATATAACCTCGCACTCAATAAAACCCCGTATTTCAGCGCCATTAAAGTGTATCCACAATTACAAAACCGCAAGAATAATCTCGTGCCTATCCGCATTGAGGTGGTCGATAAGCCTGCCAATACGTTTGAAGTGGGGGGCGGTTTTAGTACAGAGATAGGTGCAAAAGCACGATTTAAATGGTCAAAGCCTTGGATCACTGAAGATGGCCACTTTTTTGATGGCAATTTATTTGTTGCTGAAAAACAACAGCGTGTCACAGGCAGCTATAGTATTCCGGTGAGTAACCCAAACGATGATTTATGGCGAGTGACAACCGGTTATGCCCTTGAAGATGAACTGACAGAGGGCGTTGACAGTAAAATCTGGAACGTACAGTTACAACGCCAATGGTTAACCAGTAATAACTGGATACGCACGGCATTCTTAAAAAGAGAGCATGAAACCACAACACAAGATGGCGAAACCGATAAAACAGAGATGTTGATCCCCGGTATTAGCTATGCAAAAAAACAAGCGGTTGGCGGAGTTACCCCTTCATGGGGGCAGCAAACTTTGATTTCTTTGGAATTCGCCAGTGAAGATTTAATTTCATCAACCTCTTTGTTTAAAGTGCAGCTGGAGCAAGCTTGGCTGAGAAAGTTTGCACTTAAGCATTGGTTTATTGCAAGGCTAGATGCGGGTGCCATTGTCACAGACGATATTAACGAAGTGCCATTTAACTTGCGATTTTTTGCTGGGGGTGATCAGAGTATTCGCGGCTTTGCCTATCAATCTGTTGCCCCTTATGAAAAGGGCAAAATTATCGGTGGTAAATACCTTGCAACGGCTTCGGTAGAATATAACTATCAATTTATGCCGAATTGGCGACTGGCTTTATTTGTTGACTCGGGCACGGCAACCAATGACTTTTCAGAATCATGGGCTGTGGGTGCGGGTTTTGGTATTCGCTATATCACACCTGTTGGGCCTATTCGTTTAGATCACGCCTGGGGGCTAAGTAAAGAAAGTAAAAGCACACGTCTAAGTATTATTATTGGGCCGGAGATTTAATGCGCTTACACCCTATAACAAAAAGAATTCTAAATATTGCTTTAGGCACGCTGGTTTTTCTATTTTGCTTAGTATTTACCAGTGTGGGACATCAAAGCCTTTTATGGGTTTTAAATAAGTCTGTCGATGGCTTAAATATTAAACTTGAGCAAGGTCGTTTACTCGCAGGTGAAAGACTCGATGTCACTTGGCGCAGCGAGGGGGTCAATTTATCGCTGAGCAATTTTAGGCCGAAGCTCAATTGGTTTACTTGTGCCACAGTGTGTGTAGAAATAACCGCTGATAGAATAGATGTAAAACTTGCTAACTCGCCTACAAATAAAGCCACTGAAGAAACCCTAGCCGAAACTAAAACAGAGCTAGATGAAGAGTCAGAAGGTGGCTTTGCATTACCCGTGAATATCGCCATCGCTAAGTTAAATGTGGCTAATATCAAGTTTCAGCAAGGTGATTTGAGAGTTCAAATATCGGACATAAAATCATCAGCTCAATTAATCGACGCTGCAGCAAGATTGCATGATACTTCAATAAAGCGCATTCACATTACTGATAAACGAGAAAAAAAATCACAAAACCAAGCACTTACAGAGCTGGCGGCCATACCTGCTATCATTTTGCCAAACGGTCTTGATGTTCGAGTATCACAACTGGCTCTTGGGTCTTTTGAGTACGAAACGCCAACTGGTTCGCAACACATTAAACACTTTAATGTTGCGGCAAACATTACCTCTCAGCAACTTGAGTGGCAAAATTTATACTTAGAATATCAGCAGTTCGTTTTACGCAGTTTTGGTGAGCTGAGAGCCGAAGCTATCAAGCAGCCGTTAGCGTCAATAAAATCAATTACTACGCTGACAACAGAAGAAGAACTCGTCAGGTTACATTTAAATGGCAACTTTTCAGATTTAAATATTGATTTAAAGGCCGAAGGTCAACATCAGGCTGCCGTGTTAGGTAATCTAAATCTTAACCAAACAAACTGGCCGTTTGATGTATCGGCGCAGGTCTACAATCTTCCTTTTTCGTACAAAATTCGCGGACAAGACTACGATGCCTTGATGGAACAGGCTCGAGTTGAGCTTAAAGGTAATGCCGATGATTATCAGTTAAAGCTTGATGTCATTGCCGAGCAAAAAGAGCTCACAGAGCTCAGCGCAAAAGTGTCAGGAAAGGGCGGGTTAACCGCCATCTCAGAGTTGACAGGTCGTTTGAACGCGTCAGAAGGTAGCGCTAATTTGACTGGTAAGCTCGCTTGGGCTGAGGGCGTTGACGCGCAATTACGTTTAGTGATGGACGCGTTACCGCTGTTTTTTATCGACCAGCAGTCAGTGTTAAACGGCTCAATGAGTGTGTTGGCTAAACAGCAAACCGAGGGATGGCAAATTGATATTCCAGATGTGGATGTCGATGGCAAACTTTCAGACCTTCCTTTAGCACTCGATGCCAGTTTTAGACTGAACGAGCAGCTGTTTGGTCAAGTCGATAAGCTGAAAATGCAACTCGGTTCGAGCAATTTGCAGTTGTCGGGCTCACTGCAACAAGAGCTAGATTTATCTGGGCGCTTTGCTATTACACATAACAACTTTTCACAAAACAGCCTTTCACAAAATGCGAAAGCGTTATTGCCTTTTGATGTTGATGCGCAAGGCGAGTTGCAGATTAAAGGTGACCATCATCAACCTAAAATCAGCTTTAACTCAACGATTTCAACGTTCGAAAATAACGACATTAGCCTCAAAGGGGGCAAGCTCGATGCCAGCGTTGATTTGGCCAATAACTGGCAAACAAAGACCTTATTATCTATTGAGCAACTCGCCGTTCCAGAGCATCAACTGAATCATATTGAATTGCGTTTCACGGGCGATCAAACAGCGCATCGCGCTCAGTTATCAAGTCGCGGAGACGTAACCGCAGAGCTAGATATTCTTGGTGGTTTAAACACACAAACATGGCAGGGCGAAATCGCATCAGGGCAAATTATTTATAAGCAATTTGAGACAAGTTTAAAGCATCAATCGAAGCTGAAATATGCCAGTGCGCTGCAATGGCAAACCGGTAAATTATGCGGTGAGCTAAATCAGTCACCTTGGTGCTTGCAAGCCGAGCAAAAAGGCAAACAAGGGCAGTTCGATATGAACATCCAAGGCTTTGATTTAGCTTCGCTACAAACCTTTTTACCTGAACAGCTTAGGCTAGCAGGTAAAACCAGTGTGAATTCAGCATTGTCATGGCGTGATAAAAAGCTCAGTGCAGTTACTGCAAAAGCGAGTTTGCAGAACGTTGCTGTTGCGCACGCCGAAGCTAATACTGGAGCTAATACCGGAGCCAATACTGATGCTAACGATGAGGCAATAGTCCCGATAGAACAAATCGAGATCAACCTTAGCGGAGACAGCCAAGCTATTTTAGGTCGCTGGCAACTCGCCTCGTCATTATTAGGTGACGTATCTGGTGAGGTGGCTGCACAAGTACAAGACAATCAATTGCATTCACCGACTGCCAAAGTTGAACTGCACGCACTTGCTTTAAAACCGATTGGCGAGTTGGCAAATCGCTTTTTACCACAACCGATTAATTTGGCCGGGCAGTTGTCTTCAAAACTGGCTTTATCGGGTGATATAAAACAACCCAATGTCGTGGGTGAGATAAACTTATCTTCATTTGGGATAGAACAGTCAGCGTTGCCAGTCAGTTTTGTCGACTCATCATTGAAACTCGATTTGAATGGCCAAACAGCCAGTTTAAATGGCGCATTAAATACCAATGAAAATGGCGTACTCAATCTTGTTGGTAAGCTCGATTGGCAACAGCAATTAAGCGCTGAGGTAGCGGTGTCTGGCGAGCAAATAAGGGTTAACCCGCAACAATATATGAGCTTTTCAGTCTCTCCTGATCTGTCTTTAGAATTCAAAGATGAACACCTGTCACTCACGGGGCGTGTCGATATTCCTCAAGGTCGCATTAAAATCTCACAATTGCCTGAGCAAGTGGTAGCGGTATCAGATGACCAAGTGATTGTAGACTCTGGATCTGAAGCTCAAAACAGTTTACCGTTCGCATATACGCTAGATTTAGAAGTGGCGTTACAAGATGATTTTAGAGTATTTGCATTTGGCCTCGATAGCTATGTATTTGGCCAGATCAGCTTAGATAAAACACCGGGCACGCCATTACTAGCCAGTGGGGAGTTTGGTCTGCGAGAAGGGGTATATAAAGCACTCGGTCAAGACTTACTCATTCAACAAGGCCAAGTTGGTTTTAATGGGCCGTTATCGCGACCTTATTTGAATGTCAGAGCGATACGTAACCCAGAAGTGACCGCCGATGATGTTATTGCTGGTATCGAATTAACGGGCAGTGCGAGTAATCCAAGTTTGAATATATTCTCGCAACCCGCCATGGACCAAGCTCATGCGTTATCGTATTTATTAAACGGCCAGCCGCTCGATAAAAGTGAAAACAATAACAACGCTCTACTGTCTCAGATGCTACTTGCACAGAGTATTAATTTTAGTGAAAGCTTTATTAACAAAGCGGGTAAAAAAATTGGCATTGAAGATGTCAGCGTTAGTGCTAAAGGCAGTGGTGATGACACACAAGTTGAATTATCTGGCTACATTACCCCAAGCGTGCAAGTAAGTTATCGCGTAGGGGTGTTCGAAGCCATGAATGAAATTGCAATTCGTTACAGGGTATTTACAAAATTATATATTGAAGCAACAAGTGGTTTATACGATAGTATAGACTTACTCTATCAATTTGATTGGGATCCTGAATGAAGTCTTGGATTGTTGCTCTGTGTTTAAATACTTGTTTTTGCTTTTCGGCCTGTGCTGAAGAGACGGTACGTATAACCGCAGGAGCCGATCCTTATGTTATTGAGCTTTTAAATCATGCTTTTAGCTACCAAAACGAAAGCCACACCTTAGACTTTGTTAACAATATACCGACCCAAAATCGCGCAATTCGTTTACTTGGTGATAAAGGTGGCATTGACGTATTTTGGTCAGTCACCTCAGACGAAAGAGAAAAACAAGCTTTAGCCATAAGAATACCCATTGTAAAAGGGGTACTGGGTTATCGCCTGGGCGTTGTTAAAAAATCACGTGTTGATTATTTTTCTAAATTAAAGAATGACGGAGAGCTTAGAGGTTTGCGATTCGGCCTTCGCACTGACTGGCCAGATACCGTGATTTTCAGAGACAATGACTTTAACGTTTTAGAATATTCGCAAGAAAATGCAGGTTACGAATTACTAGAAGCCTCGCGCATTGATGTGCTGCCAATTGATGCTTTATTTGCTGATCATGTTGAGAGTATGTCTGACTTAGCAATCGATCCGGCGCATGTCTTCTATTATCCTTCAGCGGTTTATTTCTTCGTTAATAAAAACAATAAAGCCTTATATCAAAAATTAAAATCGGGCTTAGATAATGCCATTGCTGATGGCTCGTTTGATACTTTATTTAATCGTCATTTTGCTGATGAATTGGCTAAGTTAGCATTAGACAAACGACAAAAAATTACCCTCGTAAATACTTTACTCCCCGCCAGTGCACCCATTCATACAAAAAAATACTGGTATAACAATAATCAAGGAAAATAAACAAATGCTTTTACGCGCTTTTGGCCTAACAGCTTGTGTATTGCTCGCTGGTTGCAGCAGCACGCAAAATACTGAATCAGCACCAAACAAACCTGAAGTTCGCTCACCTAGTACCATTATTAGCTCAGCGTCAGCCGATGTGTGGCAGCAAGTAAACAACGACGATGTATTAAGAATTGATTTACCAACAGGCCGCGTTTATGTGCAGCTTAACCCACAGCTTGCACCGGGGCATGTCGATAATATTAAAAAACTCGCGCGTGAAGGCTTTTATGATGGCTTGAATGTGTATCGTTTTGTTGAAAGCTTTGTCGCACAAGGTGGCGATCAGACCGGTGAAAAACAGCCAACGCAAGGCAGTAAAGGCATTGCGGGCGAAATGTTCTTAACCACCGAAAACCCACTTGAGATCACTCCAATTAATGCGGTTGACGGCTACGCTGATAAAACCGGCTTTTTGAATGGCTTTGCAGTAGCGCAAAACAGCGATGGCAAAAAAACTTGGATGACCCACTGTACGGGCACATTCGCGATGGCGCGCGGCAACGAAATCGACAGCGGCGGCACAGAGTTTTATATCACGCTAGCGCCACAGCGTTATCTTGATAAAAACACCACGGTATTTGGCCGAGTGCTTGAAGGCATGGAGCATGCGCAGCGTTTATTACGCACACCTGTAGAAGGGCAGCCGTTTAACCCAATCAGCCAAGTGCGTGTGTTAAGTGATATTGTGGGTGAAGATAACAGTGCTTTCACTGTGTTTGATACCAGCTCAGAAGATTTTAAAGAGTTGATTGAATCTCGTAAAAACCGCCCAAGCGAGTGGTTTATCGATAAGCCAAATCATACAGATGTTTGCTCGGTGTCTGTCCCGACCAAACGCCTGAATTAAAAGCAAATGTTTACTGACGGTTTGTACGAATGTTATAAGCCGTCTTATCGCTTTCACTGCTGCGGTAAGGGTTAATGTCTAAGCCACCGCGTCTTGTATAGCGCGCATATACCTCTAGCTTGCTCGGCTTTAATTCACGCATTAAGTCACAGTAAATTCGCTCCACACACTGCTCATGAAACTCATTGTGATCTCTAAAAGAAATCAGATATTTAAGCAGTGACTCTTTGCACACAGGCTTGCCCGTGTAACTTATCACAATACTTGCCCAGTCTGGCTGAGAAGTAATTAAGCAGTTCGACTTAAGTAAGTGACTATGCAGTGTTTCGGTCACTTCATTGCCATCTTTTACCACGACCAAGCCTTCTTGCGGGCTGTAGGTATCAACCTCAATATCAAGCTCATCAATACACTCGCCCGGCATGGCCGTGAATGGAATACAGGCATAGTCTTCAGCTTTGAATAACGTCACCTCGACGTCAGTCTGTGCTGCTTTGCTTAAATCATTGGTCAAGATAGTTTGTACTTCGTCAAAGCTGGCAAATTTAGTTTGGTTAAAGCTATTTAAATACAGCTTGAACGATTTAGACTCAATAATATGCGAGCTTTGGCATGGGAACACAAACGTCGCCACCGCCACTTGTGGTTTGCCTTTGCTATTCAGCCAAGATAGCTCATAGCCAGTCCAAGTATCTTCCCCTTTAAATGGCAAGTTCTGCTCATCTACCGCGATTTGGTCGCGGTTTAGCTTTCTTGCAATTGGGAATAATAAACTAGCATCGTATTGAGACGCGTACTCGGTCGTTTTACCTAACACTGACGCTTTCAGCTCAGGTGCATTGTTGTAATCTGTCATGTTTCACCAATAGTGGTTACAATGGCGCGTATTATAGCGTATCGCACACAGGTTAACAGTATGACAATTAAGCCGCTTTTATCAGAGCTTCACGACAAGTTTAAATCTCACTATCAGCAACAACATGGCACTTTACCGTGCATGTATCATGACGCTGACTGGCCAAGCCCTTGTGAAGTTGGCGAAGTGCTCAGCGAGCAACAAATTCAGTGGCAAGCTGTGCCGCAGCCAGCAAAAAATAGCTTAGATGATTTAGCAAGCGCGTTAGAGTGTAGTTTTCCTGATGCGTTGAATGAGTTCTACAGCAGCTTTTATGCGGGCAACATCATTGGCAACGTAGAAGGTCATCAAATCGAGTTATTGCAAGCGTGGAATGAAGATGACTTTGTGCGTTTACAGCAAAATATTACAGGTCATGTATTGATGAAACGCAAACTCAAACATGCAGATACAGTGTTTATCGGTTTAACCGAGCAAGATGATTTGTTGATCACCGTTGAACTTGAGACTGGCAAAGTCTGGTTAGAGTATGTAGGCAAAAGGCCACATCATGTTCTGGCTGATAGCTTAGAAGCATTTTTGCAAGCGGTTGAGTTTTAATACTCTCGAATTCAACTACGAAGGTGCTAAAGGCACTTTCTATATCATGTCTATATTCTCGACTAAGCTAGGAGGTTAATTATGAGTAATCATATTGGTCATATATATCCAATTCTGAATTATATAGTTATTCCGTTTCGTGAAGAATTAGGGCCAGGATTATGTGATTTAGATGACTTTGAGGAAAGACAACTACCAGAGCCTTATTTGGGGCAGCTAATGCTTCGCATTTTAGCATTAGTTGAGCATTTCGAAGTAACTAAACGGGTAGACTACCCCAATAATGCTAAAGAGAAGCTGCGTTCTGAAATACTGGCACTATACGATGCTGATTGGGCCCACTGGTGGGGGTTTAACTCTGTTTCAAAAACCATTACAGACAAAGAGCAGCAGGATCCACTTTGTGGAGGTTTACAATTCAGCTGTCAAGTTTTGTGGGAAGAAGTCTTTGGCGACACTGACTTAGACCCTGAAGAGGAAAACCACTACCACCCTGAAATGCTGAAGTTTTTAATAAAACGTTGCGTTTGGGATATCTTTTTCCCGGGAGAGGCATTACCTAATTACACAGAGCCAAGTTCTGGTGACTTAACCTTATTAGATTTTAGTGTTTAAAGCTAAACACTGCTTATTACAATCATGATTAATTTAGTTTCATCTAACTCCACCAAAGTAAATAAAGCGCTTATTGTTTGGAGCTGAAACTCAATAAGCGATTGGCGCTAAATTTGATGAAATAGGTGCATCAAGTCATCGAAAGAAAAGAATCAGAACATACAAATAGAATTAATGCTGCGCGCAAAAATAAATATAAGAATGCCTAAGCATTAATAATCAGCATCGGAAGTTTAAAAAAGGGCCAATGCGCACAATCAACAGGAAAAAAGCCGTGTTATTGAGTTATCAAGCAATAGAGTCTGAGCAGGTAAAGCAAGAATTAGAGTTAATAGAGCACATTTACACCCATGATACCTTTATGTCTGGGTTATTTTTAGGTTCATGCTTACCGAAAGACTTAGAAGGGTTCAGAATCTTCAGAGATCCGATTAATTTAGATATGCGAATTCAAACGCCGGGTTATTGCTCAGATGAGCCAGAAAAATGGCCATTTCAAAACTTACCCTATATTTTGGATGATGAGCAAGCCAGAGTGAAATATAGCGGTGTTTATAAAGAGTTCAAAGATGTCTTAGCGGTAAAGAAAAAATATAAGAAAGTATCGAGTGGCTTTCTTAGAGATTTTGATCCAAATAAAAGAATGACGGCTTTACGAACAAAAGAGCATGACTTAGCAATGCAAAAACAGTTCTCACTTACCGAGGCCAATGTTGAGTATATATTTTATCATCTGATCCCAGATATTATTCACGCACACTTTGTACAAATTGTTGATGCTACTATTTTTGGTGGCCTTGAGCACTCACCAATCGCTCAAAGGCTACTAGATTGTTATCGACTTGGCGGCATGCCTGGCGGGTGGGTTGGCCCTACACCAGAACAAGGTGGTGATGTATTGCAATGTATGGAGCTATACCATTTAGGGGAATGATTTCATTCAGCGCTCGAGAGATTAAAAATAAAGGTAAATAGACGCTATTAAACTTGAGGGTTTAAAGCTTGTAAGGGAGTACGAGTTTGTTAAAGCAGAAACGGGAGTATTCCCCCTTTTGTTGATTAGATATTAGCTAACTCTGGTATAGTACTTTAGACAGTAATCAATAAAAAAGCGCTCACTTCAAAACTTTGAGCGCTTTTTTGCTTTTTGTGATTTATTACTGAAAATCCCAAGAGATATTCGACACTAGCTCACAGCTGTCACAGCGAAAATCAAATAAGCCAAACCAAGGCACATCTAACTTCCAATCACCGCCACAGCTTGGGCATTTACGCGCTTGCTCTGCTGCCAAGCTCTCACCGCCAACGCGATACAAATAGTAATACACCGGCTTTTTGGTGAGATAGCGAATACGTTTAGACAAGTCCATACCGCGGCGGAACAAATCACTTTCGGTGCTAGAAATTTCTTCTAACGCCGCAAATTCACAGCGGGTGGCACCGTTGATCTGAATCTGATCGCATGCCTGCCAATCCTCTTGCCACTTAATTAAAGCCTTGTAATCGCCATTGGCAATGGCAGGTATTTTATAAAGTGGCACAGGCTGAAAGTCATCGCCGCAATACAGCGGGCTACATGTATGCACATAGGTGGTATATAAAATATAAGATGACGGAGCGTCGCATAAGTCGGCGCCATTGGCGTGAATATCCTGACCGATCACCTTTACTTTCGGTGCCAGCAAGCCAGCATCTTGTAAAAGCTCAATTGCCTTTTTTACAAACGGGCTGTGATTAAGTGGGTGTAGCGCATCTTCAAGCGGGCACATAACACGGGTAATAAAGTAGCCGTCATTTAATACGGTTGGAAACTCATCCCCGATGATCTGTCCGTTAAAACGTAGGGCATTCACCACGCGATTAATGGCGCGCTCTGCGTCATCTAGAGTGGTGTCTTGGTAACAATCAAAAGTTAAATCTACAACGAACATAATTAGTTATCTTTTTCTAATAGCGCGAGTAAGCGGTCAAGTTTTTGTTCAATGCGGTCAAGCTGGCTTTGCTCTGTTCCCTTGGCTTTTGGGGTTGCTACAGGCTGAGTGTTGATGCAATTTGGATCATTTTTGTAGGCGGTCAACCCAGCAATAACCAAAGGCATAGGTACAGGCTCTGACAGCTTAGATTTAGTTAAAGCAACAGTGGGTGTTTTGTTTTCAGCGACTAAGGCTGCAATAGCAGAATGAACAGCGGGATGCATGCGTTTTACTCAACAAAATAAAACGCATTCTAGCATAAAACTCAGACGCACAAAGCAATGCGATATTGCTCGGTCCTGACCTTTATTAGAACAGGTTTACTCTCTGAGTAATGTGTCGAGCGTGTCTATGACCTCGCTCCAGTCGCCATCTTCTGCGAGAGATTCTTGAATAAATTGTTTTTGGGCTGTGTTCCAAAAACTGGCCTCGGTGATCTTTTCGGTGCTTTTGAGCTTATGGTGTTCAATAAAGGTATCGATATCTGTTTGGTTATTCGCGAGTCCCAATTGTGCGAATAGGGTGTTGAGATTGTGTTGGCAGGTATCCATCTTTTCACTCCCATTTTTGCTTAAAAATCACTCAGTAACTATAGTTGACTAAGTTTTAGAAGCAAAGTTAGGTAACAGGAACAATAATGAAAACAGTAGAAGCAGAGCAACTGAGCCTAAAGTATTTGGAGCCGGAAGAAATTAGTATTGCGGCGAGCTTACTTTTTCAAGCTTACAAAAATGATGAATTATTAAAGCAAGTGTTGAGTGCAGAGTCTGACGACGAATTTGCCAAAAAACTACGCGCACTTATTCGCGAAGAGTTACAGACTTTTTCGCAAAGTGGTCAAGCCATGTTAGGCGCGTTTATCGACGAGCAGCTGGTGGGAGTTGCGTGTGCAATCGCAACCAATGGGCCTTTATCGGCACAGCGTTTTTGGCATTGGCGTTTGAAACTCATGCTCAGCGCAGGGTATGTTCAAACCAAGCAACTGGTCGCCAAAGAGCAAGCGATAAGAGCGGCCTTAGAGCAATATGGCGAATGTTTTTATTTGTCGTTAATTGCCATTCACCCGAATGCGCAGGGGCAAGGTCTTGGTCATTATTTATTGAACGGTGTTGAACAACTGCATCTAGCTGAAGAAGAGATCACAGGCGTGGCGGTATTCATTACTCAAACGGCGCAAAAAGCCTTCTTTTTAAAGCACCAATATGAGGTGATTGAGCAAATGACCTTCGGTGAAGTGTCGGGTGAGTTGATGTATAAAAAATTAGATACGGACGGATCGGAAAATTAGCTGTGAGACATTTCCCACATGGTTGTGGGTTTTGGTGTTTTAAACACTTCGCTTTGGCTGTGATTTGTTTTTAAGTTTATGAAAAATAAAAAATATCTTATTTTTAAAATAATATGACATTAAATAAATTGCTGTAAGTCGCTTTAGCAATCGGCAAATTACCGTAAACTTAATCATGTCAGGAAGGCAAAGGGATAGGAAAAACGGAATAAGCACATGGTTATGGATTAAGTGCTAGGGCAAGAAGCTCAACAGGATACTCAGGATGAGGTGTAACGGAGTTGCACTCAGGAATAGGATACACACAGGAGTGTGAGGACAGCCCAAAGAAGGGTGAAGCGGAAACCAGGATGGTTACAGGTGTTAGGACAACACCTAGGATGAGGATGGAGTACAGGGTGTACTAGGAGCGCATAGGGTTTTGCGAAGTGGATTTAGGATATTAGGAACACAGGATGTGTATAGGATTTTAAATGGATTTTTGGTTGTCGATGGAAGACGACCATTCAGCGGAAGATAAAACAGGATTTAGGCTTTGGAAGCTCTCATGGATGTTGTCAACTTTAGGCGCGACTTATGTTGCGCCTTAGTTCTTTCTGGCGTCTGGCTTTTTCTTTTCTTAACTTTTCAATTGTGTCGGGTTTCTCACTTCAAATGACTTTTCGTGCAAAATACACGTTGCGGAGCAAGGTTACTTTTGCGCAAGGTGAAATGAGCAATTTTAACTGTTGTTAGAAACATCGTTAGCAGCATCGACTTATCGTGCAAAATACACGTTGCGAAGCAAGGTTACTTTTGCGCAAGGTGAAATGAGCGATTTTAACCGCTTTTGTAGGTCGTCATTTATGGCGACACTTTGAGTTTAGGCTCTGTGCTTTGTCGGGCTAAAGCCACGATCTAAATTTAATGCAGGTACTGTTGTAGGCGCGATTTTATATCGCGCTTTTAATGTCGTTTTCTGATGCAGGCCTTCAATTTAACCTTTTGTCGCGTTGGCGACGGCAACCGATGGGCGTAGCTATATGGATGTAAAACGATACTGGTCTTAAAAACTCTTCTGTAGGTCGTTATTTATGGCGACATTTTGAGCTCTGGCTCTGTGCTTTGTCGGGCTAAAGCCAAGACCTACATTTAATGCAGGTACTGTTGTAGGCGCGATTTTATATCGCGCTTTTAATGTCGTTTTTTTGATGCTGCCTTCAATTTTACTCTTTGTCGCGTTGGCGACAGCAACCAAAGGGCGGCTGCCGCCGACCGCCCTCTGGACTCCCACGGCGCCCCTCTATCTCGCTGTTTCTTCAAATACGCAATTGATGTGAACGTAAACGGCTGAATAGTCCATCCATGGACTAAATCAGCCTTGCAGCGCATCCATGCGCTGACATTACTCATCAATTACTTATTTTCAGGCTCGATAGAAGGGGAAGGGGTGCAGCCTGTTGGTTTTGTGTATAGGTTTGAACCTGACAGATCGGAAAATTAGCTGTGAGACATTTCCCACATGGTTGTGGGTTTTGGTGTTTTAAACACTTCGCTTTGGCTGCGATTTGTTTTTAAGCTCATGAAAAATAACAAATATCTTATTTTTAAAATAATATGACATTAAATAAATTGCTGTAAGTCGCTTTAGCAATCGGCAAATTACCGTAAACTTAATCATGTCAGGAAGGCAAAGGGATAGGAAAAACGGAATAAGCACAAGGTTATGGATAGGTGCTAGGGCAAGAAGCTCAACAGGATACTCAGGATGAGGTGTAACGGAGTTGCACTTAGGAATAGGAAACACACAGGAGTGTGAGGACAGCCCAAAGAAGGGTGAAGCGGAAACTAGGATGGTTAAGGTGTTAGGACAACACCTAGGATGAGGATGGAGTACAGGGTGTACTAGGAGCGCATAGGGTTTTGCGAAGTGGATTTAGGATAGTAGGAACACAGGATGTGTATAGGATTTTAAACGGAGTTTTGGTTGTCGATGGAAGACGACCATTCAGCGGATGATAAAGCAGGATATAGGCTTTGGAAGCTCTCATGGATGTTGTCAACTTTAGGCGCGACTTATGTTGCGCCTTAGTTTTTTCTGGCGTTTGATTTTTCTTTTCTTAACTTTTTACACTTCATTATTTCGTTAATGTTTATTATCCCGCAGTTAGCTGCTGCGTGTCGAAAGTCTTTTTGCTTCTCACTTTCTTAATTTAATCAATCTTGTTTTGAGTAGGGGGCACTTTCAGCCATCTTATATTTGCTTTTAAGCAGTGATGCATTAGTTTTCCATAAGGCGGTTATTAGAGAAGAAAGGTAGTTTAAATAAAGCCTCCAATTCTCAAATTTGGCGTATTGAAAACGGCAATAAATGGGCGACGAGAATTCAATTCAAGAAGGAGCAGAAGTACATCAATGCATCTTCATATCAAATTGATAATTTTAGCTAAATTAAGATTGCTGAGTTCGGTATTAGACGCTTTAGCTTGAAGGAATAATTACAATGACGTTTAATAATCATTCCTAAGTTATTTATTGTAATTTAAAACTTTTATATTTGGAGCAGTGTATGATAGACGGAGCTTTAGCAAATGCAACTTTAAAAGCATTAACCCCTTTTGGTGTAAAGGGTATTTTGAGTAGGATAAATAAATTAAAACAAGATTTTAAGACAAGAAGCGATTTACAAATCTATTATTCACACATTAAATCTCCATCCAAGCCTGATACAGTTTTAAAAAATATAGAAGAAAAATATCTAAAAATCAGAACATTAGCATTTCCAGAAAAGTTAGTGTCAATAAAAGATATTTACCATCCTTTGAAAGTTAACTTCCTAGATCGAGGAGTTACTCATTCTGTAGATGACGAGCAAATGTTTTTCTTAGATAAGTTAGCTATAGTTGTTGGTGTTGCAGGGCAAGGTAAAACCACAACACTTCGCAAACTTATTCATAAAGAGCTTCATAAAGGAGAGGAAGGGAAAATTCCAATAATGATTTCTATGAGGGAAATCGATTGGAATGAGAATGAAATAACCCTATCCAAAATAATTAGCAGAGAATTAAGGCAGATAGGTATTGTTATAAACCATGAGGCTATTGAAGTTTGCATGGTAAAGAAAGCTTTTTTGCTTTGTTTTGATGGTTTCGATGAAGTGCCATTAGATCAGAGGAATAATGCCTTAAGAATGTTAATGAAAGGCTATAGCTATACTAAAAATCCAATGATAGTTACATCAAGGCCGAACACTGAGATTACTGTAGAGATGGGTCATACAGAAATTGTTAAGCTTGAAAACTTAGATTCAGATGATGTGGTAAAAATAATATCGAAAAACAAGAACCTTGATGATTCTTATAAAGCTTTACTTACTAAATCCTATGAAGAAAATAAAGAGATTAAGGGAGTTATAATAACTCCAATTCTTGTAGATATATTTACGGTTGTTTATGGTCGAGTTCAAATCACACCCAAAAACATTGTGGAGTTCTATGAAGAGCTTTACTATGGTTTAACTGATAAGCATGATCGCTTTAAACAACTTGAAAGGGATAAAAAATGTAGTTTAAATAATGCAAGCTTATTGAATGTATTAATTAGAGTAAGCTTTCAGTTCTCATTATCACAAGACTCGTATTCATTCTCACCTACTAAAGGAATTGAAGTATTTAAAGCATCACTTGATAAACTAGACTATAAAGATGAACCTATAAGTGTTTTACAAGATGTAGTAGATCGAACATCACTAATTATTAATGATGGTGATCAATACTCATTTTTACACAAATCAATAATGGAATTTTATTCAGCCAAGTTTATAGCAACAAGGACAATCGATACAAAGAAAAGGATTTATAAGCACATCTCAGATAACTACAGTTATAAATTCGAAAATATCCTTCGATTTCTTAAGGAGCTTGACTCTTATGATTTTTATGAGCTTTTCGTCATTTATCAAATTCAGGCTAGTCAAATTACTGAACTCTTTGAGCTTGATACAATACAAAAAAAAGTTGCTGAGTTTATGAACTTTCCTCTTAGTATAACATGCGAAAAAAGTGGTGAATTTAAAAATTTATTGGCTGTTGAATATACTGGCTCAAATGGGCTAAGTAATCCAGCTAGGTTAGGTAGTGTCTTCCAAGTCCTAGATTTATATGAACATATACGAATCCCTTCTGTGATTAATAGTATTCAAGATAATATAGTTTCAAACAGCTCATCTTTTTTAGATAGATTAGTAAGAGATAAAAAATGCATATATTCAGAAAGTGATATGACCGAAGAAATAATAGGTAGCTATTTCGATGATGTCGATTTCAAGTCAAATTATGATTTTATTGTAGATGACTCCTATATATGTATTGGAAAGGCTGATGCTGTTTCTATGAATAAAAGCATAAAACATGAACTAAATAAATTATATGAAAAAAACCTTCAGCTAAAAGCAGAGAAAGAAAAGGAAAATGATATTAGTTATCTTCTCGGTTTAGGTTAATTATTAAGTGACGGTTGTTCTTATAAATTATCAATAATGAGAGGGCAGGTCTGTACTTTGTAAAGTGTCAGCCCCTTCTCTCGCTTCTAGTAAATAGACAACAATCAATTACCCCTAAAACCTTCCAGTTTTAACCCAAAAAAAACACCATAATTAGCCTTTATCTAAACCATTTTTAATACTTTAATTAACAAAACACCCAACCCACTAGCGGCTTTTTCCTACCTCAACTCTAAACTTTCATTTTCTTTTTTCGTCACGATCAGCATTAACACATGACGCTATCTTTCTCTTTTAAATACTAATTTTCAAGGTTAAAAATTAGAGTAAAGCTTTTGTTAATAATGTGTACAAAAGGCTACACAAATGTGTTCTAGGTACAGATTACCCCTGTGATTAGATAGTAAGCACAGCCGCCGAATGGAATTTTAAGGTGTGCTGATAACTATACTAATTAACTAACAGGGGAAACTTATGCAGTTGAAGAAAGTGGCAGTTTCGATTGCCGTTGCTATTTACAGCGCAGGGGCTTCACACGCAGCGGGCATCGACAGCCAGCTCAAACAACAACATACATTACAGGCACCTAATATCACCTTTGCTGAAGTGAAAGCGTTAAGCCAAGAGATCCACCAAGGCGATGCGAGCAGCATGTTACAAAACGACGGCTTAAACGTTCAGCTCAACGCGCAAAGCAAAAAATTCAAAGAAGAAGGCTTAGACGGTGAGCACATTTATATTGTGCGTTTACGCGACAACGCGGTGGCGTTAGAAGCGCGTGATTTTGAGTCACCATTGGCGCGCACATTAAAGTCGCAGGGTGTATCTAAAGTATTCGAGCAAGGCCGAGCGACGATCCCGGCGGTGTCCGAATATCAAAACAAGCTACTTAACAAGCAGCAAACTGTGATGCAGCATGTAACGGCGGTGACTGGCCGTACTGAAATGCGTCGCCAATTTACCAAAGCCATTAATGGCTTCTCGGTAAAAATGACGGAGCTAGAAGCAAAAGCGGTGGCTGAGCTTGGCTCGGTTGTGTCGGTGATGCGCTCGAAAACATATGATTTATTGTCAGATGAAGGCCCAAAACTCATTGGCGCAGACCAAGTGTGGGACGGTACAAGCGTGCCGAATGGCATCAAGGGCAAAGGTGAAGGGCAGATCGTCGGTATCATAGATACAGGTGTTAACTCAGATCACCCTTCGTTTGCGGCTGTGGGTGGTGATGGCTATAAACACACAAACCCGTTTGGCGAAGGCAACTACGTGGGTGACTGTGTTCAAGAGCCTGACGAAATTCAATGTAATAGCAAACTAATCGGTGTGCGCTCTTACGATGTGATCACCGATGCGTTTGATGCGATGATCCCCGGTTGGCCTGCAATTGGTGAAGACTACCAAGGTCACGGCTCGCACGTAGCGTCAACGGCTGCGGGTAACGTCATTAAAGACGTGCCTTATATGCTGCCAAGTTACGGTGAAGACACCAACGGTAAAGTGCTAAAAGAAGCGCTATTCCCTGAAATTTCGGGTGTTGCGCCACATGCGAATATTATTTCGTATCAGGTTTGTTATCCAAGCAGTAACGAATACGCGGGCTGTCCGGGTGAAGCGCTGGTGGCGGGTATCGAAGATGCCATTTCAGACGGCGTTGATGTTATTAACTTCTCAATCGGTGGTGCAGAATCAAACGTATGGGCCGATCCGGTGCAGTTGGCATTCTTAGCGGCACGCGAAGCGGGCATTAACGTTGCGGCAGCGGCGGGTAATAGTGGTCAAGCATGTGGCTCGGCTGAATGTTTTGGCTATCTTGATAACTCGTCACCTTGGTTAGCACAAGTTGCAGCAACCACACATGGTCGCTCTATTGCGGTTGAAACGGCGGTTGAATATGCGGGCTTTATTGATGAGTCGTTGGGCTCTGAAGTACCAAGTTGGTCGACAACGGGGCTTGTTGGTGGCGCAATCAATAACACCGAAATCACGGGTGTGGTTGTTTGGGCAAAAGACTATGCCGATGTGAATGGCGAGAAAGATTACAACGGTTACTGTACGGCAGATTATCCAGAAAATACTTTCAACTTCTTCAAAGATGGCTCTGAAATTCCGGGGGCTGCGGATGGCTCAACCAATGTCATTGTTATCTGTCAGCGTCATGCGCCAACCGATGCTGCGGCGAATGCGCGTACTGCTAAAGTTGATCACATTAAAGCGGGTGGGGCAGATGGTTTTATTATGTTTAACCGCGACCGCTCACAAAGCACAGTACCTGAAGCTTATTCATTACCCGGCGTACATTTTAGTTATGATGAGTGGAATGGCGTATACCCAGGTGACGGCTTAGAAGATTGGGTAGACAGCTACTCAGAGCTTGGTCACATGATCACCATTAAACCAACGGTGATTGAGCGTCGTGTGAACGAAGAAGATGCCGATTGGCTGGCGAACTTCTCTTCTCGTGGTCCATCGTTCTCGAATATCGAAGTATTGGCACCAACCCTTGCGGCGCCGGGCGTTAACATTTATGCGGCGTATTCTGATGAACATCCGTTTGTGACGCCTCATGGTCAAGATTATGCGGGTATCAGTGGTACGTCGATGGCGTCACCTCATGTTGCAGGTTCGATGGCATTATTGCGCCAAATTCACCCAGATTGGACGGCGGCTGAAATTCAGTCTGCGTTGTCAATGACGGCAGAAAATGTGGTGCAATATCATCGTTTAAATAATAAAGATGATGTGGTTGATACCGCTGAAATTTACCGTGCAGGTGCGGGTCGTATCAATGTGGCACTGGCTGCGAAAGCCGGTTTTGTGATGGATGAAACGGCGGATAACTTCTTAGCGGCAGATCCATATAATGGCGGTACACCGCATAAGTTGAACTTACCGAACTTGGTTAACTTCTCATGTGCACCTGAGTGTCAGTGGGTGAGAACAATTCGCGCAACCGAAGATGGCACGTGGTCGGTAAGCCATGAAGACGTGGTGAACTGGGCGTTTGATACAAACTCTCAGTCGGCGCAAAATGGCGTAAACATTGAGATCTTCCCGAAAACTTTCTCATTGAAGAAAGGCGAGACGCAAACCATTATTGTTAAAGCGTCTATCATGGACACGCAAGATTGGTTTAGTAACTCAGAAGTTGAATTACACACAAACTTAATCTTTGAAGCACAAGAAGAAGGTATTTCTGATGCGCATTGGCCAGTGGCGTTTAAGTATGATCGTGGTGATTTACCATCGCGTTTAGAAACAACGGCGCACTCTGACAAAGGCTCTTATGTTGCTAAAGGCTTAATCTTGCCGAATGTTGATGAGCCTGTTGCAAGAGCCTATCAGCCAGTGAAAGCCGATATCACCACAGTGACTTTGCCAAAAGACGATGAACGTACCTTCCCTTGGGCGATGAATCGTGGTGAAGACGTTGCTATGGAAGACATTTTAGATGAAGCGACCTTCACTAAATTTGTGAAAATTCCTGAAAACACCAAACGTTTCATTGCTGAGCAAGTGGGCGTGGAGTCTGAATTAGAAGGCACATTGAATGTTGGTAACGCGTTAATTTATATCGGTAAAGATTATAATAACGACGGTATTGTACAGCCACAAGATGAAATTCTTTGTGTATCAAACCATCGCATCTTTAGTAACTTCTGTAACATTAACAACCCTGAAGCGGGCGATTACTGGGTGGTTGCTTACAACAGCAATAAATCAGGTGTTGGTGCGGTAGAAGAAACATTCAAGATTGCGACTGCGGTTGTGTCTGATGAGGTTGCAAGCGGCATGACGGCGCACTTACCAGGCAGTGATGGTATGCACACCGTTGATATGCAGGTTGATTGGGACATGGAGTTTGATGCCGATGGCGTTTATTACTCACTGATTGATGTAGGTACGTCAGCGGTTAACCCGGGCAACTTAGGCTCTATTCCATTTAAGATCAATCGTGGTAAAGATGTAGCGCATTTAGATGTGCCACAAACCGGCGCAAAAGTTGGCGATATGGTGCCTTACACGTTCGAAGTATTGGCGAATAACTCGGGTCTTGATCGTGAATTTAGCCTTGAGCTAAACATGCCGGAAGGCCTGCAAGTCAATCCAGAAAACGTACTGGTTTCGACTGCCTCTGAAATCAATGTTGAAGTAGTTGATGGCAAAGTGGTTGTGACAGGTACTCAGCCTGATACGCGTGATGTTGAAGCTGACTATATTGTTACTGATAACTTAACCGACGAAATGTGCCGTTTGCCAAGTTTTGGTAATTCGAATCCAGGTGGTTATGTTGACCTCGCTGAGTTCGGCATTATGCCTATCTTGTCGGGTTTTGATGACAATAATCTATATAACTTTAGAAATGGTTACATCATTCCAATCGCTAGCTTCTTTAACGGCGCGTTCGATAATTACAGCCTGTATAACAACACAGAGCTGACAAATATTCAGAATAGCTTCTTAGAGATCCGCGGTATGGGTACGGTTAACTTAGGTCCTAGCCGTTACTTCTATCCTGTTCATAACCCATTCCCATACGAGTCATTCCCGTATGAAAACATGGGGCCATTATGGCGTGGTTGGGAGTTCAGTGAGCAAGGTCTATTACGTTCGGTGATGTCGGTTGGGTTATCTTCAAGCGAAGGTATTTCACTGGCGAGTACGTCAACTGGCTGGGGTATTATCGAATGGGATAACGCTGCGGACTATGACGATCCAGTACTTGACCGTGAAACAGGTAAATATACGTACACTAAGCGTGATAACTCGTTTGACTTTGAGGTGATCTTCAATACTAAGACACGCTTCGGAAAAGATGAGCACGAAATTTACTATGCCTACGACAACATCGATTTTGGTACGACACGCCCGCACGGCAGTATCGGTCTGCAAGGTTTCAGAGGCGCACAATACGAGCGTGGTCCACTAGATAAATATCGTGGTGTGCAAGTGGCGTATAACAATCTTGATGAAGTGATAGGCGACAACTATGTGGTTTGTATGGATTACGTGGGTCCTGAGTCATCTCAATTTGAAGTAACGGCATGGGCTGAAGTATTACCTTCTGCGGCAGGTCAAAACTTAACGGTGACTTCAAATGCGCGTATTTCTGGTTTAAGCGATATGACGCAAACAGCTGAACTAAGTGTACCGGGTAATATCACGGTAATTGCACTTGATGACATGGTGACGTCTGAAGAAACACCTGTGAGCTTTGATGTGCATTACATCGATGAGAAAAACTCGAAAAATGCCATTTCAGTGCAAAGTGAACATGTTAGCTACTCGGTTGATGGCGACACAGTAACACTGACACCAAACGAAAACTTCTTCGGTGAAACTGAAATCACGGTTGTGGTGGCTGATATTGAGAATCCATCAGATGCGGCAAGCACGACCTTTATGCTAACGGTAACTGGGGTGAGTGATGCGCCTGTGGTGACTGTCGCAAGTACAGAAATGGTGGTGACTGAGGGCGATACAATTACTCTGGATGCGTCAGGCTCAATGGACCCAGACGGTGACAGCGTGAGCTTTAAGTGGTCGGGTAATGGCTCTATTGTAGCGCCATCATCGGCTGTGACTCAGGTAACTGGGCTAAGTGCAGGCGACCATGTATTTACTGTCGCTGTGTCAGACGGTGAGTTTGAATCTACGGCAACGGTTAATGTGAAAGTGGTAAGCCAAGCTGAACGTCTAGGTATTTCTGAAATCGAAAATCAATCGGTGGACGAAGATAGCAGCACAGAAGTAATGGTTGAGTTTGATAACCAGTTAGGTAAGCAAACTATCATCAGCGCAATGGCTGAAAATGCAGAGGTTGAAGTGATGGGCCATGAGTCTGGTTCTATGCTGAAACTGACGCCGAAAGCGAACTTTAATGGTGATATTAATGTAACTGTGATGGTGGCTTATGCCGATGAACCAAATGCGGTTGCACAAACTGCATTTACATTAACGGTTAATGCGGTGAATGATGCGCCTGTCATTGAAGTTGCTGAAACTCACTTATATGTTCGTGAAGGTCAAGTACCAACGCTGAGCGTGACTGCAACAGACATTGATGCAGATACCCTGACTTACGAGTGGACGGGCCCGGGTAACATAGCTTCACCAAATGAAGCGAGTACACAAATCTCAGGATTAGTGCCGGGTGACTATCTGTATGTTGTGACTGTGAGTGATGGCTCAACAAGCGTCTCGCAAAGTGTTGAAGTGTCTGTAACCGAAGCCGATTCTGATGACGACGATGCGAGTGGTTCATTAGCTTGGCTAGTGGCGCTACTGGCGGGCTTTGCAGGCTTAAGACGTCGTAACCCTAAGCACAACTAATTTCCCCCTAGGTGTGTTACTAGTAAAGGGCCTTTAGGCCCTTTTTTTATGTTCTAAATAAGAAATTTTTAACGAAGCTAGCGTCAGTTTTAGTCCCTCAAAATGATTAAGTATTAATGAGGATTGGTATTATATAAATGAGCGCAAACCTGCAGAGGCAACGATTACCTCTGTAGCAAAATGTACAAGGTATTTAATATTTTTCTCTTTGTGTTACTTTGAAGTAAGTAAAGAAAATAAGGTGATTGCTTGTATAATGCGGTTATTTCTCGCTTAATTCGACGAATACGAATGCATAGTAAGTTTCAAAGGTGAAAGAATTGGTTAAATACTGGTGTGGATTTTTATGTTGTTTCAGTGCATCGTCTGCTTGGGCACAAGCAGACGTTGAGCAGGGGCAATTTATTAAAAAATCAACCTTACATGCCAGCGTTTCACTGGGTTTTGGTGGTATTGAGAACCCGGTTCTAGATGCCGAAAACCTGACTACTCCGATTTTACCTAGCCTATCTTATTACGGCGAAGACTGGTATTTCAATGACTTTTCACTGGGCTACAGCTTGTATGAGACTCCCACATATTACATTGATCTGTTGGGTCGTTTTAACGATGACGGGTTTTTCTTCGAACTAGATGGCGTAGATAAGTTACTTGCCTCTGGGGCGATAACCGCCGGGCCAGGTGTGCCGACAATTCCTTCAGCGACGCCAATTAATCTAATTCCTATTCAACGCGATATATCTTACATGGCGGGTTTTTCTGGGGCGCTGAACCTGTACCAAGGGCTTTGGGTGAATACTGCAGTTTTACAAGATGTCACTAAGGTGCACGACGGTCATGAAGTTTTCGTGAACTTATATAGCGATTTTGAGTTTGACTATGGCAAAGTGGGGGTCGAATTCGGTGCGAATTACAAAAACCGTGAGTTAATTGAGTACTATTACACTGTTGCGCCGAAAGAGAGTAAAACGCGTTTACGTAAATATGCCCTTCAGAGCAACATTAACTACCATGTAAAAGTAACGTATGAATATGTAATCTCAGAGCAGCTTAGTTTTGATTTTTCATTAAAACATACTTGGCTTGGTAGTAATTTAGCCAACTCACATATGATCAGTAAAAACGGTTATTTTTCAGGGTTTACAGGGATCACTTATCATTTTTAGGCCAACTTAAGGTTATCTCGGCCCCGCCTGTTTGCGGATGATTGGCAAGCATAACCGTCCCGCCATGCCAAGCTGCTATTCTGTGAACAATATATAAACCAAGACCATAACCACTGGCTAATTTGTCGTTTTCACCTTGCTGAAAAGGCTCAATCAGAACCCCTGCATTGATGGGCAACCCTGGGCCATCATCATACACGCTGAGCTGGAATTCACAGTTGCTTTCAGTGCTGGTGATATGAATGTTTTGCTGTGCATATTTACTGGCATTGATGAGCAGGTTTTGAATGGCAATACCGAGAAAAGTGGGCTCACACAACACACTCTGTATTTGCAATTCAGGCAAAAAGTTAAGCTCTTTGTACAAGCTAAACTTGGCAACCTCGGTGTGAATTAACTCTTTGATATTGGAGGGCTGTTGTTTAAATAAATGATGCTGATGTTCGAGTCTTGCAAATGTCAGGTATTGCTCTAATCTCAGCTCTATTTCTTCGATATCTCGTTCAATTTGTGTGTTTTCTTCTGAGTCTAAATCTGCAATAGACAAAGCAAATCGCATGCGGGTTAGCGGCGTGCGAATTTCATGAGATAAGATTCGAGACAAGTCACCATGCAATTGTATAAATCGGTTTATACGCTCTGACATAGTGACAAAGGTATTAGCTAAGGGCGCGATGGAAGAGCTGGGTTTAATTTCAAGTTTTATTGGTTGCGGTTTTTTACTAAAGCGCTTTGCTGCAGCTTGTAGCACATTTAAATCTTTAAATACTGGGCGAATAAAAACCAAAATCAAGACGCCAAGCAGGGTATAAAAGCTAAAAAACGCCCACCAGTCGTGGGTGTCTTGCTCGATTAAATCAATGGGGCTTATTCGTAACACCAGTTCGCTGTCAGTTTTGAGGTAAAGGGTGGTTTGCGCGTTCTCTACCACCGAAATTATGCCGTCTTGTTCAAAAGTGTGTTGCAGTTGTTCGGGCAAAAGTAAATCGGCTTGGGTTAGCTCGGTGATCGTGCTGTGTTTGTTTTGCGCTAAGCGGGCAAGCTCACTGACACTGAGTTGGATGCTAGGCTGTTGTTCGGTAAAAAAGGTGTTGTAGAGCTGTCCAAAGGCTAATACCAAGGCGATTAAACTCACTGTGATAATAAAGTAGAGCCTAAAAAATTGTTGCCTCATGGTTTTGAAATATCCAAACTGTATCCTTTGCCGCGAATTGATTTGATATCGAAGCTGACCCTTTCACTTATCGGCAGCTCTTTGATTTTCTTTCTTAGACGGCTGATTTTCAGATCGATGGCGCGATCTAGGCCGTCGTATTCTCGGCCAATTACGTGTTCAAAAAGCACTTCTCTCGATACCGGTTTTGGTGCGTTGTTAGCAAGATACGCAATGATCTCAAACTCGTTTTCATTGACTTGGAGTGCGGTGCCGAGCAAATACACTTCTTGCTTATGATTGTCGATCTTAAGTGTGTCGTCCGGTGCGTCGGGTTCGGTTAACTTGTTATTGTGTGCAATAATGTTTTTCACCTTGGCAAGCAGTAACTCGGGCTTTATGGGCTTCACTAAGTAGTCGTATGCGCCCATATTCAGCCCTTTTATTTGCGAGTCGACCGAGTCTAAAGCGGTCAAAAATATAATCGGGCAGGTGTGTTTTTGTTTCAGCGTGTTCATCAGTTCAAAACCATCGCCATCTGGCAGCATGATGTCGCAAATAATAAGTGTTGGTTGCACCGTTTGCTCGAAGTTTAAATAGGCGTGTACTGTGTTAAAAACATCAAGGCTATAACCTTGTTTGTTCAGAAATTTACTGATTAAGTTTGCAAGCTTTAAATCGTCTTCAATTAAAAATAGATGCTGCATTATAAACTCCAACCAAAGCGCCGTTTTATTCTGTAATTTTTAGCTTCGTAACTCGCGATTGATAGCAATTGCTGTAATACGATGTTGTTGTCTTCTGGATTAATTAACTTAACTGCAATAGGTATGGCGGTTTTCAGTGTTAATTGTTGTGATACAACTTGCTGCTCTTCGAAACATTGGGTGAGCTCGGGTCGTTTTGTGATCACAAGGCATAAGCGTTCATAAGGGGTGATCTGCAATTTAATGGTGATGTTAAATTCGCAGACTTTTTGTTGTCCTTCAATAATACAAATCGTTGGCGTTATTTTTAGAAAGGGTGAAGCGTTTTCGCTGGCCTCAGAATGGAGCGCAGTTAGGCTGATTAAAAATAAAAGCAAGGCAACGCCGTTGAGGTGCGTCATGTAACTGACCCCCCATTCATATGTTGTTTGCTTTTCTGATTGTTGTTAACCATAACTGCGTTGGTCGTTTCCTTATTGAGCTGTAAAATTACGAAATGTCGTTTTGTTACTAACTTGCTTAAATCTGTTCACTTGTTTAAGCGGATAAGTATTCTTGTTCTTTTATGCAACTTCAGAAATCGAACACATAGAATTTAAATTATATACCACATACAACACTTGCTAAAAATTGAGTGCTTTCGAAGTGGCTTTTATTAATTCTTTTTATTTGCCTTTAAGTTTAAGCACTATGTTGAGATGCATGTTTATTTAGATAATTTGAATAGTCCTTGCATTTAACTCGATACTGAAATTGAGCAGCTAGTGTTAACTATTCTTACGGTTTTGTTAATTGATCCGTACAAAAAGCTACAAATAAAACGGTTTCAGAAACAGGGGTTATTGGTTGTAAATGTAAGACTGGAAGTCACTTGCCGTGGTAAAAGGGAGGTATTTAAGAGGATTAGTATTAGCAAGCTACATGGTTTTATAGCTTGCTCGGTAGATATGTTGCTTTAGCGTTAGCCTAAACGATGCGGCGGAATATCTGCTTGCACTAGCTTCTCATTTTCAAGATAGAGATAACCTTGATATAAACTCTCGCCATCTGAGCTAAATTCAAACAAAAACTGACTTTTTATTCCCAAACGACCACTTTTTAAAATGCCGGGTAGCACTTTTTTACAGGCGACACTGAGCAACTGCACTTGTAATTGCTTTGCTTGTCTTTGTGCATGTTCGTTTGCGGCTTCTGCAATTTTACGGCTATACCAAAAAAAGCCGATAACGCTGCCGATAACAATAAAAAGCCAGAGAGTTGCCATTAAGAGAATAACCTACCTATCGCACGAGATAAGGTGTCGCTGCGATTTTCTGCTCGAAGAATACCTAGTACGTGTGGGCGAAGTGACGGAATTGCAACTAAGTCCGCAAAAATACTTGGGAATAACTCAGGTATTTGCTCATTGTTAGCGGCTGCATCAAGCAGTTTGAATAGAGCTTCTGGTTTTTCAAAGCATAACCAATAACGACCCGCTAGAGTCAGTAATACGTCTGGCTGGCTACCTAATTCGCTTGCTAGTGCTTGTTCGACTAACTGAGACTTTAACCCTTGTGCTTTGCTACCTGAAAGCGCACGCATGTTGTTAATTAATAGGTTTATATTATTTTCTGCGATGGCTTGTTCGCATTGCGTGAAGAATAGTTCTGCAAGTTGTGTGTTAATTTCAACATGTTCTAGCATGGCACTTAAAGGTTGCTGAACTTCTTGCGGTAAGTTTGTCCAAGCTTTAGCGAGGTTTGCGCTGTTCTGGCCGTGGTCGAGTCTAAAGGCAAAGTCAGCTAAGCCTTGTACTGCAATACTTTGCCACGCATCGTCAGTTAAATTGCCAGCAAAAAACTGTTCGGTAAATTCATAATACTGAGAAGCAGGGCGCTTTAATTCAGTTTTTAATAGTGCATTGAACGCAGCCAGTTTATTGGCATTAGGTGTAAATACATATGGGTTGTTGTCTAGCTTACCATCGGCTTGCTCGCCCGTTAACTCAGTGCCTAATGCTTCAAGTACCATATTTGCGAAGTGGTCACGGCTTGCAAGTACTAACTTACTTTGCTCATCAAGGGGCATTTTTAAAAACCACACATACGGATCAGCGGTGGCTTGGTTATCCCAAAATTGAATGGCTATTAGGGCATGACCAGCAAGCGGGTAAGGGTAAGGTACCTGACCATTTTCAAGTTGATTGAATAGGGCTTTATCAATTTTAGTGATTTTTCGACCCATGTCGTAAACACGCCACTGTGTGCCAGCTGTGTTTAGAAGATCACCTAAAGTAGAAATATGCGCAGTCATAGTTAGCTCATGCAAATTTTAAATTAGCCGAATTATACGGATTTTCTCGGCACTTGATAAGCGAAGCCGTAAAGCTACTGTAAACAAGTTAGCTGGGCTATAATTCGCGGGTTTTAAATAGTCTATAAAGAGTCGGTTTGATGAGTCACGCCCAATACCAAGCAGTTTATATTTTATTGAAAGAGCTCGAAGCGGTATTACGCATCGCCAAGCTTTGGCAAAGTGAAAGCATTGAGGCTGAAAAGCTAAATTCTACCGCGCCATTCTGTTGTGATGTGATGACATTTGAGCAGTGGTTGCAGTTTGTGTTTATTCCTAAAATGACCTTGATGATAGAGCAAGGCATGGCGCTACCTGCCAATATGTCGATTGCGCCCATGGCTGAAATGAGTTTTGCCACTCACCCGCAATATCCGCAAATTTTAAGTCTACTGACCAAGTTAGACGAAAGCTTACAACAGAATTAAAAGAGAAAAATCATGCTTGAGATTGTCTATCAAGACGAAAACTATGTGGCGATTAATAAGCCTTCGGGCTTATTGGTGCATCGTTCATTTTTAGATAAACGCGAAACCCAATTTGCCATGCAAATGTTGCGTGATCAGCTCGGTCAGCATGTATTTCCAGTGCATCGATTAGACCGTCCTACCAGTGGTATTTTGTTATTTGCACTGAGCTCAGAAGCTGCCAGAGATATGAATCAAGTATTCATTGAGGGCAAAATCGAGAAGCGTTATTTGGCACTGGTGCGAGGTTTTGCGCCGGAGCATGTTTATTTAGACAGGCCTTTAAAAGAGCACTTAGATAAAATCGCTGACAAATTTGCCGATCAAGATAAAGCGCCGCAAGAAGCGCAAACAGAATTTAACTGTTTACATCAGGCAAGTTTGCCCATTCCTTTTGGTAAGTTTCCGAGCATTCGTTATTCGCTGGTGGAGTGTTTTCCTAAAACCGGCCGAAAACATCAAATTCGCCGTCATTTAAAGCATTTAGCACACCCTATTTTAGGTGATGTGAACCATGGTGATAACAAGCATAATCACTTTTTTTATGAGCACTTTGGTTTACAGCGCTTAATGTTATTTGCAACTCGGTTAAAGTTTGTTCATCCTTATACAAAACAAGAAATTACCATTCGGGCTAACCTAGGCGAAGAGATGCTAAATATCTGTGCGCAGTTGGGGTGGCCCAGCAGCGAACAGGATTATCAATAATGGCATCAATTTCAATTTTTGTAGGCAGTGTGTATGGCAATGCACAGAATTTGGCTGAGCAGGTGCAAACGGCTTTGTCATCGTCATATCAAGTGAGCTTGTTTGAAAGCGCAAGCATCGATGATGTAAAAGCCGCTGAAGTGGCTCTGTTTATTACCTCGACCACAGGCTCTGGCGACCTGCCTGATAACATTGAGCCATTGATTATGCAGTTGCGAAATCAGTCGCCGATGTTAACAGGTAAAAAAGCGGGGGTTATTTCTTTGGGTGACTCAAGCTACGGTGACACCTATTGTGGCGCGGGCAAGCAAGTCGATGCCTTATTACAAGAATTGAATGCAGAGCAAACTTCACCGCGTCTAGATGTGGATGCGTGTGAGTATTTTGAACCATGGGAAGTGGTTGAAGCTTGGCTAACGGATTGGCAGAAAACCCTTTAATATGTCGAAGTTACATCAGTTTAAATGGGTGTTTTTACTCAGTAGTATTTTAATTGTGCTGCCAGCAATAGAAAGCAGCTGGTTTGATAACGCATTCGGCTTAAAGTGGGGCAGTGAAAAGCTCATGTATTATTTCAGCGTGTTTTTAGTGCCGCTGAAATTGGCGATGGTCATTGCCGGTTGTTGGTTACTTATTTACTTTGTGAAACATAATGAAGTGAGCAGCAAGGTGAAACTAGCAGTACTGCCATTAATGTTTGTTGCCTCTGTACAAGTGATCATGCTGAGTATCACATCGGTTTATTATGTGTTTAATGGCACCAAGGCCGATAATTATCTTGAGCAAGGCAATATCAGCATTCAAAGCCAAGCACCAGGTAAGCTACTGACTGCATTTCACGATATTAATATTATGTGCGACAAGGGATTTGGGTTTTATACGCTATTAGCGGTGGCAAAAGAGCCGTGGCTTGGCAAAGCGCTGGCCATTGAAAGCTATGAGCCGTTAGTGCAACTCACCATTAGCTTTACTGAGAATAATAAAAGGCAGTTTAAGCACTATGATCTGCAAGGTTTAAGTTGCGAACATTAAGCATAAAAAAGGCCGCAAATCGTCATGATTGCGGCCTTTTAAATATATTATTGATTACTCATCGACAGAGCGAAGTAGAGCGTTGATGCCAACTTTTTCACGAGTTTGCTGGTCAACTTTCTTTACGATGATCGCTGCGTATAGGCTGTGTGAGCCATCTTTGCTAGGTAATGAACCAGGTACAACTACCGCACCTGCTGGTACGCGACCATAGTGGATCTCGCCCGTTTCACGGTCATAAATACGTGTACTTTGAGAAATGTATACGCCCATTGAGATAACTGCGCCTTCTTCAACAATGACGCCTTCAACGATTTCAGAGCGTGCACCGATAAAACAGTTATCTTCGATGATAGTTGGGTTTGCTTGTAATGGCTCTAGTACACCACCAATGCCCACGCCACCAGACAGGTGAACGTTTTTACCAATCTGTGCACATGAACCAACCGTTGCCCATGTATCAACCATAGTGCCTTCATCAACGTAAGCACCAATGTTTACGTAAGAAGGCATAAGTACCACGTTCTTACCTACAAAGCTGCCCTGACGTGCTACAGCGTTTGGTACTACGCGCATACCGCCTTGTTGGAATTGCTCTGGCGTGTAGTCAGAAAATTTAAGTGGCACCTTGTCATAAAACTGGTTTACGCCATCACTCATTGGCTGGTTATCACGAATACGGAAAGACAATAGTACTGCTTTTTTAAGCCACTGATGCACAACCCATTCACCACTGATTTTTTCAGCAACACGTGCAGCACCAGAGTCTAACAATGCAAGTGATTGAATGATTGCATCTTTTACTTCGTCGCTTACTTGCGTAGGAGTAATGCCATCACGTTGCTCCCATGCTTGTTCAATGATGGTTTTTAAATCTGACATAGTTTCCTCTAATTTGTTTCTGCGTTTAATTTTTTCATTAAGTCTCGTTGAAGTGTTACTTTATGCTCTTCATCGAGGGCTTGATAATCTTTATTTGAAATGACGAAAAAGTCTTCTGCACGCTCGCCGACCGTTGTAATACGTGCGGCATGAATATGCAGTGAATTAGCCTGAAATACTTCGGCTATTTTAGTTAAAAGCCCCGGAATATCGATGGCTTGAATTTCGATGAGATTGCGGTTTTCACGTGCATGTGGACGCACAATGACCTTAGGTTTGATATTAAAGTCTTTAAAGCGATGAGAGCGGTTTTTCTTCACTCTGATCTTTTTCTTGGGATCTTGAAGTAATGACTCAATGCCTTTACGGATAGAGCGGGCACGGTTAATCGACACAGGATCGCCATCTTGTTCGAGTATCACAAAGTTAAAGACCACAAAGCCATCTTTAGTCGTCATGACTTGTGCGTGTTGAATTTGCGCTTTTTTAGATCCGATAACACTGACGAGTTTGGCAAATAAACTGGCTTCATACGGGCTATAAACAAAGACTTGTGTGCCACCATGAAGCGGTTTTTCACCGACAATCACGCTAAAGTTATTGAGGTCTTTTACTTTGAGTAAGTGCTCGGATTGCCATGAAATTTGCTGCTCACTGAATCCGGTAAAATAGTTTGCCTTAAAACGAGACCAAATAAAGTCAATTTGGCTCTCTTCAAAACCCAGTTCAATGAGGCGCTGTTTGGCCTGTTGCTTCTTATCGCGAATTTGGTCACGCATGTCCATTGGGTTTTCAAGACCTGCTCTTAAAGCGCGTTGCGTGTGTAAGTACAGCTCACGGAGTAGGGTGTTTTTCCAATCATTCCAAAGGTTGTCATTGGTGGCACGAATATCGGCAACGGTTAAACAATATAAGTAATCGAGTTGACGCTCATTCTTTACGTGTGAAGCAAACTCGGCAATCACATTCGGGTCATTAATGTCTTTACGTTGTGCCGTGACCGACATTAATAAATGGTTTTCAACCAACCAAGCGACTAATCGCGCCTCTGAATTACTAAAACCATGCACTTTACAAAAGGTACTGGCATCAACTGCGCCTAGCTCTGAGTGGTCGCCACCGCGGCCTTTGGCAATATCATGGAAAATACCAGCAAGATACAGGAGCTCAGGTTTGTCCATGCGGGTGACAATTGCTGAGCAAATAGGAAAATCTTTTTGCTTACTTTTATCGAAATACTTGTAGATATTATTAATTAACTTATGGGTATGTTCATCGACTGTGTAAGCATGAAATAAGTCGAACTGCATTTGTCCAAAGATATTACGCCACTGAGGCAAGTAAGCGGCAATAATGCCGTGCTTGTGCATCAGTGTGAAGGCTCTGCCCATGCCATTTGGGTGTTTGATTAAGCGTAAGAAAGCATCTCTACATCCTGCGTAATCTTGCAAATCACCAAGTAGACGGCGGCGGACTTGGCGCATAGTTCTTAGTGTGTTGGGCTCAATATCAGTGATTTCAGGGTTATCAGCAATATGCTCAAATAATACAAAAATATGTTCACGCTTAAAGAAAACTGAAGGATCGGTGACTTGAATACGATTACCCACGCGCTCAAAGTTTTTATCGAGCGGTTGAGGTTGATGCTTAACTTGATCAACCAAAATACTTTGCTCGAAATAAGACAATAGCATTTGATTCATTTCGCGCACACGGCTCATGATCCTAAATAGCCGTTTCATCATGCGCTCAACTGAGGCTTTACCCTCAGAGCCAAAGCCTAATAATTCTGCTGCATGAGGTTGGTAGTCGAACAATAGACGGTTTTCGTTTCTGCCCGCAGCAAGGTGAAGAGCAAAACGAATATTCCAGAGGTTTTCGATACACTCGAGTAGCTCTTGATATTCTTCATGGGTTAGATAACCGTGGCTGATAAGTTCTCTAAGTGTTTCTGCGTGGAAATGCTTTTTTGCCACCCAGAATATAGTTTGCAGGTCGCGTAGACCACCCGGATTTTCTTTTACATTAGGCTCTAAGTTGTACGCCGTACCATGACATTTTCTACGACGAATTTTTTGCTCATCTACTTTGGCAATAAAGAATTCTTCTGAGCGCCAGATAGGTGTTTCAATGATGTGACTTTTTAGGCGTTCAAATTCTAATTCATTACCACTGATCAAGCGGCATTCAAGTAAGCTGGTAGTAAAGTGTACGTCTTGTTTTTTTTGTTCTAAGACTTGCTCATGTGTACGGACACTATGACCAATTTCTAAACCCAGATCCCAAAGGAAAGTGACAAACTGACCGAGAGACTCTTTTAATTGCTCATTGGGCTCATTTCTAACTAAAACTAAAAAGTCGATATCAGAGTAGGGGTGTAGCTCTCCACGGCCATATCCACCGACAGCAATGAGCGCAATGTCATCATGACGATTCAGTTCGGTTATGACATAGAGTTTTTGCAGCATTAAATCGACAAATTCGGCACGTGCGCGAATGAGGTGCTTTACAGGTTGCTTTGAAAATTCATTGCCGAGCCATTTATAAAAAAAAGCGGAGCAGTCTTTAAAATCGTCGAGTGTATTAGCTGAATCAAGAAGCGTTTTTAATTTATTGGGTAATGCCACGGAATATCCCTGATTTTTATCAAATGAATTGATGAGCGCTTTGTAAGTTTTACACTAAGTTGCTGTGAATTGCGAGTGGCGAAAGGGTTGAACTAAAGAGAACGTTCATAAGGTAATCAGATAATTTGTGTTTTTCTCTTAAAAGCAAAAATGCCAGCATCAATACTGGCATTTGCTTGAACAATAAGTAATTGTTTATTTGTGTTCAATTACACGGTCAATGGTTTCATCATTACGCAGTGTTAAGATTTCTACGCCGTTGTCAGTAACAAGTAAGGTATGTTCCCACTGTGCTGACAAGCTGCGATCTTTCGTCACAACCGTCCAACCATCTTTAAGTAGCTTACATTGACGTTTACCTGCATTCACCATAGGTTCAATCGTTAAGCACATACCCGCTTTTAAGGTTTCGCCTGTGCCAGGTTTACCATAGTGCATAACCTGTGGCTCTTCGTGGAACTCAGCACCGATACCGTGACCACAATATTCACGAACGATAGAATAGCTAAAACCTTCTGCGTATTTTTGAATTGCAGCACCGATATCACCTAAACGCACACCCGGTTTTACCATTTTAATCGCTAAATACAGGCTTTCTTGTGTGATCTGGGCTAAGCGTTTGCCTTGAATGCTTGGTGTACCAACATGGAACATCTTTGATGTGTCACCATGGTAGCCATCTTTGATCACGGTAATGTCAATATTGATGATATCGCCATCTTTTAATGGTTTGTCATTTGGGATGCCGTGACAAATTACATGGTTGACAGAAGTACAAATTGATTTTGGAAAACCATGATAGTTTAGAGGTGCAGGCACCGCATCTTGAACGTCAACAATGTAATTGTGACAAATGGTGTTTAGCTCTTCAGTTGTCACCCCAGGCTTCACATGAGGTTCGATCATTTCTAAAACTTCAGCCGCTAAGCGACCGGCTACACGCATTTTTTCGATTTCTTCAGGGGTTTTAATCACTGCACTCATTGAGGCTCCAATCGTTAATTTTTCACTTTGCAATAACGCACAAATTTTAGTCGTATCGTTGAATCTGGCGCTTTAATATGGTATAAAGCGCGCCGTCTTTTTACAAATTTATCTTTCAAGATAGTTTGTAGTTAAGACAAACATACTTTTTATATTAACACACACACATATCGACACATACACTTGGGTGCAGGTAATTATATATTACGTGTTGGTGCTATGGGATATGTGGAGGCCTAACCCTAAATATTAGAGGAAATTAAAATGGCAAACGTTTCAATGCGCGATATGCTTCAAGCTGGTGTTCACTTCGGTCACCAAGCACGTTACTGGAACCCTAAGATGAAGCCGTTCATCTTCGGTGCACGTAACCGCGTTCATATCATCAACCTAGAAAAAACTGTTCCTATGTTCAACGATGCACTTAAGTTCTTACAGAACGTTGCATCTAACAAAGGCAAAATCCTTTTCGTAGGTACTAAGCGCGCTGCAAGCGAAGCAGTTAAAGAAGCAGCTCTTCAAAGCGATCAGTTCTACGTAAATCACCGTTGGTTAGGTGGTATGTTGACTAACTGGAAAACAGTTCGTCAATCAATCAAGCGTCTTAAAGACCTTGAAGCTCAAAGCCAAGACGGTACTTTCGAAAAGCTAACTAAGAAAGAAGCGCTAATGAAAACGCGTGAAATGGAAAAGCTTGAGAAGAGCCTTGGTGGTATCAAAGACATGGGCGGTCTTCCTGACGCTATCTTTGTAATCGACGCTGACCACGAGCACATCGCTATCCGTGAAGCAAACAACCTAGGTATTCCAGTAGTATCTGTAGTTGATACTAACTCAAACCCAGACGGTGTTGACTTCATCGTACCAGGTAACGATGACGCGATCCGCGCTATCCAGCTTTACACTGGTGCTGTTGCAACTGCTATCACTGAAGGTCGTGAAAGCAACATCGTTGCACAAGCTGAAAACGACGATTTCGTAGAAGCTGAGTAATTAGCTGTCATCAAGCCTTCATCAAAATAAGATGAAGGCTTGATATTCTTGAAGAGCGGTCATTCCGCACCCCGAAAAAAACTTCATATTTGAGGATATACTAATGGCTGTAACTGCTGCCCTAGTTAAAGAATTACGCGAGCGTACTGGCGCTGGCATGATGGATTGTAAAAAAGCACTAACTGAAACTAACGGTGATATCGAGCTAGCGATCGAAAACATGCGTAAGAGTGGTGCTGCTAAAGCTGCTAAGAAAGCGGGTAACATCGCTGCAGAAGGTACAATCTTAATCAAGCAAGGCGAAGGTTTTGCTGCACTTCTAGAAGTTAACTGTCAAACTGACTTCGTTGCTAAAGACGAAAACTTCCTAGGTTTCGCTAACACTGTACTTGACGCTGCTGTTGAGTCAAAAGGTGATATCGAAGCTCTTAAAGCTCAGTTCGAAGAAACTCGTGTTGCGCTAGTAGCTAAAATCGGTGAAAACATCAACGTTCGTCGCGTCGAGTACATCGATGGTGACAAGCTTTCTGCATACCGTCACGGCGACCGTATCGGTGTTGTTGTTACTGGTGATGCTGACGAAGAAACACTTAAGCACGTTGCTATGCACGTTGCTGCTTCTAAGCCTGACTTCGTTAACCCTGAAGACGTTCCAGCTGAAGTTGTTGAAAAAGAAAAAGCAGTTCAAGTTGAAATCGCTATGAACGAAGGTAAGCCTGCAGAAATCGCTGAGAAGATGGTTGTAGGTCGTATGAAGAAGTTCACTGGTGAGATCTCTCTTACTGGTCAAGCGTTCATCATGGAACCTAAGAAATCTGTTGGCGAATTCCTTAAAGAGAAAGGCGCTTCAGTTTCTAACTTCATCCGTTTAGAAGTTGGTGAAGGCATCGAGAAGAAAGAAGAAGATTTCGCAGCAGAAGTTGCAGCGCAAATCGCAGCAGCTAAAGGCGAGTAATTTTACTCATGAAGCAGAGGCAAAAAGCCACATTTAGGCAGCATTTGCTTTTGCTTCAATGCTGAAAATTCTTTAGAATAACCGCGCATTTATGAGTTTCATAAGCGCGGTTATTTTTTATCCCCACTTTTACATATGGCCCTGAGATTATGACTACGAATAGAAAACCTGTTTTTAGACGCGTTCTTCTTAAATTAAGCGGTGAAGCTTTAATGGGAGACGAAGGCTTTGGTATCGATCCAAAAGTATTGGATCGTATGGCGCAAGAAATCAAAGAGCTTGTAGAACTCGACGTAGAAGTAGGTTTAGTTATCGGTGGCGGTAACTTCTTACGTGGTGGCTCATTAGCAGAAGCGGGCATGAACCGCGTAGTTGGCGACCACATGGGTATGCTAGCAACTGTAATGAATGGTTTAGCAATGCGTGACGCACTTCACCGTGCATTTGTAAATGCACGTCTTATGTCTGCTATTCCGCTTAATGGTGTATGTGATGCATACAATTGGGCTGAAGCAATTAGCTTATTAAAGTCTGGCCGCGTAGTGATCTTCTCTGCTGGTACAGGCAACCCATTCTTCACTACAGATTCTGCAGCGTGTTTACGCGGTATTGAAATCGAAGCTGACACAGTAATTAAAGCAACGAAAGTTGATGGTGTATTCAGCGACGATCCAGTGAAGAACCCTGACGCGACACTTCACCGTCATTTATCTTATAATGAAGTGATCGACAAAGAATTAAAGGTTATGGACTTAGCGGCATTTACGCTAGCTCGTGACCACAATATGCCTTTAAGTGTATTCAACATGAATAAACCTGGTGCGCTTAAACGCGTTATCATGGGTGAAGAAGAGGGTACCCTTATTTCTTCACAAGCAGCTGAATAATCTACAAAGACTAGGATTGAATTGTGATTAACGATATCAAAAAAGACGCTGAAGAGCGCATGAAGAAAAGCGTGGCAGCACTTGCTAGCCAGCTATCTAAAATCCGTACTGGTCGTGCACACCCTGCATTATTAGACGGTATCACTGTTTCATACTATGGTGCAGATACGCCTCTAAACCAAGTAGCAAACGTAACGACTGAAGATTCACGTACATTAGCAATCAATGTATTCGATAAGTCTTTAGCGCAAGCTGTTGAAAAAGCGATCATGTCTTCAGATTTAGGTCTAAACCCTATGTCTGCAGGTACTGTGATCCGTGTTCCACTTCCTCCACTAACAGAAGAGCGTCGTAAAGATCTTATCAAGATCGTTCGTGGTGAAGTTGAAGGTGGTCGTGTTGCTATTCGTAACATCCGTCGTGATGCGAATGGTGATATCAAGTCGCTACTAAAAGACAAAGACATCTCAGAAGATGAAGCGCGTCAAGGCGAAGAAGAGATCCAAAAGTTAACAGACAAGTATGTTAAAGAAATGGATACTCAACTAAGCGCGAAAGAAGCTGAACTGATGGAAATCTAACCAGCTCAAATTTATTAGTTTTGAAACGCCGTCTAGGGTATACTAGGCGGCGTTTTTTTTTACCTAAATCGGAATTATGGTTTTAAGTACTGAAACAGTTTCAAAGCAGTCTTTGCCTAAACATGTTGCTATTATCATGGACGGGAATGGGCGTTGGGCGCAAAGCCGCAATCGCCCTCGTACATACGGACACAAAAAAGGTGTAGATTCCGTTCGTTCGGCTGTTCAGTTTTGTACAAAACTGGGTATTGAATCGTTGACGCTTTTTGCTTTTAGCAGTGAAAATTGGCGACGACCTGAGGATGAAGTCAGTACCTTAATGGAACTGTTTTTATTCGTCTTATCTAAAGAAGTTAAAAAACTACATAAGAATAATGTAAAACTGACTATTATTGGCGATGTATCACGCTTTCCTGAATCTTTACAAGATAGGGTAAAAGCGGCACATGAATTAACCGCTAATAATACAGGTCTGAAATTAAATGTTGCGGCAAATTATGGTGGCCGTTGGGATATTGTACAAGCTGCACAAACGATGGCGCAGAAAGTACAAGATGGTCAACTTACTGTGAATGACATCACAGAAGAGACGTTCTCAGAACAATTAAGTATGGCAGATCAAAGTGAATTAGACTTGTTGATAAGAACTGGCGGAGATTGCCGCATCAGCAACTTTTTACTTTGGCAGGCAGCTTATGCTGAGCTTTACTTTACAGATACACTTTGGCCTGATTTTAATGAAGAGGCTTTCTCTGAGGCAATTGCCTGTTTTGTATCTAGAGAGCGACGCTTTGGCTGTACCGGCGAACAAATAAAACAATTACTTGCCGAGTCCAAAACAACAAGTTAAAGGTTATTAATTTGCTTAAATTACGTATTTTAACGTCAGTGGTTCTAGCGCCACTGGCTATGCTTTTGGTGTTTTATACACCGCTTTCGCTATTTAGTTTTATTGCTGGTGCAATTACACTTTTAGGTGCTTGGGAATGGTCTTCATTGATGGGCCTTAAAAAAATGGCTCAAAGAGGCGCTTTTGTGACTTTAGTTGCTGCTATTCTTGGTCTGCTTCACCTGCATTGGCCCATTGAATCACTCTGGCAAAACGGACAATTACTCCCTGATGCTAACTATGTATTCACGCTTGCATTTGCCTGGTGGTTAGTAGCTACTTTCCTTGTCGTCAAATATCCAAGTATGTCTCGTGCGTGGTCAGAAGGTCTGGTAATGAAGGCTGTAGCTGGCTTGCTGACATTGGTACCACTTTGGCTTGCACTGAATGTATTGCGAAGTGCTGAATATCAACAATCTGAGTTATTTGGTTCAACCTTGATTATGGTGGTATTAGGGATTGTTTGGAGCGCAGATATAGGTGCTTATTTTGCGGGTAAAAACTTAGGTAAGCATAAGTTAATGCCAAAAGTAAGTCCAAACAAGACCATTGAAGGGTTAGTCGGTGGTTTGCTAACAGCGGTTATCTTTGTCGTTATTTTCTGTGCAAGTGCAGATGTTGAACAAGCAATGTGGCCAGTCTATGCGTTGTTAACTGTATTTATTGCATTGTTTTCAGCCGTAGGTGACTTACTCGAAAGTATGTTTAAACGTGAAGCAGGTTTGAAAGATTCAGGCAGTTGCCTACCTGGCCATGGCGGTATTTTAGACCGTATTGATAGTCTTACTGCTGCCGCACCGATATTTGCACTTTGCTATGCGTGGACGGTGGCTTTATGAGCATTCAGCAGGTAGTGATCCTTGGCTCAACAGGGTCAATCGGTGTTTCTACTTTAGACGTGATTGCACGTAACGCTGATAAATTTGCGGTATTTGCACTCGTAGCTGGTCGTAATGTTGAGGTGATGCGCCAGCAGTGCCAGACATTTAAGCCAAAGTTTGCGGTGATGCAATGTGAGCAAGCGGCAAAACAGCTTGCAGATGACTTAGCAGGCACTGGTATTAACGTTTTGACAGGCGTTCAGGCTATGCAAGACGTCGTTTCTCACAGTGACGTTGATATCGTTATGTCGGCAATCGTTGGTGCAGCCGGTCTTTTGCCAACCATTAGTGCGGTCGAGCACAGCAAAAAAGTACTTTTAGCAAATAAAGAGTCTTTGGTGATGTCAGGCCAAATCTTTATGGATAAAGTAAAGCAACATGGTGCGACCCTGTTGCCGATAGATAGCGAACATAATGCTATATACCAAAGCTTACCAAGTGCTTTTCAGCAGCACTCAGACCCTAAACTAAATCAGTTCGGTATTCGTAAAATCCTTTTGACTGGCTCAGGCGGACCTTTCTTGACCCGTGATATTGATACTTTAGCTGATGTAACCGTTGAAGAAGCGGTTGCCCATCCAAATTGGTCAATGGGGCAGAAGATCTCAGTAGATTCAGCGACCATGATGAATAAAGGGCTAGAGTTTATTGAGGCCAAATGGCTGTTCAATTGTAATGCAGATGACATCGAAGTGGTGATCCACCCGCAAAGCATGATCCATTCAATGGTGCAGTATCAAGATGGTTCTGTAATTGCACAAATGGGTCAACCAGATATGCGTACGCCAATTGCGTATGGCTTGTCTTATCCTGAGCGTATTGACGCAGGTGTTGCACCTTTAGATTTCTCACAAATCTGTGATTTTACTTTCACAAAACCGGATTATCATCGTTATCCAAATTTAGCTTTAGCGATAGAAGCCTGTAAAACGGGGCAAGCCGCTACAACCGCTGTGAATGCGGCAAATGAAATTGCGGTTGCAGCATTTTTGAATAAACAAATTGGTTTTACAGATATTTATAAAGTGAATGCTGAAGTGCTTAATCGCATCGCGATAGCAAACCTCTCAAGTATTGATGATGTGCTTGCTCAAGATAATGAAGCAAGAGATTTAGCTAAAAACATACTTAAAACCATGGAGTGATTATGTTTGAGTTTTTCTGGCACTTAGGGTCGTTTATTGTTGCATTAGGTATTTTAGTAACTGTGCATGAATATGGGCATTTTTGGGTTGCAAGAAAAGCGGGCGTAAAAGTTTTAAGATTTTCAGTAGGCTTTGGAAAGCCTTTGTGTCGTTGGCATGACAAACTTGGCACTGAGTATGTGATTGCCATGATCCCACTTGGTGGTTATGTGAAGATGCTCGACGAGCGTGTCGAAGCCGTCGACCCTAGCGAAGCACACCTTTCTTTCAATAACAAATCAGTCTGGTCTCGCATTGCTATTGTAGTCGCAGGACCAATGGCCAACTTTATTTTTGCTATTTTCGCGCTGGCACTCATGTATATGATTGGTGTGCAAAATGCCAAACCTGTTGTGGGTGATGTGCATGCGCAAAGCCGAGCTGCATCGGCACAATTACAGTCGGGCGATCATATTTTAGCCATGGGTGGTCAAGATATACTTTCTTGGCAAGAAGTGACCTTCAGTTTGATGTCTCATTTAGGTGAGCAATCAGTCGACGTAAAAGTGCAAGATGCACAGCAGCAAATTCAGATACGTACCATCGACTTAACTGGTTGGAAGCTAGATAAAAAAGATCAACCACCACTAGATGCGATTGGTATTGTGCCATACAGACCTGCTTTAACACTCACTATTGGTCATGTTGCAAAAGGCTCAGCTGCAAGCCAAGCGGGTTTACAAGTAGGCGATAAGCTTCTTGCTGCAGATGGTCAAGAAATCGAACAATGGCAATCTCTGGTCAGTCTTGTGCAAGCCTCACCGAACAAATTAATTCAACTAGAGGTGATGAGAAACGGTTATCGACAAATCTTATCAGTGACACCAGAAGCGAAAACTGGACCAAATGGTATACAGCAAGGCTTTTTAGGCGTCGTGCCTCAGTTAGAAAGTTGGCCGCCTGGGTACATTCAAACTAGACATTATGGGCCATTGGATAGTATTGTGCTTGGCGTACAAAAGACCTACGCATTGATCACATTGAGTTTTGACATGATTGGTAACTTAATTACCGGCAAAGTGTCAGTGAATAATTTAAGTGGTCCAGTAGGGATTGCAGTAGGCGCGGGCACCAGTGTCAGTTATGGGGTGGTGGCTTTTCTCAGTTTCTTAGCGTTAATAAGTGTCAATCTTGGGGTGTTTAACTTATTGCCTCTGCCAGTTTTAGATGGCGGGCATTTAATGTATTACATAATTGAACTTATTCGCAAAAAACCAGTCTCTGAAAAGACACAAGAGTTAGGTTACAAAATTGGGGCGATGTTGCTTCTAGGCCTAACCTGTTTTGCATTGCTTAATGATGTTTCAAGGTTATAAGCCAAAATGTCATTTAAAGCCACAAAGCGCTATGTACGCTAATAGTTGTAAAGGATAAAGATAATAAAATGCCGATAAAAAAACATCTCGCAGTAACCAGTTTACTTGGCGCAAGCTTTGCGGCAGCTGGGCAAAGCTCCTTTATCGTAGAAGATTTAAAAGTTGAAGGTTTACAACGTGTAGCACTGGGTGCTGCATTGACCCATATTCCAATCAATGTGGGTGATAGCATTGATGACTATACGATTTCACAAACAATTAAAGCCCTATATAAATCAGGGCACTTTGAAGATATTGCAGTGTATCGTGATGGTGAGTTGCTCATCTTCAAGGTAAAAGAAAGACCGACCATTGCTTCAATTGAATTTGATGGCAACAAAGACATCAAAGATGAACAGTTAACTGATAGCTTAGATCAACAAAATATTCGAGCTGGTGAGCCTTTAGATAAAACAGTTCTATCAAACATAGAAAAAGGCTTGATCGATTTCTTTCACAGTATTGGTAAATATAATGCCAAGATTGAAGTGAGTATTACTGAACTTCCACGTAACCGTGTGCGCTTAAATCTTGATTTTGAAGAAGGCGATGCAGCGTCAGTTAGACAGATTAACTTGGTTGGTAACGAATTATTTTCTGATGAAGAGTTACTAAATCTCGTTGAGTCACAGCAAGATTTACCTTGGTGGAAATTTTTATCTAACGACCGTTATCAAAAGCAAACTATTGAAGGCGATCTAGAAAAAATTAGAAGTTTTTATCTAGATAAAGGCTACCTGCGTTTTAACATTGACTCGACACAAGTATCAGTGAGCCCTGAGAGAGAGTCAGTATACGTTACTGCGAATATTACCGAAGGTGAACAGTATACGGTTAAAGATTTTGACTTCATTGGTGACTTATTAGGTCGTGAAGAGTTGATCAAAGCCATTGTGCCTTTGAAAACGGGTGAACTTTATAATGGTTCAATTGTTACTGCTTCTGAAGAATATATAAAAAGTTATTTAGCCCGTTTTGGCTATGCTAATGCTGAAGTTCGTACGATCCCAGATATAGATGATGAAAATAAAGAAGTAAAACTTACTTTATCTGTGAATCCAGGAAAACGTATTTATGTTCGCCGTATTATGGTGAACGGCAACCAAATAACAGCAGATGAAGTTGTTCGACGTGAAATGACGCAACTTGAAGGTGCTTGGTTATCGAATCAGAGCCTTGAGCGTTCAAAACTACAAATTCAACGTTTACCTTATATGGAAAATGTAGAATTCGAAGTGAAGCCTATAGCCGGTATTGATGACCAAGTTGATGTTGATTTTACCGTTAAAGAGCAACCAGCGGGTAGCTTCCAAGCAGGTGTAGCTTATGGTTCATATGCAGGTCTACAATTCAATATTGGTGTTAGTGAATCAAACTTCTTAGGTACAGGTAACCAGTTAGCGTTTAATATCAACACGTCAAAAGGTTCTGACCGCTATAGTATTTCATATACAGACCCTTATTTTACGCCAGATGGTGTTTCTCAGGGCACGAGTATTTTCTATAGTAACTACGACTCATCTGCGTTTAGTCTAGTACCTTATAAGTCTAAGAGTTATGGTATTGGTACAAACTTTGGCTTCCCTATTGATGCAGTTAACCGCATTAATTTCGGTGGTCGCTGGATTGAAGAAAGTTTATCTGATATTGCTGATTACGAGCAAACACGTATTATGCGTCTGGCGTTTTTCAACCCTGACAATCCAGATGCAGCGTATGAGTTTACTAAATATGAAATGAGTTTAGGTTGGTCTCGAATTACCGTTAACCGTGGTATGTTCCCAACCGCAGGTTCTCGTCAGACATTATCGTTAAATGCGACGACACCTAACTCAGATCTGAATTTCTTTAAGGTTAACTATAACTCTCGTTTTTATTGGCCGATTAGTAACGATCATCGTTGGGTGTTCTCGACTAGAGCGGCATTAGCATATGGTAATGGCTATGGCTCAACGAATGGCTTTGATCAGATCCTACCATTCCAAGAGTATTTCAGAATTACTGAAGAAGAATTACGTGGCTTTGACAGAAATACGATTCTCCCAGCTGCTATCCAAAGAGTTACTAAACAAATAGATGGCTCAGTTTTGCCTGATGGCACCTCAACAGGTACGATTGGCTCAACATCGGAGTTTGACCAATTATATGTATCAGGTCGAATTGGTGGCAATGCTAAAGCAGTTGCAGGTTTGGAGCTAATCGTTCCAACGCCATTCTTAGATGAAGATAGTACAAGTTCTGTTAGAACGAGCTTCTTTGTCGATGCAGCAAATGTTTGGGATACTGAATTCGATATTGATCGTTACTCTAGCTTAGCTGAAGAACAAGTTAATAAATTACGCGATTATGCAGATCCAAGTCGATTTAGAGTATCGACAGGTCTGTCATTGCAATGGATTTCCCCAATGGGACCTATGCTGATTAGTTTTGCTTATCCACTTAAGAAAGAAGACCAAGACGAAACTAAAACTATCAGCTTTAACATAACGAATACATTCTAAGGAGTTTTTTGTGAAAACGATTATAAAAACAACGGCATTAAGCATTTTAGCAGCACTAATGATGGGTACTTCTGCAAGTGCATTAGCACATAAAGTAGGTATTGTAGATATGCAATCTATTTATCAGCAGATCCCACAGATGGCTAAAATTGAGCAGCAACTTCAATCTGAGTTTGCTGAACGTCGCCAAGAACTTGAAAAGTTACAAGGTGATGTACGTTTTGAAATGGAAAAATTTCAACGTGAAAGTGCTACAATGAGCGATGAGCAAAAAACGGCGCTTCGCGATAAAATTCAAGGCATGCAAAAACAACTTGCTGAAAAAGGTCGTCCATTAGAGCAAGAAATTAAGGCTCGCCAAAACCAAGAGTTAGCAAAAGTACAAAAGCTAATTATTGACACGATTCAGTCTGTAGCTAAAAGCGGTAAGTTTGACGAAGTTAAAGTAAAAGATACGACAATTTACTTTAACCCTGATAAAGTAACCGACCTTTCTAGCAAGGTTGTTGAAGCAGTTAGCAAAAAGTAATGACAAAACAGTATACCCTCGCACAAATTAGCGAATTTTTAGACGCATCCCTTGACGGGGATGCGTCTCATTGCATTGAGAAGATAGCAACTTTAGCGAATGCTAAAGAAACAGATATCGCTTTTTTGGCTAATAAAAAATACCGCGCTCAGCTTGATGACACCCAAGCGGGTGCAGTGATTATTTCTGAAAAAGAAGCTAATTTATTCTCTGGCAATAAATTAGTGGTAAAAGATGCTTATATTGCATATGCAAAGTTAGCTCAAATGATGGATACCACACCAGCATGTGCTAGCGGTGTACACCCTTCTGCAGTTGTAGATTCTACGGCACAACTAGGTGAGAATGTATCAATTGCAGCCAATGCGGTGATCTCCGCAGGTGTTATCTTAGGTGATAATGTTCAAATTGGTGCAGGGAGCTTTGTCGGTGAAAATACTAAAATTGCTCAAGGTACAAAACTGTGGGCAAATGTAAGTGTTTATCACGACATTGAAATTGGTGAAAACTGTTTATTCCAATCTGGAGCTGTAATTGGCAGTGATGGCTTTGGATACGCAAATGAAGCTGGCAAGTGGATCAAGATCCCTCAACTTGGCCGAGTCATCATTGGTAATAGAGTTGAAATAGGTGCGAATACAACCATTGATCGTGGTGCTTTAGACGATACTGTCATCCATGACGATGTCATTTTAGATAACCAAATTCAAATTGCACACAATGTTGAAATTGGTCAAGGCAGCGCGATGGCTGCATGCTCGGTTATCGCTGGTAGCACGAAAATGGGTAAGTATTGCCAAGTTGCAGGCCTTGTAGGTATTAATGGCCATATTGAGATTTGTGACGGTGTAATGCTGACAGGCATGACGATGGTGACTAAGTCAATTACAGAGCCTGGCGCATATTCCTCTGGTATGCCGCACACCACTAACAAAGAATGGCGTCGTAACATGGCGCATTTTAGAAATCTATCTGATTTTAAAGAGCGAATTAAATCATTAGAAGAAAAATCTTCTAATCAATCAGTTGATGAATAAGGATACTATTTTGGCCAACGAATTAAACAGTTTTGATGTTCAAGAAATCATGCGTTTGCTACCACACCGCTACCCTATGTTATTGGTAGATAAAGTGGTTGATTTTCAGCCGGGTGATTATTTACATGCGGTAAAAAATGTTACCGTGAATGAGCCAATTTTTACGGGACACTTCCCGGACCAGAAAATCTTCCCTGGTGTACTTATTTTAGAAGCTATGGCGCAAGCAACCGGTTTATTAGGTTTCAAAACAGTGAAAAATACTGGCGACAACGAACTATACTTGTTTGCAGGCGTTGATAATGCACGTTTTAAACAGCCAGTTGTACCAGGCGATCAAATGCATATTCACGTTAAGTTTGAAAAAGAGCGTCGTAATATTTGGCGTTTTTCTGGTGAAGCAAAAGTTGATGGTAAGGTTGTGTGTACTGCAGACCTTATGTGTGCAAGAAGAGAGTTTTAATGTTAATTCATCCTACTGCAGTTATTGAACCAGGCGCCCAACTTGGCGAAAACGTTAAAGTAGGGCCTTATAGCTACATTGGTAATGATGTTGTTATCGGAGATAACACGATTGTTGAGTCACATGTAGTTGTTAAAGGACCTTCGACGATTGGTAAAGGTAACCACTTTTATCAGTTTGCGTCTATTGGTGAAGCCTGCCAAGACAAAAAGTACAAGGATGAACCAACTCAATTAATCATGGGCGATAACAATATTGTTCGAGAATGTGCGACGATTCACCGTGGTACCATTCAAGATCAAGGCGTGACAAAAATAGGTAGTAACAACTTATTTATGGCTTACACGCACATTGCTCATGATGCAGTGATTGGTAATAATGTCATTTTTTCAAATGGCGCAAGTGTAGCTGGTCACGTTCATGTAGGTGATTGGGCTATTCTAGCGGGTAATACCGGTGTACATCAGTTCTGTAAAATTGGTGCGCACGCATTTATTGGTATGTACTCAGGTGTGAGTAAAGATGTTCCACCTTTTGTTACAACTACAGGTATGCCAGCAAAACCTGCAGCAGTGAATACCGAGGGTATGAAGCGCCGCGGGTTTGAAAGCGATGAAATTATGGCGGTTCGTAGAGCGTATAAAGCACTTTATAGAAAAGGCTTAACGCTAGATGAAGCTGTGGCTTCGTTGGCTGACGATGCGAAGCAGTTTGCAGCAGTGCAAAGCATGATTGATTTCTTAGACACGTCTGAGCGCGGCATCATTCGCTAGCCTCGACGGTTTATTTAAAGCATGTACAAACGCCATACAATTTAACGTGTATGGCGTTTTTATTTAAAAAGAACTAGAACATGACGACAAATACACAGCCAATCACGATTGGTGTTGTTGCGGGCGAGCTGTCCGGCGATATTTTGGGTGCAGGCTTAATCAAAGCATTAAAAGTACATTATCCTAATGCACGTTTTATCGGCATTGCAGGCCCTAAAATGCAGGCTGAAGGCTGTGAGAGTTTATTCGATATGGAAGAGCTCTCAGTAATGGGGTTAGTTGAAGTTTTAGGCCGCTTACCTCGTTTACTGAAAATCAGAAAACAGCTAGTCCAGCACTTTATAGATAACCCACCTGATGTCTATGTGGGTATTGATGCGCCAGACTTTAACCTTCGTGTAGAAAAGCCATTAAAAGCAGCTGGTATTAAAACGGTGCAATACGTGAGCCCTTCAGTTTGGGCTTGGCGTCAAAAGCGTATTTTTAACATTGCTGAAGCAACCAGCTTGGTTTTGTCGTTATTACCATTTGAAAAAGCTTTCTATGACAAACATGACGTGCCGTGCACGTTTGTGGGTCATACTTTAGCCGATGACATTCCCCTTGAAACCGATACCAATACGGCGAGAACTAAGCTAAACCTTTCTGCTGAAGATACTGTTTTAGCGCTTCTTCCGGGTAGTCGCGGCTCTGAGGTTGGCTTATTAAGCGAGACGTATCTGCAAACTGCGCAAAAGTTGCAAGAGCGTATTCCCGAGTTAAAAGTTATCGTGCCTTTAGTAAACGATAAACGCAAAGCGCAATTCACTGAGATAAAAGAAAAAGCCGCACCAAACCTAAAAGTCCAGCTGTTAGACGGCCAATCTAGCGAAGCGATGACTTCAGCAAACGCCGTATTACTTGCTTCTGGTACTGCGACACTTGAAGCCATGCTGTATAAAAAGCCTATGGTGGTTGGGTATAAGTTTAAGCCTGTGAGTTATTGGATCTTCAAAACCTTTTTTACTTTTAATATTAAGTATTTCTCTCTTCCTAATTTATTGGCTGATGCGCCCTTAGTGCCTGAGTTTTTACAAGATGAATGTAATAGCGATGCACTAGCTGACGCGCTTTTTCCTATGCTAAAAGGCGATAGCCAAGCACTCATAGATAAATTTTACGATATTCATAACAACATTCGACTTGATGCCAGCAAACAAGCGGCTCTCGCAGTTAAGGAGCTTATTAATGCAAATTGAACGACCAAATGTTAAATACATTGCGGGTGTAGACGAAGTTGGCCGAGGCCCACTAGTGGGCGATGTTGTCACCGCTGCGGTTATTTTAGATCCGAATAAGCCTATTGAAGGCCTTGCTGATTCTAAAAAACTTTCAGAAAAAAAGCGCAATGCGCTCGCTGCAGAAATCAAAGAGAAAGCCCTTTGCTATCACATTGCTCGTGCCAGTGTGGCTGAGATTGATGAGTTGAATATTTTACATGCCACCATGCTTGCTATGAGCCGTGCCGTTGAGGGCCTGAATATTCAGCCTGAATTTGTATTTGTAGATGGCAACCGTTTACCAAAACTCAGTATGGCAGCACAGAGTGTGGTGAAAGGCGATAGTTTAGTGGAAGAGATCAGTGCAGCGTCAATTTTAGCAAAAGTTGCACGTGACCAAGAAATGCTAGAGCTTGATGCACAATACCCAGAATATGGCTTTGCAGGTCATAAAGGCTATCCAACGAAAGCGCATTTTGCAGCGCTAGAGCAATACGGTGCAACGCCACATCATCGCACGTCGTTTAAGCCTGTACAGCGAATTTTGCAAAGTAAGGAGCAGTAATGCCAGCACCGCAGTTTGTTCATTTACGCGTTCACAGTGACTTCTCTATGGTTGATGGTTTGGCAAAGACCAAGCCGATCGTTGCGCGAGCACAAGAATTAGCGCTTCCAGCCTTTGCTATTACTGATCAAATGAACTTATGTGGCCTTGTACGTTTTTATGGCGGGGCACATGGTGCAGGTATTAAGCCCATTGTCGGGGCGGATATCTGGCTTAAAAGTGATGAGTTTCCTGATGAGGCATGCCGTTTGGTGGTACTTGCCAAAAATAACGATGGTTATAAAAACCTGACTTTACTTATTTCGAGAGCCTATCAACGTGGTCATGTATTCCATCGTCCTGTGGTTGATAAACAGTGGCTTGCTGAGCACAAAGAAGGCTTAATTTTACTTTCGGGTGGTAAAGACGGCGATGTCGGTAAGGCGCTTCTAAAGCATAACCATCAATTGGCATTAGATACCGTTGCTTTCTATGAAGAACACTTCAAAGATCATTTTTATCTTGAACTGATCAGAACAGGTCGTGCTGATGAAGAAGATTATTTACATGAGGCGGTGAAACTGGCTGAGCAACGTGACTTGCCGGTTGTTGCCACCAATGAAGTGGTGTTTTTACATGAACATGACTTTGATGCGCACGAAATTCGCGTTGCGATCCATGATGGTTACACGCTTGAAGACAAACGCCGTCCAAAACGATTCTCAAAAGAGCAGTATTTAAAAACGCCTGAGCAAATGATTGAGTTGTTCAGTGATATTCCTGAAGCACTTGAGAACAGCGTTGAAATTGCGAAACGCTGTAATGTGACTGTGCAGCTTGGAACCTACTTCTTACCAGATTATCCGACGGGTGATCTAAAAATTGAAGACTTCTTGGTTAAGGTATCCGAAGACGGTCTTGAAGAGCGTTTGCAGTTCTTATTCCCTGACGAAGATGAACGCAAAGAAAAACGCGTTGAGTATGATGAACGCCTTAAAATCGAACTCGACGTTATCAACCAAATGGGGTTCCCAGGTTACTTCTTGATCGTAATGGAGTTCATCCAGTGGAGTAAAGATAACAATATTCCAGTAGGACCAGGGCGTGGTTCGGGTGCTGGTTCATTAGTGGCTTATGCTCTGAAGATCACAGACCTTGATCCCCTTGAATTTGACTTACTATTTGAGCGATTCCTTAACCCTGAACGTATCTCGATGCCCGACTTCGACGTCGACTTCTGTATGGATAGACGAGACGAGGTAATCGACCACGTAGCTAAGTTATATGGCCGGGATGCGGTATCTCAGATCATCACTTTCGGTACTATGGCCGCAAAAGCAGTAATACGTGACGTAGGTCGTGTACTCGGTCACCCGTATGGTTTCGTAGACCGTATATCAAAGTTAGTACCGCCAGATCCGGGTATGACGCTAGCCAAAGCTTTTGATGTCGAGCCCCGTTTACCAGAAGCTTACGATGGCGATGAAGAAGTAAAAGAACTTATCGACATGTGTCGCATACTTGAAGGCTGTACACGTAACGCTGGTAAGCACGCCGGTGGTGTTGTTATCTCGCCAACGACCATTACTGACTTTGCCGCGCTGTATTGCGATGAAGAAGGTAAGTTCCCGGTTACACAATTTGATAAGAACGACGTTGAAACTGCAGGCTTGGTTAAGTTTGACTTCTTAGGTCTAAGAACACTGACAATCTTGCAGTGGGCACTAGATATGACCAACGAGCGTTTAGCTCGAGAAGGTAAAGAGCCTGTCGATATTAATGCCATCCCACTTGATGACAAACCGAGTATTGAGCTATTACTCCGCGCCGAAACCACCGCGGTGTTCCAGCTTGAATCACGTGGTATGAAAGATCTGATTCGTCGTCTTAAGCCCGACTGCTTCGAAGATATGATCGCACTAGTAGCCCTGTTCCGACCGGGTCCACTGCAATCGGGCATGGTAGATAACTTTATCGACCGTAAGCACGGCCGAGAAGATATTTCATACCCAGATGCGCAGTATCAGCACGACAGTTTACAACCTATTCTAGAGCCAACCTACGGGATCATCCTCTATCAGGAACAGGTAATGCAAATAGCGCAGGTGCTAGCGGGTTATACGCTAGGTGGCGCTGACATGCTTCGTCGTGCGATGGGTAAGAAGAAACCTGAAGAAATGGCGAAGCAGCGTTCAACCTTCGAAGAGGGTGCTGTAAACAACGGGGTCGATGGCGAGCTAGCCATGAAGATCTTCGACTTGGTAGAAAAGTTCGCAGGTTACGGCTTTAACAAATCTCACTCAGCAGCCTATGCACTGGTTTCGTATCAAACGCTTTGGATGAAAACCCATTACCCAGCCGAGTTTATGGCTGCGGTAATGTCGGCGGATATGGATAACACCGACAAAATCGTTACCCTGGTTGATGAATGTGAAAACATGAAATTGGCCTTATTACCGCCTAACGTCAATGAAGGGCTATATAAGTTTACTGTAAACTTAAAAGGCGAAATTGTTTACGGTATCGGTGCGATTAAAGGGGTAGGTGAAGGCCCGGTTGAAGCTATCCTTGAAGCGCGTGAGCAAGGTGGTGAGTTTAAAGACTTATTCGATTTCTGTGCTCGAGTTGATTTAAAGCGTTTAAACAAACGAGTAGTTGAAAAGCTGATTTACGCGGGTGCGCTTGACCAACTTGGTCCTGAGAAAAATCAAGCGGGTCGCTCTATTTTGATTGCCAGCTTACCCGCTGCAATGAAAGCTGCCGAGCAGCACCATAAAGCCGAAGCAATCGGTCAAAGTGACTTATTTGGTTTACTCGCGACTGAGCCGGATGAAGTTGAGCAAGCGTTTGAGCCTGCCTTACCTATGCCAGATAAAGAATGGCTCAATGGTGAGAAAGAAACTTTAGGTTTGTATTTAACGGGTCACCCAATCAATCAGTATCGTAAAGAGTTAAAGCACTATACGTCGGGTAAATTGGTTGACTTGCAGCCCACTAACCGCGATGTCACCGCAACGGCTGCCGGTTTGGTGATTAATGCGAGAACGCTGATTAATAAACGAAATCAACGTTGGGGTTTAATAACTTTAGATGACAAAAGCGCCCGAATTGATGTACGCTTATTTCCTGAACAGTACGAAACTTATCAAGAATTGCTGCAAATTAACCAAATCTTGGTAATATCTGGACAGGTCAGCTTTGATAACTTCTCTGGTGGCATTACAATGACAGCCAGAGACGTGTGTACCATAGCTCAGGCGCGTGAAAAACGCATCAGAGCGATAAAAATGACTCTAAATATGGTGCAAATTGACGCGAACTTCTTCGATAATTTACGAAAAGTCTTAGAACCTTACAAATTCGGCACTTGCGAAGTTAAGGTTCATTATCAGCGTCCTGATGCGTTAGCAGAACTAACGTTAGGTACAGAATGGTGTGTGACGCCAACAGATGATCTAATAACGCGATTATCTCAGTTAGCGGCACAAGATATAGAATTAGAATTTAATTAATTAGGTTGTAGAGCATGAGCCTCAATTATCTTGATTTTGAGCTTCCAATTGCTGAATTAGAAGCAAAAATTAAAGAATTACAAAATGTTAGCCGTTCAGGCAGTTTAGACCTGAGCTTAGAAGAAGAAATTTCTCGTTTAAAAGAAAAGAACGTTGAGCTAACTGAAAAAGTATTCTCTGAATTAGGTGCATGGCAGGTTTCTCAACTTGCACGTCACCCGTTACGTCCATATGCACGTGATTACATCGAGCGCATTTTTACTGAGTTTGACGAATTTGCGGGTGACCGTACGTTCGCGAATGACCCTGCAATTTTAGGTGGTGTTGCACGTTTAGACGGTAAGCCTGTTATGGTTATCGGTCAGCAAAAAGGCCGTGATACAGCAGAAAAGATTAAGCGTAACTTCGGCATGCCAAAGCCAGAAGGTTACCGTAAAGCCCTTCGTTTAATGGAAATGGCTGAGCGTTTTAAAATGCCAATCATTACATTCATTGACACGCCAGGGGCATACCCAGGTGTTGGCGCTGAAGAGCGTGGTCAAAGTGAGGCAATCGCACGTAACCTAAAAGTAATGGCTGCGTTAAAAGTACCAACAATTTGTACGGTTATTGGTGAAGGTGGTTCAGGTGGTGCACTTGCCATTGGTGTTGGCGACCGCGTAAACATGCTTCAGTACAGCACGTACTCTGTTATCTCTCCTGAAGGTTGTGCGTCAATCCTTTGGAAGAGTGCTGAAAAAGCGCCTCTTGCTGCAGAAGCGATGGGTGTATCGGCAACGCGAGTAAAAGAGTTAGACCTGATCAACAACATCATCGACGAGCCACTTGGTGGCGCGCATCGTAACTACGATGAGATGGCGAAAAACTTAAAAGCTCAACTTAACCGTGACCTTGCTGAACTAACGGCATTAAGCACAGAAGACATGCTTGAGCAGCGTTACAAGCGACTGATGTCGTTTGGTTACTGCTAAACATAAGCTTTTGAAAAAAGCCGCATTATGCGGCTTTTTTGCGTTTTAGAGTTATGAAACAAACCACGTTATTTAAACAGTTTAAAACAGCATTAGAGCCAAAATTACATTTAGGCTCAGGCCTAACGGTGGCACTTTCGGGTGGTGTCGACTCAGTCGTGTTATTACATTTGTGTAAGACCTACCTTGAGAGTCTAGGTTCAAATCAGTCTATTTCAGTCGAAGCTATTTATGTAAATCATGGCATATCTGAAAACGCACAAGACTGGCAGCAGTTTTGTGAGCAGCTTTGTCTATCTCTGCATATTCCTTTTAAAACCAAGCGCGTTAATGTTCAGCCAAAAGCGAGACAATCCCTTGAAGCGCTTGCTCGAGATGCGCGCTATCTGGCGCTTGATGAGCTAGCAGAGCAGGGCAACCTAATTTTATTAGGTCAGCATGCAGACGATCAGTTAGAAACCTTCTTATTGCGACTAAAGCGCGGCTCTGGCCTTAGAGGGCTCAGTGCAATGCATGACGAAGTTCGTCTATCATCGGGTAGGCAATGTATTAGGCCTCTTTTGAACATCTCTCGAGAAGACATTGAAGCATTTGCTCGCACTTTTTCTTTAGCGCATATTGAAGATGAGTCGAACCAAGATGATAAGTTCGATCGCAATTTCTTACGTAACCAAATCATTCCGCCGCTTAAAAAACGCTTTAATGGTTTCTTAAAAAGTACGCTGCGCAGTATTGAACTGTTACAGCAACAGCAAGCCTTAATTGATGAAATAAGCCAAGCGGATTTATCGCACTGTGTAGATAAAAACGATGTGCCCGCCACACTAAAACTCAACGAGTTAAAACAGTTTAGTACGCTTAGACAGAGCAATGTTGTTAGAGCATGGTTAAGCGATTTAGGTGTAGTTATGCCTTCGAAAGCGCAAATGTCACAGATTTTAACGCAAAGCCTAGAAAGCCGTGAAGATGCACAAATGCAAGTGCAGTTATCGAAAGGGGCGATCAGACGCTACAGAGATAAGTTGTATTTTGATGCGCAGGACTCCACTCCAAATAACATTGAAAATATCGAAAGCACGACGCTAGTCTTAAATGATAAAGCGACGTTAAAACGCGAGTCTAGTGGATTACTAAGACTGCCTTTTGAGAATGAGCGCGTTTCTATCCGTTTTGGGCTGTTAAAGTCACAAATAAAACCATATAAGAAAATACGCAGTAATACGTTAAAATATTGGCTTAAAGAATTAAAAGTCCCCACTTGGCAGCGAGATAATATCCCCTTAGTGTTTTACGACGATGTGTTAGTTCAGGTCGTTGGACACTTTGTGTCTGCAGAACATATATGTGAGGAAAGTGGTATTTCTTGGGAGCTTATCCAACATGCAGAATAAACAAATTGGTGAATCTTTAGCTAAGAAATCGCCGATTGCGATTATTTTTACGCTTTTAGCTTTTATTCCTTTGGCGATGAATAGTTCGCCGATTATTGGCAACTTAGTATCAGCACTTATATTAGGTGCGATCACAGTAATTTTGTTATTAGGTTACTGGCATGGCAAAGGGGGAAGCTTTTTTATCGTCGCTTTATTAATGCCTTTAGTGTTAGTTGTAATTGCTGACTTACCTAGCTTTATAGCATTAGCTTGGTTGATTAATTCATTTTTTTTGGGAGCGGCGAGTAGCTTGTTTATCTATTTGCAGTTTTCAATTCTTCGTAAGAGAAGAAGTTAGTATTAAGAATACCAAAGCAAGTTAGGGGGCTTGCTTTGGTATAAGGTTTTAGATAGCGCGAGCGCAGTTTCTACCTGCAGCTTTTGCTTTATATAAACCTTTATCAGCGCGAGCAAATAGATTATCTTCGCAATCTGAGTTATCAGCAAGAGTAAAACCAATACTGGTTGTTACACCATACTTAGCCATCAGTGAGCAGCTTTCTACAGATTGCATAATACGCTCTGCGATTAGTTTATTAGTAACAAATTCAGGATCATCAATTAATATAGCGAACTCATCCCCACCAAAGCGGTAAACACTATCAGTTGTTCTAATTGATGCTTTTAAAATATTAGAGAATTCAATTAATACTTCGTCCCCCGCTTTATGACCAAAATTGTCATTTACTTGCTTAAAGTTATCTAGATCTAACAGCATTAAGCTAAATTTGCGTTGATGACGTCTGCCATGCTCTATTTTCTGAACTAGATTGTCATTAAACTGACTGCGATTGTAGAGACCTGTTAACGAGTCTTTAGTCGCAAGTTGCAATACTCTTTGGTACATCAAAGCATTTCGAAGTGGATAAACTAATACTTGGTGTATAGATTGCAACTTACTTTTAATGGCTGCGCTGAGTTGATATTGGCAAAAATAGACTAATTTACCTAGGTGTTCACCATTCAAGTCTAAATCGAAGCTAAAAGGGGTATGTTGTTTATCACTGTCTTTTAACTGAAAAGCACCTAAAGAAGTGTGAAATTGCAGGCCTGATAATTTAATAATGCGTTCAGCATGCTCAGCATAAATAGTGAGTAACTGCTCTATGTCTAAAGTTGTTTGTAGCTTCTCAACTAATCTATGAGCAAACATTGGCTCTTGATTAATATAATGCTCGGTATTAAACGGCAAATAATCGCCGCGTGTCGTTAACCTTTGCGTCAGAATATGGACGTTTTCCATCAGTTAGAACCCCTAATCATCTTAACTGATAATAGATAAGCTAAATCTGTGCCATTTTTTTAAACTGGCTGAAAAACAATCGCTTGCTATAGTTAATTAAAGTCGAATTATAAACATCAACAAAATTGACTCTCTGGAGGCCATTTGCAGAGCATTTATAGTCAAGTTTTTGCCTTATTACTTGCCGCAATGATTTTGGTTTGGCTATTCAAGCGGATAGGTTTGCCGGCAATCTTAGCTTATTTAGTAACTGGGGTTCTGGCCAGCAGCCCGAGTATCGGCTGGATGAGCATGAGCGACGAAATGCATTTTATTGCAGAGCTTGGCATCGTCTTTTTACTGTTTAGTCTCGGTTTAGAGTTCTCAGTGCCGAAGCTTATGGCAATGCGCAATCTGGTATTTGGGCTCGGTGGCTTGCAAGTTATCTTAACTATCTTAGTTGCAATGCCTATCGTCCGCTTTTTTGACTACGGCTGGCTAAGTGCATTCACTATTGCCAGTATTATGGCGCTTTCATCAACAGCGGTTGTCGTTAAGATATTAAAAGAAAATGGTGCGCTCAATCAGCGGCGAGGTCAGCTTTCGGTCGGTATTTTATTATTTCAAGATATCGCGGTCGTACCTTTACTTATCAGTATTCCGTTATTCGCTCAAGCCGACAATCAAATGCTAGCAAGCACTTTGGCGATAGCCTTGGCTAAGGGGGCTTTTGTTTGTATTTTGTTATGGGCTATAGGTAAGTGGCTATTACCGTTTGTGTTTAATGAAGTCGCACAAGTTAGAACAGATGAATTATTTGTTTTGTCTACTTTAGTGGTTGCTTTATGTGCTGCTGGTCTGACTTATTTATTTGGTTTGTCTATGGCCCTAGGTGCATTCTTAGCTGGGATGATGTTAGGTGAAAGTCAGTATCGGCATCAACTTGAAGCTGAGATCAGACCCTTTAGAGATATACTGATGGGGCTGTTTTTTGTCACCGTGGGTATGCAGCTCAATGTCGGCTTTGTCATTGAAATGTTTTGGTATATTTGTGTTGCGTTAGCGGTTTTATTCATTTTAAAACTATTGTTAATTTTGGGATGTGCACAACTCATTGGTGAGCGAAAGAAAGATGCGATTGCGTCAGGGATTTTACTTTGGCAAATGGGGGAGTTTGGTTTTGTATTAATTGCTCTAGCCTCAACACACCAACTTATGGCTTCGACGACTGCTTCTTTTTTAATCGCGCTTGGTGTATTTTCGATGGCCCTCACGCCTTATTTAATCAGTCAAACAGATCGTATTTTGGGGGTATTAAATATCGATAGCGAACAGGGTAACGAACAATTTCAAAAAACGTTCGGCAGTCATAATTTAAATGGTCATGTTCTAATTTTAGGTTACGGAAGAGTGGGGCAAACAATTACCCGTTTCTTAAAGCCTGAAGCTATTCCTTATGCCGCTATTGAGCGCAATCCGTTGTTGGTGCAAGAAGCGCAAAATGCAGGAGAGCCAGTGTTATTTGGCCATGCTGCGCAAAATACTATTTTAAAGTCCGCTAAAATCGAACAAGCTAAATTGGTGATAGTGACCATGTCTGACTTTGAACAAAATCAACCTGTGATAGATGCGATAAAAAGAGTCGCGCCTGGAGTATCAATTATCGTTCGCGCTACAGATGATATACACCTCGAAGATTTTAAAAAAATGGGGGTGGCAGAAGTCGTACCTGAAGCACTTGAAGCAAGCTTAATGCTTATTTCTCACGTACTGCATATGTCTGGTGTACCGATGCGTCGTATATTACGCAGGGTGAGCCAAGAACGAGAAAACCGCTATGAGTTTCTCCATGGTTTTTTCACCGATGGCTCTGTAGAGCAAAACAGTGAACCTTTAGAGCGTTTAGAATATCTACATGCCATTGCTTTACCAGAGTCAGCCTATGCCATTGATAAACAAATTGCACAGTTAAACTTAAATAAGCAACGAGTCGTGATCACCGCATTAAGAAGGGACGGGCAAGAAATAGAGTCGCCAGGCGATGAAATGAAATTACAGGTAAACGATATTCTTTTACTCAAGGGGAAACCTAGGCGAGTAGAAAGGGCAGAGCAATTTTTGTTAGAAGGATTATCTTAAAGTAACTTTCAATTAAATTATAACTATCAGGGTTCTAATGCAAGCAAACATGAGTGTCTATTGGAATTTTAAATGGCGAGGTTTGCAATGAAAGTAGGCATATTTTGGTTTGTTGAAAATACGTTAGTTTTTAAGTCTGAATGCATACAGATGCTAAGAAAAGATAGTTTGGGATTAGTTGATAGTGACTTTAAACATTTTGAAGAATGGGAGCTAAACGCGCTCTATAAGCAATTTAATTTAAATATTTCATCAAGTCCTTACCACAGTTTTCCTAGAGGGAGAGTGATTTTTGACTGCGCCAATCAATTTAGTAAAGTTTATTTAGACAAAACAATCTTTAACAGCTCAGTTAAACATGCCATTATTACGGCGTTTGGGCTTGGTAGTTTAAGTACAAAGTGGTTCTCAGATCCGCATTATCATTGCTTCTCAGATATTTAACCTTCGAGAAAAAATTTTGTTATCAAATCGCTGGGCTGCCTAATTAATTTAGTTCTAGGAAATCTCTGATTTCATCTAGCCTATCTAGCCCATCCTGATAACCAAACTCAATGAGCCTACGGGTGTAAGCTTTCTCAAACATTAAATAACTCGCTAAGCTCGACTCTGAGTTTTTCTTGATACCGATAGAACGTAATAGCATTCTTACAGCCATTGGCATTTGCTCATAACACTCAGATGCGATTTCATTAAAGTTTTGCGTGGGGTTAATGACCAAGGTTGAAACTTGTTTCAGCTCTTTGTGTTTACTCTTCGAGTTAGAAGGGAGCAAACCAATAGTTCTGTTAACGCGTTCTAATCGCTCAAGATCTGATTGCAGCGTATCGGCAAACACGCTATCAAGTAAGTGACCTGCAACGGTTGAAACTCCTGGGAAGTGTGGTTCGTAACCTATGGCGCGTTGACGTTTTGGCTGCTCAACACCAATGATGAATATTTTATCGGCACCTAAATGAATTGATGGGCTAAGTGGCGAAAGTTGATGTATTGAGCCATCACCATAGTAATGGTGTTTTACTCTTACACTTGGAAATACCATAGGAATGGCACTTGAGGCCATGAGCAAGTCTAAAGTGATTTGCCCCGCGACGCCTTCTCTTTTAGCGCGTTGCCAAGGGGCCGCATTATTCGACTGAAACACGGCCACTGATTTGCCTGTTGAATAGCTCGAAACTGTAACAGAGACAGCCTCTAAGTATTTTTTATGTAAGTTTCTATCAATGCGTGATAAGTCTAAAACATCATCAAGTAACGCTCGAAGCGGTGAATTATCTAATAAGCTCGCGGGTGGATGATTTAAGTGGTCAGACTGAAAACTACGCATCATATTACCGAGAATGTAACTAGACGCGCCTGTGAATGAACTTTTGTAGACCATATGGGTATGAAATTGGCGCCATACCCATTCTATTTTACGTACAGCCAAATGCATACATGAGGCATAACATGCCATCGCGGCAGAATTAATTGCGCCAGCAGATGTACCATTAATAATTTGGAAAGGGATCCTGGCATTGCGAGGCATGCTTAAAGCCAATGCTTTTAATACGCCGACTTGATAAGCGGCTCTTGCGCCACCTCCTGTCAGTAGCAAAGCCATTTTTGAATGCTGAGTATTTTGCGGTTTTTTTTCCATATTCGCCCTTAATTATTATGAACTTTTTGCTGCGAATGCCATCAGTTATCGTATATCACTTGCAACAATCACTCAGTGATATATCTTTACTTTATAACTAATTATAGAATATTCAACGGAATATTGTGTTCAGCCATATAACGGAGCCATCATGTCAGAACAACCTTCTTCTAAACCTTCTAATACACAGCTGCTAGTTGCAGCTATTGTTGTTATGGCGTTAGTCGTCGTTGCTGTATTTGTACTTTCAAATAAGTCAGAGCCACCGGTAGAAAATGAAAAGTTTAAACAAGATGTAGTCGCGCCTGTGAAGGAGCCGGCAAAACCTGTAAATACTGCACAAAGCCAGCCTGCAACAGAGCCTGAAATCGAAGAAACTTTCGAGCCTGAACCACAACCTGAAGCGGTAACCCCTGAGCCCGCCGAAGAGCCTATCGTTGAAGTAAAACCAGTAGCGCCTAAGTTACCATCTCTAGATGAGAGTGATGCAGAAGTAAAACAAAGCTTAGGTGAGTACCTAACTGAGCAATCTTTAGGCTTGTTAGTGACTGAAGACATGGTGCGTAGAACAGTGGTTTTTGTAGATAACCTAGCACAAGGGAAATTAGCTAAAAAACACGCGCCTGTGAGTGCACCCGTTGATAGATTTATGGCGTTAGAGTCAGATATCATTATCACAGATCCAAATAGCTTTGAGCGTTATACGCCTTATGTTGATATGCTGACTCAAATGAGCAATGCACAAATTATACGTGTGTATAAAAAGTTCCAACCGCTTTTCTTCGAAGCCTATGAAGAAATTGGCTATGAGGGTGAAGACTTTAATTACACCTTAAACGAAGCAATTACAGAGCTATTAGACACACCTGTTCCTGAAACAAGCTTGCCTCTAATTAAAGATTCAGTAACTTATAGTTATGCATATCCAGAGTGGGAAAGGTTGTCAGATGCACAGAAACAGTTCTTGCGTATGGGCCCTGCAAACATGAAACGTGTTAAGACTAAGCTTGAAGCTGTGCAGAAGTCTTTAGCAAATTAATCTCGACATATTTTTAAACCGATTGTTTAAGCATTAGGCAATCGGTTTAATTAATTCAGTTTTTCCTTGAATCTAAAGCACATAATAGAGATAATCCTTTCCGCGCCTAACAAGGCCCACTATGGTGGTCTTATTGGTCCTCTCGCAACAATAGTTCGTGAACCTGGTCAGGTCCGGAAGGAAGCAGCCACAGCGAATGACTTGTGTGCCGGGATGTGGCTGGTAAGACTACCACCCAATCCTTCTTAAATGATGTTTGAAGCATAAGCCGTCATATCTGAACTAATTCTTGTCATAATTTGAACAATAATCTGTCATAGTCTGTTTTTTAGTCATAAGCCGTTTGGGTTTTGATTATGATCACACGCAAAATAATCTTACTTAATCAGTTTACTTTGTAAGTTAGCTGTATGCTCGCTTATATATTGTTACAACTCTTCTGTTTAAAAAATATTAGAATCATAATAAATTACGCAATAGCTTGCGCAATTTGTTGCGTAAAATGGTTGGCGCTATTCGATTAAGACATTGTTTGCTGGTTAGAGGGGTTATATGAATAAAGAGTCTCATTTTAGTAATCAAATTAGATCAAATTATGCTTTTTTAGCCAAAACAGTATTTGATTTACATAGCCTTATACAGGCTCAATCTGAAAAGCTCTATGAAGAAAAAGAACTGGGGTTTCCTGTATGGGCCTCATCAACGATCCTGATGCTAGCGAGTGTGAAAAAAGCATCTATTATGGAAATTTCCCAAGGGCTTAACTTATCTCATCAGCTCACATCGCAGCGTATTAAGACAATGTTGAATCTTGAGCTAGTCGAAGGTATTCAAGACCCAAATGATAAACGAAGAACTATCTATAGATTGACAAGTAAAGGTTTAGAAAAATCAAAAATATTAGATATGTATTGTGTAGATGCTGAGCAAGCATTTAAAGATTTATCTACTGAAGTAGGTTGTGATATTCAATCTGTATTGAACTCAGCCATAAGTGCTCTTAAAAATAAGCCTTTTGGTGATCGTTTTCCCGCTAATAAATACAGTTATCAAGAAAGAATTCCGACTGTTGATAAGGATGAAAACTAAAATGAATTCAAAGAGAGAAACTTACATAACAATCATCACTTTCCTAATTTTCACTGTTGCTTTTTATTTTCTTGGTTACTGGCTGATTTATAGGATGGGGAGAGCCACGCCACTGATGCTATCGGTGGGCGCTGCAACTATTGCAACCTGCTTAATTAGAAGAAAGAGCTTATCAACACTCGGTTGGGGCTGGGGAACTTGGAAAGCACAGTGGCAGAGCTATTTAATACCTATTTTCATCACATTCGTTGCATATACCATTATTTGGTCGTTAGGCTTAGCCGAACTTGATAGTAGTAAATTCATATCTGAAAAAAAAGAAAGTTATAACTTACTAGAATGGGGGGATTTTGGCCTACTAGTATTTCACTTTTTCTTCATAGCGATTATTGGCTTTCTGATGGCAATCCCTTCAATTCTTGGGGAAGAGATTGCGTGGCGAGGCTTCCTTGTACCTGAGTTGTCAAAAGTAACTTCTTTTACAGGAGTAGTGTTAGTTAGTGGCATACTTTGGTCTGCTTTTCACTGGCCCTTAATATTTTTAGGTTTGTATGGGAATGGTGAGACACCTATTTATTATCAGTTGTTTTTCTTTACTTTGTTTATCACGTCTTCAGGCACAATTATGGCTTATTACAGGCTTAAATCGGGCAGTGTTTGGACGGCTGTAATGTATCACGGTACGTTAAATATTTTTCTTCAGAAGCTATTCGCTCCCATAACTATTAATGGAGACAACTCTAGTTATTATGTTGATGAATTTGGCGCCGTACTTGCTTTGATAGCAACAGTTGTAGCATATTTTTACTGGAGAAAAGGTGTTAACGAGTTCCCTCAGTCGACTAAGGAGTAGATGTTTATTTTATTTCTGGAATCGCTGAAGAAATGAAATTCGATAGTAACGTATGATGTTGTTTTTTAGACCGTTGTAAAATCGGTTTTTCGAAAATATTTTCAATACAATTTAAAGTCCCATAAGATTAACTGAGTCTTATGGGACATAACGGCCTATAGGAAGGCAGGTAAAACGTGTTCAGTGATTTGATCAAAAATAACGTCTTCTCTATCATGACCTGTAATTACAATGACTAAATCCAGATCATTCACAACGATTAGTCGGTTGCCTCCAGCTCCCCAAGCAAAATTAACATTGTAGTTTTTATTATTTAAAGCAATGTCAGCCTGATACCATAAATAGCCATAATTAAAACTCTCAGGTATCCAAGTTTCAGTCGGCTTTGAATGTGCGCTAAAAGCTGTTTTTAAATAGCTTTGTGATAGAAGTTGTTCACCTTTCCATTGTCCATTTTTGGCAAGCAGTTCTCCTATTTTGAGCATGTCTCGTGAGGTTAAATCAAGACCGCTTTCAGCTTTTGGCATCTGTTGAAGATCTAATTGCCATTTATAGTCCGTGATGCCCATTTTGTTGAAGAACTCCTTTTTAACAAACTCTTTTGCTGTTCCTGGTACAACCGTATCTAAAACATGCATTACCAAGATAGGATCAGGTGATTGGTATTTATATAGCTGAGATTCTTTGGTGATTGGCTGAGTGAACTCTAAAAAAGCTTGTACTTCAGCAATGCCAGAATACTTTTCACGGTTTTCTCTAAAATCTTTAAGTTGCTCATCACTAAATCTAAGGCCTGAGCGCATTGATAAAACATGGTGCAGCGTAACTTTTTCTACACCAGAAGCCAGCTTGCTTTTATCCAAGTTTTTGAAAAAACTAACCAACGGCTTATGCAAGTCATCGATGGTGAGGTAACCTAATTGCATAGCTCTCGCCATGACTAAGCTAGTGTAACCTTTGGTGGCAGAAAATTGAAAATGAGGCAAATCTATTCGTCCACGATTGAAATATGATTCGAACAACAATTTTCCCTTATGGCTGACAAGTAAACTGTCATACTTACCATGCTTATTTTCAGCTAACTCTTTAGCTAGTTTTAATATTGAGGAGTTCTCACCGCCATCAACGCCAAGTTTTCCTACCTGTAAATTGTTTGTTGTTTTTTCTGGCTCAGTGCTTATAAATGCCTTTTCTAATGATGATATATCCCAAAATGATATTGCTGTTTCTTCTTGAGAGGCTCTAGGCGCCTTAAGTTCATTTTCAGTTGAAAAACCTTCGAAAGAAATGAGCAGGAGCAAGGTGCTGAGTAATTTGGTTCGATAGTTTGTGAACATGTTATCTCCTATACAAGTGTAAACTTTCTTGTTTCTTAAAAATAAAGATGGGTAAAAAAAACTAGTTGCAACAACGCAAATAAAGTACACACAAAGTACAGGCTAACCTCATGTTACCCAACTTAAATCATCTTAAAGCTTCTTAAATTTAATCTTAAGCACTTGAATATATTGCTTTTAATTTTTAAAGGATGAAATAAGGTAAGGTGTCGGTTGTTCAAAGAAAAAAGTAAATGTTAATTAGCCCTGTTCAGTTATAATCCATTGCAGCTGAAACAATTTTTTGGATATGTCTTGAGTAATAATCAAAAATATCAAGTAGGACGATGGGTTGTTTGTCCAATCACGAATACCTTTCAAGACACTGGCGTTCAAAGGTCAATCGATAATAAGAGCATGCAAGTGCTTTTATTTCTTATCCAAAATGCCGGGAAAAATGTATCAAAAGAGCAAATTATCGAGCATGTATGGAAAGAGAGTGTTGTTAATGAAGAGATATTATCAGTTTCGATAAGCAAGATTAGAAAAGCATTAGGCGACAAGGCTCGCCAGCCAACGTTTATCAAAACCATCCCCAATGTTGGCTATTGTTTGATCACAGACGTAAAACCCTTGTCTGAAAATGCGCTACTACAAAGCGCCTCTTTAAATACACCCAACCCAGAAATTAAAGGTCGTAAACCTTATCTTATTGGCAGCTTGTTTTTATTATTTACCATCATTGCTATTTTTAGTTTATATCGTGCTTATCAAGCGCCTGAAAATACTCATATTGAAGCGATTAGTTCAATTGCAGTACTGCCCTTTGAAGACTTAAATAATCAGGAAGGTACGATATATTTCGCCGAAGGGCTGTCAGACGCGATCATTAATCAGTTATCTCAAGCTAAACCTTTAAAGGTGATATCTCGCGACTCTTCTTTTAATTTCAGAGAAAATAGGGACCCATCCATAATAGGAAACGCACTAAAAGTAGAAGCCTTGTTAGACGGTAGCGTCCAACAATCAGAAGGGCATGTCAGAGTAAATGTTCGAATAATTAGCACATTCGACGGTCATCTACTCTGGGCTAAAAGCTTTGACAGTCGCAATACAAATGTATTCGATTTACAAGATAGAATTAGTCATGATATCAAGAAGGCTATTCAACCAAGTTCGCAACCGCAAATTTCTTCGAAAAATAAGATCGACAGCCAAGCATACGAATGGTATTTAATGGCCCAATATCATTGGCGTCAAAGAACACCAACCTCATTAGTTAAAGCCGAGAGTTATTTTAAACACAGTCTCGAGTTAGAACCTAATTACTTAGATGCATACATTGGATTAGCCATAACCTATGGCCAATTTCATTATTATGCAAACTGGAGTGCGGAACAGTCTGTAGAACAAGGGCTTCCTTATATAGACAAAGCTTTGGCACAAGAACCAAACTCAGCTATGGCGCTGGCCGCGAGAGGTATGTTACTGACTATCAAAGCGGGTTATTCCAAAGCATCGGCCTCTATTATGAGCGAAGCTCAGGAGATGTTTGTTCGCTCTTTAGAGTTGGACGACAATGCCACAACACACCATTGGTATAGCTCTTTACTTAATCAGATGGGGCAAGACGCATTAGTTACTAAACATATGGAACATGCCATTGCTTTAAACCCGCTTTCAGCCTCTTTAAAAAGTATATATAGCGGATATTTGGCGATTAGAGGAAAGTTGGATACAGCACAAAAGCTATATCTTAGAACGTTAATTTTGGAACCGGATCGAGCGTCTAGAACAATTGAGTCTACTCATATATTTCGCAACACCCCAAGTTCTCTTCGTGACATTGCTAATTGGCATGTCAATAACCAAAACCTCTTTGAATCTTGTGCCAGTGACGAGTATTGTGAGCAGGTAGTGTTTTCATATCTAAGTATTGGACAGCAAAAAGAAGCCAATAAAATTTTGGCCCGTATGCCAGCAAAACACGAACACTTTAAAAACTCCTTGAAGCTAATAAATTTTGGCTTGCAAGGTAAGCATGCCGATGCTGTATCATTACTCGGTCAGCTAAGCAAAAGTCACCCAAATAGCTATAAGTACAAATATAGTCTAGCTATTGCACAATACAGAGCCGGCTTATACAAACAAGCCAGAACTTCATTGTTTCAATTATATCCAGAATGGCGAAATGCTTCCGAAGTTAATGTAACCGCTGATAATTATTCAGCATGGATACTCTATGGTGCAACTTTATTAAATTTAGATAAGCAAGAATACGCCAAGCTTGTATTAAATACAGTAGAGCAATTTCTTCTTTTAGATAAAGTTCAAGACAAAGCACAAGCAGAAATGGCGTTAGCCCATGTGAACGCGCAATTGAATAAACCCAGTAAAGCTCAAAACCACTTGCGTAAAGCATTGGAGCAAGGCTGGCTTGAAACGTTTGACCGCCAGTGGTGGACATTAGAAGATAGCCATTTATTAAAGCCTGTGCAGAGCAATCGAGAGTTTGTAGCGTTAATAGAAGAACATCAAGGACGTGTTAAAAACTTGGCTGAACAAATCAGTGTAATATTAGAAGGCTTGAATCGTTAGTGATTTTGGGGGCAGTTCATTTCACAGCTCAACTAAGTTATATGTGTTAATAGACCTTTATTTTACTTTGTTTCGTAACCATTAAAACGAAATAAAACGACCTCACTTGGCCTAAGACTGGCTTCAGGAAGTGATTATATTAACTTACTTTTTGCCACTTTACGTTTAAGTTTCAAATCGCCCTAATTTAGCTTCAAAGTGTGGGCCTCTCACATATAGCGGCACTGACCCATTCCTTTAAAATTACGGCGAGCTACTTGGACTTTAAAAACTAAATCTAAGTCCAAGTTCATAGTTTGCTTTAACCTCATCTAGTGCAACTAAGCTGCTGTTTTGTGAACTATTATTAGGGTTGCGTACTTTTTTCCCAAAAGCATTATAGATATTGGCGACAACATCAAAATGAGTGAATGAAGCAGTGTAATTAAAGCCGTAAACAGCATATGAACCAAGATCTGCACGTTTACCAATAAACGAAATATTTGTACCGACAGAGTGTTGGTCAGTAATATTGTAAGATAGGCCACTTGAGAAAGTGTGCTTTGCAACTCTGAAGGCATCGGGATCATGATTGATCACGCTGTTTCCTTGCTTTACATAGGCCATGTTGGCAAATATCTTCAAGTCATCATATACAATCTGAAAATCTAACTCAGCGCCTTCCCGTGAATAAAAACCTTCGTTAAAGAAAGAAACAGATGCTAATGGATCTGAATATCGTCTGATAATGAAGTCTTTAGCTTTCATTTTGTAGATATTGGCAACAAAAAGTAAGTGGGACTCAGAGTATGAATAAACTAGATCGAGTGAAGAAACAATTTCAGCTTTGAGTTTTGGATCACCAACCACATTACCTGGTAAATTAATATTGGTTTGTAATGGGTTGGGTGAGTTATAGCCTGTTGAGTATAGCGCTTTGAAGGTTTGTTTATCGTCATAACTATATATAGCGCCAAGTCGAGGCGAAAGTTGTGTGCCGCTCAGTTCATGGTCGGTGTACCGTCCGCCTAACACATAGCGCCATTTACCCAAGTTTATATCTAGTTGTGAATAAACGGCGAGCTCTTTGGATTTGTCACTACCAATGAGTGTTGCCAATTCTGAGCTAGGATTTTCAGCAAGGTACAAGTTGTAACGGTCTGAGGAGCGAGTTTCTTGCTCAATACCAGCAGTCAATAACATGGAGTCGTTGAACTTATAATTTGCCTCAGCCCCAACTCTAAAACGATAATCCTTTTCACCTTTTCCTTGTTTTTTGACCAATGCGTCTACATTTGGCGCAAATAAACTTTTAATTGTGAAGTCAAATGTGTAGAAGTTGTAGTCAGTGTAGAACTTACCGAAGAATTTCTCTGTTTGCCAGTGCGCATCTAAATGAATTAGGTAGGAGTCGCTTTCAGTAATAAAAGGCTGCAGGGTGTTTTCATCGGCATAAGCGTCGTTGATCCCGATGGTTTTGTCGGTAAATGCATGAGCAAGAAAGTTAATATGCTGAGTATTAAGTTTAAACAAAAGAGCATCTTTTTCCTGCTCTCTAAATATGTCATCAGTAATGATCCCTACATCAGGAAAATATGCATCATAAGGAATTACTTCGCCGCCTTCACGACGAACTTCTCCAGATAAAGATAATTGATTATGTTCTCCCCAGCTATGGGAGACAATACCCGTCACTTCACGCAAATTATCCGTGCCGACTTTAGCATATATTGAACTATATTCGGGAGACTGCTTTGTAATGACATTAATTACACCACCTGAAGCTTGTGTACCATGTAAAACGGTACCTGGGCCTCTTATTACTTCAATGTGAGAAATAGACTCCCAGACTATACCTTCGAGTGGGATAATAGAATGTGATGGTTGGTGATAGGGAATACCATCGAGTAAGAACAGTACTTTTTGGTTGAAGGCCTCATCTATGCCTCTGATCTGCACAGCTCCAATACCTGTGATTGAGTTTTTAACAATAACCCCAGGCACAAAGTTGAACATTTCTCGCAAAGTACTGATCCCCATCAGCTCAAGATCTTCGCGCTCATACCTAGATACAATCGCAGGTGTTTCAGTAATCGACTCTACTTCAACCGATGCGACCGACACATTGATAGCGAGTAACTCTTTTAAGCCTAGTTTAAACAGTGCGTTTTCATCATCGTCATCAGCAGCCGCAGAGTAAGCGCTGAACAAAAATGCAAGGCTAGTGATAGATAAAGTTACAGTGTTTGTTTTCATGAGGTAAGCTTTAATGCTCTATTGCTTTAGTATTTTAAGTGTAGCTAACTAATTGATAAATTGAATTAAAAAGTTTAAAAAATAGGTGGTTTTTTTAAGGTAGCTTATTTTCCAGGTAGCTTAAACTTTTGCTCTAGTTTTATGCTGAGTTTTTATAAAATCATCAACAAGCTAGCACAGTAGTATTACATATGAGTCAGGTCAGAATTCGGCGGTGTATAGTAATTTGCCATTCTAACCAGTTGGTTGATAACTAGGCTTCTTTAAAACTCATCCCAATACGGCTTTTCACCAAAAAACTCATTGAGTTCGTCAATAAAGACTCTTACTTTTGAAGAGAGCAGTTTACGATGCGGATAAACCGCATATAACGCAATAGGTTCAGGCTCATAGTCTTCTAAGAATATTTTTAAATCGCCTTTTTTGAGTGCCTGACCTGCAATGAATGTAGGCTGCACCAAATAACCTTCTCCAGCGATGGCGGCGGCCATCAGCAGCTCACCGTTATTCGAGATAATAGTCGGGTGCTTGTTTTGGCTTATTGATTTGAGAGTGCTCAACAGTAGATTGTCGGTTTTGTCATAGCTAGAATAACTGTAATGTAAAAAGTGCTTAGGGTTGAGCTCGCTCGGGTGTGAAGGCGTACCATTTTTTGTTAAGTATTTAGGTGAAGCGCATAAGACCAAACGTACAGGCGCGATATTTTTCGCAACCAAAGAAGAGCTTTGCAATTGACCAATTCGTAGCGCAACGTCAAAACCTTCTTCGATCACATCGACTTTACGGTCGTTAAGCTGAATGTTGAGCTCTATTTCAGGGTACTTTTTTCTAAATACACTGATGAACTTCGATAGATGTAAAGTCGAAAATGAAACGGGCGCACTGATATTCAAAGTACCTGTGACCGTTGTTTGCAGCTCACCAAACTGTGCTTCTAAGTTATCTACATTCTCTAGTATTTGTTTTGCGTGCTGGCGGCACTTTTCGCCCGCTTCAGTGAGGCTTACTTTTCGAGTCGTGCGATTGAATAGACGGGCATTTAGGTGTGCTTCTAACTGCGAAATATACTTACTAACCAGTTGATTCGACATCTCTAATTTTTCTGCCGCTTTGGTAAAACTGCCTTCATCAGCAACGCTTAAAAACACTTTGAGCAATTCAATTTTAATCATTACCACAACCCTCAATTAACAACTCACTATCAACAATACGTTGTAAATAATACAACATAGCTCTACTTAATCATAAAAAATCGTAATAGTAATATAGTGAGCATTGAAAGAGAGGTTTGTTGATTGAGTTAACAAACGAATGAGGTTTTGAATGAAAAACACGACACAAAACTATGGCTGGGTGGCGAAAAGCCTGCACTGGATGTCAGCAGTGGTCGTCATAGGTATGTTTGCGTCCGGCTGGTGGATGGTAGAGCTGAATTATTACAGTGATTGGTACAGAACCGCGCCATTTATTCATAAAAGTGTCGGTGTACTTTTACTGCTATTGACTCTGGCAAGGCTATGTTGGAAGGCAAGTAACATGAGTCCAGATGCTGTGGGTAACGCATTTGAGCAATTTATGGCAAAAGCTGCGCATACCGTTTTGTATCTGCTGATTGTTGTGATTTGTGTCAGTGGCTACTTAATTTCAACGGCCGATGGTCGCGGTATTGAAGTGTTTAACTGGTTTGTGTTGCCAAGCTTTGGGGAGCTTTTTTCACAACAAGCCGACACCGCTGGGCTCATTCATAAATACAGTGCTTATGGTTTGATGGGGTTAGGTCTATTACACGCATTAGCTGCTCTCAAACATCATTTCATAGATAAAGACAATACATTAAAGCGCATGCTTTAAGACGCTTCACAAAGGTAAGTGTTTTAAAAACAAGCAGGTGCATTCATCTTAACTTATTAAATATTTTGGCTTCTAAACAGGAGATTACAATGAAAAAGCTTATTTTAACTGCGGCTATTTTAGGTGCGCTATCAACAACGGCAAGTGCTGCTGAGTACGTGATTGATACCAAAGGCGCCCATGCTTTTATTAACTTTAAAACATCGCATTTAGGTGTGTCTTGGTTAACGGGTCGATTCAATACGTTTGAGGGATCTTTTAACTATGATGGTAAAAGCTATGACAACGCAAAAATTGAAGTGAACATTGATACTACCAGTATCGATTCAAATCATGCAGAGCGTGATAAGCACTTACGTAGTGATGACTTTTTAAATGTGGGTAAATTTCCAACTGCGAAGTTTGTAAGCAGCAAAATTATCGACAAAGGTAATGGCAAGCTAGAAGTGCAGGGCGCATTCACATTGCATGGAACGACAAAGAATATTGTCATTGATGCGCAAAAAATTGGTGAAGGTAAAGATCCTTGGGGCGGTTACCGAGCTGGTTTCTCTGGTACCACTGAAATTCGCTTAGCAGACTATGGTATGAAAGAAGTGCTAGGTCCAACAACGGTGATGCTCGACTTACATGTTGAAGGTATTCGTAAATAATACGCGTTTTTTAACTCACGATTAGTCTGATCTCGGTGGTGTGCTATGAAAACAAAACATAATGTATTCTTTATCTCTCACGGCGGCGGGCCTATGCCTTTATTGGGTGACCCCAGCCACAAAGAAATGGTCAATACACTAGAGAAATTGGCGAAAAGTATTGAAAAGCCAAGTGCTATTTTGTTGATAAGCGCCCACTGGGAAGAAGCAGTGCCGACAATTACCTCTTCAGAGTTACCTGAGCTCATTTATGACTATTATGGTTTTCCTGAAGCGGCATATCACATCCAGTATCCATGTGCTGGCTCACCTAAGTTGGCATCTCAAGTGGCAACAGCGTTAGCGCAAGCGGGCATTGAGCATCAACTCGATGCGCAGCGTGGCTTTGACCATGGCATGTTTATCCCCTTGAAAATCATGTTTCCAGAGGCTGACATTCCCTGCGTGCAGCTTTCATTGGCGAAGAGTTTAGAGCCGAGCTTACACCTCAATATTGGTAAAGCTTTACAGTCATTAGAACATGAAAACTTATTAGTGATTGGTTCTGGGTTCTCTTTTCATAATATGCGTGCTTTTTTCTCGCAAGGTGACAGAGAGGTTGATGAAAAAAACCTGGCATTTGAGACTTGGCTCAGAGACACAGTAAGTAATAAAACACTTGATGAAAGTATGCGAGCAAGCCAACTCTTAGATTGGGCAAGTGCGCCTCATGCAAGGTTTTGTCATCCACGCGAAGAGCACTTAATGCCACTGCATGTCTGTTATGGCTTAGCTGATAGTGCTGCTGATGAGCAATTAGACGTTAAGATTTTGAATCGATACTCAACCATGTTTGCTTGGTTCGAAAATAGTCTTTTAAATTAATAGACTTAAAAATTTTTGAGCTGTAAGGTTATAAAAGCGTCAATTTAGGCGCTTTTTTGATGTAAAAAAACTGACTTATTTTTCTTCCTATTTTTATCTTTCTCCGCTAATTTAAATTTGCAGTTCAGCATGACGCCTCATGGCATTATGTTATGCAAAGTAGTATTTACTTTAATCACACTGATTCTTTTTGAGGGTAAGTATATGGATAGAGTAGAGAAACTGATGGTTCGGTTGGTGTTGAGTGATGTAAGTCAGCACTTTCCTGAGCCAGTAGATTTATTGTCTGCAGATAGTATCAATGCTTATGGTGATGGGCTGTATCAAGTACTTAATGACCTTGAAGAGCAGCAACTTGTAAAACGACTTGAAAGCGGCCATTTTACTGTTGGAGATGCCTATACAAACTTTAAGAGCTAATCACGAAATCCATTTCTTCTATGAATTGCCAAGGATGTTTCTGAACTGAGACGAATGGCATACTTTTATTTCCTTCTTATTTCAGCTTTTAGCGCACCGATTACCTCATTGGCATTACAATTCAGTAAAAAGCACGCTAAATGAATAGTAGGGAGAATACTTCTAGAAAAACTTACTGAATAGTAACCTGAGACTTAAATTATTATCGCGCTCAACTAAAGGACTGTCAGTGATACTGCTGTCGTACATGGTGTAATCAATGGCTAACTGGGTGAAGCCACCAAGAAATATTGGGGTTGATAATGAAAAGCCAATTGATTGATTTATAGCACTGTCACCTTTGTAAAAAGCTCTGTTTTGAGTGACTTCGAAATCTTTCACACCATAGTAATAATCAACATGATTTTTATCTAAATGGTTTATTGATAAGTTTGGTTCAAAGAAGACAGGACCAAATCGATACGCTTTTCCAATTTTGGCTTTTACCTCATAGCCGTCAGATTTATTGAAAACATCATGTAAAAAGCCAATACTTAACTTCCAATCGTCTCTTTCATACTTAAAGTTTGCACCTAAATCCATTGAAAAGTCACGTTCTTCCATACCTGTGAATATGTCACTGTCTGATTCGTCAAAGCCTTGAAAACGAGGAGAGGCTTGCACTTCAAATTCGATATCACCTAACTCTAACAGTTCGTAACTTACAAAAGGGCCATATACCGATAATTTGTCACCGCGATAACCTAAAATAGGCAAAGGTGTTACTCGATTACCATAACCTTTATAAATTTCTTGGCTTAAGCCAAGACCAATGCCATACAAGTAACCTTTTGGTTCAAGCTGAGCACGCACATCACCTCGTTCATCAGCAGAGACATTTGAAGAAAAAATTATGGGCAATGAAGCAAGTGCTAAGGCTTTTATAATTCTGAGCATTTTGAGGTCCTTTTGTTGTCAGACTATCAGTATGGATGAAAAATCATTTTAGATCAGTGTTATGACATTTTTTATGTTTGTACCCATTTTGTTTTGTGTATTATCTGACAGGTATTCCATGAGAGAATTTATAAGGTAGTAACGTATGCAGTGTTACCAATGTAATGTAAAACTTGAATATGACTTAACCGAAGTTCATACCGGGTATGGCTGTTCTCAGTGTCAAGGGGTCTTATTACCCGCCAAGTTTTTAAAAGCAATTGGCACTGTTAAAGAGTTTGATTACATGGCGTTTGTCGGCCAAGTACAAAGTCAGGTGAAAGAAACAACAGCATTAAGTTGCCCGACTGGCTGTGGTCAATTGCATCGTCACTTCTTTGAAAATACTCACTTTAGCTACTGCCATACCTGCTTTGGCGCCTGGTTTAAGCAAGGTGAGTTAAAAGGTTTCTTACATAATTTCAGAGATGCGAAAGATATTCGAGTTCTAGATACCGCAGATAGAATTAATGGTCTCGATTTATTGTTTGATCTTTTAAAATGAAAGCGTAAAAAAGGCCGCATAAATGCGACCTTAGGTTACTTCTAGGGAGTTAATCAGATAGCAATAGAGTTTGAGGGTTATTCCATCAACCACATTCTTGCTTTTCTGGCTGGTAGATAAAACTTATGCCATTGACTCGAGATATTTTGCACATCGTTACTTAATGTGTCTTGGTAGTTGCGGTGCCACCATAAATTATCGGCTTGTGTATCTACCCAGATATCTTGGCCAGTGCCACACTTATTGATACCAACCACGCCTTTGTGCTCGCGTTTGAATAATAAAATACAGCTATTGTGGCTTAGCACCTGCATGCTACTGCCTTGGGTAGCATTGTGGAATTTAAGCATGCCTTTAATGTCTTCACGACGATAGAGATTATTCCAGCGGTTATCACCACTTTCGTTATTATCCGAATACACTAGTGGTACACCACCATCTCTGCCCAAAACATATGCGTTCGCAAGTTTTTCGTCTGTGGCATCCATAATTTGATATCTAAAGCCATCATTCAATGGGATATCATGAGTAACGCTAAACGTAATGGCTTTGTTACCGGCCAATGCTTGACCAAAGGCTGCAGGGTCAACAAGCTGACTCATTGAACCGCCAAAACTAAATGCGCCTCTGATCTGTGCAAACAGTGGAAAGTCATAAGCTGAGTGGCCTGTTTGTGCCAAGTAAGGCACTAAAAAGTTATCGTAATCACCGTTACCTGAACCACCAGTCGTTATAATTTCACCAAATACATGGGTATCTTTTTTAATGTCAGCATCGAATACGGCATTAATATGGTAGTTGGTCATGTGTTTTGCGGCATCAACTCTAAAGCCCGTTACGCCAATTTGTTTTAACGCATTTAAATACGCTTTTTGTTGAGTGATAACCCAATTGTTAGGGTCTAAATCGGGGAGGCCAGGATCGGGGGCGGCGCCACATAGTCGGTTGTATTGTACATCGCCAACGTCATTGTAATTACTGATACATTTCGGACCACCTTGGTCGTATGTACCGTGAAAATCACCCGCGCCGAACAAACCATCTTTAACATCACCGAATAGTGTAATGTCGTTGTAATAGTTAATATCAGCGGCGTAATCGGCTAAAACTTCGCTTCCTGGATAGTTAAGATCAGCGCGTTTCCATTGCTCGTTTGCCATATGATTAAAAACAATGTCGGCATAAGTCTCTACACCTTGTGCTTTAAGCGCTTGCACCATGGCCTTAAAATCATTGGTATCGCCCAATGGATTATCGATGACACGAAGATCCTGTGGCTGATAACGAGACCACCATGCATCTCCAGTCGATTTATAAGCGGGAGAGACGAGCACTTTTTTATACCCAAGCGAAGCAATTTCTTGTGCCTTGATAGCAACGTCATCATAGCGCCAGTTAAACGCATGCAGAATTACATCAGCACTGCTTTGAAAACTGACAGCGCCAAGTAAAAGTGCCGCTAACTTTAATTGTGTTTTTGAGTTTTTCATTATCATTGTTGTCATATGTGTACCTTTTATCGCTATCCTTGCGTGTTGAAATAGGAAACATAAAATTCACACATTATTGAGGTTAATGAAATGTTATGCATACGTATTCATTGATAAAACATGACATTTTCGCATACGGCTAAAGTCGAAATTGCGGCATATTGTATTTTTATAGACGGTCGGTCTAATATGTAAGGATGAATGAAAAAGCAGCAAAACCTCGACGAGGTCGCCCACCTAAAGTGGCGCGTGAAAATCAAGATACAAGAGCCGAACTAATTCGGGCTGGACTTGAGCAGTTAACAGAATCTGGCTTTGCCGCTTCAGGAATTGAACAAATATTAAAACGAGTGGGTGTACCAAAGGGCTCGTTTTATCATTATTTCAGTAGTAAAGAAGCCTTTGGGTTGGCCGTACTAGAAAGTTATGCAGCGTATTTTTTGAAAAAGCTAAACAGACATTTAGCGCAAAGTGATGAAGCGCCTCTGACAAGGCTGAGCAACTTCGTCGAAGATGCTAAATCAGGTATACAAAAGCATAGTTTTAAACGCGGTTGCTTGGTCGGTAATTTGGGGCAAGAAGTTGATTTATTACCTATCAGTTTCAGAAAAGAGCTGGTGGCAATTTTTGAAACTTGGCAATGTGAAGTCGCGGTATGTTTAGAAGAGGCCAAAAAACAAGGGCAAGTGAGCCAAAACGCAGATTGCGCGCTGCTTGCTGAGTATTTTTGGATTGGTTGGGAAGGCGCTGTAAGCCGTGCTCGTTTAGAGGCTTCGGTTAAACCACTCGATAATTATTTTAAGTGTTTTGTTATGGGGATTTCATAGTCCTCTAATTAATAAGTAAGTTAAGTAAGTCTAAGAAAAATTTTTTTTAAATATTATTAGACGACCGGTCTAAATTAGGAGCGAACGATGTTTAAAGGTATTTTGGTCAATAAAGATGAACAAGGTTATCAGGCGTCAGTTACTGATATTGATGACAAGGTTTTACCTGACGGTGATGTGATGGTAAGGGTGTCTCATAGTACGTTGAACTACAAAGATGCATTGGCAATCACAGGTAAAGCGCCCGTCGTTCGTACTTTTCCGATGATCCCTGGTATCGATTTAGTTGGTGAGGTTGAGCAGTCTGATTCTGATAAATTCAAAATCGGTGACAAAGTATTATTAAATGGCTTTGGTGTTGGTGAAGCACACTGCGGTGGGTTAGCTGAAAAAGCTAGACTAAAAAGTGAGTGGTTGATCCCTTTGCCTGAGTCTTTATCTGCGAAACAAGCCATGGCAATTGGTACAGCGGGTTATACCGCTATGTTATGTGTTTTAGCACTTGAAAAGCAGGGCATTACGCCTGAAAAAGGCGATATTCTTGTTACAGGAGCAAATGGTGGTGTTGGCAGTTTTGCCATCGCTATATTAGCTAAGTTGGGCTACAGAGTAGTTGCTTCAACGGGTCGCTTGGACGAGTCTGATTACTTGACCAAATTAGGGGCAAGTGACGTGATTGATCGCAACACGTTATCTGAGCCGGGTAGGCCACTTGGTAAAGAGCGATGGGCAGCGGCCATTGATTCTGTGGGGGGGCATACTTTAGCCAATGTGTGTGCGGGTATTAAATATGGTGGCGTTGTGGCCGCATGTGGTTTGGCGCAAAGCATGGAGTTTCCTGCAACTGTGGCGCCTTTCATTTTAAGAGGTGTGACGCTCGCAGGTATCGACAGTGTAATGCGCCCGCTTGAAGACAGAATAGAAGCTTGGTCACGTTTAGCAAATATTATCGAACCAGATATGCTTGATGCTGTTGCGGCTGATATTGGTTTAAACGAAGTCGTTGAAACCGCTTCGAAACTATTAGAAGGCAAGGTGAGAGGGCGAGTGGTAGTTACACTTTAGCTTTTGGAAAATATAATTAAATGAAACGCCATTTAATTATTAGGTATTTTTAAAAAGGCAAATACACACCAAATAGGAATTAAGCTCCGACTTTCATATTTGGTGTGAATATGCTCACAGTGTGTTTACCCAGGTTTTTGCTTTCGTACATGGCGATATCGGCTTGACTGATTAATTTATTACTCGATACATTGCCATTTTGACAGCTTGAAATACCGATGCTGACAGAAATAGGAAGATGTAATTTATTTTCTTGTTCACTTAATTGATTAAAGATCTTTTTAGCAACAAGCTCCAAGGATTGATTATTATTGATGTCTTCTAGTACAACTATAAACTCATCCCCACCAAAGCGCGCCACTAGATCTTTTTTTCTGATTGTTTTTGTAATTGCATTTGCTACCGATATTAGTACTTTATCGCCAAATTCATGCCCATATTGATCATTTATATTTTTAAAATCATCTACATCAATAAAGAATACGCTAGTTGCGATTTTATTTCGGCTGGTTTCTTTTAATTTTTGATTTAAGTAGTCAATGGCAAATGCACGGTTATAAAGGCTAGTAAGAGGGTCATGGTTAGACTGATAAATGATACTTTCTTGCTTTCGTTTTAATTCAGAAATGTCTCTCACCAACATAATAACTCTATCAGAAGTCGAATGTGAGACCCTTGCTTCAAACCATTTTGACTCGCCATGAACTTCTAACTCATATTCAATCAATTGAATTACATCAGAAGAAAGACATTTATTTATGGCCTCTTTAATTGATGCTGCGACATCAGGTGGAAGAACTTTACACATTGATTGGCCAAGAAATTCATTTGGAGGGAGGTAAAGATCACTGAAGTTACCAGCCCTATATTCTAAAATTTTATGATCGTGATCTAACAAGAAAATGAGATCAGGAATGACGCTGAAAACCTCATCAATAGTTAAAGATTGGTTGTCTTGCGTTTTACTTTTGTTTCGATCATTCACAGTCATCCATTTTGACTCTTCAAACAAACTATAATTGTAATTAAAGCAGAAGATATATTAATGTGAATGATTCGAATCAAAAAAATGTCATGAGTAATTGTAGAGGTAAAGGCTACTTATTCTTAATAGTAGCCTTTTAAAAGTTTAATTATAAAAGTAGTCTTAAGCTGGTTTACGATAACTTAATCGATAAAACAGACTGTAAAACACAGGGACTGCTATCAAGGTCAAAATGGTTGCAAATGCTAAACCGCCCATGATGGTCACTGACATATCCGCAAAGAACGCATCGCTCAATAGTGGGGCCATACCTAAAATAGTGGTGATAGCAGCCAGTGCAACAGGGCGTAAACGGGAGCTACTTGCAGAAACAATCGCTTCTCTAGGGTCAACGCCTTCGGCAATTTGCAGGTCAATTTCTTCGAGTAAGACTATGGCGTTCTTGATCAACATGCCAAATAGACTTAAAAATCCGAGTAGTGACATAAAGCCAAATGGCATATCAGTGACGAGCAGGCCTGTTACCACACCTACTGCGGCCATTGGCACCACAAGCCAAATAATGAGCGGTTGACGCACGCGACCAAATAGCAAAATAGACACGAGTAACATCACTAAGAAACCAGCAGGTAGACCTGTGCCTAGGGCTTCTTGTGCATCTCTTGATGATTCGTACTCGCCACCCCATTCAATTTTGTAGCCATAAGGCAGTGGTAGGGCTTCAATTTGTGGCTTGATTCGGGCGAACGCTTTACCTGCGGTTTCGTTAAAGCCTGGCTCTGCCGAAATAGTAATGGTTCTAACACGATCTCGACGATGAATAAGAGTTTCTTCATTTTCTAATTCAACCCCCTTCGAAACCTGTTTAAAGGGAATATAAGTGCGCTGTGATGAACTCCACACTTGGCTGTTTTCAATGGCTTCGATATCGTTTTGTTCAACTCCTGCCACTTTGGCTTTGATTGAGTAGCTGTAATCACCGTTTTGTAATTTACCTAATTCAAGTCCATTTGATGCGTATTGAATGGCTTGTGCGAAATCGTTACGAGATACAGCAGCAATACCTGCGCTGACAGAGTCATAGTGGGCATTCAGTACAAGCCCTTTTTCGCGCCAGTTGTGACGAATATCTCGAATTTGCCCATCATTTATCATCAGCAACTCGGCTTGTTCGGCAAGTTCTCGCAGTACCTCGGCATCTGGACCTGAGAATCTAACCGCCAGCTTTGCGCTTCCTCCAGGGCCAAATTGCATACGCTCAGTATAAAAATCGGCGTTCAAATCGAGCGCAGGCATACTGCTATTGAGCTTTTGGATCAGGCCATCGATTTCATCACGATTGTGCGTGCGCACCAAGAAGTAGCCATAGCTTTCATTTGGTTGCTGTGGTGCATAAGTTAGGGTGAATCTATCTGCCCCTCGACCAACAAAACTGGTGACAGACTCAACTTCATCATGTTCTAAAATCAGTGCTTCGGTAAGCGCAACTTTACGGGTGGTCTCGCGAATATCTTGACCTTGCGGGCCCCAATAATGCACAAAGAACAATGGCGCATTTGATGGCGGAAAGAAACCTTGTTTGACTAAGCCAAAACTGCCGTATGCCACAACTGTGATTGCAAATAAGCCTGCAACGGTGAGCCAGCGGAACTTAAGCGCACCACGAAGTACTTTTTCATAGCCACGGTAAAATGCACTATGCTGTTGTTGGTCAGCTTGGTTTTGTTCAACTTTGTAAAAGTACTTACCAAACAGCGGCACGACGGTGATGGCGAGTACCCAGCTCAGCATTAAAGACACTAAAACAACGGCGAATAAAGAATACAGAAATTCACCTGTTGCATCGTCAGATAAACCAATACCAGAGAATGCTGCGATCCCTATAATGGTAGCGCCCAGCAATGGCCATTGTGTTCTTTTGACAATAAAGCTTGCAGCTTCAGTGGCTTTTTTACCTTGCTTCATGCGCAGCATCATACCTTCTGCAACCACGATGGCATTGTCAACCAGCATCCCCATCGCGATAACCATCGCGCCTAACGAGATACGTTCTAACTGTAATCCCATTAACCACATGATTAACACCGTGCCCATGACGGTTACTAATAGCACAGAGCCAACCACTACGCCTGAGCGCCAGCCCATAAATAGCATCAAGGTTAATGTTACAACCACAACCGATAGCACCAAGTTATTTATAAAGCCTTTTACTGACTCATCGACAATGGCTGCTTGGTCATAAATAGGCGTGAGCGTGATCCCTGCGGGTAATTTTGTCAGTAATTCATTGGCCTTATCGTTAACACGTTGGCCCACTTCAACAATGTTCACATCGTTAATGGCCGACACAGCTAAAGTAATGGCATCGTGACCTTGATAACGAATAAGTACAGGTTGAATGTCGACTGGCTCAAACTTTAAAGTGGCGATGTCACGAACCTTAATTGACTGATTCGTTCCTGGTACGACTAAGGTGAGGTTATAAATTTCTTCAATATGGTCAACCGGGTTTTCAACAACTAAGCGAAGTTGACGACCTTCCACTTCAACGCGGCCGCCGTTAAATGGCTGCAGGTTTTCTTGCAATAGTCTGGTTAAATCAGGAAAAGAGATCCCCAAACCAGATAATTGATAGGGATTGATATAAGCCACTAATTGCTCTTGCTGCACACCGCTCACTTGCACTTTTGCAACGCCTTCAGTTACTAACAGTTCACGGCGAATAACGCGGGCAAATTCACGTAACTCATGTAGAGAAAAGTCAGGGGCACTGAGTGCGTAATACATGCCGTATACATCACCAAAATCGTCATATACATTTGGGGCCTGACTGCCCGTAGGCAATTGTTTTGCTGCATCTCTTAAGCGTTTTCTGAGTTCATCCCATATTTGGGGGAGTACATCAGAATCAAAATGTGATTGCACTTCGACTGAAATTTCAGAAATGCCCGGTTTAGAAATTGAGGTTAACCGCTTTAATTGCGGCATTTGCTGTAATGCAATTTCTAAAGGCTCGGTGATCTCGCGCTCTACTTTCTCGGCACTGGCACCGGGAAACTGAGTGACTACTTGCACTTGTTTAATGGTAAAAGCGGGATCTTCTAAGCGACCAATTTTATCAAGGGCAACGGCACCACCGACTAAAAATACGATCACCAGCAACCAGATGTTGACTGGATTTTTTATGGCATAACGTGCGATATCCATGGTTATAGCTCCGCTTTATACGGTTTAACCGCTAAGCCTTCACGCATTTTCGGTGCGCCAGCTGCAACCACTAAATCACCTTTATTTAAACCTTGAGCAATGGCAGCCATATTGTTATCAACTTTAAGTACCTCGACGCTGCGTTTTTGCACGGTTGAATTGGCTTTGTCGTAAGCCCAAACATGAAAGCCGTCAGCGTTACTACCTTGCAGTGCATTAAAAGGCACTAACATCACATCATCGTTTGCATTGTCTTCGAGGCTGACTTTAACAATGGCGCGAGCACCAGGTGTTAAACTGTTGTCGCTGACCTGTGCAGCAAATACTACTTTGTATGTTTGTGTGATGGGATCAGGCTGTGTGGCATGCTCTATGTAAGTAAGTTCATATTTCTTTTCTGGAGCAGAAATAATATGGGCTTCAGTTTTGACTAAACTACCTTGTTGGTAGCTACTAAGCAGGCGCTCAGGCACATTCACATTGAAGTAAAATAGCGAAACATCTTGCAACTTGGCGATGATGTCGCCAGCTTTTATATAGTTACCGTTTTCGACTAAGCGTTCAGATACTTGTGCATTAAATGGCGCTGAAAGCGAAGTGTAACTCAAGTCTTGCTCGGCTTTACTTAGGGCGATTTCAGCTAATTCAAAGTTAGTTTTCGCCTTGTCTAATTGACTTTGTGAGGCCAAACCATTTTTAGCTGTCGCTTCAATACGTTTTAAATCTCTTGCGGCTTGATTCAATCGCGTTTGGGCTTCTTGTACTCTTTGTTTGAAAAGAGTTGGGTCGATTTGCGCCAAAATCTCACCTTCATTCGCCACAGATCCAGTTTGCAGCTTGGTATTAATAAGACGACCTGACACTTCAAAACTTAAATCTATGGTTTTAACTGCCGCAACTTCAGCAGGAAAAGTGCGGGTATATTGCTTCGCGTTGGTCATAACCGGTGAAAGTTTTACCGTTTGAACAAATTGCGTTTTTGTTTGCTGCTCGTTGGCAGGCGCGCAAGCGGTGAGGGCAGACGTCATAGCGATTGTCATAATAAATGCAGTCGTGACTTTGAGAGTCGTTAGATTAACTAAAGCATTAAGTTTCATACTGTATAGGCTCGCCAATAAGTTAAATTAATTTTTTGACTTGCTTGCTGCTGGAATATTAAACGGACATGGCAGTCTAGCAAGTAAACTATACGGTGTAGTTTACTGGTGAAAATTGAAAAGTAAACTAATTAGTGTAAAAATAACCCAGTCAGATATCTGAGAGTGAGTTATGAGCGAAGTTAAAAAAACACGTAGTGAGCTTAAGCGCGAAGCCATAGTGAATGGCGCAGTTGAAGCGTTTCAAAAATATGGGGTGAGCGACACCAGCATGGATAAAGTCGCTGAAACCGCAGGCGTGTCGAAGCGTACCGTGTATAACCATTTCCAAAATAAAGAAACTTTAGTTACTGAAATAATTAAAGATATTTGGAGTCAAAACTTCGTAAACCACGACTTTCCCTACGATGCGGCGACCCCTGTAAAAGCGCAACTTCATGAGCTAGTGGTGAAAGAGATTCAGTTCATGAATGACAAAAAAATGCATGAGCTTATTCGCGTTGCAATGGGTGTGTGTTTATTCAATCCAGAAAAATTTGTCGATAACATTGGTGAGTTTTTCGAACAAGAAACGACAACAATCCGATGGTTAAAGTCGGCCATGCAGGATGGCAAGATCAAAGAGGCTGAGCCACGTTTAGCGCACGAGCAGTTGGTGAGCTTATTAAAAGGCCAAGCATTTTGGCCGCAAATTTTGCATCAAGCAGAGTCATTGACTGAGCAAGAGATCACAAAATTGGCTGAAGATACAATCGACTTCTTCTTGGCCTACTACAAAGTTTAAGCTAACAAATATTAAAACGCCTTTTAGCACTTGCACTAAAAGGCGTTTTTGTTTTGGTATTCAATTTATTGCCTAAAATCACATCTTAGTTTGTCTGCTTTGACTCCACAATAATCGCAATAATTTCGGTGTCGCCAACATTACTCACTTGATGTACCCACTGATCGTGCCACATAGTGTGGCCATCAGGGATATCTATGTTGAGTGATGCTTTTTCAGTTTTTATAACAGCACGGCCACCTTGTTGAAAATACACGGTTTCGGCATTGTGCTTATGAAAATGGTCACTCTCACCGGGTTTAAGTACCATTTTGAGTACCAGTACCTGTTCGTTTTCAAGCAAAACGCTGTAGTGCTCAGGTGAAGCAAGATGCGCATGTTCATAAACAGGCTTGGCTTGTACATTGAACACCAACAATAAACAAAGAAAGCAAAACCCAGTTAATTTATTAAACATAAACTTACCTGTGCATACCACGAATAGGGTAGTTATTGTCTGGGTTTCTGATCCAAGCTAAGCCATTTACGAGTGCTTGTAGTTCAGGACGCACAAATGGATTATTTGAAATATCGACCACTTGAATATGACCTTCAGCGTTTATTACGAACAGGCCAGGCTCAGCAAATGGGTGATCAGTTTCTTGTTCTGAGCGCGGATCTGAGATGTATAAGCCAAGCGTTTTCATTTGCTCAACGCTTAATCCATAACTTATGTCAAAGCTTATCTCTAATTGCTCACCGTGTGCCTCAAGCTGCGCTTTACTATCACCAGAGACGGCAATAATATCGACGCCAATGTCGGCTAGGGCGCCTTTAAACTGCTCTAGCTGGTTGAGATAGCGAGTACATAAAGGGCAATGCTTACCACGATATACCAGCACAAGTTTCCAATCAAAACCAGCTTTTGGCTTTGCAAGATTGACTGACTCACCACTGAGTAAAGTGGCTGTGATGTCAGGAAAATCAGTGCCAGCATGAAGTTTAGTCGTGTAATCTGAGTTCATTTTATTATCCTAAAGTGAATCTTAAAAATGTGCGTTTAAATGTGCTTCAAAGCGTTTTAAATCGTTCTCAATATCGGCGTTTTTCATCACATCAAAGCAGGCAAATGTGGCCATAGGTTGCATATCAAAAAACTTAAAATTCATATGCATAGGGAACATTAAGTCATCAACTGACTTACCTTCAAAAAAGTCATTAGTGTCGTTAAATGATTCTTCAGGTGCGTTAAATGTCAGTGAAAGCATGTATTTAGTGCCCGTCATTGTACCGCCTTTGCCATAGTTGGCTTTAGGTGCTTGTTCATTTCGACCGTCACCTAAGCACAGTGCACCGCCCATACCTGCTGTGTAAACTTCATCCATATACTTTTTGAAAGACCAAGTTACGCCCATCCAATTGACCGGTGTTTGTAAGAATACATAGTCAGCCCATTGGTGGTTTTCAAGCTCTTTTTCGACGTCGATGTTGTCTTGCATCGTCACAACGCGAGTTGAATGACCCTTGCTTTGAAAAATGCTGACAGCTTTGTCTACCAAGGTTGCGTTTAACTTACCTTCAGAGAACGGGTAATACTGATGACCATTGATGATTAAAATATTGCTCATGTTTTGCTCCAGTGTGTTTGCAATTAACTTGTGGTATATTTTAGGAACCTATTCACCTTAATCAATTAGTATACTTTTGGTAACCTAGTAAAAATGAGCGTCAAAAAATGAAAAGTCGAGTAGAAACAGATATTAAAGGGCGAAAAAAAGTTTTAGATGCCTGTACTGAACCCTGTGCCATCGAAAAAGGCATGCGTTTAATTGGTGGGAAATGGAAGGGCTCGATTATTTATCACTTAAAAGATGAGCCAGTGAGATTCAATGATTTGTCACGCATGTTAGGCGGCGCCACCAAGAAAATGGTCGACCAACGGCTAAAAGAGTTAGAGCAAGAAGGCATGGTGTTGCGCAAAGTCATCAGTGAACGCCCTGTTGCTGTGACCTATGAGCTCACAGAGTTTGGGCGCTCAGCCTTGAGTATTTTAGAAGCATTGCGACAGTGGTCAGAATCTCACGATATTGAATTGAATTAGCGAATGGCTTCTCGAGTTCTTATTTAGCTCAAAATAGAATTAAGTTGACGCATTTTCGGGGTCATAAAGCGCGTTCACTTGCTTTCTTATCCAGCGGTTTAATGGGTCTTGGTCTGAACGTTGGTGCCAAACTGTGATGACATCAAAAGTGGGTAGATCTAGCTGGCAGTTTAAAACTTTTAAATTATCGTTGGGTAATAGTTTGCTCGGTAGCAGTGCTATCACATCTGTTGATGCTATACATTCTGCGGCAGCCGCAAAGAAAGGCACTGTCATGACAATGTTTCTTTTTAAGCCATGAGATTTAAAAAACGTATCTGCTGAGCCAACCAAATTTGCACGTTTTGGTGAAATGATAAGTTGTGGGTGAGAAGCGATTTCTTCCATTGTCCAGCGGTGCTCAGCTTTTGGGTGTGTTTTACTGATAACACACTGATGCGTCTCGGTATATAAAACGTGTTTAGGATACTTGCTGGGCACAAAGCTTGGGAATGACAATACTAGGTCAACTTCAGCACTATCTAGTAACTGACTTAAGTTATCTATTTCAATATCTCGCACAATCACTTTCAAGTTAGGTGCTTGGCTTCTTAGTTTTGCCAGCAGATTGGGTAAGATGACTGATTGAGCATAATCAGTTGCACAGATGGTAAATACCCCACTGGTTGAGCTGGGATCAAAATCGATGGGTGCCACTAGTTTTTCAACTTGAGCAATAATGTTGGCAACGTCATTTTGGAGTGATAATGCGTAGGGAGTTGGGATGAGCCCATTGCTTTTTCTGACAAATAACCTGTCGTTGAAAGTGTGCCGTAGCTTTTTTAATTGATCGCTCACGGCTTGCTGACTTATGCCCATTTGAGCCGCGACTTTTGAGACATTGTGTTCAATGAGCAAGAAGTGCAACACTCTCAGCTGTTTGATGTCTAGATTTGCTATACCGCTCATGCTTGTATCTCATACGCATTATTCTTGTTTCTAATTGTATCACCTGTGTCTTAACATGAAATCATTATTTGAAAAGATAGCATTCGTTAGGTGAGACATGACATTGATTTCGTATGACCCAAGTAATGGCCTTGTATTAGGTGAAGTGTCAGTAGCAGATCAAGATAAGATAAATGCAACGATAGCCCATGCAAAGTTACAACAGTTAAGTTGGCGGCAAACGCCTATACATGAAAGAAGTCGCATTATTAGTCAGGCGTTTAAAGCCTTGATCCCATTTCAAGATGAGCTGGCTGAGTTACTCTGCAAAGAGATGGGTAAAAGCTTGGATAGAGGGACTGGCGAGGTACGGGGGGCGCTATTTTCGGGAAGCTATTATGCGGCTGAAGCAGCAAAAGCATTAGCACCTCACACTGACGGCAGTGGTGTGCAATATCGACCTCTGGGCGTTTGCGCAGTGATCTCACCTTGGAATTATCCACTAGCAATGGCAGTGAATTTATTCGTACCAGCTCTAGTCGCTGGTAATACGGTGGTGTTTAAGCCCTCAGAAGAAACCCCATTAATTGCGGAGCGTTTTACTCGTCTACTAAATCAATATTTGCCTGAGGGTATTTTAAACATTCTGCATGGCGATGGAGAGGTGGGAAGTACGATAGTTGCTCACGAAAGTATTGATCTCATTGCCTTCACAGGTTCACAAGCCGTTGGCAAGCAGATTATGGCATCAGCGGCGTCTTCACTTAAGAGATTGATCATGGAGCTCGGAGGCAACGACCCCATGATTGTGCTTGAAGATGCCAATATCAAAGCTGCAGCGCAATTTGCTGTTGCGAGCAGTTTTGAAAATGCGGGTCAAATGTGTACATCGACAGAGCGTATTTACGTGGCAGAGTCAATTTCAAATGAATTTATACAAGAAGTCACAGCGTTGGCTTCGCAATATAGGCTTGGCAGTTGGAATGAAACACATGCTGATATTGGACCGATAATCAATGCCAAGCAAGTTAGAAAGATTCAGTCGCATATTGATGATGCATTAAGAAAAGGCGCGCATTTATTACTCGGCGGCCATGTAGTTCAAGAACGGTATATCGAACCAACTGTGATCAGCGGTATCTCTCGTGAAATGGCCATGGAGCAGCAAGAGACATTTGGTCCTGTTGTCGCAATATCTACTTTTCAAACAGTGAGTGAGGCGATAGCACGAGCCAATGATTCGACCTATGGTTTAGGTGCTGTGGTGTTTGGCAAACAGGACGCGCAACATGTTGCTGCACAATTAGAAGCAGGCATGATTGGCATTAATAAAGGGCCTGGTGGTAATGGCGATAGCCCTTGGATTGGTGCAAAACAAAGCGGTTTTGGTTTTCATGGCAGTGTGCAAGGGCATCGCCAATTTGCACAGATGACAGTGGTGAGTTAAGTAATGAACTATGATGATTTTTATGTTGTTGCACGTGAACAAGGTGCTGAACGCAGTGATATTCCACTTTGGGCAAATAGAGGGGAAAACCCTGCTCAGTTGGCGCTTATTCATGAAAGGCAAGTTGAATTAAACCCAATTGAAGAGGTGCCAGGTGCATTTCAGTTATTGAATGTTTTGTCTCAAGCCGAATGCCAAAGACTTATTGAGATTGCTGAATCGCTGAGTTTTAATTTAGATGCCGCTGTGTCTCTTCCTCGCTCAGTGAGACATAACTCAAGCCTCACTTGGGTCATCGACGAACAAACTGAATCATTAATCTGGGAGCGATGCGCACCTTTATTATCTCAGGGTATTGACGCCATTTCAGGCCAAGTACCTGTTGGTATCAATACTCGATGCCGTTTTTATAAATATGGAGAAGGGGACTTCTTTAAACCACATATTGATGGTTCTTGGCCGGGCAGCAAGATCATTAATGAACAAAATATCATGAATGCATACGATGACAGATGGAGTCAGATGACATTTTTGATTTTGTTGTCAGATGACTTTAAAGGCGGTAACACACAATTTTGGGTGAATGCACAAGATGGCTCAAGGCCGGCAAAAAATGGAGAGCCTGCAAAAATCATAAATGTCAGAACACCCGCAGGTGGCGTGTTATGTTTTCCGCATGGCACACACCCTTTGCATTGCTTACATAGCTCAGAGGCAATTACTCAAGGCGTGAAGTACATTATCCGTACAGACCTGTTATTCCCTATAGATTAACAGGGCATAGGCTCTAATAAGTAACATTCTCCACCAAAGCTCGTCGTCAAGCCGAGCTTTTTTCTTTAATGGTGAACATTAATCCAACTCTACAGGCAAGGCTGTGGTGTGTTTAACCTGATCGAGTACAAACAAGGTTTGTGCTTCTTTAATTTCAGGAAAGCTTCTTAGTTCTTTGAGTATAAAACGAGAAAGCGCTTTGTTTGACCGTGCAACGACTTTCATTAAGTGGTCATAGGCACCAGAGAGCGAATAGCATTCTAAAATAAGTGGGTGCTCAATTACAGCCAATTTGAATTTATCAAATGCCGCTTCATTTTTCTGGTCAATGCTCACCTGCACAAAGGCTAACACCCCAAACCCGGCTTCTTCGGCATCGAGTACGGCACTGTAACCTTTAATGACGCCTTTCTCTTCAAGTGCTTTGGTGCGACGCAAACAAGTTGATTCAGACATATGGGTTTCTTTGGCCAAATCAACCATAGACATGCGGCCGTTACTCTGTAGCTGTGAAAGGATATTTTTGTCTTGCTTCTCAAGCATGGTGGTTTCCGTCATTTTGTATATTTAAAATGAAGGATAGCACCAAACTGGATTCGATTTTAGGCTATTTTGACGGCACCCTGCAGACAAAATGGCATAAGCTATTTTTAAACAAAAACACGTTTAAAGAGAGCATCATGACAGAACAAAAGTTTTATCACGTAGGTGAGAGAAGCCCTGAGCAACCTGCAACAACTCAATACCAACCTTCAAAATTTGCTAAAGCAAAGCACCCAGAGCCGTACCGCTTTGAAGTCAACTTAAGTGCAGAAGCAGGCAATATGCAAAGTAAAACTGGTTTGGTTTCGGTGAATATTCCGGGCTTTAGCCCAGTGAAATTATATTGTGACGAACAACCTCCTGTAGGTGAAGATACTGCGCCGCCGCCACTGGCATTTTTCTCGGCAGGCATTGGTTTTTGCTTGATGACGCATTTAACCGATATTTTGACGGCACGAAAAATTCAGGTAGATAGCTTAAAGTTAGAGCAGCGCATTGTATTTCGTACAAACTTGGGCCACATGCGTGAGCATGGTTACATGACAGATGGCGGCTGTGATGTAGTCGAGACTCATGTGATCATCGAAAGCCCAGAGCCTGAAGAGAAAATCAAAGATCTACTGGATGAAGCTGAAAATGGCTGTATGGCACACTTTGCGCTTCGCAACCCTATTCCTTGGTCGACACGCTTAGTTTATAACGGTAAAGAGGCGATCAGCCGTTCAGGCGAGTGAGGTTTAGTATTGTTTCTCAGAAAAGAAAAAGCGCACTGTAGGGTAGTGCGCTTAATTTCTGCGAATGGTGAAGGGGTACTAAATGCAAGGACTAGTTCTTGGTGAATGCAACACCGTTTCGACCCTTCAATATGTTTAACGCAGCAACGAGATGAAGCGATCACCTCTTTTTAAAAAAATTAAAACTTTTTATCTTCGATAGCTAAAACGACAGCTACAAATAGAAATAGGGTTGTAGCCGCCAAAAATCCAGTAAAAAACCAGTAAAGAGTTGGCTGTTCATTTAAGCTAAAGTGCCAACTTCTAAACGAAATCTCTCCCGTTTTAATCGCATCATAGCAACCATAAGTCATTAGGGGGATTGTAAAGAACATTGTGAATAATACAGATAGCCGTTTTTTTGTTTGAGGATCAATGATTTCCGTGTCTTCTTTTGCCGGCTCCGTATCGTCTGTTCCTCTTTGAGCTATTTCATTTTGTAAGCGTTCAAAGCGCGCTTTAAACCTTTCTGAGTCGATAGATTCAAGCGCTTCTTATGATACCAATCCTCAAAAATACTTAATCATTTTGAGGGACTAAAGCTGCCGCTAACTACGTTAAAAATCTTTCATTTAGAACAACTAAACAGCAAAATTTTTGCCTTGCCTATATGGATGTAGGTACCTCAGCGATAGCAGGAGGCGTGAGCGGCGTTATCGACAAGCTTTCCTTGCCTCAAAATAGATCACTTAATTAAGAAGATTGGTATAATTCGCTGAACGAGTATGATTTGTAATCTGGTTCATTCATAAATACAGAGTATTAAAATACCGTTTTTGAAATCAACGAATAGAAATACATACCAAACTCTTCGTTATTTTGCGTTGTTGAATGTGAGCTGACAAAATCCCACCAAGGTTGGGCTCTCATATCTGACATGACACGGTTCCAAGCTTCATTTTCAAGCTCAAACCCGCGTATTTCACAAATAGTCTGCTTGCAAGTTACTGCATCTAGTTTCACTTTATCAGCTAGATCGTGAGTAATAAAAAAGTCAGAGATATGTTGCTCAGTAACAATTGACCACTCTTGATCTTCCGATTCTTCATGTAGTTGCCTAAATCTATCAACCATAGAGCCTCTAGCCTTGAGTATCACAGAATCAAATGGTGCAGATAAATGTTGGGTAACTTCTTCTTCAGTCACTTGAGATGGTTGCTCAGCTTGTCTCGATACATTAGATTCTGTTGCGTAAAAAGATTCGAGCTTAGACTCAGCTTCTTTAAGTTGTTGTTTAACGTCAGCTAACTCTTTAATAAGCGTTTGCTGAGCATTTGTCTGATTATTCGTTGCTTGTTTTGATGAGGTCAAAGTTTTTTTCTCGTCAGGTAAGGTCGTGTCACATTTTCCTATTTCGTATAAGGCTGGTTCAGCTGAGTTTTTTGCGCTGTTTAATTGTGCCTTTGAAGCCACTGCAAGGTCTCCCGCACCAGTGTTTTTACCGACAAAAAACATAATCAGCAGCGAGATTAACCAAAATAAAGTTAGCAATAGTTTGTTCACGTTGTGTCCTGTGTTGTTTTTCTTATTATGTGATGAATAGCAGAGGTAAAGAATCGTTTACTGCTGCGCGTTAAGCTAGCATAAGCATTCATGAAAATGCTCATTAGTTAGAGTATTAAGATTAAATAAAGAGGTTAGAACTCTTTATTTTGGTCATAGTTCGTCTTTTATGATCAATTTAAAATGAGCTAATAAAAGTGGGATGAGATAGCGGTCATTATAAGTTAAAGATGTCTTCATTAGTGCATGAAGGTATGTATACTTTCTGTACCAATTTGGGGCGCTGTACTTTGATGTTTTATCGGCCATTTTTCACATCATTTATTGAATTTTTCGATTAAAAAGTCTATAGCTAGGCGTGCCCTGAGCGGCATAAATTGCTTGTTTTGATAAACAATCCAGCTGGTTGCGCCTTTAATGCAATATGAGTCTAAAAGCGGTACCAGCTTTTGCTGTTCGATTGATTCTGTGAAGGTGCTTTCGGGCATATAGGCGATACCCAGACCTTGCTCACAGGCTTCGCGTACCACATTGGCGTTATTGCTACGCCAGTTACCAGTGACTTTAACACTTTGTTTGGTTTCATCGATATTAAACGCCCAGTGGTCGTTATTAGCAATAATACAGCGATGGCTTTTGAGCTGGTTTGGGTGGTTTGGAATGCCATAGGTTTTGAGGTACTCAGGGCTGGCAACCACCATCATAGAGCGGCTAATTAACTTACGGGCGATGAGGTTTGAATCATTCAATTCGCCGTAGCGAATAGCAAAGTCGATACCGTCTTCAACAAAATTAACCAGTCGAGAATTAAAGTCTATTTCAATATTGAGCTCTGGGTGCTGTTTAGCAAATTCCATCAGAGCAGGGGCGATGTAACTTTCGGCAAAGCCACCTGCGGCACTGACTCTGAGCGTGCCAGATAACTGATATTGCTGCTGGCTTAATTGTTCGTTGGCTTGTTGTAAGCCAGTGACGAGTTGCTTGCACTGTTGGTAGTAAAACTCGCCATTTTCAGTCAGGCTAATTTGGCGTGTGGTACGTGCTAAAAGACGCGAGCCTAAGCGTGCTTCTAAGCGAGAAACTTGTCGGCTGACATGGCTGGTGGAGCAGTTTAACTTTTTTGCAGCCGCCGAAAAGCCACCGCTTTCGGCAACAGCCACAAACTCAAAAATGCCTTCAAAACTGTCCATCACTACTTTGCCTATTTCGTAAATATTTACAGGTGTTATTTAACAATCACTTATCCTAAATAGCAAAGAAGATTGGCTGTCTTTTAATAGGTAAATTTATTACTATCTTCACTTACAAGTATTATTTGCTCAGGGTTTCAACGTTAATGACCGACAGAAAATGGACGCTAAAGAGTATCGCTGCACATTTAGGTGTGTCGAATGCCACTGTTTCAAATGCTTTTAATCGACCAGATCAGTTGTCGAAAGCAAAGCGTGAAGAAATCCTCGCAGCGTGCCATGAACTAGGTTACTTTGGGCCAAATAAAGCGGCACGTTCGTTGCGAAAAGGCACGTTCAACATTGTCGCGCTCGTGCTTCCTGACAGCGTTGAATACATGGTGTCAGATCCGGTGGCGAGCAGCTTTATGCGCGGTGTTGCCAAAGTGCTTGAACCTCAAGGCATTAATTTACTGCTTTTCTCGGGTAATGCTGAAAGCGTCAATGACATTGTCGATTTTGTTGATGGCTTTATTTGCTATGGCCGTCCTCGTAATACTAAATTAATTACCCATCTTGAAGCGCTCAGCAAGCATGTTGTCACGGTCGACTTTGAGTTAGACAACAAAGCCAGTGTTAACATCAATAATCATGAGGCCGCTTACACCGTCGCAAAACAAGCATTTACAGGTTTTGAAACGACCAGTGATAACACAAGTGATAACATTGAAGCAGCTATTTTAGGCCTACGCTTACTTGATACTGAGCTTATCTGTCGTGTGTATGACCATCACTTGCCTGAACTTAACACCTCGATTGCACATCAACGTTTAGCTGGATTTCGCCAAGCTATCAATGAGTTGGGGATCGTCATTGGGGATGATAAAACTTGGAATATACCTGAGAGTAGCGAACGTTATGCGCGCATTGCTGCTAAAGAAGCATTAAATACATCGCCTCGACCCAATGTGTTGTTATGTATGAGTGATTTAATTGCTCTAGCCGCAGCGAGAGAAGCCCAAGCGCAGGACATTAAGATCCCTGAGGAGCTTAAAATTGTAGGCTTTGACGGTATTGATGAAGCAGAGCTTTTTCAACCAGCCATTACCACCATTCACCAAAACAGTGAGAATAAAGGGCAACAAGCGGCTGAGCTGTTTATAAATAAAGAAAAGCAGCAAGTTATGCTGCCTTTCAATCTTAAGTTAGGTCAGTCGACCTAACACCTTTGGAGTAATTAACAGATACGAAGTAGTCTGAGCTTTGGTTATGAGACTATATCTAGAGCTCAGGTTACTTAAGTAAATCCGCGATATTAAAACGCTTAGTGCCTTTTCCATCAGCAAAGGTCATTTCAATTAGGTGTGTTTCAAAATCAATCTTCAAACAGGCTGTGTGCTGCTGATTTTCCCACTCCATGATCAATAAACTGTCAGCGCCTTGCAAAGAGAATGCACCATTAAAAGCTTGGCTTTCATTACGCAATTTAATGAGTTTTGACAGTGCTTTAACCAAAGGTTTTTGTAATTGAATATCGACCTTTTCTGGCGTTAAGTAACTGCGATTAATATCGCGGCCAACATTGGTGCTATCAAGTAATGCCATGTCATTATGCAATGCAAGTAAACCACCATAATAGACCTGTGGTACACCCGGTGAGAAGAACTGAATAGCTCTTGCTGTTAAGTAGTTTAAGTCATTGCGGGCGAGGGCATCATAATAGGTGCAGTTCACTTGATATAAGTCGACGTTACTGGCTGCTGCGCCGGTCGCTTGACGACTTTGTGAATTGCTATTTTCATGGATCTGTTCAACTAAGTTGTCGACTTGAGCTGCATTAAGCAAACCCGGTTTTTCACCTTCAGGACCCGCATCAACAATGCCAATACCATCATGGGTGTCGAGCACAGTCAAGCAGTTACGTGGTGCAATGGTCAACCAGGACACCAAAGCATCCACATTTTGCGTAAACAAAGTGTGTAAGATAAGTGGAGGCAGCGCAAAGTCGTACACTCGGTCAACTTTTTCTGCAACCGCAATTTGAGTCTGATAATGGCTGTGAATTTCGGCAATGGTTTCCATGCCCATCTCATTGGCTTGTTTTGAGAGTTGTTTAATGAAAGCAAAGGCTTCATCGGTCATAAAACAGCTAGTACCTGCACGCTTAATGGCAAAACCTGCGGCATCTAAACGAATGATCTTCACTCCATTGTTGGCAAATAAGTTGAGTACTTTATCTAAGTAATTTTTACCCGCTTCGGTTTCAACATTTATATCAATTTGGTTGTCGGTAAAGGTCGTCCAGAAATTAACAACTTCGCCTGAAGCCAATGTTTTTGGTGTAAAACAGCTGGTAGGTCGAGGTCTAAAAATAGCGGCGGCTTCTTCGTCTGTGATGCCATTTGGAAACACATCTTGCTCTTTTAAAAACATACTCCAATATTTAGACGCCGTGCCATTTTCAAGCACATCTAAAAACTCTGGAGATTGACCAGAAGCGTGGTTGACGATGAGATCAGCCATTATTTCATAGTCTTCGCCAAGCGCTTTTAAATCTGGCCAGCTACCTAAGCGACTATCAATTTGTGCATGGTCAATTGGGTCAAAACCCGCATCGCTACCATCGATAGGGTAGTAAAAAGGCAAAATATGTACGCCAGAGAATAGACCTACCAGCGGCCCGTCAAGCATCTGCTTTAACACTGGTAGGCCACTCCCAGTAAGCCTGTCTGCATAGGTGATCAATTGCACTTGGTTTTTCATAGTCGCACTCAATATCTCAAAGTTGATTCTTAATCGATTAAGTTATATCTTTAATCAGCAATCAAAGATATTCAAGTACTATTTACAATAAAAATTGGCTGAAGCTGGCCTGATACAGGCTAGACTTATTTAAGATCAGCCAGTTATATCAACTGAATTAACCGCTTAATAAAGTTGGTATTAACCCTTGAGGTAACCATTATGACAACACACAACTTATCGACGCTTCGCTGGTTGACCTACATGATGTTTTTCATGTTTGCGATGACCTCAGACGCGGTGGGCGTGATTATTCCGGAGCTGATCAGCGAATATAACCTAACCATGACACAAGCAAGTGCTTTTCATTATGCGCCCATGATTTGGATTGCCATTAGTGGTCTGTGCCTTGGTTTTTTAGCAGATAAAATAGGCCATAAGCCGACCATAATTATTGGCTTTTTATTATTTTCAGTGGCGTGTTTTGGTTTTACTGTCGGCAATACATTTACGCTATTTGTCGGCCTGTTAAGTATGATAGGTCTGGCAATTGGTTTGTTTAAAACCGCGGCGCTGGCTTTACTTGGCGATCTAACGCCATCAAGTAAAGCGCATACTAAAACCATGAATACCGTAGAGGGATTCTTTGCTGTGGGGGCCATAGTGGGTCCGGCTATTGTTAGTTATATGTTGGTTGCTGGCGTCAGTTGGAAGTACCTATATTTACTGGCAGGCGCCATGTGTGTGTTGCTATGTTTGGCGACTTTTAAGGTGTCTTTTCCAGCTAAAACAGTGAAGAAAAGCAACGAGCAGGCGAGCTTTAAACAAACGCTTGTGATGTTAAAAGACAAGCATGCCCTTGGTTTTTCTGCTGCCATTGGGCTTTATGTTGCGACTGAAGTCGCGATCTATGTCTGGATGCCAACCTTGCTTAAAACCTACCAAGGTGATTGGACGTTGCTGGCGACTTATGCATTGACTATCTTCTTTGTGCTGCGTGCTGTGGGTCGATTTATGGCTGTATGGTTGTTGAATTTATTCTCGTGGCAGAGCGTGATGCTAGCACTCAGTAGCGCGATATTCTTATGTTATTTAGCAACTTACCTGTTTGGTGTAGATGCAGCTGTGTTTACATTGCCACTGAGTGGCTTATTTATGTCGATGATTTATCCGACCCTGAACTCAAAAGGGATCTCCTGTTTTGAAAAACATCAACACGGCTCTGTCGCCGGGGTGATTTTATTCTTTACTGCGTTGTCGGCAGCGGTTGCGCCTTTATTGATGGGTATCGTGAGCGATCACTTTGGTCATATTGAATATGGCTTTGCACTGGCAACCGGTTTTGCTGCCTTACTGATGTTAGGCATGTTGTATAACTATTTTAAAGATCCAGCAAAAGCGCGTTTAGCTCACGCTTAACTTAAATTTAAATCAAATCCCCTTGTCAAAGTGTTCAACTGCACCAAATCTGCCAATTTGGACGCACCGAGTTGGACACTTTTTTGTTATCTATAACAATCACTTAATAAATCAAGCACAATAATCGAGCACTTTTTTATTGCAAAAGATGACATTTTTGCTAACTTACTTAATCGATTAAGTAAGTAAATCCACATTCGTGGTGCCATACTTTAAATTGACAACAATGAGGCACATTATGAGAACACATAACCCCACTTGGTTTGCCCTAAGCGCTATCGCACTCGCGATCAGCACTCAAACACTGGCTGAAGAACAACAAGCAAATACCGCAAAGCCACAAAATGAATTAGAAAAGATAATTGTTACAGGTGTGCCTCAACGTCGCACCGTGATGGCATCTAGTGTGTCAGTGAGCAGCATCTCTGCAGAGCAGATTAATGTATCAACACCTAGAACCACCGCTGAAGCATTTAGAATATTACCGGGTGTGCGCTCTGAGTCGACGGGCGGTGAAGGTAATGCAAACATTGCCGTGCGTGGCCTACCAGTGGCATCGGGTGGGGCTAAGTTTTTACAGCTTCAAGAAGACGGGCTGCCGATTTTACAGTTTGGTGATATTGCTTTCGGTAATGCTGATATCTTTTTACGTTTAGACAACACTGTACAATCTGTCGAGTCTATTCGTGGTGGCTCTGCGTCTACGGCGGCAAGCAATGCACCGGGCGGTATCATCAACTTTATTTCTAAAACAGGTGACAGCGAGTCAGGCAGTATCGCAACAACCTTTGGTTTAGACTATGACGAGTTCAGAACTGACTTCGAGTTTGGTACTTACTTATCTGACAGTGTGCGCTTTCATATCGGTGGTTTTGTTCGCCAAGGTGAGGGGCCAAGAGATACAGGTTACACAGGCAATAAAGGCGGCCAGATCAAAGCTAATTTAACCAAAGAGTTTGATAACGGTTATGTGCGTTTGTATCTAAAGCATTTAGACGACCGAAGCACCAGCTATTTACCAATGCCAATGCGCTCAAATGGCGACTCGTTGACCAACTTTGACGCTTTATCTGATACACCACACTCGGCGTACTTTATTAAAACACAAGGCTTAGGCGCAAATAATGAAATTCGCCAAGGCGATATGCGTGATGGCATGCATCCACAAGTGGACAGTGTGGGCGTAGAAGCCAGTTTTGATCTCAGTAATGATTGGAAAATAGAAAACCGTTTTCGTGTTGCAAGTGTGAAAGGTTCTTTTAATTCTCCTTTCCCTGCTGAGGTTGGTAATGCATCGAACATCGCTGCAAGTATTGCTGGAGAAGGCGCCACCTTACAATATGCAAACGGCCCACAAGCAGGTTCAGCCTTTAATGATGACACATTGATGCGTATTCACACCTTTGATGTTGAAATGCGTGATTTCGGTTCAATGGTCAATGACACCAAGTTAACTAAATCATTAAGCGATGATACGTCAGTCACATTTGGTTTTTATGCATCTGAGCAAACCATTGCCATGTCTTGGCTTTGGAACTCTTATTTAATGGAGCTTCAGGGCGATAATGCCGCGCTCGTCGATGTATTTGCTGCTGATGGTACTGCATATTCAGAAAACGGTTTGTACGCCTATGGTACTCCAGCATGGGGCAACTGTTGTCAACGTAACTACGACACAGACTATTCAACGCGAGCGCCTTATTTGGCGGTATCTTCTCAATTTGACGATATTACTCTAGATGCAAGTGTACGTTATGACTCGGGCGAAGCCAAAGGCACGTATGCAGGTGCCGTAGTGTCACAACGAGACATTAATGGTGACGGCGTTATTTCAAAACCAGAAGAGCAAGTAGCTGGCATCGATATCGCAAACCCAAGTGCGGTGAACTATGACTGGAGCTACACCAGTTATTCAATCGGTGCGAATTATCAAATCAACCCAACACAAGCTATTTTTGGCCGTATCAGTGAAGGTGCACGTGCAAATGCTGATAGATTACTGTTTGGTAAAGTAAACGCCGACGGCAGCGTGGCCAAAGAAGATGCCATTGATGAAGTAACCCAATATGAGTTTGGTTTAAAACAGCGTTTTGAAAACGGCAGTTTATTTGCAACGGCATTTTATGCTGAAACAGAAGAGCAAAACTTTGAAGCAACCAGTCAAAAGTTCTTTGATCGCCAATACGAAGCAAAAGGCATTGAGCTTGAGGGCGTTTACTTTGTGGGGTCATTCGACTTCAGAGGTAACATGACTTGGACGGATGCAGAAATTGCCAAAGATGCGTTAACACCTGAGGTGGTTGGTAACACGCCACGCCGTCAAGCTGACTTTATCTACTCACTGATGGCGCGTTATAACATGGAGCAAGGCGCGGTTGGTTTGAGCTTTATCGGCACCACAGATGCGTACGCACAAGATAATAATGACTTAAAGTTTGATGGCTACACGCAGGTTAATGCATTTGCAAGCTATGACGTGACTGAAAACTTATCTGTCTCACTCAACATCAATAACCTATTTGATACGGTGGGTATAACAGAAGCAGAAGAGGGCAGCGTACCTGCTAACGACATTATTCGCGCACGAAGCATTAATGGCCGTACGACGTCGTTCACATTGAACTATCAATTCTAAGCCACATATTGAGTTGGAGTTATTATGACTGAACAAACGACCATGCAACTAACTTGCTTTGGCGAAGCATTAATGGATCTTTTACCTCACGATGGCGAAGCTTTGCTTCCCATTGTGGGTGGAGCGCCCGCCAATGCCGCTGTGGGCTTTGCCAAATTAGGTGGTCACAGTGCGTTTTTAGGTGGGCTATCGAATGATGCATTCGGGCAGAACATTGCTAAGACATTGCAACATTATGGGGTAGATACGGCACATTGTCCGGTTATCAAAGCAGCAAACACCGCGTTGGCGGTTGTTCAGCTCGATGAGCACAAAGAGCGACAATTTAGCTTTTATCGTCAACAAACGGCAGATATCAGCGTATCAATGGATGACTTTAATGAATTCAATTGGCCGCAATCAGGTATTTACCATTTTTGTTCGAATACCTTAACGGACTCGTCAATTACATCAACGCATATGGAGCTACTAAAGCAGGCCAAAGCGCATGGGCAAATTATTAGTTTTGATGTCAATCTTAGATTAAATCTATGGCGCGATTTAGCTGATTTACCGGCTCGCGTTGAGGCCTGTTTTTCGCTGTGTGACATTTTAAAATTCAGCTTAGAAGAGCTTGAATATTTAAGCCAAGCGGCGTCACTTTCAACAGAGCGATATATTCAGCGATTATGCGCGCTGGGTGTTCAGGTAATCTTGGTCTCAGATGGTAAAAATCCGGTGCAATTGATCACGTCACAACAGACGCACTCAATTGCAACCCCGAGCATTAACGCTGTTGATACCACAGGGGCGGGAGATAGTTTAATAAGTGGCTTTTTGTTCGCTTTAGCTCATCAGCAATTAGAGCAGTCCCAGTTGAATGCAAATCTTGAGAAGCTGATTGATGCCGCTGAGTTTGCAGTCAAGTGTGGGGCCTTTACCTGCACAAAGCTTGGCGCAATGCCGGCACTGCCAACTTACGACGAAGTGTATTAATTGCTTTCTTTGTCTATATTATTTTGATTGAAGGCCATTCGTTAAAGCGACTGGCCTTTTTTATTTTAGGCTTTTAAAAGAAATAAATAGAAAAGCGATCTTTCAAAGGGCAGCGGCGTATCTTATAGGCTTGAATCAATTAATTGTATTGATTGTTGCTAAATAGCAAAAGAGTTTCACTGATTTAGCTAATTATCATTCATTGGGGAACAATATACAGTGTCCTTATCGTCTTTTTAGCAGCTTGCTGAAAAGCATCAAACAACTTTATGACAACACTGAGTTAAGGTAATCATCATGAAAAAAGTACTTATTCCAGTCACTAATCACGCAACACTTGGCAGTACAGATCAAGCTAATGGTACCTATGCACCAGAGCTGACGCATGTTGTTGATGTATTAAATGAGAATAACATTGGGTTCGATATTGTCTCTATTCAAGGTGGTAAAGCGCCACTTTATGGCACCGACATTGAGGGTGACGAGGTGAATAATAAGGTATTAGGTGACGCGTCATTCCAAACGCAGATCAACAATACCGTGCCTGTTTCTCAGGTTAACGTAGACGATTACGATGCTATTTTCTACCCAGGTGGTTTTGGCTTACTGTCAGACTTAGCAAGCAACGAAGAAGTTGCTGCAATGGCAGCCAAGCATTATGAAGCGGGCGGGATCATTGCGGCAGTGTGCCACGGCCCAGCAGCATTATTGCCAATTACACTCAGCAATGGCGAATTGTTAATTGCGGACAAAGAAGTCACGGCATTTACCCGAGAAGAAGAAGTCGACTTTGGCACCATCAATGATATTCCTTTCTTATTAGAAGAAGCATTAACGCGAAAAGCGGCTCAATACAGCAAGGTACAACCGTGGAATGAATTTGTCATTCAAGACGACCGTTTAGTGACAGGTCAAAACCCAGCAAGTGCCCATGCGGTAGGTGAGTTTTTGGTGAAATTGTTAGCTGAGTAATTGACGAATATCTTTAAAAACAAGGATCAAAATATGATAAAGGTACATCATCTCAATCAATCGCGTTCAACACGCGTATTATGGCTATTAGAAGAACTTGGCATGCCATATGAAGTTGAGAAACACGAGCGCGATGCTGCTACGCGTTTAGCGCCAGCAAGTCTAGGTAAAATACATCCATTAAATAAAGCGCCGATCATTGAGCACAATGACATTGTGATCTGTGAATCGGGTGCGATTATGGAGTACATTCTTGACCAAGATACAGAGCAGCGTTTACGCCCAGAAAAAGGCAGCAAGGCCTACTATCAATATGTTGAGTGGTCGCACTTTGCAGAAGGCTCTTTGGGCTTACCTGTGATCACCTGTTTGCTGATGCAAATGGAAGAGCGCAGTGGCACAAACCCGATGGACGGGTATATTGCCAAAGAACTAAATCTAGACTTCTCATACATAGATTCTGTACTCGCTCAGCAAACCTACTTTGCTGGTGATGAGTTCTCAGCGGCCGACATCATGATGACTATTACACTTGAAATTGCAGGTAGCCTAAACTTGCTAGAAGGTCGTGAAAATATTGCTCGTTATCTGACTAACGTACAAAGTCGTGAAGCGTATTTAAAAGCGCGTTCATTCGGTTAACTTCACTTCAATAATTAAGCAAATTAACTCGCAGTATGGCTTTACGTTATTTGCGAGTTTTTTATTATGCCACTCTTTTAGTTGTCTTTGCCTATGAGGCACTAAAGCCTGACTGCAATTTCTATTTTCTAACCTATACTGAAGAAAATAGTATCTACATTGCGAATTTATGAATAAAGATCCGGGAATTAATGTATCGCTGCATGAGATTAGCGATACATTCGTGAATAGTCCTTTTCCAAATGAACTTAACACGGACGATCTTTATAAGTTTTTGCTTTTCTCTACCGAAATGGCTGCCGATGAAGTGTTTTGGATGCGGTCTGATTCTGAAATTTTCTACGTAAATGAAGCAGCTTGCAAAAAGCTTGGTTATTCAAGAGATGAATTGATCGGCATGCATGTATGGGAGTGGGACCCTTTATTCCCTCGAGAAGTCTGGCCGCAGTTTTGGCAAGAGCTGCAGCAAAAGCGCAATATTGAATTTGAAACTCAGCACCAAAATAAGGCTGGAGAAGTGTTCCCGGTTAAAATTAGGGGACATTTATTAGCTCATGGTGAAGAAGAAGTGCTTTTTGCATTTGTTACAGATATTTCTGATACAAAAGCCCATGAAGCGCAATTAGCAAAGGTTAATGATCAAATTAGTGCTGAAGTTGAAGAAAAAACAAAGCAATTAATATATGAGTCAAAAAGAGCTGCACGCTATGCTGATCAATTAGAAATAAGTAACCATAGATATAATCTTGCGATAGAGGGGACAGGTGTTGGGTTATGGTCTTGGGATATGATCAAAAACTACCATTATTGGTCTCCAGAGCTCTATGCATTATTAGGTCTAAATGAAAGTGAAATCATACCTTCTTTTAAAGAATTAAAAAGTCGTGTTCACCCAGAAGACAAGGATAAAGTGATATCCGAAATTTCCAGCTTTGCAAATAATGGGCGTAAATATAAGGCTGAATTTAGACTACGTTGCCGCAATGATGAATATCGTTGGTTTAGAGTAAAAGGGAAGTCTGAGTTGAATTCAAACGCTGAACCTATTTATATGGTGGGCAGTTTAGAAGACATAGACGATCAAATCCAATTAGAGCAAGCTTATAAATTTGAGCAGCACAAGTTTGAGCAATTCGTCAATTTGGCGCCAATAGGTATTGCTATCAATCGCTTTGATGACGGTACTTTCGAATACATTAATGACGAGTTTAGCAGATTTACTGGTCATACTGTCGATGCATTAAACTCGATGGACTATTGGCAGCTTACCCCTGAAAAATACCAGCCACAAGAGCTTGAGCAATTAGAGCAACTTGAAAAAACAGGCCGATACGGGCCTTATCAAAAAGAGTATATTCATAAAGATGGCCACCTTTACCCAGTGCTTTTATCGGGCATTATGATGCACGACGTAGATGGTAAAAAATATATTTGGTCTGTTGTTCAAGATATGACAGAGCATAATCAAACCCAACAAGCGCTTCTTAGTGCTAAACAAAAAGCAGAAACAGCTAATATCGCGAAAAGCCAGTTTTTAGCTGCAGTGAGTCATGAAATTAGAACGCCAATGAACGGTGTTCTAGGCGCTTTACAATTGCTTGATGGGCAGGTGGCGGCTTCTGGAGCTGGGTTACTTGATAATGCACTCAATTCTTCAATGTCACTTTTACGAATTATTAATGACATTCTCGATTTTTCTAAGATTGAAGCGAATATGTTGAGTCTAGAAAATATTGATTTTTCGATGGGAGAAATTATTGATTCTGTTACAAAAGAGTTAGAAACGAAATTAAAATCCAATAAGGTTAGCATTGAGAAAAATGTTTCATCTGACTTTCATGACGAGTGGCAAGGCGATCCTACTCGTGTTAAGCAAATTCTTTCAAACCTAACCACCAATGCAGTTAAATTCACAGAGCGCGGAGTTATTTCAATAAATCTCATGCTCAAAGAGCAAGACCATAAACAATGCCTGTTCATCTCAGTTAAGGATACTGGCATTGGTATGGATGAAAAAGCGTTAAAAACTTTATTCGAGCGATTCACACAAGCTGATTCATCAACGACTAGGAAGTACGGAGGAACAGGCCTTGGCATGGCGATCACTAGGAGTTTGATAGAATTAATGAAAGGGACAGTTTCAGTTTCTAGTGAGGTGGGTGTTGGTACCGAATTCAATGTGTTACTACCGTTAGAAAAAGGAAAACTTAAACATAAAAAAGATCAGTCTAAGCTTGTCAGTGTTCCGAACTTCTCTGATAAACGCATATTAATTGCCGAAGATAATAAAATAAATCAATTAATTGTATCCGCTATGATTAGTAAAACCCATGCCGAAATAGTTATGGCTGAAAATGGCTTGCAAGCCATCGAGCTTTATAAAAATAAGCAGCCTGATTTAATTTTAATGGATATTCAAATGCCAGAAATGGATGGCCTTGAGGCATGTAAAAAAATACGCGAAGTAGATGAAAGTATTCCTATCATTGCACTGACAGCCAATGTTTTGCTTGAAGATGTCAAAGAGTACTTACAAAGTGGCTTTGATGAGCATATTGGCAAACCTATAATTCAAGATAAGTTGTTTCAACAGCTTGAAAAGTATTTGGAAGAGAAAGTCAGTTGAATAGATTATCTAGAGTCTATTTTACGGCTTTGTTTTTACTTGTAAGTTTATCTGCTAGCACTTTGAACTGAGGCTATGAAGCACTCAAAGGTCGCTTTTTAACAATCAAAAATCATCATATAAATATGGCGAGTACCTATTAGAGTACGACTTTTAATGGTATTTGTGATAGTTATGGATGAAATAGTATTGAAAATTTAAGGACGAATATGCTTAATTATAAAACCACGAGCACCTATACGGCCCTCATTGCTTTTGCACTGTGTACTATTCTGATCCTGTTACCAGAAATGCTCTTTTGGATATTTAGTATTGAACAAACCAACTCAGCATTCTTTGTTGGTCGAAGAATGGCAATGTTGTTTTTGGGATTAGCAATATTGCTATGGGTAGGCAGAAATGCTGAGCATTCAGAATCACGACAAGCAATATGCTTAAGCGTTGTGGTATCAATGTGTGCACTTGCAGGGCTTGGCGTTTTTGAATTTCAACATGGGCAAGCTGGTGCAGGTATTTTATTAGCAGTATTTACCGAGTTCGTCATTGCAGCATTATATCTAAAAATATGGCTACTTCATCATAATAAGAATATTGAGCCTAGTTTGGTAAAAAGCAGCTAGATTTAACATAAGCAGACCTTGTTACATGTTTAAAAAGTAAATTATGTAACAAGGTCAATTTAGCTATTTAACCTGAGCTTTGGTTATTTATTGGACTCAAGTTATTTAGTAAGCCACGCCTATTCTTTTGTTGATGTGTGCAGCTTTTTCAATTTCATCTACAAATGCGACCGCATAGTCTGCGACTGAAATACGACTATTGCCTTGCTCATCGGTAATAAGTTGCTCAGCACCGATACGATATTGGTTCAACTTATCACCCGGGAAAATCTCAGCTGCAGGGCTAATAAACGTCCAGTTTAATGGGCTACTAGAGTGTTTAAACACGTCAAGTGCTTCACCTTGAGCAATGGCTTCATCTTTATATTCAGCAGGAAATTCAGGGGTATCGATTAACTTCAAGTTTGGTGCCACTTCTAGCGAGCCTGCGCCACCGACCCATAGTAAACGCTCAATGCTGGTGTTTGGTAACTCATTCAGTAATCGCTCTGCGGTATTTTTTACAATCTCGTGATTACCCAAAGCTCGACCACCAATGGCCGCAACAAACACCGTTTCATCACTGATTAAAGTGTGTAAGCTGTCTGATGCGTCATTTAAGTCGAACGACTTTGCGGTGACATTGGGTACTTCGTATTTATCATGTGCTCGAACTAGCGCTGTGATCTCGTGACCTCTTGATTTTGCTTCTGCCACGATATGAGAGCCTATCCAACCTGATGCGCCTAATACGATTAGTTTCATAATATTTTCCTCTTGGGTAAGTGTTTTGAGTTGTGTCTAGATTAGAAGAAAACTAAGATGAAATAATCGAGCAAAATTGATATAGATTGTTTCTTATTTGCTACCTAATAATGGGGCTGAATTTTTACTATGGATCGTATTACTGCCATTAAAAGCTTTGTTGAAGTGGCGCATTTATCTAGCTTTACAAAAGCCGCTGAGCGTCTTGGTTTAAGTCGTCTTCAAGTGACACGTCATGTACAAGAGTTAGAGCAATGGCTAGAGCAAAGGTTATTGCATCGTACCACCAGAAAGGTGAGCTTAACGCAGCATGGAGAGCAAGCTCTGCATAGATTTGAGCGAATTCTAGATGAAACCAGCGCTTTGATTGCTGAGAGTACCGAAGGTAGGCAAACATTATCTGGTACGGTTCGCATTTCGAGTCCTATCGGTTTTGCCCAAAATATGTTGGTCAATGCCGTCAGTCAATTCATAGCGCAGCATCCAAATGTTAAAATTGATATTCATGCCAGCGATAGTTTTTCGAATTTAGTTGAACAGCGCATAGATATTGCGTTCAGATATACTAATACACCCGATGAAAACTTGATTGCCAGACGACTGATGGTGATAGGCGCATGTGTTTGTGCATCTCCAGAGTACTTAAAAAAAAATAAAGTCCCTGAAAAGCCCGAGGCGCTTACAGAGCATCCTTGTTTAGTACATTTATCACATGATAAATGGCGATTTATAAAAGCTGAGCAAAGTGTTGAGGTGAAAGTAAACGGGCCATTAGTTTGCAATGATGTACCTACACTCGTGCAAGCTGCAATGAATGGTACAGGGATCGCGTGGCTGCCATATGACATTGCACGCAGCTACATAACTGAGAATAAGCTCGTGCCTATTTTGCAAGATTATAAAATTGAGAATAATCAACTTTGGGCGGTGTACTTATCAAGAAGTTATCAATCGCCTGTTGTGCGCGCTTTTATCGATTTTGTGGCAGCGCTTTGGCAAGAAGATATAGTGCCATAAACGGTGGTTGGAGACTAACAGCACCTAAACCGAGAGGTTATATTAGTTTTCAGTCTTCACTTAAAAAGTCTTCATTTGAAAAGTAGTCACTTAAAAAAGTAATAAAAGCCCCAATTTTGTGAGGAATGTAATTACTATTTTTATAAACTGCATACATTGGCAATGAAAAAGCATGCTTTTGTTTTAAAACTTCAACAAGTTCACCGTTTTCAAAATACTCTGCGACCATCCATTTGGGCATAGCAGCTATGCCTGACCCTAACCGTGCCATTTTTACTATCATGTCTGGGCTATCGCTCTTTATCACTTCGTTTACTTGTACTTTACTGCCTTCGAAAGTCCACATATTAGAGGGGCGCATTAAAGAGTAGGTAATGCACTTATGGGTGCTTAACTGAGACGGATTTTGAGGTGTGCCATTTTCAGCTAAGTAACCAGGAGAGGCGAAGTAACATAATGAGTGCTCGATTAATTTTTTCGCTTTTAGGGTTGAGTCTTCAAGGTGAGCGGCCCTGATCGCAATATCAATATTGTCTTTGAATAAATCAGCGTTTTGATTATTCACTGAAATATCAAGCTCGAGCTCGGGGTGTAGTGCCAAAAAGAGTTTTAAGGGCTCAGCGAGCCGCTTTGTTGCAAACGCCGAGGGGGCGGAAATTCTAAGCTTGCCAACGACTTTAGATTGCTCGTTACGGATCTGGTGCTCAGTTAACGACAGCTTCTCAAGCACTTCTTGGCTGCAAGCTAAATAATCACTCCCAGCATCTGTAAGCGTGATTTTTCTAGGCGTTCGGTTAAATAAAGTAAAACCCAAGTCTTGTTCAAGCCAGGCAATGCGCTTACTGACAGCGCCTTGAGTCATGTTGAGTTCGTCTGCGGTTGCCGTAAAACTACCTAAACGCGCTGTGGCGGCAAACACCGAAAGACATGTGAGTTTATCCATTATGCATTCCTGCTGGGAATATTAACTATGCAATTAATAGCATTTATCACAATTTTTAGGAATGCTTAAATAACACCATTATCAAATACGGAGTTTAAACATGACGATTATTTCACTGGTGTTGCTTGCGTTCTTTTCATTTGCAAGTTCAATTAAATTAACGGGGTGGCAAAAGAAGATTTTTCAGATTCAGTTAGGCTTTTTCAAAAACTATGGTTTGAGTCGTACCCATATGTTCTTAACTGGGTTAATCGAAAGCGCATCAGCACTGTGTTTGCTGTTTTCAGTATTAATAGACAACAGCTTACTCAATGCGTTAGGTGCAATCGGCATTTTATTTACATCAATGGGTGCTATTTTCTTTCATCTACGTTTTGACACACTAAAAGATGCACTGCCTGCAATAGTCACTTTGTTTTTATCGGTTGCTTTAGTTTTTAGTAATCAATATGTGTATAACTCCATATAACACTTATCAAAAAACCTAATCACTGAGCAGTTTATATTTCAAAAATAAGTCGCTGATCCTGCGAGTTAACAGGCTTTGCTCGGTATTTGGCACATGATGTAAGTGCATCGATAAATAAGGCTCAGTGGGGTAAAGCCTGAGTAGGGTTTTATTTATCTTAGCTATTATTTTTTTAGATCTAGGCGTGCTACTGCAGGCAATATGCCCAGCAATAAATTTGGGATGATTGTTAACAGTAACCGAAGCAATATGAGTGTCATCTTCAGCGTAATATTGTTTAAAAATAGTGGGGTATGAAATTAAGAAATCAACGCGATGTCGGGCAAACAATTTGATCATGGCATCGTATGCATCACTGCCAGCACGAGCGAGTATGTTGTCATTTTTCAACTTCTGTATTTGCTTATCTAACTCTTTTCCATATGATCTACCTGTTTCGATGGCAAGGCTTGCCATCGAGTAGTGATTAAACAAAGTATTTATATTAATCAGCTCGTCATTTTCGGTTAGCATATTGTCTAGTAAAGGTGTGCGATCTTTAAAATAGTAAAGACGATGACTAGGATACAAGTGCACAGGATATGAATAGAGGTTATAAAGCAGGCGCTCCTCGGTTTTGATCCGGTTTACTGCACAGATGGTTTTGTCTTGCTTAAGCAGTGCGTCAATACGAGCCGTAGGGGCGATTTTTAGCTCAAATTTAACATCTTTTAAGTTTTCAAATAACAAGCGGTAAGAGTCACTGGCAATATCGTTACGGCCATCTTTATAAAATAGCTCAAGATCGTTTGCATCATCGCTTAGCAAAGCAACCGTATCAGCCTCAGTGCTAAATGATATCAACAAGAAAATAAACAGTGAGAGTAAGTACTTCATAAACACCACTTGTAGTTGATTTATTCCATTATAGTCAATAAATACAATAACTGATGGAGAGTTTTAAAACACGCTAAAAGTGGTAGGTGGTGTATTTGCACTAACGTCGATTTCTAATTTTTATTATTTAAAACCATGAGGTTGCAGATTGAGTTTGTCGAATAAAAAAGTGTCATAAACAAGCTTAAACAAATTTAAAATTTCTCTCTTGAACTTTTTGAGTTCGCCCATATCAAAAAATGCGATTCGTTCTTTACTTTGTTTTTGGGGACAAGCCCAGCAACTATGGAGATAATAACAATGTATTTTTCGATAACATCTCAAGCACTCTTTTCAAATAAAAATCTATTTATAAACAACTAGAAACTAAGCTGAGCTTTGGTTAAGAGATTTACTGACATAGCGATATTTAATCGATAAGCGTCATTTAAGTCTGCAGCCGGAAACTTTTAGGGATAACAAGGCAAATTTGCGCGTCAATAGCAGGCCTATTGCAAGTAAATTTAACGCAGTTAGCGTTGAAAGTAGCCGCTGAAGATAGATTTATTATCCAGAGATCAGGTTAGTTAAGCTTAATTCGGAGACTTCCATGTTAGAGGTGAGTAATTTAACTCGCAGCTATGGCAGTTTTAAAGCTGTAGATTCTGTGAGTTTTAAAATCAAAAAAGGTGAAATTATCGGGCTGCTTGGACACAACGGCGCGGGTAAAACCACCATAATGAAAATGATCAGCGGCTATCTCGAAGCCGATACCGGCGACGTCAGCTTAGATGGCGTGACGCTTTCTAAAGACCCTAAAAAACTTCAAAGCCAACTCGGTTATTTACCCGAAAGTTTGCCCGTCTACCCAGAAATGAGCGTAGCCGAATACCTAGATTACGCCGCTGATTTAAAAGGGTTAAAAGGCAACACTAAAGTAGCCGAAATAAAACGCGCCATCAAAGCCACTGACTTATCGGCAAAATTATTGGCACCTATCGAGACCTTATCGCGAGGTTACAAGCAGCGTGTGGGTGTGGCGCAGGCTATTTTGGGGCAACCAAAACTATTGATTTTGGATGAGCCAACCAATGGCCTCGACCCAGAGCAAACCCAACATATGCGTGAGCTGATTAAAGACATCGCTAAAAAAGCCACGGTGATTCTATCGACCCATATTATGCAAGAGGTGAATGCTTTATGTGATCGTGTGTTGATCTTGAAATCGGGGCAACTGGCACTCGATGAACAACTCGAAGCATTGCAGCACAGTAAACAGTTGGTGGTCGAAAGCGACTTAGCAGAAGTGAAAAAGCTCACTGACATTAAAGGCATTTTTGTTGTTGAACAAGAGCCACAAAAATTTATCGTGAGCCTCGAAGACAAGGCGAACATGCAGCAAGTTGCAGCCACTATCAGCAAAACCATTATTGAAAGTGGCGCACAATTGTTTGCCATTTACCCTCACAAACGTGACCTAGAAAGCGTCTTTAACCAAATCAATAACGACGAATTTGTCGCAACCGCGAATAACAATCAGGGGGGAGCCGCGCATGCAGCCTAGTCATTCTGCGCAGTTTAATGCTGTTCGTATTGCGCAAAAAGAAATCGCGCTATTTTTCTCATCGCCCATTGCTTACTTGTTTATTGGCGCATTTGTGGCGTTAACCTTGTTTATCTTCTTTTGGGCTGAGGCATTTTTCTCTCGTAACATTGCTGATGTGCGGCCAATGTTTGAGTGGATGCCCGTTCTGCTTATCTTTCTATCGGCAACCTTAACCATGAAGCTCTGGAGTGAAGAGCGACGTAGTGGCACCATCGAATACGTGCATACTTTATCGGTGCCACTGTGGCATTTTGTATTGGGCAAGTTTTTAGGCTGCTTGGCACTGTTAGCGATAGCGTTAGTGATCACATTGCCTTTGCCGATCACGGTTAGCTTTTTTGGCGATTTAGATTGGGGCCCGGTTATTTCGGGTTATTTGGCGGTGTTGTTATTGGGTAGCGCCTATATTGCCATTGGTTTAGCGGTATCTGCCCGTAGTGATAATCAAATTGTCAGTTTGATCACTGCATGTGTGATTGGTGGACTTTTTTACTTTATTGGTACCGCTGCGATAACCGACTTCTTCTCCCATCAAGGGGCTGAATTTTTAAGACAGCTCGGCACCGGCGCGCGCTTTGACGACATCACTCGTGGTGTCATTGATGTGCGAGACTTGGTCTACTATGTTTCGTTAACTTTAGTGTTCTTGGCTTTAAACACTTACTTTTTAGAGCAAGAGCGCTGGGCGAAAAATGACAACAAAGCAAATGCACAATCAAGTCACCATAAAACTTGGCAATTAGTGACAGGTTTGCTGGCAGTAAATTTACTCACAGCTAACGTGTGGCTCAGTCAGTTACCACAACTGCGTTTAGACACTACCGCAGGCAAACAATACTCGATTTCTGAGGCGACTGAGTCTTATTTGGCGCAGTTACAAGAGCCTATGTTGATCCGAGGGTATTTCAGCAATAAAACCCACCCGCTACTTGCGCCACTGGTGCCGCAAGTGAAAGACTTATTACAAGAGTACGAAGTTGTTGCCGATGGCAGAGTGCGCGTTGAGTTTATTGACCCGCAAATGCACCCAGAGCTTGAAGAAGAAGCCAACACCCAATTTGGTATTAAGCCGATGCCGTTTCAGGTGGCCGACCGTTATCAAGCGTCCATTGTCAGCTCTTATTTTAATATTCTGGTGCAATACGGCGACGAGCATCAAGTACTAGGGTTTAGAGACTTAATCGAGGTTAATGCCCGCGCTGAGTCAGATGTTGAAGTGCTGTTACGTAACCCAGAACACGACATTACTCGCGCGATTAAAACCGTACTGAAAAACTATCAAAGCGGCGGTAACTTATTCGACACCGTTAAGCAAACACTGACCTTTAACGCTTATGTATCGGCAAATGACAAACTACCTGAGCAATTACAAACCTTAAAACAGGGCATTGAAAAGCACTTAAATGATGTGCAAGCCAAGTCTTACAATAAGCTGGCAGTAAACTTTATCGAGCCAGAAGCCGAAGGCGGTAAAGTCGCAGCCCAAATTGCCGAAGACTATGGCTTTGAGCCAATGGCAACCAGCTTTTTCTCAGATCAAACCTTCTACTTTTACCTGACTTTGGCGGGTGAAGAACAAATTGTACAAATTCCACTGGATGACTTTAGCAACGCAAGCTTTGAGCGTAACCTCGATGCGGCAATTAAGCGTTTTGCTTCAGGGTTCACGAAAAACTTGGCTCTGGTAAAACCTGCTTCAGCCCCGAGTTATGGCTACGGTATGCCAAGCAGCAGCTTTAGAGAGCTAGAGCGCATGCTAGGCAGTGAGCTGAACATTATCAATGAAGATTTAAGTGACGGTAGTGTTTCGGGTGAAGCCGACATTCTTATGCTAGTCGCCCCTAAATCACTGGATGAAAAACAGTTATTTGCTGTAGACCAATTCTTGATGAAAGGCGGGACAGTGATCGCGGCGACGTCGCCTTACAGTATCAACCTTGCTGGTGGCAGTTTGAACATGACCTCAGTCGACAGTGGGCTGACAGATTGGTTGGCGCACCATGGTTTAAACATTGAAAACAGCCTAGTGATGGATGCCACCAATGCGGCATTCCCAATTCCAGTAACCCGCAATGTCGGTGGTTTCCAGTTGCAAGAAATGCGTATGTTGGATTACCCGTACTTTGCAGATATTCGTGATGGGTTAAATCAAGACAATTTAATCACCTCTGAGCTACCGCAACTGACCATGGCTTGGTCGTCGCCCATTACCCTTGCAGAGAATAAAGGCAATATCACTTTTACTAAATTGATTGAAAGCTCTGACAAAGCGTGGACGTCATCGTCTCTTGATGTGATGCCGCAGCTAAACGCGCAAGGCGAGGCGAGCTATATCTCAGAAGGTAATAACGCGAAGCAGCTAATGGGTGTGATGGCACAAGGTAAATTTACCTCATACTTTGCGGATAAAAGCTCTCCGCTTTTAGCTGCCAAAGAGTCTGACACTCAAGGCGATGCATCGGATGACAACACCGAGAATGAATCTGAAAACAGTGAAACTCAGAGCGACACACAGTTTGATGTCAGCAGTGTGATTAAGCACGCGCCAGACAGTGCACGCATTATCTTGTTCAGCTCAAATGACTTTGTACAAGACCAAGTGCTGCAACTGACCGCTGGCGTATCGCAAAACGATTATTTAAATAGTTTGCAGCTGATGATGAACGCCGTGGATTGGTCGCTTGAAGACCGAGCGCTCATGAGTATTCGCGCGCGCGGTAACTTCAATCGCACCCTACCACCGATGGAGCATGACCAGCAGCTTATTTGGGAATACGGTAACTATGCGCTGGCCTTTGCATTACTAATGGGCTTAGCCCTATTTGATCGTCAGCGTAGAAAGCGCAAACAGCTTGAGTATTTAACTTGGATTTCGCAATAGGAGTGCAACCATGAATAAAGCAATAACTATTTTATCTGTGGCACTAGGCGCACAGGTGATCCTAGCTGGCGCACTATTTTATAACGGTCAAAATAGCTTTGAGACGCAAACGCCAGTGTCATTGTTAAGCCTAGAACAGCAAACCATCAACGAAATTACCTTACAAGAAGGTGATAATGATAAGCCGCTTACATTGGTGAAAAACGGTGAAGATTGGCATTTGGCTGATTACCCAAATTTACCTTTACTTGATTATAAAGTGTCAGCTCTAACCGACACTTTAATCAACAGCAAGGTGAATTGGCCTGTGTCACGCACTCAAGCCAGTCACGAACGGTTTAAAGTGGCCGATGACAACTTTGAAAAACGCATTACTTACAAGCTCGGTGATGATGAAGTTGAAGTGTTGCTAGGTGAGTCGCCCAGCTTTAAAAAGCTCTACGCGCGTAATGGCGACAATAACGATGTGTTCGCCATAGAATTCAGCGGCTATCAGCTGAGTGTCGATAAAAATGATTGGTTGAATAAGTCGTTGCTGTCGGTAAATGACATTAGCGAAATCAGCCAAGCAGAGTTAGCGTTTGAAAAAGTGCAAGCACAGCAAGACACTGACCTAGACGAGCGTACAGAGCCAGTTAAAAATACAAGTGCAGATAAAAGTGCTGTCTTACCCGATATCATTAATGCAAACGCCAGCTCAAAGAGCAATGTTGAAACAATATGGCAAGTTAAAGCGCCAGCAAAATTGCCTGAAGGTCAAACACTCGATACAGATCGTATAGATGAGCTGCTTGAGCAATTTTCGAGTTTAAAGGTTACATCAATCGCCGAGCAAGAAATCGCTTTTTCAGAGGTTGAAAAGCTCAGCGTGACAGATGCCGATGGCAAGCAGTTCGACTTTGAGTTTGCTCAACATGAAGACAGCTATTACGTAAAACGCAGTGACTTTGCACATTGGTTTAGCCTTGGCAAAGCGCAGTTTGACAACCTAGCTAATATCAATGCCAATGACTTTTTCATTACCCCAGATGATGACGAAAATTCGCAGCAATTGAGTAATGAAACAAATCAACAAACGGACACTGAAACATCAGATTAATTCGCCGTAGCTCTACTCCAAAGTAGGCAAAGGTGCGACCCTAAAGGGTTGCACCTTTTTTATTTTTGCGCGATATAAAATCGCGCCTACAACTCAGAGCAAGCTTTGTATTCGTTGGTTTGCCCGACGCTTTTAGCATTTATAGAGTGAATGTTGCGTTACCCAAATCATGCTGCGCGATATAAAATTGCGCCTACAACTCAGAGCAAGCCTTGTATGCGTTGGTTTGCCCGACGCTTTAAGCATTTATAGAGTGAATGTTGCGTTACCCAAATCATGCTGCGCGATATAAAATCGCACTAATAACTTAGAGCAAGCTTTGTAGGCGTTGGTTTGCCCGACGCTTTTAGCATTTGTAGGGTGAATGTTGCGTTATCTAAAGTGCGTTGAGTGATATAAAATCGCACTAATAACTTAGAGCAAGCTTTGTAGGCGTTGGTTTACCCAACGCATTTTTGAATTTATGGGTAAATTATGGATTTTCAAAAGGCTGTTGCGCGACACTAAAACGAGCTTAAAACTCAAAGCAGCTCATGCCGGCATTTGCCTGCCCAAGGCAAAAATAGAAATATCTACAGGTTAAATGAGACTGATTTTTAGGGGGAAAGCAGCATTATTTTAAAGATGGAAAATAATGAAAGGGAAACATTTGTTTCCCTTTAGGTTTTAACGACATCGGGAAATGTATGGTTAATTAAATTGCATTTCAGGTACTTCTTCAGGTACTAAGAGCTTACCTTGGGTTTTGCTGACGATTTCATCTACGCTAATGCCTGGTGCGCGCTCCAACAAATGGAATGCACCGTCTCTTACTTCTAACACTGCTAAATCGGTAACAATTTTATTAATGCAGTTCACCCCTGTTAGCGGTAGGCTGCAATGGCTGAGTAATTTGGACTCACCATGTTTATTAGCATGGGTCATTACACAAATAATGTTTTTAGCGCCTGCAACTAAATCCATCGCGCCGCCCATGCCTTTGACCAATTTTTTAGGGATCATCCAACTGGCAATATTGCCGTGTTGATCCACTTCAAATGCGCCTAACACGGTTAGGTCTACGTGTCCGCCACGGATCATGGCAAAACTTTCTGCCGAGCTAAAAATAGCAGCGCCTGTAGCTGCGGTTACAGTTTCTTTACCCGCGTTTATCATATCGGCGTCTACTTGGTCTTTTGTTGGATAAGGACCCATGCCGAGTAACCCATTTTCTGATTGCAGCATTACTTCGATGCCCTCAGGCACAAAGTTTGCCACAAGTGTTGGAATACCAATGCCAAGATTTACGTAAAAACCGTCTTCAAGTTCACGTGCCACACGCTGTGCAATTTGTTCTCTTGTTAATGCCATTAGTTTTGCTCCTGTGTCACAACGCGCTCAATGCGTTTTTCAAATTCACCTTTAATAACGCGGTTTACATAAATACCTGGGGTATGAATTTCGCTTGGCGCAAGCTCGCCAGGCTCGACAATTTCTTCCGCTTCTACCACGGTAATTTTACCTGCGGTAGCTGCCATGGGGTTAAAGTTCATTGCAGTATGGCGATAAACACAGTTACCATAGCGATCAGCTTTCCACGCTTTAATAATGGCAAAATCACCAACAATACTTGGCTCGAGCAAATAATCGCGGCCATTAAATTGTTTAATTTCTTTACCTTCGGCAACGAGCGTGCCCACACCGGTTGCAGTATAAAATGCGGGAATACCTGCACCACCTGCACGCATTTTTTCAGCCAATGTGCCTTGTGGAGTGAGTTCTACCTCCAATTCACCCGCTAAAAGTTGCTGCTCAAATAAAGCGTTTTCACCCACATACGATGACACCATTTTTTTAATTTGCTTGTCTTCGAGCAAAATACCCAATCCAAAGCCATCAACACCACAGTTGTTTGAAACTACTGTAAGCCCTTTGGTTTGTAGGCGCTTAATTTCACTAATTAAACCTTCTGGAATACCACACAGGCCAAAACCACCCGCAATAATCGTCATGCCATCTTCAAGCCCAGTCATTGCCTCACTGTAACTTGAAACTACCTTATTAAATCCTGCCATTTTAAACTCCTATTGTGCGGTCCAGCCGCCATCTAGCGCCAAGGTTTGCCCGGTAATATTGCACGCTTCTTTCGCCATTAAAAAACGCACTGTGTGAGCGATTTCTGCAATATCGATAAATGATTTTTTTGGCATGGGTGCGAGCATAATTTGCTCAATCACTTGTTGCTCGCTAATGCCGTGGTTTATTGCCTGATCGGCAATTTGCTTTTCAACCAATGGGGTTTTTACATACGCTGGGCAAATGGTGTTAATGGTAATGTCGTGCTCGGCGGTTTCTAACGCCATCACTTTTGAAAAGCCCACTAAGCCATGCTTGGCCGCCACATAGGCTGACTTAAAACGCGACGCCACTAAGCTATGAATTGAGCCAATATTAATCACGCGGCCAAAATTGCGCTCGCGCATACTTGGTAATACCGCTTTGGTCATCAGTGCCGTGCCCGTAAGCATCACATCCACCAGCAAACGCCACTGGTTTTGCGGAAACTCTTCAAGCGCCGCAACATGTTGAATACCCGCATTATTAATTAACACATCAACCGGTGCTGGCAGCTCGTTAAGTAGCTGAACAATCGCTGCTTCATCGGTCACATTAAGTGCGACACCAAGCGCGTGATAGCCTTTGCTACTGAGATTTTTTGCAGCTTCAAGCGCGGCGTCTTGGTTTAAATCCGTTACGGTGATTAAGGTGTCGCTATCGGCAAGCGCTTCTGCAATGCCCAAACCAATGCCACTGGCACCGCCGGTGATCAAAATATGTTTATTCATTATTTGGTCTCCAAAAACGATTGAATACGTTCTTTTTGTGCTGAGATTGCAAACACCCCTTCTAAATGGCCCCAATCGCCACTTAGCTCTACCATATCGGTTTGTTTTCCTTGCGCTTTTAATGCGCTATTAAGAGCACGGCCCATTTCTGGACGCAGCAGTAAATCTTTGCTAGCCGGAATAATTAAACTTGGCGCGCTAATTTTGCTAAGGCTTGCTAAGTAGTCATCTTGATGGCCCGCTACAAACAACTGCGATGCGCGCACTAAATAAAGTACATGGTTGGCATCTTGCGTTTTAGCGCGAAGCTTGGCGCGGCTTAACAGGGTTTGCACTACCTCAGGTTGAGTACGAATATCGTTAAGTGCCCCTTTATCCAGCACTTTAAAATTAGGGAAGCTCAGCGCAAACATATTCGGGTGCATCGCATCTTGGGTGATATTGAGCATAGTGGCAGTTAACCCGTCGATAGGTGCAGCTTTACCGTAGTAATCACCGTTATTCCAGTTTTTATCTAAACGAATTGGCAACGCCCAGTGCTCTAGTGCCGATACACTCCATGCATCCATTTGGCCTGCGCCAATCACATGCACTAATTTGCCAACCCAATCTGGGTAAGTTACCGCCCACTCAAGCGCTTGAAACGACCCCATTGATGCGCCCATCACCGCATGCAGTTTTTGTATGCCTAAACTCTCAAGCACTAACTTTTGCACGTTAACAAAATCGCGAATGGTCACCACAGGAAAATCAAGGCCATACGGTTTGTTTGTGGCAGGATTAATTGACGCAGGGCCTGTAGTAATGGTGCGGCCATCATTTACGTTGGCATTGGCGAGTGAATCCACACTAATGACAAAATATTTATTAGTATCAATAGTTTTGCCGGGGCCAATAATCGCATCCCAATAACCTGGTAGCACATCGCTTTCAGCGTATTTGCCCGCTGCGTGCGAATTACCCGAAAAGAAATGCGTAATTAAAATAGCATTGTCTTTTTTGGCATTGAGCGTGCCGTAGCTTTCAAAACCCACCTTTACTTCGGCAATGCTTTTACCGCCAAAGGTTTTAAAGTTTTGAGTAGTAAATGTTTGTTTATCAACAATCAGCGTTTCGGCATTTACGTGTAAACACAGTAGTAAAAACACCAAAGTAATCATTTTTATTATTTTCATAATCAGCCCTTAAAACCAAATAAACAAACACAACGCCAATGCAACACCAAGTAACGGTACTACCGCACTTAATGCCGCCATAGACCAATATGCCGCTTGATGGGTTTCTTTACAAATTGCGCGAATGGTGGTTACCACATACCCATTGTGTGGCAAGGTATCGAGCGCACCCGATGAAATTGATACCACACGGTGTAATTGCTCAGGGTTAACCCCTGCATCTAAATAGTGCGGCGCCACTAATGGCAGCGCAATGGCTTGCCCACCGGAAGCAGAGCCAGTTAATCCCGCAATCACACTCACCGCAACCGCTGCACCAATCAGCTCGTTGCCTGGAATTTGCGTCATTAAATCGACTGCCACGGTAAATGCTTCTGACGATTTAGCAATGGCACCAAACCCCACAACAGCGGCAGTATTACCAATCGCAATCAGTGCGCCATTGGTACCTTCAGTGGTGGCTTTGGCAAGATTGTGAAAGTGCTTAAAGTTAATCACCACAATCGACAATACCCCACCTAACAACGCCACAATCAAGGCAGCCTGCTGTAAGCTGTCATGCAAAATAAAGGAGAGTGCCAACACCACTAATAACGGAATAAGCCCCGTTACTGGGTGTGGGTAATCACGCTCTGGGATTTCTGGGTCGTCATCGCGCGCTTCAAACTGCTCACCATTAGCCACCGCTTTACCAATCATTTTTTTCAGCCACCAGTAGCCAAAACACGCCATAAAAATTGCTACAACCAAACTCACTTCCCAAGCAGCATAAGGCGAAGTGCCTAAATACTTGATGGGGATCCAGTTTTGAATTTCAGGCGAACCTGCGGATGTCATGGTAAAAGTGACCGAACCAAATGCCAACGTAGCTGGAATAAAACGGCGCGGTAAATTGGCGTCTTTAAATAGCGACAGCGCCATTGGATACACCGAAAACGCCACAATAAACACGCTAACACCGCCATAGGTTAATACGGCACACGCAATGACAATTGCCAGTACTGCGTGTTTCATACCCAGTTTATCAACAATATAGCGAGCTACACTGTCGGCAGCGCCGGTGTCTTCCATAAATTTGCCAAACAAACTGCCAAGCAAAAACATAAAAAACCATGCACTGACAAAATTCGCAAAGCCATTCATATAGCCTTGAATAAAGTTATCAGCGCCAGCGCTTGGAAAAATTGCCAAATTACTGGTGAGCGCCACAATGAGTGCACATGCTGGCGCGGCAATAAATAAATTCATACCGCGCAGCGTTAATGCAATCAAAAGCGCCAGACCACCAATCAGGCCAAGCATACTTAACATAAAATCTTCCTATTTGAATCACTAACAAGGGTGACTTGGCTGCGAGTGCGTCAAATTACTGCTGCATATCAATGTGGCTAAAGGGTGGGATTTAAACAATAGCACTATAGTTATACGTGCTATATTTCTTATTTAAAAACAGAGGATTAGTCATGGATAGTACTATAGTGCTAAAGCTATTTTAACGATTACCCACTAGATTGGTAACTGACTTGGCTGTGCGATGTAACGTATAACAATAAAGATAGGAACAACATTATGACCAAGGCAAATATCAACAGCAATAAACGCGTTTGCTTGCGCTCACTGTCTGCAGTAAGTAGCGCAGTATTAATGGCATTAGCAACCCCTACATTTGCAAATGAACAAGGTAATGTAGAGGGAAAAGCAGAGCTTGAACGCATTCAAGTAACCGCGCGTAAAACTGTCGAAAACCTTCAACAAGTACCAGTGGCAGTCACCTCAATAGGTGCAACCGAGCTTGCCGAAAAAGGCATTGCTGAACTCATTGAAGTGCAACAATTCTCACCAAATACAACGCTCCAAAGAAGTCGAGGTACAAACTCGACCATTACTGCCTTTATTCGTGGTGTAGGCCAGCAAGACCCGCTTTGGGGTTATGAGCCAGGTGTAGGTATTTACATTGATGATGTGTATTTAGCTCGCCCGCAAGGTGCCGTGCTCGATTTAATCGATGTTGAACGCGTTGAAGTATTGCGTGGTCCGCAGGGCACACTTTACGGAAAAAATACCATTGGTGGTGCCATTAAATACGTCACTAAAGAAATGTCGGGTGACCCTTCATTCAATTTATCAGCCAGTGTGGGGAGTTATAACCAGCGTGATATTAAACTCACAGGTCAATATCCACTGATTCAAGATGAGTTGTATGTTGGCTTTGGTTATGCAAATTTGAATCGTGATGGTTTTGGTGAATATTTACAATCTGATTTACCTAATCAAGATAAAGAAAATTACAACAAAGATGTAGAAGCTGCTCGCGTTACACTAGAATGGCATGCCAATGACGACTTGTTCTTCCGTTTGAATTGGGATAAAACTGACGATACTTCAAATGCAAAAGGTGGTTACCGTTTACTTCCTAGCTTATTAACAGATGCGCCAGTTCCGAATAGTGTATACGACTCATACACTAGCTTGCCCACATGGAACAAAGTAGAACTTGAAGGCTACAGCCTACTTGCCAACTGGGATTTAACGGATGCCACCAGCGTAAAATACGTTGCATCAAAGCGTGAAAGCTATTCACCAACTAATATCGACTTTGATAATACACCGCTTCGCATTTTTGATGTACCTGCTGTGTATGACGACAATCAAACCAGCCATGAATTACAACTAAACCACGCAGGTGAAAACTACAAATTGGTGTCGGGTCTTTATTACTATGATGGTGAATCATGTGGTCAGTTTGAAGCTATATTAGAAGTGCTGGGTAATGCTATTGAATTACCAGGGCTGACTCGTGAAGTATCTGGTTGTAATAATTCATCCAGTAAAGCAGCTTACATACAGGGCAGTTACTACTTTAATCAGCAGTGGTCGGCAACTCTTGGAGCTCGTTATACTCAAGATGAAAAAGAAGCATATGTAAACAATGGCTTAGTGTTTGGCACTGTCTATCCATATTCTGGTTGGATCCCAGGTTACGAGCGTCCCGCAGGTGAGTTAGTGCCTGAAGTACTAAATGACAATAAAGACTGGTCACGGTTTACGCCACGTGTAGGTTTGGAATATCAGCATTCTGACAACATGATGCTTTTTGCCAGCTACGCACAAGGTTTTAAATCAGGTACTTATAACCCTCGAGCGACAACCGCAGAGCCCGCAGCCAACCCTGAGATTGTAGACTCATTTGAATTCGGTATGAAAAGCGAGTGGAACAATAATTTGCGTGCTAACATCACTTTGTTTTCGTTATTACATAAAGATCGTCAATACATTTCAATTTTACCGGGCGAAACTTCAGCCGACCTCAATCAACGCCTTGGTAATATAGGCCGTTCAGAGTCAAAAGGTATAGAAGCTGAATTTACCTATGTTGCTTCAGATAGCCTAAATTTTAATGCATCAATTGGTTATATCGACGCTGAATTTACGGAGGTGATCGACACCAACCCAGAAACAGGTGAAGAGTTTGATAAATCAGAGTTCTTCGATATAGCAAATACCCCAGATCTAACTTTTACCCTTGGGTTTGACTACTCTTTTGGCACTGAGTTTGGAGATTTTGTGATCAATGGTAGTTATTACCATAGGGGGGATTATGTGTTATTTGAAGAAGCGAGCTTACTCTCACAAGACGCATATGCGCTGCTAAATTTGGGCGTTACTTGGTATTCAAACGATGGTAACTGGAGTGCATCACTGACAGGTAAGAACCTCACGAACGAAGAATATCTTGTTGGCGGTTACCAGTTTGTTACCCCTGATCCTTCAGATCCAAAGGATACAAGTAAATATACGCCGGGGCTTGGTGGTGATAATACCTTAATCGGCTATTATGGCGATCCACGTACCCTAACATTGACTGTAAACTATCGTTTCTAATAATTATTCCTACTTGGGCCTAGCTATTTTTCGTTAGGCCCAGCTTTGGGGAAGTGCTTGTAACCGTATTTCAAATACCTTATAACAGCAAGAATTGGAGTTAATAGGATGACAACGCAAGTGAAGGCCATTATTGCAGACGATCACCCGCTATTTCGCAGCGCTTTAAGCCAAGCAGCTGCAAACTATCTCGAAAAAGACAATATTCAAGAGTGTTATGACTTAGATAGCTTGTTTTCTTTGTTGGAGGCTCACCCTGAAACTGAACTGATCTTCCTAGATTTAAATATTCCTGGTGCCAAAGGACTGCAAGGGCTTACGCAAATTCGCAACCAATATCCTGATATTTTAGTGATTATGGTTTCGGCAACGGAGGACGTTAAAATCATCAACCACGCCATGGAAGCTGGCGCTTGCGCATATATTCCAAAATCTACCTCACTCAGTAATATTGGCAAAGCCATTGAAGTAGTGATCGATGGTGACACTTGGCTGCCTGAAAATTTAGACTTAGAAGCCCACCCAATCGATGACGAACAAACCGAATTTGCGCAAAACCTAGAAAAACTCACACCACAGCAATACAAAGTACTGGCTATGATTGCTGACGGCCTGCTAAACAAGCAAATTGCCTACGAAATGTCAGTACAAGAAACTACTGTAAAACAACATGTATCCGCTATTTTACGTAAACTTGGTCTTAACAACCGAACTCAAGCTGGGATTTTATTCAATCAACTAAGCCAGATAGATACTAAATCAGCGGAAGTGCTCGCCTAGCACTTTACTAGGCACACAATTTCTTAATTAAACGCTTTAACGCCGGGGCTTTGACTGGTTTATAAAGTAGTGGGTATCCAGCATCACTTATCAACTCTCGCACTGACTCATCATGTTCGGCAGTATTTATAATACAAGGCACATGGCTTAAGCCACATTTGTCGAGTAATTCGACACCGGTTACTCCATCGTCTAAGTGGTAGTCTGCAATAATTAACATAGGTATCGCATTACGCTTTTTAAGCTGGTCTAGCTGAGTTTTATTGGTTGCGGTACGTACATTGCAGCCCCACGTTTGTAAACGTTTAGCGAGCGCTTGTAAAACGGTTTCATCGTTATCAATTAGCCAAACCGTTAAGCCAACAAAACTTGCAGCAGGTTCATTATGTGTGAGTGTTGGAACATGTTCTTGGATAAGCTCACTTTTAGCTGTAATTGGCAGGTGGATTGAAAAAAGCGAGCCATCTCCAATATTTGATTGTAATGTTAGCTCTAATTTTAGCGCGTCAGAGATCCGTTTTGTAATGGCTAAACCAAGCCCTAGCCCTTGGGCTTTATCATGCCCTTCAAGTTGCTTAAACTCTTGGAAAATTAGAGTTTGATCTTCAGTAGCAATGCCGGGCCCTGTGTCTCTCACTGATAAAGTTAGTTGCTCGCCAGTTTGTTTACAACTTAGCGTAACTTCACCAGATTGGGTATAGCGCACAGCATTGCTTAATAAATTTTGCACTACGCGGCGAAGTAAAGTGCGATCAGAACTGACAATTGCATCATCAAGTTGCGCAGTAAATTTAAGACCTTTTTTGTTGGCGAGTGCGGAAAATTCGGCACTTAATGGAGTCAGTAATTTCGAGAGAGAAAATTGACTGATTTCAATTTTTAAGTTGCCCGATTCAAGCTTTGTTAACTCCAGAATACTGCTCAATAGATCCTCTGCTGAGGTCAGTGAGTTTTTAATATTGATGGCAAGATCAGAAAGTTCAGAGCCTTGTGACTTTTCTTCCATAACAGAACAAAACAGGCTGGCAGCATTAAAAGGTTGAAGCAAATCATGACTGGCAGCAGCAAAAAAGCGTGTTTTACTTTCAGTGGCTAGCGCTAACTCCTCATTGGCAAGTGTTAAAGCTTGTGTTCGTTCTGTAACTTTTTGTTCGAGGTTGGTGTTCGCCTCTTTCAGAGCATCTTGGGTTTGCACAAATTCAGTCACATCGCTAAATGTGGTTACAAAGCCACCGCTGGGTAGAGGGTTTCCTTGCATTTCAAATACCCGACCATTTTGATGAGCCCGTTGATATTTATAGGCACTGCCCGTTTTTAAAAAGGCTAACCTTTTTGCAATTTCACTTTCAATGTCGTTTGCTTTAAATAAACCTCGTTCGGCATTAAAGCGGATGATGTCTGCAATAGGGCGACCAATGTAAAGTGCATTTTCTGGATAATTAAACATGGTGCGGTACACACTATTCCATGCGACTAGGTTTAAATCGGCATCGACCACGCTAATACCTTGATTAACGTTCTCGATAGTTGATTGCAATAAGTCACGATTAAACTTCAGAACTTGACTGGCTTCATCAACGATAGTCGCGACTTCACTGAGCTGCCTATGTTTATGTTTGGCAGCAGTTAGAACTAAATTGGCTGATGAACCACCAATGACCGCCGCCATTTCGCGTGCAACTATTGACTCTAATTTGTTACTTGCGGGCTTTTGCCAATCAGAAGAAGAAAGAGGGAAGTAGTGCTTAATGATCTGCTCGCCCGTACCCGTGTCTACAAATCTTAATAATAGTCGGCTTAGTTCATCGACACTGAGTTGGTGTTTGGTATTGTTTGCCTGGTGCTTCTCTGTGGTAAATACAAATTTCTCAGCTTGCAATTGTTCTGCAACTTCAGCACCTCGTTTTAAAGAGATATACACAAAGACGAGGCTGTTAAAAGTAAGTGATAACAGTAAAGTTTGCGAAATACTGTCGAGTCCGAGCCCTAAAAAATCAGCTGGCGCGAGAAATTGAAGCTCAAATGGACCTTTGACTAGCCAAGTGCTTTGCCAATTTAAGCTAATTGCAATCGAAGGTAAAAATAAGCAATAAAGCCATACTGCAAAGCCAGTTAAAATGGCATATTTAGCCGCTTGTCTAGATGCGCCACGCCAAACTAAACCTAGTAGTAATGCTGGAGCAAATTGCGCAACCAAAGTAAATGACATCAGTCCCACATTCGCTAAGCTGTTCGTACCACTTAGTAGTTTATGGCAAAAGTAGCTTGCGATTAACACCGCTACTATGACTGCTTTTCTAGCACGTAAAATTCCTTTAGGAGACAAGCCTGAAGTTGCGCTTTTATCTTTGTTTTTAGTTAGTAAAAGCGGGTTGATAATATCGTTGGTGATCATCACTGAGAGTACGATAGCAGACAGAATGACCATGCTGATCGCCGCTGAGAATCCACCTAGGTAGGCGGTTAGCGCAAGTGCTTGGTTTTCAAATGCAAGGGGTAATGCCAGTACAAAGGTATCGGATGTGACGCTTTTAGGATCAAGTAATAAAAGGCCTGCATAACCGATAGGAAGAGTAAAAATATTTAATAAGAGTAAATATATAGGAAAAATCCAGCGAGCTTTTTTAATATTGGTTTTGTTATCTCTTTCCACAAAGCTGACATGAAACTGCCTAGGTAAGCACAGCATGGCCAGTACACCTAAAAACATATGGCTGATATAAACATAATTTGCACTGGCATGAGTCGCAACTTGTTGTTCTAGACCTTTGAACTTGGCAGCTTCTAATAATTGGAAAGGGCTGTCGAATAGTTCGAAACAGACATATAAACCAATGGCTAAAAATGCAAATAGTTTTACCAGAGACTCAAATGCGATTGAGTTCATTAAGCCAAGGTTATGCGCATTTGGTCTTAGTTGGTTTGCGCCAAATAGCATTGCAAATAAGGCCAATACGAGGGTGATATAAAAAGTACTGTCTTGTAAAACAGATTGAGATAATCCACTGTCTGAGATTAATTGAGTACTTTGGCTAATTGCGCTTAGTTGCAATGAAATATAAGGAATAATAGCAAAGACAGAAATGGTTGTTATCAAGCTAGCTAATGAGCTGGACTGACCGTAACGTGTGGCAATAAAATCGGATATTGAAGTAATTTTATGCGTTTGACATATGTCACTGATTTTTAAATATATTTGCCATCCAAAAATGAAAAGTAGCAAACTTCCAACATAGGTAGGTGCTAGCCACCAACCATTTTTTGCAGCCTGTGCGGTTGTACCGTAAAACGACCAGGAGGTACAGTAAACCGCCAGAGTTAAACCATAAACCATAGATTTATAAGATTGAAATTTATATTTTTCACTGAAGTAAGCGATGGCAAATAGCAGGGCTAAATAGACAAATGCCATAGCACTGACGGACCACATTGTGAGCATAATTGTTCATTGTTATTATCTAGATGCGTACTATTAGACTAAGCGAAAAGTAAGAAAAAATCTCATATAACTTTAGAACTATACACATGACAACAATAAATAATTCATGTGGTTTCTTTACTGAATTCTAATGAAATTTTAATATGCAAAGAGACACTTTTATTTCTCTGTGGCACGAAATACGTCTGCAATGCTTAGAAAGTTATAACAACGCGGCTTGTTTCACTACTATCGCATGGCGTTTTGCCAATCGTAAATGGTCTTTATCGTAACCGCCGCCGATCACTGTGGCCACTGGCACGCCCTTGTTTTGGCAGGTTTTAAGCACTAATGCATCACGCTTTTCTAATCCTTGCCATGAAATATTGAGTTTACCTAGGGTGTCTTGCTCCCACACATCGACGCCTGCATCGTACAGTACCAAATCTGGATTCAGGTCTTCAATCAGCCCCGTTAAGGTCTCTTGCACAATGTTTAAATATGCGTCGTCTTCTAAATGATTTTCAAGGCCGATATCTAAATCACTGTCGTGTTTTCTAAACGGAAAGTTCTTCTCGCAATGAATAGAGCAAGTAAACACGTATGGGTTGTGTTTTAACATGGCGGCGGTGCCATCGCCTTGGTGTACGTCTAAATCAAAAATCAGCACATTATTCACCTTTCCTTTCTGAATAAGCGTTGTGGACGTAAACGCAAGGTCATTCACCATGCAATAGCCTGAGCCAAAATCATAATGGGCATGATGGGTGCCACCGGCAAGGTGACAGGCTACCCCATGCTCAAGGGCTAATTCTGCGGTTTTTAATGTACCAAGGGGTGCGGTAAAAGTACGCGCCATTAATTGCTCTGACCAAGGTAAGCCAATCCGTCGCATCGCTTTGTCATCAAGTTGGTTACGCCATAGATCCCAAATATAGTCTTCGCAATGCACCAGCTCGAGTGGCGTAGGCGAGCCAAGCTCTGGTCGAACTAGGTTGTCGCCAATTAAGCCCATGCTTTTTACTTCATTGAATAAGTTTGCGAATTTACTCATTACAAAGCGGTGTTTAGGATCGAAACTAAACGAGTAATTTGGATGATAAACAAGCGGTAAACGGGTGTTGAGCGGGCTGTGATTTGAGAGCATTAAAGACGGTGCTTAGTTTCAAGTGTGGCAAGTTTAACTGATATACGTAACAGCTTACAGTTGAGATTATTATCTGCACCTACAGGTTTTTTTACCGCATGGTTTATGCAATCATGTTGGCTTTATTTTTCAAAGTGGTAAAGACAAATGGAACTGAATTTCTCGGACTTTTCTGGCAATCAAATCTATCACTTAATGACGCAAACCATTATTCCGCGTCCTATTGCTTGGGTGTTAACCGACTCGGGTGAGCAAAGCTACAATCTTGCGCCATTTTCTTATTTCACAGCGGTGTCGAGTGCGCCGCCTCTGATGATGTTTTCGGCTGGTAAAAAGCCAACAGGCGAGATCAAAGACACAGTTAAAAACGTGATAAATACCAAGCAGTGCGTTATTCACATTGCCTCAGAGCAAGACGCTGATTTAGTCACCGCCACGGCTGCAACACTCGAGCATGGTGAGTCTGAAGTCACCGCTAACGACATTGAACTGGTGGAGTTCACAGGCTTTGATCTACCTCGCATTAAAAACTGCCATATCGCTTATGGTTGTGAGTTATATGAAGTTCAGCAAATGGGCGAAGCACCGCAATCGTTAGTGTTTGTGAAAGTAAACACTTTATACGTGAACGATGAAGTGATTGAACTGGATGCCAAACAACGTTTAAAAATTCATGCCGATAAAGTCGCCCCGCTGGCGCGATTAGGCGGTGGGGAATATTCAGGCATTACAGCACCTTTTGCAATGGCGAGACCTAAATAACCCGAGCTTAGGATAAATAATCAAAGCTCAATACAAATAACTCGGTTGAATGAGTGATTAGAATAAACAAGCGCAGCACCACACTGCGCTTTTTTTGAGGCAGCAATTTCAGTCTTTAATAATTCACAGTTGAATGAGTTTTTACTGGTTTCTCAGCAACTTGAAACGACATTTTCTTATAGCTTGGCGGACCATATTTTACTTTTCCAGTATTTGAAAAGCCGTAGCCCTCTGCCGGGAAACCGAAGAAATTGGTGTCCATTTCGCCATTGTCATTTTCGTCATGGAAATATCGAATGGCATAATCGCCCACCTCTAAGTCATTAAATGTAACAGTGATATTGCCTTCTTTCGCTTTAATTATTGTGGAGTTATAGGCTTTTCCCTGCTTGTAATTTTGCTCACCTTTAAAAATTTGCACATAGAGTTTACCTTGATTATGTTTAATTGCCTGTATATCTAATTGTACTGTTTGAGCTGATACCGATATGGCTACTAGTGATAGAGTCAGTGCAGAGAGTTTTAATAGGTTCATTGTTTCTTCCTATCCGTAATGTAAGTTTAGACGCTTATGGGTTTTGCTTTTAGTTAAACGGCTTGCGGGTTTAACGCTTTTTGCATTTGCAAGTTTGCCCATCTCTTTTCAAGTACCAAGATGGTAAATAAGTAACACAGCACCACAATGATCGGTTGTAATACAAAGCTGTTCTCAGGACTGATGATAAAAGCAGCGGTACATAAAACGGTTCTGACAATCGCGTGAGCCACACAGACCTTAATCTTACAAATTGCACCATGGACCAACCACATCAACCCTGACTGTACTGCAATCGCAAACGGCAGGGCGTAAGGGTTTTGCATTGCAAAGGTAATGCTGATTGAAAAGGTCAAAAACGTCATCGCAACCGCGGCTAAAAAGATGGTATCGAACGGGTTACGCTCAGCGCCTTTTTTAAACTGTACGTCTTCACCAGTTAATTTAGCCAGACCTAATCCCAAATACACAATTGAACCCGTACCAATATAAATCGCCCAAGTTTGCATGTGTAACGACAAAGACATGCCAGTAAAAATCAGCAAGCTCCACACAATCATGCCAGCCAGTGGCACAGCCAAAAAGCGGCGGTTTTGATAGTTTTGTAAATGTGTTTCTAGGTTAATGGTGTTCATGGCAATCTCCGTCTGTTGATGGAGTAAGTATGGCCAGAAGGTAGGGTGTTTATCAGTGAGCTTTGTCACGAACTCAGATGACAAATGTCATTGCTTTAGTTTATAGGTATGAGTGGTCTAATAGGAACCCTACGATTTAATCCCAAGCAATAACTTTGAGGTCTGATCATTTATAGCGTTCAGGCAGATTGCATTTGATTTGAAAAAGCCAGATTTACTCAAACCAATTCGAACAAATCTGACAGCCTATCTTTCAGCTTTCAGCTTTCAGCTTAAAACTTATCGCTAAAAGCCTACCGCTTACTCACTAAAAACAGCCTTAAACCCTTCTACAACAAGCTTACAATCTTCTTTGCTCACATCTTTATGCAATACAAAACGCATTTGCTCACCAGCACAAATCTTGATGCCTTTTTCTAGCAGCTTGTCGGCAAGCTCTGAGGGTGAAAGCGGGCCTTGATATTCAACAAACAACATATTGGTGAATTGCTTGGTGACTGTTAGTTCATCGAGTTCATTAAGCTCTTTGGCTAAAAGCTCTGCGTTTTGGTGGTCTTCAACCAGTCTTTCGATGTTGTTGTCCAATGCGAATATACCGGCTGCTGCGACAATGCCTGCTTGACGCATGCCACCGCCGAGCATTTTGCGCCATTTATGGGCTTCATGAATAAAGTCTTTCGGGCCACATAAAATACTACCAAGTGGCGTGCCTAAACCTTTCGATAAACAAATAGAAACCGAATCCATCTGCGACGTAATTGCCGAAACAGGCACATTATGATGCACCGCGGCGTTGAATACCCGTGCACCATCAAGATGTAAACCAAGTCCAGTGTCGTTACAAAACGCGCGTGCATCATCTAGGTAAGACATTGGCAGAGCTTGCCCGCCAACTGTGTTTTCGATTGATAACAAACGGGTGCGAGCAAAGTGATGGTCGTTAGGTTTGATTTTCTTTTTCGCGATATCGAGTGGAATAGTGCCGTTTGCTGCAAACTCTACTGGCTGAGGTTGAATGCTGCCTAATACTGCTGCGCCACCGCCTTCATATTTATAAGTATGGGCGTCTTGACCAACAATATATTCGTCACCGCGCTGACAATGGGCGAGTAGGGCAAGCAAGTTACTTTGTGTGCCACTTGGGGCAAATAATGCCGCTTCATGACCTGTCAGCTCTGCGGCTTTTTGCTGTAGTGCATTTACGGTTGGATCATCGCCAAACACGTCATCGCCAACAGGGGCATTGGCCATTGCATCACGCATGGCTTTACAAGGTTGGGTGACGGTATCACTGCGCAGGTCGATTATTTTATGGGTCATCTTGTTGTTATTTATCTTTCAAAAAAGTGATGGTTCAGTCTAGCGTGTGCGGGACGGCGATTCAATTATCGCATTGGTTTTTAAGAAATGATGAAAATTTTTAATAATCAATAAAATAGCTAATATTTACCCTGTTTAAGTACAGCGATTTAGCATAATGTGGGCAATTCAGTAGGTGATAAAAACAACAATATCAATAATAGCAAGGGATCGTTATGGACCGTCGACAGTTTCTCAGTTTCTCAGCCGCTTCTGTATTTTTAACTGCCTGTGGTGGGGGCTCAGGCTCAGCCCCCGAAGTCACACCGCCACTCATAGATAACAGCCCAGATACTGATGTGTTAAGTAAACTTACAAGCGAGCAATGGCAGACGCTGAAAGATAATGTGTCAGGTCGGGTAATTCTCCCCTCAGATGAGCAGCCATACTCAATGGCGCGTTTAAGCTTTAGTACACGATTTGATCATATTTATCCTCAAGTCGTGGTGAAATGCGAGAATGCACAAGACGTGCAGGCTGCGATCCGTTTTGCAAAAGAGCATGAACTTCATATAGCGCCGCGCTCTGGCAGTCATAGCTATGGTGGTTATTCGACAACCGAAGGTATGATAATTGACGTAACAGATTTGAATAACATCTCATTGCAAGCTGACATCGCTACTATAGGTTCAGGAGCAAGGCTTGCAGACGTGTACGATCAACTAACACAGCAGGGCGTGTCTATTCCAGCGGGCAGTTGTTTAAGTGTGGGCATTGCAGGGTTAACCATGGGCGGCGGTTTCGGTGTAGTTGATAGAGCACATGGCCTGACGTGCGATACGCTGCAAGCGGTTGAGATAGTCACTGCCGACGCTGAAATTATTAGTTGTGATGCAAACAATCACAGTGAGTTATTCTGGGCGCTTAGAGGTGGCGGTGGTGGTAATTTTGGTATTGTGACACAATTTAAATTCAAAACTCACGAAGCCAACGACATCACTGTATTTGAAGCGAATTTTAGTTTTGATGACTTTGAAGACGTGTTCGCGGTTTGGCAAACACTGGCTGAGCAGTGGCCCAATGAAATGTGGGCGCAGTGCTTACCAACATGGGCGTTTGGTGGCCCGAGAGTCAATGTTCGGGCATTTTGTTTAAACCCTGCATCTGAAGCGGAAGTTCTTTGGCAAAACTTTATTGCCCAAACAGGGGCTACACCTAGCTCGAATACCCATAGCACGAGCAGTTATCGCAGTGTGATGCTCGGAACTTGTGAGAGCAATGTTGCACCTTGCCATTTAAGTGTGCAATTTGCAGGTGGGCAAATGCAGCGCAGCGCATTCGGCGCGAGCTCTGACTTCTTTGACTCTCTCATTCCACCTGTCGGTGTAAAAGCATTAAAAGCTGAAATTGAACAGCAAAACAGTGATGGTCATAACGGCATGATCATTATGAATTTACTCGGTGGCAAAATTGATGAAATAGGAGAGGGTGAAACCGCATATCCGCACCGCAAAGCCATAGTGAGTGCCGAATATTATTTGCCATTAATGCCAAGTGCCAGCAACGCTCAAATTGATACCGCACAAGCTAAGCAAAACGGCTTTAGGCAAGTCATGGCGCCATGGAGCACAGGTGGTGCTTATGTGAATTACATCGACCCTTTAATTACTGATTGGCAACAGGCTTATTACGGTGAGCATTATCTAAAACTTCAGGCAGTTAAAAGTCAGTACGACCCAAACAATGTCTTTAATCATGGGCAGAGTATTCAGCCTGCTTAATACAAACTTTATAGGTCCACATGATAATGATGAAACAACTAATAATTTAACTGTTTCATCATCACAGTGGCTTCGAGCTTTTTTGTTTAAGAAAGAAGGTCTTTTTTCGTAAATGCTTCTTTTAGAAAATCTATGAAACATCTTACTTTAAGTGGTACATAACGATTCTGAGGATAAATCGCATTAAGCGGAATCGACATGCCTTTATAGTCTGTCAAGATCTGAACTAACTGACCAGACCTTAAGTAGCTGTCTACCATCCAAATAGGTAATTGAGTAATACCAAGGCCTGAGAGTGCTACTTCAAGGTTGGTATCGCCGTTGTTGCTTTGAAAACTACCTTTAACTGGTACTGAAATTTCTTTCCCATCTTTAGTAAAGTGCCATACATTTATTGAGCTCAATAATGAATAAACAATACAGTTATGGTGCTGTAATTCTTCTGGGGTGCTAGGTGTGCCATAATTTTTTAAATATTCTGGTGCAGCAACCAAAAGCATAGGGTTATCGAGTAAGTGCCTGGCAATTAGTGACGAATCTTCAAGCTTTTTTGCTCTTATCGCTATATCTATACCCTGAGCAATCAGGTCTACATGAGCATCACTGGCAGCTATATCTACCTTAATTTCAGGATATTTCGCAATAAAACTTTTCATTAGCGGAGCAAGTATCAAGCGAGCAATTGCTATCGGGGCTGCGACTTTTAATGTGCCTTTAGGGGAAGCTGTTTCTGAACGAACGGCAGCGTCAGCCTCATCTAGCTCAGCTAATATCGCAAGACACTTTTCATAATATTCACTGCCAACTTCCGTCAATGATATTTCGCGACTGGTTCGTGTGAGTAATTTTACGCCAAGTAGTGACTCAAGTCCCGAAACTCTCTTACTGACATTCGCTTGACTACTGTTTTGTTCACGCGCAGCTGCTGAGAAGTTACCTGTTTGTACAACCCTAACAAAGGTTCGCATTGCAACGAGTTGATCCATTCTATTATTCACTTATTGAATAGGTGCTATTCAAATTAACACAGTTCTATTCAAGTAAAAAGATAAATAACATCTCCTCAAATACTTACCAGAGGCTTTTTACTTATGAGCCGAATTGAGTGTTGTAACCAATTTAAATACCGCATTGGAGAATATTATGTCTAACCATTTAGCTTTTACCGTTGAGTTCAATGTTAAGCCGGAGGCTAAAGAAGAGTTTTTAGCTAGCCTAAATGACGTTATCGAAAATATGGCTAAAGAAGATACTTTCGTTTCAACTTATTTGCATCAAGATGCTAAGGACCCAAATACATTCTTGATTTATGAACGTTGGTCAGAGCCAACATTTGAGTCTTTTGTCGAAAACCAGTTAAAAGGCAAACGATATCGTGATGAATATGAAGCTAAGATATCACATTGGCTGGTAAAAGAACGTGGAATAACCGTACTTGAGCCGCTTGGTCAGTGGCATCAACACGATTAATAAGCACACAGGTTTACCAGCTTTCTAGCTAATCCAATTAGGCTGGAAGTTTCAATTAGCAATATTTAATTTTAAGGAGTTTCCATGAAGCTCAATACAGTCTTTAACTCGAAGGTTAAGCAGACACTTGCCGTTTTAATGCTTTTTGCCGCTTTTTTTAATCCAGTGCAAGCGCATGAACTTTCTAAGTCAGGGCAAGTAGTTTCCAACCCTCTTGTTTTTATGGTCGAGTTTAATATCAAGCCTGAGTCAAAAGAGGCATTTTTGAAAAGTCTAGGTCAAGTCATTGAAGACATGTCAAAAGAAGATACCTTCATTACTACCTACCTTCATGCAGATAGTAAGGATCCCAATAAGTTTATTATTTATGAACGTTGGGCAGAGCCATCATTAGAAGCTTTTATGGAAAACCAGTTACGTAGTAAACGATATCGCGATTATTATGAAGAAAATTTACCTAGCTGGTCTTCAGAGCCTCGTAAAATCACGATTTTAAACCCAATTACTCAATAAGTTATTTGGAAAAACTTGCTTCTAGCTCTCCTTAGCACTACCATTGACTTAAAGCCGTATAGTGCATTAAGTCAATGGTAACACCTTCTCCCCTCTTAATTACACCTTGTGCCATTCTCTAATATCGATTACTCAGTTTTACCAATATTCTATTGCTGAACAGCTTTGCTTCGGTAAATGCAATTTGCTTTATCACTTATTAATTGACTTATAACCTATTTAGATAGCATCGATAGTACTATCTTCACAACACTTTCTATTCAAAAAGTGAATACATGGTATTCATTTCAACTCAGTTCTATTCTCTTATTTGGTAGTTTACCATTTCTCTATCGTTTAACTGCAAACTAATCTGAAAGAGAAAAACCATGGAAATACAACAACAGTTACAAGTATTACTAGACAAACAAGCAATTACTGAAGTGATCAATAAGCATGCTCGTTCGCTCGATAGAATGGACGGTGAGTTAATGAAATCAACGTATTGGGCAGATGCTATCGAAGAGCATCAAGATCCGATATATCCCGACTTATTTCACTATAACGATAACGCACACGCATTCGTTGAGCCAGCAATGGAAGGCTTTAAGGCCCTTAAGGCTACTCAGCATCGCATTAGTAATATCTTGATAGAGGTTGATGGAAATAAAGCGATAGCTGAAAGTTATGTATGGGCTTATCACGTACATACAGAAGAAGGGGTTGATAAAGAAGGTATTCTTGGTGGTCGTCACTATTACAAATTTGAGCGCCGTAACGGTGAATGGAAGATAAGTCATCGCCTGACGGTATTTGACTGGAACCAAAATCTAGATGCAACAGCTCTTTGGTCTGAGAAATTCGATGAAAAATATAATGGTCAACGAGATAAAACAGACGCTAGCTACCGTTATTTTAAAGCCTAAGCAAAAAATTGAGGAGACTCTTATGACAACAAATAAATTTAAAGCAGGTGATAGCTTTCCTGTTATCACTTTACCAACAGTTAATGGTGCCAAGGTCACATTAGGCGAGCCTCAAAATGGTACCGATTGGAAAATGATAGTGGTTTATCGTGGAAAGCATTGTCCTCTATGTACCCGCTACTTAAATGAAATTGAAAAGGTGAAAGCAGAATTTTTTACGCTTGGTATCGATATGGTCGCAGTATCGGCAGATAGTCAGGCCCAAGCAAATGAACACTTCAAAGAACTAGCAGTCAGTTATCCCATTGCTTACGGCTTAAGCATTAACCATATGAAAGAGTTAGGGCTTTATATTTCTAATCCTCGCTCAGCTCAAGAAACAGATCACCCATTTGCTGAACCAGGTCTGTTCGTGGTTAACGAAAAAGGCCAAGTGCAAGTTATTGATATCTCAAATGGACCTTTTGTCCGCCCTGAGCTAGATGTTTTACTTTCAGGACTTAGCTTCATTCGTAACCCTGAGAATAACTACCCAATCCGAGGCACATACAGGTACTAAAAATTAATTGATTTTGCTCATTAAGAGAAGTGCAAACCATAAGTAACCCTGAGGAAGACATCTGAGTTTATGAAACTGAGATGTCTAGCTGAGCAATTGCCGTGTTTTATTTCTCTTCACAACCATTTTTTATAAGTATTTTAAGGGTATTCATTATGAGTAAATTAAGTAAGTGGCACTATTATGCCAAAATTGTAGCGCTAACAGTTACAGGCTCTGTCACTATGACAAAAAATTCCCACGCTACGGATTTGGTTCAATTACCGTCGATGAACCTTGGTGACGTTAACTTTCACGACGGAATGGCAAAACCGGGCAAAATCGCGATGTTATTGAGTGAAAACTACCGCGGTCAAAGCTTTAACAGTGAAAAAGGAAATGAACTACCTGGTAATAATGAGCTAAATGTTGATGTGTTGCTTAGCCAATTTGCTTTCATTAGTGAGAAAAAAATACTTGGCGGATATTATGGCGCAGAAGTATTGTTACCCTGGGTACATGTTAAGGCGGACACTAATTTACAAGGGTTGCCTAATGAAAGTGAAACAGGTTCTGGTGATATCATTTTTAGTCCATTTTTACTGCAATGGACCGATAGTACGTTGTTTGGGAAACCATACTCTCATCGTTTAAATTTTCTTTTTAACGCGCCGAAAGGTAGCTATGACAAGCATAAAGCGATCAATACGGGCTACAACTATTGGCGTTTTAATCCTTACTACGCAGGTACGTTGCAAATAACGCCAGAAGTAACTACTAGCTTCCGGTTACATTATTTATGGAGTGATAAAAATGATGATCCTAATCCAAGCATTGCTAGCCAAAGCACACAAGCGGGAACGGCTTTTCATATGAACTTTGCTACAGGTTATGCTCTAACGCCGAAGTTACACATTGGAGTAGCTGGTTATTATTTAAAGCAACTAAGCGACGATAGAATTGATGGCTTAAGGCAAGCGAACTCACGAGAGCAAGTATTTGGTATTGGCCCCGCATTACAGTATTTTGCACAAAACGGCATGTTTGAAGTTAATGCCTATATAGAATCAGGAGCTGAAAACCGTACGGAAGGTAATAAAGTCATTGCTCGGTACCGCTGGTTGTTTTAATTCTCCCTTAAATAACGCTGTAAAAACTTTAACTGATATTCACCAAATGTTTTGCATTCGTTTTAATTAAAAGTAAACGCTTTACGCGATAAACATAAAAGCCCCATGCATGAGTGCCGCTCTTACTCGGTGAATTATACTCATCTTTACAATTCATATTTGGTACTGTACTGTTCAGTACTGTTTGTTGTGTTTAGTTTTAAATAAGGTTTTTTAAATGAAGAAAAACATCATCGCTTTACTCCTCATTATCGGCTCGATGATTGTTGTTGGCACTTATTTGTATCAGCCTGATAAAGTCAAAACAGATAACGCTTACATACAATCGGATATCACCGCTATCTCGCCAGAGGTTAGTGGGCAAGTAAGTGAGTTATTCGTAAAGGATAACCAGTGGGTAAAGAAGGGATCTCCTCTTTTCTCTATAGATGATAAGGATTTCATTGCAAATCAAGAAATAGCAAAGTCTTCTGTAAATGTGGCTAATGCAGCGCTAGAAGCGAATCAAGTGCAAGTAGAAATGCAATTAGTAAAAATAGCTCAAATGAAGCAAGGTATTCAAAGTGCGAGCGCAAATGAACAATATCAATCTTCTGAGTTAGAACGTTTATCTCTTTTAGTACAAAAACACTCAGTGAGCGAGACCCTTTTTGAAGCACAGAAAAAACACACTATTGAAGCGAAGAGTAAACTAGAAACGGCTAAGTTGGCTCTAGCAGTTGAGCAAAAGCGACATGCTGCATTATTGACTGAAAAACGGCAGCTATTAGCCCAAAAGAAAAAAGCAGAGGCGACACTTAGGCTAGCAAACATTGCACTTGAAAGAACAATTATTAGAGCTCCATTTGATGGAGTAATTGCTGATAGACACGTGCAAGTAGGTAAATTTGTTCAACCAGGCATGGGTCTCATTGTGATGGTGCCGGATTATGTCTGGTTAGAAGCTAACTTTAAAGAAACTCAACTAGAAAATATTGTTGAAGGAGCAAAAGTTGAAGTCATATTAGATATGTTTCCAGATCAGTCATTGCATGGTCATGTTTTGTCTATAACGCCAGCGACGGGAGCGCAGTTTGGCTTGTTACCACCACAAAACGCAACTGGTAATTTCGTTAAAGTAGTTCAACGAGTTCCAGTAAATATCGAGTTAGCTGTTCCGGCAGAGCTCAAAGGTCGTATTTATCCAGGGCTGTCAGCTCAAGTAACTATTGATACTTCAAAACAGGGTCAATAACCCATGAATAAACAGCTTTCTATGTTAATTGCCTTACTCTTTGGCGTTACTGCATTTGGCCTCAATTCAGTGATGTTCTCTGAACTAGCCTACGAGATGGCCTTTAGTACAGGGTTTTCTCTTGATGAAGTTGAATTAGTTAAAATTAGCTTTACGGTTACCCAACTACTAGGTTTCTTGCTTTCGCCATTAATTGTTAGATACGTTGGAGCATATTTGCCATTAAGGATAGGCTTGCTAGCGGGGGGATTAGCAAATTTAGTTGTGTACTTACAAATGCCTTTTCAAGAGATATTTATTATTTCTTGGCTCTTTTGTGGTTTCTTTATGGGCATGTTGCTAGTGATTATAAACTTTTACTTACTTGATGCTTTTTCAGAAAAATGGTTACCTTCAGTGATCGCACTAACACTTGTGTTTTCGACCTTGATCCCTATGGGGGCATACCCTTGGGTATTTGCAAAATCACTTGAATTTATTGATTGGCGTGCATTTTTTCTCGTTTCAGCTTGGTTATATTTTTCAGCATTAGTTATGGTCAGTTTGTTTACACCAAGGGGCATCTCACTTCCAGTTAGACGCAAGTCAAACTTCAGAACTTATCTAGTGGTTGGTACAGCACTTAGTCTACTTGTATATATCTTAATGCGGGGTAGCTACCATAATTGGCTAGATTCAACTTTCTACTCGCAACTTGTTGTAGTTACTTTTGTTTTTTTGTTGCTGGCTTTATATTTAATAATTAGAACTAAACCGAAAAGTACAGCATCAATTCAGCTTCATAATAAGCTAAAAACTAATGTTTTCATGTACAACGCTTTTTTAGCTGGGTTTGCTGTAATTGTGAGTTCAGTGCTATTTGTTAATTTCTTGAAAATGACACTGCACTATAACAATCTTAATGCCGGTTATATGCAATTACAGTCGTTTTATGCGATGTTGATAGGCATGATGGTGAGTGTGCTTGTGTTCTATTTCCGTCGTTCTCTTGCTGATGCAGTTGTACCTTTAGGTGTGTTTATGATTCTGTTGTCAGTACATAAATTTAGCCTATTATCCAATACAGCAGGATCAGAGTCATTAGCAATGCCTTTGTTTTTACGTGGCTTTGGAGTGGGTATGTTAAATGTATCTGTAACTTTGGCTGTGTTGATGTATTTTAAAGAAGAAGAGCGTTTAGAAGGGATAGCAAATTTTTATCTATTTCGCACTATGGGTGGTGTGATAGGTGGCTCATTTCTTTCTCATACAATCCAAAATCATAGCGCTAAAGCCGCTAGTGATATAGGTTATTCTGTAATTGAAACTAATTATACTTTCACTGCATACCAAAACACCTTTGCTGATGCAGTTTTAACATACGGGAACATTCCGACAAAGTCACTTATTACGAGCAAAATGAGCTTGTTAATGAATGAACAAGCTACAGTCCTGGCATTAAGTAGTTCTTTAACTGTGTTTATTTTCTCAATCTTTGTTCTGGCGCCAATTTTATTGATAAGCAAAAAAATTGCTTCCAAAAGGGCCTACGAATAAAAAAGCTCTGAAAAAACAGGTATGAATTATAGTTTATCGTCCATAGAGGGACATAAACGCAATCACTGCTTTTTTTGCATGTTCACTCAACTCGCTCTTATTAGGAATACCATACCCCAATAAAGCCTTATTTTGATAATCAAGCTTAATTAGTGCGAGAAACTGATTACAAGCAAGTTCTGGATCATCAATGTCTAAATATTCCTTAACTTCGTCACTTGCCAAGAAATCTATGAGGTATTGGTGTATGCACTGTGGACCAGTTTCCCAAAATTGGTTAGGAATTGAGTTGTGCATATTAAAGTCTGCCGAAACAATTCTAAACAAAGATAAAAGAGGGTTTGAACAGATGCTTAATAAATACTCTTTAGCGAACCTTTCAAGCGTATTACATAATAAGTCGTCCTTTTTATACTCGAGTTGAAAAACTGGCTCTAAATTGTTTTTTGTGTTGTGAGCTAAGACTTCAATGAATAACCCTTCTTTATTCGAAAAATAACGATATAAAGTTTGTTTTGAACCGCCGCAAATGGAAACGATTTGGTCTAGTGACGTATCTCTATATCCCTGTTTGATGAATAGAGAAGTAGCAGCTTCGATGATTCTTATTCTTTTTTCTTGAGATGATTTACGCATCACTTCGCCTAACATTTTTATACTGTTCGGTACGGTACCATCAAGGGCGCATAATTACATGTTATTTTCATGATATCGATAAATTTCACTTTTCTCATCCAAGGGGGAGTTTTGAGTCTGATTACTATTTCTATTAGTGTTGTGGCTGATTGTTCTTAGTTATTTGCTTAACTCATCTTCTTCAATATGGAATCTATTTAATTTTGGAATAGATGCTATTCATATTTACTTGGTTCTATAATATAACTGAATCAATTATTGTATGCTCACTAACAACTTTGATGTATTCGCGAGCAGAGCTATGCAAAAATTTACGAAATATAACCTATATAACGCCCCTCAAGCCTCGCTGGAGCAGCTTGAATCAGCTAAAGAGAAGTTTGGGTTTCTTCCTAATCTTCTCGGTTATATGGCTGAATCTCCAACGTTGTTAAACAGTTATGTTTATATGGCTGAACAAGTTGCAAAAACACAAATGACGCCTACTGAGCAACAAATAGTCATGATGACTATCAATCGTTATCACGAGTGCCGTTATTGCATGGCAGGTCACAGTAAGTTAGCTGAAGGTCAAGATATTGACATGAATGTCATCAACGCCATTCGTGATGATAAACCCTTGGGCAATACTAAGTATGCTGCCTTGAGAAGCTTTACTCTCAAACTCGTTGAACAACGTGGCGTTGTTTCTCAAACACTAGTTAACGCCTTTTATAACGCAGGTTATACCCAGCAAAACGTGTTGGATATTACCGCCATGATCGCTTTTAAAGTGATGAGTAATTATACCAATCATATAGTCGGTACAGAGCTAGATGGTCTCTCTATCAGTAAGCGCTGGTCGCCAGTAAATGAACGCTAATACAAACCTTTTTCAAAGGATAATTTTATGACAATCCATATTAATAAAGACGAAGATATTTTATTTAAACCGGTCAAGTTAAGCGATAGCCTTAACTTGAAAAATCGCATTGTGATGGCTCCAATGACTCGTTCTATGGCAGATGACAATTTAGTACCTACAGATGCCATGGCAGAATATTACGGGAGGCGTGCGCAGACTGGTCTAATAATCGCTGAGGCAACTATTATTACGCCTCTTGGTCAGGGCTATCCAAATACCCCAGGTCTTTACAGTCAATCTCAAATTGATGGCTGGAAAAAAGTAACGGATAAAGTTCATCAAAATGGTGGAAAAATAGTTGCCCAAATTTGGCATTGTGGCCGAGTTTCTCATCCAGTTTACTTAAAAGGTGAAAAGCCAGTCGCGCCTTCGGCGGTGGCACTTAGTGGCCGCGTACCACGTACGGATAACCTACAATATGGCATGCCCCGCGAAATTACGAATACTGAAATTAAAGATGTGATAAATCAGTTTGCGCAGGCAGCCGCTAACGCTCAAAAGGCTGGTTTTGATGGTATTGAGCTGCATGCTGCTAATGGCTATTTGCTTGACCAATTTCTTCATTTTGAAACCAACCACCGCACAGATGAATGGGGCGGCAGTGCTGAGAATATGTCACGCATTTTGTTTGAGGTTATTGATGCTGTGAAGCAAGAAATTGAGCATGTTAGTGTCCGTTTATCACCCGTTGGTTACCTACACATAGAGCATGACCCAAGAGATAAATCAGTTTTTGATTATCTGTTACCTCGCCTTAATGACTGCAGTCTTACTTATGTTCATACCGGTATGTACGAAGATATACACCAAGAGCAACTAGGTGGCACTGTAACCCAATATATCCGTAACCACTATAAAGGAGTGGTGATCGCGAATGGTGGCTATGATGCTGAATCTGGTCGTCAAGCCTTATTGAAAGGAGATGCAGATCTTATCGCCATCGGTCGACCACTTATTGCCAATCCCAATTATGTTGAAAAAGTTAGAAACAATGAGCCATTAAAAGCGTTTCATACAGAACTATTAAATGAGCTTATTTAAGTGGTTAAAAATGAAAACTTTATCAAATAAAGTTGCGCTTGTTACTGGTAGAAGCTGTGGCCTTGGCGAAGCCATTGTAGAGCCTCTAGTGGGTGAAGTTGCCAATGTTGCTTTCACCTGTGTTGGTAATACAGAACCTGCTTCGCACAGCTAAACATTATGATCTTGGCGAACTTCGAAATGCCAACGAATATCGCCGAAATGGTTGTATTTGTTTCAAGCCCAGAAACGAGTTATGCCACAGGAGCAAACTTGAATGTGGGTGGTGACTTCACTGTCTAGACTTTTTAAATTTAAACGCCCCTTTAGATTGTTATGTAGGTGGAAGGGGTGCCGTTTCTAAAAAATTGGAGAACGCTATGTCACTTAAAAACAGCAAAGAATCTTATGGAGCCATTGCCAAGTGGTTACATTGGGGGACCGCAGTGCTTTTCTTGCTTTCTTATTGCACAGTGTATTACCGGCAGTGGTTTACTGAAAGTAAAACATCTGAAAATTGGATTGCTTTACAGCTACACCTATCCATTGGTGTGACGATTGCTGTAATAGTTGCATTGCGAATCATATGGCGTCTAAAGAGTGTACAACCAAAGCCAGAGCCAGGACCGCAGTTGGTGCATTTGGCTGCCAAGTTAGGACATTATGCGTTGTATATTGTGATGATTATTATGCCGGTCACAGGCTATATGGGCACAGGAGCCAACACTGAGTTCTTTTTTCTTTTTGATATTCCCAAGTTTGAGAGTACCGATCTATTTCAAATTCTTAGCAATTACACGGGATCAACTTTTAAAGAATTTGAAGTTCCGCTTGATTACATTCACAAAGAAATCGGTGGCAAGTGGTTAGTTTGGATACTGATACTCGGTCATGCTTTCGCGGCGTTATACCATCACTTTATAGTTAAAGACCAAACACTAAACAAGATGACAAAATCTTGATTTATATATTCACACCTATTCCAATTTTGAATTCTTGGTATTCATTTTTGGTCTCTTCCGGTGAAAAAGTGAATTGATAAACTATCCGCTGACAACGTAACTATATAAAGAGATAAACGGTATGAACTTATTTAAAAGCAGAGTGGCGGCAGGTGTATTTTCTAGCTTGATAGCATTTGCATCTCAACAATCAATAGCCGGAGAAACGTCAAATGGCGCGGGTTTTGACAGAGCTTTCATTGATAAAGAGACTAGCAGTAGTCAATGGAGAAGAAGTGCAGAAAATCGTATTCAGGACTTATTAGATAAACAAGCAATTAAAGATGTGATCTACCATCTTATGCGCTCTCTTGACCGAATGGACAGAGGTTTAATGCGCTCTACATATTGGCCTGAAGCCATTGAAGAGCATCAAGATCCTGAATTCCCTGTCTTTTTTACTGACGCGGAATCAAATCCAGCCCCAGCAACATATAACTCTTTTGCCTGTCAGGCAATGAGCGGGTTTGCAACTCTACGTGCTACTCAACATAGAGTTAGTAATATCCTTATTGATCTAAAGGATGAAAACTCAGCGAATGTTGAAAGTTATGTGTGGGCATTTCATCTAGTAGGGGATAAAGAAGAAGTCAAAGAGGTAACGCTTTATGGGCGCATGATGTTTAACTTTGAAAAACGTGGTGATGAATGGCGTATTTTACGTCGCTATACAGTGTTTGATTGGTTTACTAATGTTCCAGCCACAGGCCATTTTGCCAAAGGGTATAAAGATAAATTTAAAGGGACACGCGACACTAACCAGGACGGTAAATCTGGAGAGTGGCATGATGGTAGTGACTTAGGCCGTAATGATCCTAGTTATCAATTTCTGAACCTACCATCAGACCCAGACCCTATTTCGAGTAAAGAGATATGTAAATTTCCGATAAAGAAATAACCTGAATTAGCAGCCCTTATAATTTGGGGCTGCTTTAAGATAATCTAGGTATTTTATAGAGAAAGACATGTATATCTGGTTATTAATCTCGATTGTAAGTGTTGGCTTGTTATTTGTAGTGGCAATTTTGTACTCACTACACTTTCACTTATTACTAAGACGTACCATAAAATATCCTCAATTAAACAAGCTCCTAGGAAGCCCTAAAGGGATATATGATTATAGCCAAAGACAAAACTTTGAGTGTTATGAAGCCATTAATGATTTTTTCGCAAGTTATAAATATTTAAATATCAGAGACAGTAAGTTGCGAGCGGGTTTTAAAACTCATCTTAAATTGAGACAAAAAGCAAAATTGTTAGCCTATGTTATTGTCACGAATATGATTGTCTTCTTATGTGCATTTAAATTGATGTAATAACTATTACATCCAGGGCAAGAGCATGAAAAATCACTTGCTATTCAATACCTTTTCTAGATAACTCTCGTTTCTAGCTGCTTTTAGCTGTTTAGCGCGCACGCCTTTGTTAAAGGATTTCTCTTTCTTCAATAAATTC